>OLQR01000696.1_pt1 | contig 23637 bp, 15 predicted proteins | sample 1671881 | NCBI WGS metagenome assembly OLQR01 (sample SAMEA3136623, study PRJEB25190) | human gut metagenome | biome: human gut; feature: human-associated habitat; material: faeces | place: Austria | collected 2013 | reverse complement strand
AGCTCGCAGAGCAGGCGATCCGCGATCGCGGCCAGCTGGGCGGGGCCAAGCGGGTCGAACAGCACCACATCGTCCAGGCGACCCATCAGCTCCGGGCGGAAATAATCTTTGGCTTCCTGTAATGCCTTTTTGCCGCGGCGGGCGGTTTCTTCGGCGGCAGCGCCGAAGCCCAGCGGGCTGGCCTGCCCCGCCAGGCAGCGCGCCCCCAGGTTGGAGGTGAGCAGAATGATCGTGTTGGAAAAATCCGCCTTGCGCCCCTGGGCATCGGTCAGGGTGCCATCTTCCAAAATCTGCAGCAGAATATTCTGGATATCGCTGTGGGCCTTTTCAATTTCATCAAACAGCACCACGCTGTAGGGGCGGCGGCGCACGGCTTCGGTCAGCTGGCCGCCCTCATCGTGCCCCACATAGCCCGGCGGTGCGCCGATCAGCCGTGCCACCGTGTGCTGCTCCATATATTCGCTCATATCAAACCGCAGCAGGGCTTTTTCGCTGCCAAACCAGCTTTGGGCCAGGGTACGGGCCAGTTGGGTTTTGCCTACGCCGGTGGGACCTAAAAACAGCATTGCGCCAATGGGGCGGCCAGCTTCCCGCAGGCCGGTGCGGCTGCGCCGGATAGCCGCCGCCACGGCATGCACCGCGCGCGGCTGACCAATCACCTGCGCGGCAAGGCGGGCTTCCAGCTGGTCCAGGCGCACACGCTCCGCCTCCCCTACCCGCTCGGCGGGCACGCCGCTGGCCTTGCCCACCACCTTGGCAATTTCCGCCGAGGTCAGCACCGGCATTTTGCTGCCCGGCAGCATGGATTGCTCCCCGCCTGAAATCCGCAGCGCCGCAGCGGCTTCGTCCAACAGGTCAATGGCCTTGTCCGGCAGGTAGCGCCCCGGCAGGTAGCGCACGCTCAGCTCCACCGCGGCGCGGATCGCCTCCTGCGGGATGCGCACCCCGTGGTAGCGCTCATACCGGGGCATCAGGCCGGTTAAAATTTTTTCCGCCTGCTGTGGGGCCGGTTCCTCAATATTCACCATGCCAAAGCGGCGGTCAAGGGCGGAGTCCTTCTGGATGGTCTTGCGGTATTCCTCCGGTGTGGTTGCACCGATGAGCTGGATTTCCCCGCGGGCCAGCATCGGCTTTAAGATACTGGCCGCATCGATCGCGCCTTCCGCCGCACCGGCCCCGGCGATCACATGGATCTCGTCAATAAACAGAATGGTGGAACGGTCGCGGTAAAGCTCTTCCAGCAGGTTTTTGAACCGCTCCTCAAAATCGCCGCGGTACTTGGTGCCCGCCACCATGGACGCCATATCCAGCGCCAGCACCCGCTTGCCCTTTAAGCTGGGCGTTACCTGCCCGGCGGCAATGCGCTGAGCCAGGGCTTCGGCCAGGGCGCTTTTGCCCACGCCCGGCTCCCCCAAAAGGCATGGGTTATTTTTTTGGCGGCGGCACAAAATTTCGATCATGCGTTCCAGCTCATCATCCCGGCAAAGTACGGGATCCAGCTGGCCTTCCTGCGCAAGGCGGGTCAGGTCACGGCCATATTTCTCACTGGGGCGGCTGCCGCGGGTACTGCTCATGCGGGGACTGCTGGGCAAAACCAGCTGGCCGGAAAGCTGGCGGCATTCCCGCGCGGCGCGTGGAACTTCCAGCCCAAGGCCCGCCAGCCACACGCTGGCCGTGCAGGCGGTATCTTCCAGCATGGCACAGAGCAGGTGTTCGTTCTCCGCTTTGTTCACGCGGGCGGCATGGGCCCCCAGAACAGCGAATTCCAGCGCCTTGCGGCTTTCGGGCGCAAGGTCCCGGCCGCGCAGGTGCAGCGGGCGGCCCGTGCAGGCCCGCTGGGAGGCACAGGCCGAAAGTGCCGTTACCGTGATCTGTTTGCGGCGCAGAAACTCCACCGCAGTGCCCCGCCCGGTTTGCAGCATGGCAAGCAGCAGGTGCCCGGTATCCACCGCCGTACACCCCTGCCGGCCTGCGATGGTGATCGCGGTGGCGACGGTGCGCCGTGCGGCGCGGGTTAAACCTTTATGATAATAAAACATAGTGACCTCTGCCCTCCTACATGTTGCAGCGTTGCGGGTTACCCCACTGCAAGTATAGGCGGGCAGGGTGCAAATAATCATCGAAACCGGGCAAGGCGCTGCCATCCGGCCTGTTTTTGTGGCTGGCCGCAAAAAATATTGGTTTCATTGCTTGTATTGCGTTTTTCAACTTGGCATTTAGACGCATCTGTTGTATGATTAAAAAGTATGCTCTGTTTTAGGGCAATACCGCATAATTCTAAGTGCCGATACGGCGAGCGAGATGCGGCAGATGCTAGGCCAAAAGCGCAGATAATACTTTGTGTATTATCGAGTATTTTGGCAACGCAGATGCCGTGCCGCAGCCGCCGGAGCGGTGCTTAAGCCGCAAGGCGGGAATTGTACGGTGTTGCCTTAGGCATATAATTTGATATTACAAAAAGGTTGGTGCGTTCATGCGGAACATGCTGCGGTTTTTGAAAGGATACGAGAAAGAATCCATCCTTGCCCCGCTGTTCAAAATGCTGGAAGCCTGCTTTGAGCTGTTGGTTCCCCTTGTGGTGGCCAACATCATTGATGTGGGCATCAAAAACGGGGATTTGGCTTATATTGGCAAGCAGTGCGGCTTGATGGTGCTGCTTGCGGTTGTGGGTATGGCATCCAGCCTGACGGCGCAGTATTTTGCCGCCAAGGCCGCGCTGGGCTATGGCACGGCGCTGCGCGGGGCGCTGTTCCGCCACATTGATACCCTCTCTTACACGGAGCTGGACGGCATCGGCACGCCCACGCTGGTCACCCGCATCACCAGCGATGTGAACCAGCTGCAAAACGGCGTAAACATGACGCTGCGCCTTTTGCTGCGCTGCCCGTTTATTGTCATCGGCGCGCTGATTCTGGCGTTTGTCATCAGCCCCACCATGGGGTTCTGGTTCGTGCTGGTCACGCTGGCCATCTCGCTGGTGGTCTGGCTGATCATGCGGGTGACGGTGCCCCAGTACCGCGCCGCCCAGAATACGCTGGACAAAGTGACCCTGCTGACCCGCGAAAATTATGTGGGTGCCCGCGTGGTGCGCGCCTTTGCACGGCAGGATGACGAAATTGCGGATTTTACCGCCGTGAACGACAAACTGAAAACTTTCCAGCTGACCGCCGGGCGCATTTCCGCTTTGATGACCCCGCTGACCTATCTCATCGTCAACCTGGGCGTGATCGCCATCCTGATGCGCGGCGGGCTGCAGGTAAACAGCGGCGCGCTGACCCAGGGCGAGATCATTGCCCTAATCAACTATATGAACCAGATCCTTATCAACCTGCTGCGCATTGCCGATCTAGTGGTTTCTGTCACCCGCGCACTGGCCAGCGGCATCCGTGTTTCGGAGATTCTGAACACCAAATCCACGATGACCGACCCCGCCGCGGCCGCCCTTGCCCCGGCAGCGGGCGCCCCGGCCGTTGCATTTGACCATGTGGGCTTTACCTACCACGGTGCCGGTGCCCCCAGCCTGACGGACATCAGCTTTGCCGCCCAGAACGGCCAGACCATCGGCGTGATCGGCGGCACGGGCAGCGGCAAATCCACCCTGATCAACCTGATTCCCCGTTTTTATGACTGCACCAGCGGCAGCGTTGAACTGTTTGGCCATGCTGTGCAGCAGTACGGCTTTGCCCAGCTGCGCCAGATGATCGGCATTGTGCCGCAGCGCGCCGTGCTGTTTACCGGCACCATCCGGGACAACATGCAATGGGCCTGCCCCGATGCCACCGATGAGCAGATCTGGCAAGCCCTGGAGATTGCCCAGGCGGCGGACTTTGTGCGCGGCAAGCCCAAAGGGCTGGATGAACCGGTGGAGACCGCCGGGCGCAATTTCAGCGGCGGCCAGCGCCAACGCCTGACCATTGCCCGCGCGCTGGTGCCTCACCCCCAGGTACTGATTTTGGACGACAGTTCCTCCGCCCTGGATTTTGCCACGGACGCTGCTTTGCGCAAAGCGCTGAAAGAGCAGACCCATGGCATGACGGTATTTATTGTTTCCCAGCGTGCTTCCGCTGTGCAGCGTGCGGACCGCATTTTGGTGCTGGATGACGGCAATCTGGTGGGCAGCGGCACCCATGCCAACCTGCTGAAAACCTGCGATGTTTACCGCGAGATCTGCCTGAGCCAGCTGAGCCGCGAGGAGGTGGAAGAGACCCTATGAGCAATGCAAAGAAAAAGCGTGTTTCCCTGCGGGGCAGTAAAAGCACCATTCAGCGCGTGTTAAAGCTGATCCAGCCGTACCGCGGTTTGGTGCTGTTCACCCTGCTGCTTGCCGCCGTTACCGTTCTTACCACGCTGTACGCCCCCATTCTTTCGGGCCGCGGCGTGGACCTGATTGTGGGCCAGGGCAATGTCAACTTCCCTGCCCTGGGCAAGATTGCCATCCAGTTTGGCGTTACCGTGTGTGTCACCTCCATCTGCCAGTGGCTGATGAACATGGTGAACAACCGCATCACCTTCCAGGTGGTGTGCGACATCCGCGTGCAGGCGTTCCAGCACATGGAGATTTTACCCCTGAGCTATATGGATGCCCACAAGCCCGGCGACGCCATCAGCCGCATCAACACCGATGTGGAGCAGTTCAGTGACGGCCTGTTGATGGGCTTTACCCAGCTGTTCACCGGCATTCTGACCATTGTGGGCACTTTGGGCTTTATGCTTTCCATTGACTGGCGCATTACCCTGATCGTTGTGGTTCTCACCCCGCTTTCCATCTTTGTGGCAAAGTTCATTGCGGAGCATACCTATGATATGTTCCGCGTACAGAGCGAGACCCGCGCCGAGCTGACCGGTCTGGTGGACGAGCTGATTGGCAACGAGCATCTTGTCCGCGCCTTCGGTTACGAAAGCCGCGCCGAGGAGCGCTTTGACAAGATCAACGCCGATCTGCAGGTCTGCGGCGTAAAGGCCACCTTCTTTTCCTCCATCACCAACCCTGCCACCCGCTTTGTCAACGCGCTGGTGTATGCGGCGGTCGGCGTGGTGGGCGCGCTGGTTGCCATTGGCGGCGGCATTACGGTCGGTGAGCTTTCGGTTCTGCTGAACTATGCCAACCAATACACCAAGCCGTTCAATGATATTTCCGGCGTTATGACCGAGCTGCAGAACGCCCTGGCCTGTGCGCAGCGTGTGTTCGACTTTATTGACGAAGACCCCATCCTGCCCGATGCCCCCGATGCCGTTACCCTGCCCCACGGTGCAGGCAGTGTGGAGTTTGAGCATGTCAAGTTCCGCTATGTGCCGGATGTGCCCTTGATTGAAGACATGAACCTGTGCGTTCAGCCCGGCCAGCGCATTGCCCTGGTCGGCCCCACCGGTTGCGGCAAAACCACCCTGGTCAACCTGCTGATGCGCTTTTACGAGATCAACGGCGGCACCCTGAAGGTGGACGGCCACCCCATTGACACCGTAACGCGGGATTCGCTGCGCGGCAACCTGGGTATGGTCTTGCAGGAAACCTGGCTGAAAGCCGGTACTGTGGCAGATAACATTGCTTACGGCAAGCCGGACGCCACCCGCGAGGAGATCATCGACGCCGCCAAGCGTGCCCGCGCCCACAGCTTTATCTGCCGCCTGCCCCAGGGCTATGATACCGTAATTGCCGAGGACGGCGGCAACATCAGCCAGGGCCAGAAGCAGCTGCTTTGCATTGCCCGTGTTATGCTGCGCAAGCCGCCCATCCTGATTCTGGACGAAGCAACCTCCAGCATTGATACCCGTACCGAAGTGCTGGTTCAGGATGCCTTTGAGGAACTGATGAAAGGCCGCACCAGCTTTATTGTGGCGCACCGCCTTTCCACCATCAAAAACGCCGATCAGATCCTTGTGATGAAAGCCGGCAACATTATTGAGCGCGGCACCCACGAGGAGCTGCTGGCTAGGGGCGGCTTTTACGCCAACCTGTATGCAAGCCAGTTTGCCAAGGCGTAACGCCTGCCCCGCTGCATAACCCCAACTAAGGCAACACCGCACAATTCCCGCCTTACGGCTTAAGCACCGCTCCGGCGGCTGCGGCACCTCGCTCGCCGTATCGGCACTTAGAATTATGCGGTATTGCCCTAAATATCAAATGGCCCGGCTGCAAATGCAGTGCGGGCCGTTATTTTTAGTTTTGCTGTATATCCTGTACGTCATCGGCGAATTTTGTTTGACGCAGACGGACGCAGGGATTATAATAAATGCGGTGTAATTTGCCGGAATTTGTCACAGCCTGGCGTTCCGGCTCAAGGTGCAGTCATACGCTGCCCTGCAAGTAGAGAGGAAAAGAGGAATATTTATGTCCAAAACGTCCATTCCCAAAAACTATCATGATCTTTTGGGCCTGTACGATACCCAGCGGGCCATCGGCATCATCAAAACCATCTTTCAGGAAAAGCTGTGTGCCGCCCTGCACCTGAAGCGCGTTACCGCCCCGCTGTTTGTTTTGAACGGCAGCGGCCTGAACGATGATCTGAACGGCGTGGAGCGCCCCGTCAGCTTTGATGTACCCTGCCTGGATGAGCGTGCTGAAGTTGTGCACAGCCTGGCCAAATGGAAGCGCTATGCCCTTGCTGAGTATGGGTTCCGCCCCGGCCAGGGCCTTGTGACCGACATGAACGCCATCCGCCGCGACGAAGAGCTTGACAACCTGCACAGCATTTATGTAGACCAGTGGGACTGGGAGAAGGTCATCACCGCGAAGGACCGCACCCTGCCCTTTTTGCAGGAAACCGTGCGCGATATTGTGGATGCTGTTTGCTCCACTGCGGACGAGCTGCGCTGGAAGTTCCCGGAGCTGAAAGCCATCCGCCTGACCCGTGAGCCGACCTTTATCACCACCCAGGAGCTGGAAGACCTGTACCCCGACCTGACCCCCAAAGAGCGCGAAAACGCCTTTACCCGCGCCCATGGCACCGTCTGCATCATGCAGATCGGCGGCCAGCTGAAAAGCGGCATCCGCCACGATGGCCGTGCCCCTGACTATGATGACTGGACGCTGAACTGCGATATTCTGTTCTGGCACAAAGCGCTGGGCTGTGCACTGGAGCTTTCCAGCATGGGCATCCGTGTGGACCCGGCCGCCATGACCCGCCAGCTGGAAGCCGCAGGCTGCCCGGAGCGTGCGGAACTGCCGTTCCACAAAATGCTGCTGGAAGGCAAGCTGCCCCTGACGATGGGCGGCGGCATTGGCCAGAGCCGCCTGTGCATGTTGCTGCTGGGCAAGGCCCACATCGGCGAAGTGCAGGTCAGCCTGTGGGATGCCGAGACCAAAGCCGTGTGCGAGCGCGCTGGTGTGCAGCTACTGTAATATTTGCAGTGGGCGACCTTCTTGATGCCCCGGACAAGCTGTTACGGCTTTGGGAGAATAGCCCAAAGTGCTTTGCAGGTCGGCCATCTCCGCCTGAGAGCTGTCCCTGCGGTTCGTTTTGCCCCAAAGGCGTCCCCCTTCTCCAAACGAATCAGTCGCCCAAAATAAAAACGCAATCCCTCGGATTCTATACGATCCGGGGGATTTTAACATTTCTGCGGCAAGCCAGGCCCTCTATGGCCAGGAACAAGGGTCTGCCACAAAATCTTCAATTACATCCATCAAATGGATGGGTTCCAGCTGCCCCTGTGTGCACAGCTGCGCCAGGCGCTGTGCCTGTTGGGCATTGGTGCAAATATCTGGGACAAATGCAATCTGCCGCCAGCTATCCGGTACCCGCTTTTGGGCCGCAATTCCAAAAGCAGTATAGCGGCCAAGTTCACAGCTGAACAGGGTTTGTTCCACCGCAAGATACTGGTAAATCGTTCTCGGCCCCCTTCCACAGCCCAAACAGTTTCCCCACCATACCGCAGTCATCCATTTTTTAACAGTTCTTACAATTCTTGACAAATTATAAAAGCCATATTAAAATAGTGGCATGTTTTGCGGCACATTTCGGGATGCTTCCTGCCGGGGGATCACGTTGCCCTTGGCAGCGGTGGGGTCTTTCCTGTTTCCCCATCGCCTTATGGAAACATTATGTGAATTGTAGCAGAGGCTGCCGGAATTGTAAACCATCAAATCTGAGAAACGCCCTTTTAGGCTTTCCCAGATTTGGGAAATGGAGGAGGTTTATGCAAGAATCTATTGTGGAAACGTTGAAAAATATGAAATCCGAACAAAACCTGACCCTGCAGCAAATCTCCAGTGCAAGCGGGGTGCCCCTCAGCACCGTAAACCGCATTTTGAGCGGCCAGACCGAGAATCCCAGCTTCCGTGATGTCGCCGCGATCGTTGCCGCCATGGATGGCTCGCTGGATGCGATCACCGGCCTACAAAAGTTGGAGAGCGAAAACGGCCAGTTGCTGGATTCCAACGTGATGCAGCTGCTGCTTTCCATGCAGAACTATTATGCCAAAACCCTGGACGCCACCCGTCAGCAGTACATGCGGGAGCTTGAGAGCAAAGACAAGCAGTACCGGGATATCCTTACCGATAAAAACCGCTGGCTGCGCCGCATGTTTTTCTGCCTGATCGGCATGCTGGCTGTCATCTCGTTTTTGCTCATCGTTGATTTTATCAACCCCACCATTGGCGTTTTCCATACCTGAGCCATTCGGCGGCCTGCCTTTTGCAAGGCGGCGTTCTTCCCTGTCTATATCTCACTTATCCCTGTTTTATTTTTCGGTACCGGCGGTGTACCTGCTTTCACCGCCGGTGCCTTTTTTCATCCTTTTTGCTCCGCAATGCCTTGACGAAAGCCCTGATTTTTTCGTATAATAAAAAGGTTGTCGCCCAATAAAAACCTTTGCGGCGGGCGGCGGCAATTTATTGTAATTCATTGGAGGGTATCACGTTTTGAGCTTGAACACTGAAACTTTGAACACGATCCTTGCCCCGTATATCCGCAGCCTGACCGATGGCGGAACCGCAGAAAATGGCGTTTGGGAAGCCATCAACTGCTTTGGCACAAACTGGGATATCGACGCGGTGGATTTTCCTGCCATGTTTGCCCAGGCCACACAGCAGGCCCGTGCCGTGATGGACACGCCCGCCCTGCAGCCCATTGGCGGCATGCAGGCCCTGATGATGCGCCCCACGGAAGTTGAGCTTGTGCGCGAGTGTTTTCGCTGGCTGTTCAATGATGATGACGGTGACCTGAAAAAACGCCAGGGCCGCGTGGAAATGTTTGCCGACCAGGTCAACGGCCGTTTCCGCCGTTGCCTGCCGCGCATGGCCAAGTTCACTCAGACGGCCGGCAGCGCCGCGCTGTACCTGAGCTTGCTGGAGCCGGAGGATAACTACTTCTTTGTTCCCGCCGAAGCCAAAGCCTGGGCCGCCTATTTCGGCTATGACGAAGACTTTGGCACCGGCGCGGCCTTTAACCTGACCCAATATTACGCCATGTGCGATGACCTGCTGAACGAGCTGCCCAAATACGATGAGCTGACCCGCCTGCACACCGAGCGGCTGAAAAACACCATGCACGGCATCAATGACCAGCTGCATCTGCTGGTGTATGATATCATGCACAGCGCCTATGTAAACGGCTATTACCCCAAGGGCTTTTCCCGCACGGCAACCGCCAAGGAACGCACCAAGGCCGTGAAACAGAAAGCCGAGCGCGCCGACCTGTGCATGCAGATCGCCGAAAAGGAGCAGAAATTGCAGGAGCTGCTGGCAAGCCCTACTGCCCTGCCCGACCTGACCGGCTGCGAAGTAACCCACAAGATGTTCGGCGTGGGCAAGGTACTGCCCTCTACGGATCAGTTCCTGGTGATCGATTTTAACGGCCAGCAGAAAAAGTTCAGCACCACCACCTCCATAACCAGCGGCTACCTGACTGCCAGCGACCCCGCCGTGATGGAGCAGATGCAGGACTACCAGGCATACACCAAAGAAAAAGACCAGTTGGAAAAAGAGCTGAAAACTATGAAGAGCAACTTGCTCAATATGGGCTAAGATCTGCTTCTCGTATTTGCCATTCAGTCCATCTCATTTTCCTGAATATGCCGCCCCCCGGCTCAGGGCTGACCCTGTGCCGGGGGTACTTTTTACCTTTTTGTGCTACAAAATATAAGGATTGATACAAAAATATCCCGGCAGTTATAAAACTGCCGGGATATTTTGGAGCTGGCGACAGGAATCGAACCTGCAACCTGCTGATTACAAATCAGCTGCTCTGCCAATTGAGCTACGCCAGCACGGCTAAGAAATCCTTAGGTTGTATCTGAAAAGTCGAAAATATCGTCTATTTCTACAAACGTAGCCGGATTTTGCGTGAAAGAGCCTTAAGTCCTGCTTGTGTTTGCGAAATATCCGTCATTTTCTTTGTTTTCAGATATACCTTAGGAATACCTAAGTATTCTAGCACATGTTGCGGCACCTTGTCAATGCCGAATTATGGGGCAGTAGCGCTCCGAACGGCACTTATTCTGCCGCGGCCAGGGCGGCCTGCAGCGCGCAGTAATCTTCCAGCGTCATCTGCTCCGGGCGCAGGCGGATATCCAACCCGGCGGCCTGTAATGCAGCGTTCACTTTAGCTTTGGAGATGCCCAGGCCGTTCGCCACGGCATTGGCCGCGGTCTTGCGCCGCTGAGAAAATGCTGCCCGGATCAGGCGGAACAGCCCGGCTTCGTCCCCGTTGGGCGGGGTAACAGGCGGTGTGGTGTGGACATCCAGCTGGATGACCGCGCTGGTCACTTTGGGGGCAGGGTAAAAGCTGCCCGGCTGCACAGTAAACAGCAGCTTGGGTTTGGCGTAATAAGCCACCGCATAGCTGATTGCCCCCGCCTCACGCGTGCCAGGGGCGGCACACAGGCGCTGTGCAGCCTCTTTCTGCACCATGACGGTAATGTTGCGGATGGGCAGTTTTTCTTCCAATAAGCGCATCAGAATGGGGCTGGTGATGTAATACGGCAGATTAGCGCAGACGGCAACGGGCTTATCACCAAATTCTTCCGCCAGTAGGGTGCGCAGGTCCACTTTCAGTACATCTTCCAGCACCAGCTTAAAGTTCTCGTACTCGGCCATTGTCTCGGCCAGGATCGGCGGCAGGCGCTTGTCCACTTCGATCGAAACTACCTTATCCGCGCGTTTGCACAGCTGTTCTGTCAGCACACCGATGCCGGGGCCGACTTCCAGCGCACCCCAGCCGGGGCCAATGCCGGCGGCTTCCGCAATGCGGGGGCAGATGCCGGGGTTGATGATAAAGTTTTGGCCGAACCCCTTGGAAAGTGCAAAGTCGTGCCGTGCGCACACATCACGAATGGTGGAAAGGTCCGTCAGGTTTGGCATGGGGCTGGCACTCCGTTTCTTCTTATACTGTGTTTAGGGCAATACCGCATAATTCTAAGTGCCGATACGGCGAGCGAGGTGCGACAGCTGCTAAGCCAAAAGCGCAGATAATACTGGATGCTGCAAAGGTGAGCGCCGCCAGTGGCGGAAACAGCGAACCGAAGCAGGGGCAGCGGTCGCAGAGTGCGAGGGGCTTTTGCCCCCGAAGCACGATGCGGGTACCGCAACCCGACATTATCGAGCATTTTGGCAACGCAGATGCCGTGCCGCAGCCGCCGGAGCGGTGCTTAAGCCGCAAGGGGGGAATTGTGCGGTGTTGCCTTAGGGTATATCTCAGGCTGGGTCTCCCCTGCCCGCTTACTGGCCATTGGCGCCGGAAATGGCATTGATAGCCTTGGTGATCTGGGGGTCGTTATCGACAGTAAAGTCGTAATAGCTGCTCTGTTCATCGTTGGTCAGGCTGGCGTCCACATCCGGGGTCAGGCCGGTGCCGTTCCAGTTTTTGCCCTCGTTATCCAGCAGAATGCCCACGGTGATTACCACCGCGCTGCCGTCCGAAAGGCTCTGCGGGTCGCTGAGCAGAACACCTTTGCCCGCCGTGGTGCTGCCCACGATGGTGGCCCCGGCCATTTTACGCAGAGCGTTGGCAAACAGCTCCGCACCGGATGCCGTGCTGCCGTTGACCAGGCAGACCATGGGCAGGGTGATCTCGTTTTCGTCAGACATACGCAGGTCTGTCACATTGCCGCCCTTATCCTGGCTCTGGGCAATCAGACCGGAGGGCACGCAGTAATCTGTGGCAACAAGGGCAGCGTTCAGGTTTTCGCCGCTGTTATCGCGCAGGTCAAAAATCAGCGAGGTAGCCCCCTGGTTGGTCAGGCTGTTGACAGCATTGCGGAATTCCACCGCCGTGCCTGAGGTAAAGGAATCAATGCGCAGGTAGCCAACGCCGTTATCCATCAGGCGCACCGTGCTGATGCTGGGGGTGGTATAGTTGGCGTGGGTAATTTCAAAGCTCTGCTCTTCCCGCAGGGGGGTCAGGTATTTGATGCTGACGGTGCTGCCTTCCTCCCCCAACAGGGCGGAGGTCATGGCGGCGGTATCGCTCATGCTGCGGGTGCTGGTATCGCCGATAGCGGTGATAAAGCCGCCGACTTCCAGACCAACGTTGGTAGCGGGGGTGTTATCATACACACGGATGATGCGCGCATAGCCGGAGGACGGATCCTTGACAACGGCAACGCCAATGCCCATCAGGCGGCCATTGGCAAGACCGACTCTTTCACTGTAGGCCTTGGCGGAATAATAGCGGGCGTACCGGTCGCTGATGCCCAGCATATAGCCGGATGCAATGGTATCGTTCAGCGTATCATCGTTAATATCAAAGTACTCATTTGCGCGCACATAGCGGTCCACTTCGGACAGCTTGTTATACATGCGCTCCTTGTTTTTAACACTGGAAACCGTATTGTTGAACATGTTCATGGATACGGTCATGGTCATGGAAAAGGTCACGGCCATTGCAATCAGCGTGACGGTTGCGGCCACACCAAGACTGACTTTTTTGCTCATAGCGAAAATGTGCTCCCTTGCGTAAAAGTTGTGCGTTGCTGCCGGATCAAAGCAGTGCCATAAACGCCGTTGCGGCAAGGCTTGCCACCATCAAGACGGCGATCACCAGGCAGACAATGCGCACAACAAGCTTATGTTTTTGCTGGTTCATCGAAATTGATCTCCTTCAGGCTGTCAGGCCTAAGGCATAACTGAAAATAAAGTGTCGGCTGGCGCTTTTTCAGCTACACCATAACATTAGTGCGGAACATAGTTCAGCGGGTTGGTGCGCGCACCGTTCACACGCAGTTCCAGGTGCAGGTGGTTGCCGGTGGAGTTGCCGGTGGTGCCAACATGGCCGATGACATCCCCCTGCGAAACGTTCTGGCCCACACTGACCGGCGGGGTGCTGTTCATGTGGGCGTACAGGGTAGCATAGGTGTTGCCCTGGTCATCGGTGCCGTGGTAAATCATGACATAGTTGCCATAGCTGTAGTGCCAGCCGGACACGGTGACAACGCCGCTTGCCACAGCGCGGATGTTGGTGCCGCCGGGCGCGGCAAAGTCAACGCCCTTGTGGCCGCCGCTGCCATACTGGCAGGAGATATACTTATAGCTCGGCAGCGGGCAGATAAAGTTCAGCGAGCAGCTGATGGGCGCATTGGCGTAGTTCCTTTGGGTCTGGGCAATCAGAGATTTCAGGTAAGCGTCATATTCATCAGCAGCCTTATCGAACTCTGCCTGTTTATCACTCTTGGCTTCTTCCAGAGCCTGCTCCTGCGCTGCGGCAGCGGAGATGCTGGCATCCTGGGCCTGAATGTTGCTGGCCAGCTCCTGGGTTTTGCTGTCCAGCTGGCTTTTCTGGTTCTGCAGCTCTTCTTCGTCCGCTTCCAGCGATGCCTTCGCTTCTTCCAGCTGGGTGCGCTCGTTGGTCAGCTCAATGCCCTGCTGTTCCAGATCCTCGCAGGCCTGGGTGTTGGCATCCGAAATATCCTGCAGCACCTGGTCAAAGGTCAACAGCTGATAAATGTTTTCCGCCGTGGAAAGCAGCGCAATACCGCCGCCCTGGTCCAGCATCTGCATACTGACGACCTGCTCTTTATATTTTGCCCAGCGGTCATCGTATTCTGCCTGCTTCTGGTCAATTTCAGCCTGCTTATCGGTGATCTGCTGTTCTTTTTCCACGATCTGTGCGCTGATATCATCAATTTGGTCATTCAGCGCATTGATCTGGCCCTTGATGGTGTTTTTCTCCTGCACAAGCAACTGTTTTTGCTGCTCGGCTTCGGCTTTATCGCTGGCAACGTCTTTCAGCTGCTGGCGGATCTGGTCCAGTTCCGACTGCAGCTCGTTCTTTTTGTTTTCCAGCTCTTTTTGCTTATCATCGGCATGGGCCGGCATTGCAGCATTCAGGCACAGCGCCGCGGCAACCACGGCAGCCATCAGCGCAGCCCCTGCGCGCCGCACATTGCGGCGGATGGCAATGGACATTTTCAACTTTCCCCCTTTGGTGGGATGCGGGTAAAACGGGTTTTGGCGGTTCAAAAAGCTCAAGGCAAGCGCCGGGTGCTCAGACCTGCAGATGTTTGCGGATGCTGGTTGCAGTGCCAATGCCGCACAGCACAAAGCCAAACAGCATAAAGCCCAGCACAACATAATACCACAGGTCCTGCAGCGGCAGCAGTGTGCCGCCAAACATTGCCGTCAGGTTGGTGGGGTTCTTGCCGTACCATTCATACACGGCATAGTATCCGCCGCACACAATGGCGGAAGCGATCAGCGCGGAGATCAGGCCGGAGGTAACACCCTCCACAAAGAACGGGAACCTGATAAAGCCGTTGGTTGCACCAACCAGCTTCATAATGCCAATCTCCTTGCGGCGGTTGAACACGGTAATTTTGATGGTGTTGCTGATGACCACCACGCTGACGATGGCCAGCACGATGACCAGGCCATAGCAGACATAAGTAACCGCCTTTTGCAGCGAAACAAACAGATCTGACATGGCCTGCGGCGAGTTGACCGCGCGCACGCCGTCCACATTCTGTAATGCTGCGGCCACGCTGGAGATGTTGGCCGGTTCATCGGCACGCACCACATAGTTGGCCAGCAGCGGGTTATCGTTCTGGAACATCTCTTTCAGGTTGGTGTAGCCTTCCAGGCGCTGGCTGTACTTGTCCAGCATCTGGTCTTTGGAGATGAACTCCACCCCGGCCACATGCGGAATGCTGCGGATGGCTTCCTCCACGGCGGCGGTATCAGCGTCATCATTGATGAACGCAACCGTTTCGTTCTGCTCACCGATATAGGCCACCATGGAATCAATATTAGCGCCGAACAAAAATGCTGCGCCAACCAAAATCATACAGACGATCAACACGCCCATAGAGGCAAGCGTCATCATTTTGTTTGCCTTGAGGTTATGCAGGCCCTGCCCCACGAGGTAGGTAAAACTGGAAAAACGCATGGTCTACCCCTCCTTAATCCTCATACTCGTATTCATCATCGTTCTGGCGGGCAGCAAGCCATTCTTCGTACTCCTGCGCCACTTCGGGGTGGGCGGTATCAGATGCCACATGCCCGTTGGCCAGCGTGATGATTCGGTTGTTATACTTGGCGGCCAGCTTGTGCACCAGCTCATGCTCATGGGTAACAACCACAACGGTGATATGCACTTTATTGATGGCCTCGAACAGCTGCATGATATCCATGCTCATTTCGGGGTCAATGTTGCCGGTAGGCTCGTCCGCAATGATCAGCTTGGGGCCATGGGCCAGGGCGCGGGCCACGGCAACGCGCTGCTGCTCGCCGCCGGAAAGCTCATCCGGCAGGCGGTCCATCTTATCCTCCAGGCCAACCAGGCTGAGGGCGAACGGTACACGGTTCTTGATGGTTTTGTTATTGATGTTGGTCACGCGCATGGCAAAAGCCACGTTCTCGTACACCGTCATGGTGGGGATCAGGCGGAAATCCTGGAACACCGCGCCCATCTGGCGGCGCAGATAAGGCACCTTGCGGCGCTTGATGGTGGTCAGGTCCTGATCGTTGATATAAATTTTGCCCTCGGTGGGCTTTTCTTCCATCTGGATCAGTTTGAGGAATGTGGATTTGCCCGCGCCGGAATGGCCCAGGATAAAAACGAATTCCCCTTCATCAATGTGGATGTTGATATCTTCCAACGCCACATTTTCATCATTTTGGGTTTCATATACTTTGGTAACATGTTCAAAATCGATCATGAATAGCGCTCCTAAAGCAATACAGCACTTCCCGGCCATGGCGTGCAAAATGGTACACTACACCCCAGGGCAAAACGATACATTTAATAATGTACCATAGGAAGCCCGCCCCGTCAAGATTCCGTGCAGCGGGTGCCTTGTGGAATATATCGCATTTTCGTCAATTTTGTGTCTTTGGGCAATTTGTGGAAACTTTGTAAATTTTACGACCTGTGCGGGCTGTGTATGGCTATAGACTTGCCTTTATGCTTAGGCAATACCGCACAATTCCCGCCTGACGGCTTAAGCACCGCTCCGGCGGCTGCGGCACGGCATCTGCGTTGCCAAAATGCTCGATAATGTCGGGTTGCGGTACCCGCATCGTGCTTCGGGGGCAAAAGCCCCTCGCACTCTGCGACCGCTGCCCCTGCTTCGGTTCGCTGTTTCCGCCACTGGCGGCGCTCACCTTTGCAGCATCCAGTATTATCTGCGCTTTTGGCTTGGCATCTGCCGCACCTCGCTCACCGTATCGGCACTTAGAATTATGCGGTATTGCCCTTATTCATCCGCCCCTTTTTCCGTTCTCCCCTCTCCTATTTTTCTTCATTCATCCGTTTTGTTTTCCTGCATTCCACTTATCCGCTCATCTTCTCTTCCAGCAAACCTGCAACAAAAAACGCGCCCACCAAGCAGGGGGGCGCGGAAAAAGCGCTTATAGGATATTTTAGTAACGGGCAGGGTCAGAGGAAAGATACTTTTTGACCATCAGGGCTACCTTGAACACAATCGCATCGTCAAACTTGCGCAGATCCAGGCCGGTCAGCTTCTTGATCTTTTCCAGGCGGTAAACCAGCGTGTTGCGGTGCACAAACAGACCGCGGCTGGTTTCGGAAACGTTCAGGTTGTTCTCAAAAAAGCGCTGGATGGTGAACAGCGTTTCAGAGTCCAGCGAATCAATGCTGTCCTGCTTGAATACTTCGCGCAGGAATGCTTCGCACAGGGTGGTAGGCAGCTGATAAATCAGGCGGGCAATGCCCAGGTGATCATAGCTGATGACCTGCTTTTCGGTATCAAATACCTTACCAACTTCCATGGCGATCTGCGCCTCCTTAAAGGAGGAGGCCAGATCCTTGATGTTGCTGATGGGGGTGCCGATGCCGACAACTGCCTTGATATAATGTTCGCCCTGCAGGGTATCCACAATGGAAGCTGCCAGCTTTTCCATATCGCGGGTATTGTTATCAGGGCGGATTTCTTTCACCAGCACGGTATCTGTTTCGCTGATGTTGAACACGAAGTCTTTCTGTTTATCCGGGAACAGGCTGCTGACCACATCATAAGCGGAAATATCATTGCCGGAGGTAACGCGGATCAACAGAACCACGCGCTGCACATCCGAAACAAAGTGCAGCTCCCGCGCTTTGGCGTAAATATCACCGGGCAGGATATTATCCAGCACCACATTCTTGATGAAATTGGTTTTATCAAACTTTTCATCGTGGTACTGCTTGATGCTCTGCAGGCTGATGGACAGCAGCGAAGCAAACTGGGCGGCAGTGGGATCGTTGCCTTCCACAAACACAGCATAATCGTTATGTTTTGCGTTGGAGAACTGGTGGTAGGCATAACCGTCCTTTTCAAAGGCATCCCCGGCCGTCAGGCGGGCAACAGCAAAGCCTTCCCGCATTTCGCCGATCTGCCCCAGCTCGGAGCAGGCGATGACGGCTCCCGTTTCGTCCACCACGCCTACCACGCGGTCGATCGCGTCCTTCATCTGGTAGACCACGTTCTGGAATACCCTGTTTGCCATAATACTGCCTCTCCTTCATGTTTATATGCAAATTGACAATGGCCGAACAGAAGCTCCCATCGGCTCATTGCTGTTATTTTGACACAAATAGATTTAACTACAATGTATATTTTACACAATCAGGTTGACTTTTGCAACATATTTCAACGAAAAACTCAATATTTTCTTGGTTAATTTGGATTTTTTAGCAAAATATGTTGGTTTTGCAGTGGTTTTCCATTTGGTCAAATTGCCAAAGCGGGGATTATTTCTGCTTTTTTTGGCTGTTTTCGGCCTGCTGCATGGTGCCGGTGCCGCCTTCTACCACGCCGCGGCGCTGGAACACATAAGTAATGCTATGCAAAAAGATTTTTGCATCGTTCAGGAAAGTGATGTCAGCGGCATACTCACCGTCATAGCGGGCTTTCACATCAATCGGCAACTCATCGCGGCCATTGATCTGGGCCAGACCGGTCAGACCGGGGCGGATGTCATTGGCATGCACGGCATCGCGCGCGGCGATCAGGTCATACTGATTATACAGCGCCGGGCGCGGGCCGATGATGGACATCTGCCCTGCCACAATGTTATAGATCTGCGGCAGTTCATCCAGGCTGGTGCGGCGCAGGAACGCCCCACTTTTGGTGATATAGCTGTCTGCGTTTTTCAGCAGGTGGGTGGGCACATCGTGGGGGGTATCCCCACGCATGGTGCGGAACTTTAAGATATTAAAGCATTTTTTGCCGCGGCCAACCCGGCGCTGCTTAAAGAACACCGGTCCCGGCGAATCTTTTTTGATCCACAGGGCAATAATTCCCATTGGGATTGCCAGCACCACACAGGCTGCCAGCGACAAAATCAGGTCAAGCAAACGCTTGATGCAGGATTCATACATAAGTCAAGCCTCCTTGGGGAAGGTTTTGCGCCCGCAGGCCCCGCCAGACCACCGTCACTGGGCGTTCTGCTGGGTGGAATGCTGTTCGTCCAGCGCCTTTTGCAGCTCTTCCTTATCAATGGTTTCCGTGTTGCCATGGGCGGCGCTTACGGTGTGGTCCTCGTTCACCACGCGGTTGGGGTGATAAGTGCCCACCATGCGCTGCAGGCTGAGCACCACGCCCTCGTCATTATGCTCCGCATCGTGACGCAGGTTCTGCAGCTCCTCATAGAATGCCGCCAGGTCAATCTGCATGGGCGGAGCAATAAAGATTTTATCGTGGGCGGTTTTGGTCATGCGGTCCTGCTCGGAATCCAGCATCAGCTCCTCGTACAGCTTTTCGCCGGGGCGCAGGCCCGTTACCTTGATTTCCATGTTTACGTTCGGCTCATAACCATAGAACCGGATCAGCCGGGTGGCCAGGTCCATGATTTTGACCGGCTCACCCATATCCAGCACATAGATGCTGCCGCTCTGGGCCAGACCGCCGGCCTGCAGCACCAGCTGGGCAGCTTCCGGGATCGTCATAAAGTAGCGCACGATGTCCGGGTGGGTGATGGTAACGGGGCCGCCGTTCTTGATCTGCTCTTCAAACAGTGGGATCACGCTGCCATGGCTGCCCAACACATTGCCAAAGCGCACGGCCATGCACTTCATGGAAGTGTTCTTAGCAAAGGTCTGAATCAGCATTTCGCAGATGCGTTTGGTGCAGCCCATAACATTGGTAGGATTGACCGCCTTATCGGTCGAAAGCTGCACAAAGCGCTCCACCCCATGCTCCGCCGCGCTGGTCAGCAGGTTTTTGGTGCCGAACACGTTGTTTTTAACGGCTTCCGCCGGGCTTACTTCCATCAGCGGCACATGCTTGTGGGCAGCTGCATGGAACACAACGGATGGATGATAGGTTTCAAACACTTCATCCAGACGCTTGATATCGCGGATGGAGCCGATCAGCGTGACAACGTTGATATCTGCACCGTATTTATTGCGCAGCTCCATTTCCAGCTCGTAGGCGCAATTTTCGTAAATATCGAAAATCAACAGCTGGCGCGGGCGGTAGCGCATGATCTGGCGGCACAGCTCACTGCCGATGGAGCCACCGCCGCCCGTGACCAGAACCACCTTGTCGTGCAGGTATTCCGAGATCTGGGCGCTGTTCAGCTGCACTTCATCGCGGGAAAGAAAGTCCGAGGTGTTCAGTTCACGCAGACCGGCCACCACCGGCTTGCCGTTGGCATCCACCGCCTGCGGGTCGGACAGCATCCGCACGCGGCAATGGGTGGAGTTGCACAAGTTGATCACTTCGTTCAGGCGCTCGCCTTTCAGCGTGGTGATGGCGATGACGATCTCCACAATATGGTACTTGCGCACCAATTCCGGGATATCCGAAATGGTGCCGCGCACCGGCACGCCCTGCACGCGCAGGCCTTTTTTGGTCAGGTCGTCATCCACGATCACGACCGGGTTGCCAAAGCTGGAGTTTTTGCTTTTGCACAGGTTGACCGCCCAGGCACCGGCGTTGCCAGCGCCGACGATCAGCAGCGGGGTTGCATCCCGCGGGGCGGCGTTGCTTTTTTGTTTGGCGCGGTTATCCTTGCGCAGGCGGGTGGCGGTGCGCACAAAGCGCCACAGAAAGCGCACGCCCGCAATGGCTGCCGTGTTGAACACTGCGCCCAGAATCAGCACCGTACCGCTGATGGGGCGGGTGCGGAAGATCAGATCAAACAGCAGGATAAAACCCGTTGCCAGGCCGGATAGACAGGTCAGGCGGGCAAGGTCCCGCATGCCGGCATACTCCCACATGATCTCATACAGGCCGCCAAACCAGAACACGACCATATAAATAACCAGCACATACGGCAGCATGGGAGCCATGGCACGGATCACTTCGGCCCGCAGCACCGCGGCGGGCACAATGGAATCCTCACCGTCAAACCGCAGCAGAATTGCCAGATAATAACAAAACACAATCAGCCCGCAGTCCAGCAGCATTAACAAAATGCGGCGCGGCAAGCCGTTGATGAGTTGCCTGTTTTTCTGTTTCATTGCACTATCTTCCTGTTTCTTCAATAATGTCGCAGCCGGCTGTCCCCTGCACAGCTGCCGCGCAGCGCCTGCGCCGCCCGCGGCCGTTCCTTCCAAAACCAAGGCGCAGCGGGCATTTTTCTATTTTCTCAAATCTTGTTTGATTTGTGGCAATACCGCATAATTCTAAGTGCCGATACGGCGAGCGAGGTGCGGCAGCTGCTAAGCCAAAAGCGCAGATAATACTTTGTGTATTATCGAGTATTTTGGCAACGCAGATGCCGTGCCGCAGCCGCCGGAGCGGTGCTTAAGCCGTAAGGCGGGAATTGTGCGGTATTGCCTTGTGTTCTATGGCTTATAATTTGATAATCAAAGCAAAAAGTAAAAGTGATTATCAGAACATCTTGCAGCATTATGGGCAAAGCAAGTTATTCTACCACATTTTCGCCACTCCGGGCAACTGTATTTGCATAATTTCTGTTATTATAACACAAATTTACTCCGTTTGTCCTGCTTCCGGCAGGGCAAACGGAGTAAAAAGTGCACAAAATGCAGCGTTTATTTTTGTCAGGCCAGCAGCATTGCTTCAGCTGACGCAAGATTTATTCAACCGTAACGCTCTTGGCAAGGTTGCGGGGTTTATCCACATCCAGGCCTTTGGCGCAGCTGACATAGTATGCCAGCAGCTGCAGCGGCACCACCGAAAGGCTGGTGGCAAAGTGCGGGTCTGTTTTGGGCACATATACGGTAAAGTTGGCGGTATCTTCAATGCTGTAGTTGCCGTAAGTGGTCAGGCCCATGATATAGGCGCCGCGGCTCTTGGCTTCCACCAGGTTAGATACCATCTTCTCGTACAGGTCCGGCTGGGTCAGCACACCCACCACCAACATGTTCTTCTCGATCAGGGAGATCGGGCCGTGCTTCATCTCGCCCGCAGCGAAAGCCTCCGAGTGGATATAGCTGATTTCCTTGAACTTCAGGCTGCCTTCCAGCGCCACGGCGTAATCCAGCCCGCGGCCGATGAAGAAAGCGTCCTTTGCGGAAGCATACTTGGAAGCAAACCACTGGATGCGCTCGTTATCCGTCAGCGTCTTGGCGATCTTATCCGGCAGGATCTGCAGCTCGGCCACCAGCTCGGCGTATTTTTCTTCCTCAATCTTGCCGCGCACACGGGCAAATTCGACCGCCAGCAGGTAGCAGGCTGCCAGCTGGGTGCTGTATGCCTTGGTGGTGGCAACGGCAATTTCCGGCCCGGCCCAGGTGTACAGGGTTGCATCGGCCTCACGCGCAATGGAAGAGCCCACCACGTTCACAATGCCGATGGTGCGCACGCCGCGCTCCTTACATTCGCGCAGGGCAGCCAGGGTATCGGCGGTTTCGCCGCTCTGGCTGATAATGACCGCCATGGAATCCGGCTCCAGCACGGGGTCACGGTAGCGGAACTCGCTGGCCACATCCACCTCCACCGGCAGGCGGGCCAGGCTTTCAAACACATAGCGTGCCGCAACGCCCACATGGTAGGCGGAGCCGCAGCCAATGATATAGATGCGGCGCACATTTTTGATGGCTTCTTCATCCAGGCCCAGCTCGCTCAGATCAATGCGGCCATCCTTGATGCGGGGGCTGAGGGTATCCCGCACAGCGGTGGGCTGTTCGTGGATCTCCTTCATCATAAAGTGCTCGTAACCGCCTTTTTCGGCGGCTTCGGCATCCCACTCGATGGTGCTGGCTTCTTTTTCAACCGGTTCCTTATCAATGTTGAAAAACTCAATACTGTCCGGGGTCAGGCGGGCGATTTCCAGGTTATCAATATAATACACCGTGCGGGTATATTTCAGCAGAGCCGGAACGTCCGATGCGATCAGGCTGCCGTTTTCGGCCTTGCCGACAATCAACGGGCTGTCTTTCCGCACTGCGTATACCACGCCGGGCTGGTCTGCAAACAGGATGCCCAGCGCATAAGAACCACGCACATGCATCATCATGCGGGTGATAGCATCCAGGCTGTCCCCCGCTGAAACGCCGGTGTAGTAATAGTCCAGCAGCTGGGCCACTACCTCGGTATCCGTCTGGGATGCAAAAGTAAAGCCCTTGTTGATCAGGCGGGTTTTCAGTTCCTGGTAATTTTCAATAATGCCGTTATGCACAACCGCAATTTTCTGGTCGCGGCTGTAATGCGGGTGTGCGTTTACCACGCTGGGTTCGCCGTGGGTTGCCCAGCGGGTATGCCCGATGCCGCAGCTGCCCTGCACGGCTTTGCCTTCATCGGTCATTTCGCTCAGCACGCGCAGGCGTCCCTTGGCCTTGACCACTTCAATTTTGCCGGCGGCGTTCTGCACAGCAAGGCCGGCAGAATCATACCCGCGGTATTCCAGCTTAGAAAGCCCATCCAGCAGGATCGGTGCAGCCTGTGCGCTGCCGGTAAAGCCTACAATTCCACACATACATTTGGCCCCCTTGGTTGATGGATTGGGTGTATTTCATGTTATTTTACGTTCGGTTTGTTTTTACGGCCCGGTATTTTTGTTGCAGCCCGGCCAACATGAGGTAGGCGAACAATATCTATTAAGTATATGCTATTTGCCGCAATAAGTCTACCCCCTACATAACAATATGACAAAGATTGTGCATGAATTTTGTGGGATATGTATACAAAGGAGGGACATAGCGGGATGTTTCAGCGGCGTATGGGGCGGCGGGCTGCGTTTTGGGGAGGAGAGCTGTTTGTGCATCGCTGCGCGATTGCGCGGCATAGCCTGCTGGGGGTAAGGCAGGGTTGCGGGCTCCAACCATTCGCCGCCTGTTCGGCGGCGGGAGGACAGAG
>OLQR01000691.1_pt1 | contig 23707 bp, 21 predicted proteins | sample 1671881 | NCBI WGS metagenome assembly OLQR01 (sample SAMEA3136623, study PRJEB25190) | human gut metagenome | biome: human gut; feature: human-associated habitat; material: faeces | place: Austria | collected 2013 | reverse complement strand
ACGTTTTGGGCGCCGAGGCGCCGACCTGCGCGCCGCGGGCCTGCGGCTTACGATTTCGTCACTAAGGTAAAGAGTTCCTGAAAGCCGCCCCCGTCGTGGGGCGGCTGCATTAGACTGGAAGCCATGGAAAAGCACCCGAACAACCACCACCATTCCGAACGGCTTGAGAAGCTCGAGGCGAAGGCCCACGAGGAGAAGTCGGTCGCCGGGCATCCGATGCCTGCGGCGGACATCTTCAAGTTCGTAGGGCTCATCGCGTTCTTCGTCATCATGATCGTGGTGGTCGTGCTCATCTGGCCCATGATCCACGAGCTGTTCGAGCCCGGCGGTGTCGACCGCGTCACCTCCGACATCCGCAACGCCGGCCCCTGGGGCTTCCTCATTCTGCTGGCAATCCAGTTCCTTCAGATCGTCGTGGCCTTCATCCCTGGCGAGGTAGTCCAGGTGGCCGCCGGCATGATTTACGGGCCTTGGGTGGGCGCGCTCATCATCTGGCTCGGCTGCATTATCTCGAGCTCGTTCATCTTCGTGCTGGTGCACAAGCTGGGCGCCCCGTTCGTCCAGGCCATGGTGCCCGAGAAGTACATGGGCAAGTTCCGCGATTGGGAGACCTCCGACAAGTTCAACGTCATCGTGTTCATCCTGTTCCTCATTCCGGGGCTGCCCAAGGACGTGTTCACCTACATCACGCCGCTCACGCACATGTCCATGAAGAACTTCGTGCTCATCTCGAACTTCGCCCGCATTCCCGGCATCGTGCTTTCCACCTACGCGGCAGCGGGGCTTGTGTCGGGCAATATCGTGGAGTCGGTCGTCATCTTCGCCGTGACCGCCGTTGTGGCCGTCGTGGCGCTTGTCGTATACGGACGTGTGACCAAAAAGTCGAACGGCTCCGAGAAGTAATCCGTGCCGCGCCGCCTCCGTGCCAGCGCTTGGGCGCAACGAGAGGTTCTGCGCCTACTTTCTTTGTGAAAGAAGGCGCGGTCAGGCTTTGTTTCTGTACAATAAGCGCGTTATTGCAACGACTCTAACGACTCTCTAGGAGGAAACCCATGCCGAAGATCACCCGGGAAGAGGTGCGCGTTCCCGCCGACGTCATGCCCGAGGCCCGTGACGAGTACATCACCAACTACCTGAAGGCCACGCGCGAGACCGGCCGTCTCATGCTGTTCGCCTGCGATCAGAAGATCGAGCACCTGAACAAGGACTTCTACGGCGAGGGCATCGACATCGCCGATCTCGATCCGGAGCATCTGTTCAAGATCGGCTCCGAGGGCGTGTGCGGCGTGCTCGCCGGCCAGCGCGGGCTGGTGGCCCAGTACGCGGCTGACTACCCGGAGATCAACTACCTCATCAAGATGAACTCCAAGACCAACCTCGTCGGCACCAAGCAGGAGGATCCCTACTCCCCGCAGCTGTACGATTTGGACGCCGTGCTGGCCATGAAGGAGGCCGGCGTGAACATCGTGGGCCTCGGCTACACGATCTACCTCGGCTCCGAGTACGAGGCCACCATGATGGCCGAGGCGGGCGAGCTCATCGCCCAGGCCCATGCCAACGGCCTCATCGTCGTGCTGTGGATCTACCCTCGCGGCAAGGCCGTGACTGCCGAGAAGGATCCCGACCTCATCGCCGGTGCCGCCGGCGTGGCTCTCTGCCTTGGCGCCGACTTCGTGAAGGTGAACCCGCCGAAGCCCGAGGACGGCCGCACTCCGGCCGAGGCCCTGAAGGTGGCCTCCATCGCCGCCGGCCGCACGGGCCTCGTGTGCGCGGGTGGCTCCACCGTGGATGCCGAGACCTTCCTCACCCAGCTGTACGACCAGATTCACGTGGGCGGTGCCGACGGTAACGCCACGGGCCGCAACATTCACCAGCGCTCCCTGGACGAGGCGGTGCGCCTGACCAAGGCCATCTCCGCCATCACCTTGGCCGACTGGGCCGTCGCCGACGCCCTGGCCGTGTTCAACGGCGAGAAGGACTTCACCCTGGCCGACATCTAGTCCGGCCTCGGAGCTTGTTGGCGGCATCGCGCCCAGAGCGTCTGCCAACCTCGCGTTCGATCCCGTAGGGGGCGACCTCGGTCGCCCCTTTTTTGTCGTGCGGCATTGTGCCGCTTGCGGAGGGCTGACCAAGGTCAGCCCCTACGGAAATTGCTCCCTGCGAATATCGCTTCTTGAGAATACCATGGAAAGAAAGCCACTATGAGCACACTGGACCCATTAGCCTTGAAGGTTACCCGGCCTTACCAGGAGGAAGATCTGCCGGCGATGGCGGAGATCTGGAACGAGGTCGTAGAAGCAGGCAATGCCTTCCCAAAGACCGAGCCGATGACGTTGGAAGAGGCGCGGATCTTCTTCGCCGAGCAGTCCCATACGGCCGTGGCTACGGTAGGTGGGCGCATTCGCGGGCTGTACATTCTGCATCCCAACAACATCGGGCGCTGCGGGCACGTCGCCAACGCGAGCTTCGCTGTGGCGGGGGCCAGCCGCGGCGAGGGCATCGGGCGCCTGCTCGTGGAGGACTGCCTGCGCCAAGCGGCCGCATGCGGCTTCCGCGGCCTGCAGTTCAACGCCGTGGTTGCCAGCAACGAACGGGCCCGGGCGCTCTACGAGAGCCTCGGGTTCGCGCGCATCGGCATGATTCCCGGCGGCTTCCGCAACAAAGACGACGTCTACGAGGATATGTACATCTACTATCACCCGACGGAGTAGGTCTTCGACTCAAGCATGCAAAACGGCCCCGTGGGACGGGGCCGTTGGTCTTCGATGGTGCCCGAGGCGGGATTTGAACCCGCACACCTTTCGGCAACGGTTTTTGAGACCGTCGTGTCTGCCGTTCCACCACTCGGGCTCAGGGGCACCAGTGCAGTATAGCGGAAGGGTTCGCCAACGTCGAGGTGAAATCGGCGATGCTTAGGGAATTCCCCGAACTACGTCACGCCGCTATGCCAAGCTGCTACGCCAAACCCGCCCACATCATGATCTTGGGCACGTAGCCCATGATGAAGATGATGATAATGAGCGCGGGCAGCCCGAAGGTGAGCCAGCCGCGGGCCCAGCGCGGGAACTTCATGCCCGTGCCCGCATCGGCCTCGGCAAGGAAGTTGTCCCAGCCCCAGCCTTTGCGCGACACGCAGAACACCACGTACAGCAGACTGCCCAAGGGCAGCAGGTTGTTCGACACGATGAAGTCCTCGATGGATTGAATGTCGCCGATGCCCGGAATGGTGATGCCGGCAAGCACGTTGAAACCCAGGGCACAGGGCAGGCTCAGCACGGTGACGAGCACGGCGGTGCGGGCCAAGGCGCGCTTGCGGTCGAGATCCCACTTTTCCATGGTGAAGGTGATGAGGTTCTCGAAGACGGCGATGATGGTGGAGAGCGCCGCGAAGCTCATGAACACGAAAAACAGCGTGCCCCACAGCTGCCCCAAAGGCATCTGGTTGAACACGTTGGGCAGGGTGACGAACACGAGCGAGGGGCCCTGGTCGGGGGCGACGGCGAAAGCGAAGCAGGCGGGGAAGATGATGAGGCCCGCGAGGATGGCCACGGCGGTATCCAGGCCGCAGATGCGCAGGGCCTCGCCCGTGAGCGAGTTCTGCTTGCCGATGCGGCTGCCGAAGACCTCCATGGCCGAGATGCCGAGCGACAGCGTGAAGAACGCCTGGCCCATGGCGGCGTACACGGCGTCCCCGAAGCCGGACAGGCCGCCGGCGAACATCTTGCCGAAGTCGGGAACCAGATAGAATTCCAGACCCTCGGCGGCGCCGGGCAGCGTGACGGAGCGTACCACGAGCAGCGCCATGACGCCGAGCAGGGCGATCATCATCACTTTCGTGATACGCTCGACGCCCTTCTGCAGGCCCAAGCTGCAGACGAAGAAGCCGATGACGACGACGGCGAGCATCCAGCCCACCATCTCGGAGGGATTGGCGAGCATGGTGCCGAAGACGCCGGCGACGCCGTCGGGGTCAAGGCCGTCGAAGGTGCCCGTGGCCATTTTCGCCATGTAGGCGAGCATCCAGCCGCAGACCGTGGTGTAGAACATCATGAGCAGCATGCAACCGATGTAGGCCCACCAGGAGAACCAGTGCCAGCGCCGCGAGGGCTGCAGGATGTCGAAGGCTTGGGCGGCCGAACGCTGGGAGGCGCGGCCGACGGCGAACTCCATGACCATGACGGGCAGACCCAAAATGACGAGGAAGATGAGATACATCAGGATGAAGGCCGCGCCGCCGTACTCGCCGGCGATGTAGGGGAAGCGCCACACGTTGCCCAGGCCGATGGCGCAGCCGGCCGAGATGAGGATGAAGCCGAGGCGGCTGGCGAAGTGCTCGCGGGGCGCGGCGACCGAAGTAGGGGCGTCGGCGTTGTTGCCCGAGGCGCGGACTGGGGAGGCGGAGGGGGTGTCGGTGGTCATGGGAACCTTCCTGGTGCAGGATTCCAGATGCTTTTGCATTGGACTCCCGAGCGTTTTGAATGAAATTGCAGCGTCATTGTAGCGGAAGATAAGTGGAAAGGTCATGGTGGCGCGAGGCTGCTTTGGCAACGGCTCCGTGTCTGGTGGGGGAGGCGGCCGTGCGCGGCGCGGCGGTATCCCATAATGCAGTCATGAACGATGTGCTCACATATCTGCAAACCCAGCTGGCTACTTTCGATGAAGTGCCTTTCAATGCCGTGGATTCGGCGTTGCTCGCGCAGTTCTGCATGGCGCGGGGCGAAGGCATCATGCCCCAGGTGTACCGTGCGCAGGTTTCGGGAGAGGCTGCGTCCCCGAAGGTGCGTGCGGGCCATGGGACTTTGGGCGAGCTGCGCGGTCTGCTCGGCCGTCTGCGGGGGCGTGTGGGCGAACGTGCAGGTGAACGCGCAGGCCTGCGGGCCGCGAAGGAGGGCGCGGACGTTCGAGCCGACGATCCGCTGGCCGGCCCCCAGGGTCTTGGCACTGCGGGGACGAAAGCGGCGAGCATGGAGAAGGTCGCGGAGCTTTCTCCGGCGGCGAGGCGGGACCGAGCCGAAATGACCCAGGATGCGACGGCGCCGCTGGATCCCGTGCGGTTCGCCGACCTTATGCGGGCCGAGCTGTTCCCTACGATGCTCTCCGGCATGCACGCGGCGCAGATGAAGCAGCAGCTGTTCTGGATGGCTGCCAGCCCGCGTTTCCGCGATCTGCTCATCTACGATCATGCGGCCGCATTCGACGAGGTGCGTGATTTGCAGTTCGCCGCCACAACCTACGTGTGCCCCGGGCGCTTCGCCTACGTGGGCTTTCGCGGCACCGACACGACGCTCACCGGGTGGCGCGAGGACTTCAACATGGCCTATCAGGCGCCGGTCGAGGCCCAGGCGCTGGCGGCCCGCTACCTGGCGGCAGTGGCCGCCGATCCGCGTCTTCCCGAAACGCTTATGGTGGGCGGCCATTCCAAGGGCGGCAACCTGGCCGAGTACGCGGCGCTCACGGCGACGCCGGAGGTGCAAGGCCGCATCGCGCGCCTGTACAACCACGATGGCCCCGGGTTCAAAGCCGGTTTGTTCACGGCGGCTGACTACGCGCCGCTTGCGGGCCGCATGACCAAGCAGGTGCCGGCCGATTCCATGGTGGGCATCCTCATGGAATCCTTCATGCCCGTAGAGGTGGTGCAGGCCATCGGGCGCGGCTTCGAGCAACATTCGGTGTTTCGCTGGGTCGTAGAAGGTGCTGAAGGGGAGTCGGGTCGAGGCGATGCGGAAGGTGCGCGCGATGCGGGCGAGGTGCGGGATGCAGAGACTGCGCGAAACGTGAGCGGTGCGTCGGGGGCCTTCGCCGTGCTGCCCGAGCTTCCCGAGCGCACGCAGCGTCGCGCTGAGGCGCTGGATCGCTGGCTCGCCTCTCTGGACAGCAGCGAGCGCGAGGCCATGGTGAACGCGCTGTTCGCTGCTTTGAAGGCCGCCGGCATCACCGATGCCTCCCAACTCTTCGAGGGCGGCCGCGAGTGGGCGATTTTGCGCGACGGCGTGATGGGAGCGCCTGCGGAGGACCGCACGATCATGTTGAATGCCCTGCGCGGGCTCACGCGCGCCTTCAGCGACGTCACCGCCGAGCGCAACAGCGCCCGTCGTGCCGAGCAGCGTCGCGCCAAGGGCGCCTGACCGATGCTCCTGCGGCGCCGTGTCCTGCCGAGTCTGTCAACGCTTCCGTAGGGGCGGACTTTAGTCCGCCCTCATCGGCTGAGATGACGGTGCATTCTAAATCCAATGCACGCGCGTCTCGTCGTAGCGCGTGGGGCCTTTGGGCTCTGGTTTGTGCTCCGGATGGCCCACGGCGATAAGCGCGAAGGGCGTAACGCCGCGCGGGCTGCCCAGGGCCACGTCCACGGCGGCCATACGGTCCTTCTCCGGCGCGATGCCGAGCCACACGGCGCCAAGGCCCAAGTTGGCGGCTTCGATGAGGATGTTCTCCACGGAAGCGCTCATGTCGTAGGGGGCGTCCTGCGGCGCGCGCAGGCCCTCGGTGCGCTGGCACGCCACAATGACGCAGGGGGCGAGTTTGGCCGGCGTGCCGTAAGGGCTTGAAGCGGCCAGGGCCAGACGGGTGGTCTCGTCCCGCGCGATGTAGAATTCCCAGGGCTGCTGGTTCACGGCGGAGGGGGCGGCCATGGCGGCGCGCATCAGCTTCTCGATATCTCGGATGTCCACCGGCTCGTCGGTGTACTGACGGACGCTGCTGCGCAGGTAAATGGCATTCATTGGGCTTGGCCTCGATCCTGAACGTGCGGCGCAAGGCCTCGCGTCAACGGCGAGTCCCAGAGCCTCAAGGGACGAGCGGAAATGGGCATGAGGGTGGGTGCCGTTTTCCGCGATTGCCTTCACCTTAGCAAGCTGGTTTCGTTGCCAGGGTGTGAACAGTTCCTTATTACGGTTCCGCCAACCCGCCGCAATAAAACCGACAAGAAGCGGTTGCCCTACAGGTCGCGCTGGTACAGGTCCTCGTAGGTCTCGCGGCGAGTGACCACGCGGGCCTCGCCGTCGCGCACGAACACCACGGCCGGGCGGGGCTGGCCGTTGTAGTTGCTGGCCATGGTCATGTTGTAGGCACCGGTGCCGAACACGCACACGATATCTCCCAGGTCGGCCTTCTGCAGGGGCATGTCGATGACCACGGCGTCGCCGCTCTCGCAGTGCTTGCCGCACAAGGTGACGATCTCCTCACGGGGCTGCCCGGCTTTGTTGGCGATGGTGGGCTCGTAGTCGGCGTGGTAGAGCGCCGTGCGAATGTTGTCGGACATGCCGCCATCGACCGCCACGTACTTGCGGATGCCCGGCAGCGTCTTCAAGATGCCCACGGTATACAGCGTGACGCCGGCCGGGGCCACAAGCGAGCGGCCCGGCTCCACCAGAAGGCGCGGCAGCGGCAGGTTGTGCAGCGCGCACAGATCGCGCACCGCCGAGCAGGTGACCTCAGCGAAGTCGTCGATGGAAGAGGGCTGATGCTCGGCCAAATACGCGATGCCGAGGCCGCCGCCCAAGTCGAGCTCGGTGATCTCGTGGCCGTAGGTGTCGCGGATGCGGGCCATGAACTCCACCATGACCGCCGCCGCCTCGCGGAAGGAGTGCAGCGCGAAGATCTGCGAACCGATGTGGCAGTGCAGGCCCACCAGGCGCACGTTCTCGGCGGCCAGCACGTCGCCGACGCACTTGAAGGCGAAGTCCTCGCGCATGGTGAAGCCGAACTTCGAGTCCTCGCAACCGGTGCGGATGTACTCGTGGGTGTCGGCCTCAACGCCGGGGGTGATGCGCATGTACACGTCCTGCACCACGCCGAGGCGCCCGGCGATCTCGTTCACGCGGGCCAGCTCGATGCGGGAATCAAGCACGATGCGCCCCACGCCGGCGGAGATGGCCTCTTCCAGCTCGCGGGGCGTCTTGTTGTTGCCGTGGACGAACACGCGCTCCATGGGGAAGTCTACCGAGCGGGCGCAGGCCAGCTCGCCGCCGCCAGACACATCCAGGCACAGCCCCTCGGCCTCGGCGATGCGCGCCACTTCCTTGTTCAGGAACGCCTTCGACGCGTAAATGATGTCGGAGTTCTCGTAGCGGCTGCGGAAGGCCTCGCGGTAGGCCTCCATGCGGTGGCGCAGGTCGGCCTCGTCGAACACGTAGAGCGCGGTGCCCTCCTTGCGGGCCAGCTCTACCATGTCGACGCCGCCGATGAACAGGTGGTCGTCGCGCACCTCGGCGGTCTCGGGCAGCACGGCGCCCAGCTCCATGGTGGTGCGCATATCGGGCTTCTTCGTCAGGTCTGAGGCGGGCAGGGACATTTCCGCGTCCTTTCTCGGCGTGTCACGGCGCCGCGTTGCAGCAGCGCAGGTCTCTCATGATCTGGCGCCTATGGTAACAAGGCTCTGTTTCAAGTGCTTAAAATCGGCGGTCTTCCGTGTGATATTTCGGAACGAATGGCGGCGTGCGGTCGAGGTGCCAGCTCCTGTGGTATATTCTCGGCAGCAAATAATGTCGAGCGAAATGCTCTACTTTGGAATGCCCCGAACGAAAGGACGCGAAATGGCGAAGACCGAACCTTCTATTGATCAGTGGCTGCGCGAGGCTAAGGCCGATCCGGCGGCGGCCCAGTGCGGCATGTTCCTCACCCACAACGGCGTGGTGCGCATCACCCCGAAGGCCCAGGTGCGCGAAGGTGTGGAAGGCCTCGGCGAGGTGGTGGCCGTGGAGTTCTCCTACGATGCGGAGGGCCTGGCCGCCGCCGAGGCCGAGGCTCTCACCTGGCCGGGCGTGTACTACGTGCGCACCTGGCTGAACGAGGGCCGCTGTAGCGTGGGCGACTCGCTCATGTACGTGCTCATCGGCGCCGATATCCGCCCCAACTGCATCGACGCACTGCAAAAGCTCGTGGGCCACATTAAGAACGAGCTCGTGGTGGAGAAGGAGATTTTCGAATAGAAGCCTTTGGCAGAGCGGGGAGAGGGCGGTTTCCCAGCCCGCTGCGCGCTTTATCCCCCTGCGAACGCGGCAAAAGAAACAGCGAAAGGAACGCACATGAGTCGGTACCATCCCGACACCACTGCTGCTGAAGTGGAAGCTGTTTCTTAACGGCCGCGTTCTCCGGGGGGCGCGCAGAGGTCTGGGAAACCGCCCTCTCCCCGCTCTGACGCATGACTTCCGTAGCTGTCCCTGTATAATCGTTCGATCACAGAGAACTTTCGCGCTCGGGAGAGGACGTAACATGGCAGTGAAAATCGGCTTGGTGGGCACCGGCACCGTTGGCGGTGGGTGCATCGACATCATCCAGAAGCACAAGGACGACTTCCTGCGCCACTTCGGCGTGGATATCGAATTGGCGCGCGTGTGCTCGCTGTCGCCGGCCGAGGCCGAGGCCCACGGGGTCGGCCACCTGTTCACCGACAACTTCAACAACATCATCAACGATCCCGAGATCGATATCGTGGTGGAGCTCATCGGCGGCACCACCATCGCGCGCACGGTCGTATTGAACGCGCTCGCTGCCGGTAAGAATGTGGTCACAGCCAACAAGGCGCTCATGGCCACCCATGGCAAGGAGGTCATGGAAGCTGCCGAAGCTGCCGGCAAGGAGCTGGCCTTCGAGGCGTCCGTGGGCGGCGGCATTCCCATCATCGATCCGCTGAAGCACTCGCTCATCGCCAACGAGATCACCTCGGTCATGGGCATTGTGAACGGCACCACCAACTACATGCTCACCCGCATGGCCGACAACGGCCTGTCCTACGAGGATGCCCTGCATGAGGCGCAGCAGAAGGGCTTCGCCGAGGCCGACCCCACGGCGGACGTGGGCGGGTTCGACGCGGCGGCGAAGATCGCCATCTTGGCTTCCATCGCCTTCAACTCGCGCGTGACCTTGGACGATGTCTTTACCGACGGCATCACGAATATCTCGCCGGTGGATATCGAGGCTGCTCGCGACATGGGCTACGTCATCAAGCTTCTGGCCATCGCCCATCGCCGCGAGGATGGGGTCGATGTACGCGTGCATCCCACCATGATCCCGACGAACCACCAGCTGGCCACCGTGAACGGCGTGTTCAACGCCATTTACGTGGTGGGCGACTTTGTGGGCGAGACCATGTTCTTCGGCGAGGGCGCCGGCGCGGGTGCCGCGGCTAGCGCCGTCATGGGCGACGTGCTGGAAGTTGCGCGCCACATTCAGCAGGGCGTGGCTCCCATTGTGGGCTGCACCTGCACCGATGACCTGCCCATCCTGCCCATGGACGAGCTGGTCATGCGCTATTACCTGCGTTTCTCGGTGACCGATCGCCCGGGCGTTCTGGAGACCATGGCCGGCGTGTTCGCGCGCCACAACATCTCGGTGAAGTCCATCGTGCAGCGCGGCCGCTCCGGCGCCGAGCGCGTCGACCAGGTAGTGGTCACCCACCGCTGCCGCGAGCGCGACATCCGCGAGGCTCTGGAAGAGGCCCTGGCCCTGGACAACGTAGTGCTGGACACGCCTTCCGTCATCCGCGTAGAAGAGTAATCTGTTCCGTGCGGCCTGACAGCCGCACGGGCCACTCGACGCTGCGAGGCTCTGACGCATTTCATATTCACCCTTGTTTTGGGCTCGGCGTTGGCGAAGCCAACTTGGCCCAAAGGCGGGCGAATCTGAAACGCGTCAGAGCCTCTCGCTGACTTTGCCTAGAATGTGAGGTTGTGAAATGAATGACATCGGAGTTATTTTCGATTGCGATGGGACGCTGGTGGATTCCATGGGAGCGTGGCATGAGGTGGATCGCACCCTGGCGGCCGAGGCCGGCATCACGCTGACCGAGGCCGACGCCGAAGCCATCACCACCATGTCGCTGCCCGAGGCCAGCGCCTATTTACATGAGCAATGCGGTCTCGGCGAGAGCAACGAGGCGGTGCTCGAGATGATCTTCGACCGCATGCGCGCCTTCTACGCCAACGAAGTGGAGGCTCGTCCGGGCGCGCTGGCCTTCGTGCAGGCCCTGCACGAGCGCGGCGTGCCCATGGCGGTAGCCTCGTCCACGCCGGCCGACATGCTGGCCACCTGCGTGGAACGCTGCGGGTTCGCCCCCTACATGAAGACCGTCGTGTCTGTAGACGATCTGCGCACGAGCAAGCGAGAGCCGGCTGTTTACGACCACGCCCGCAGCTTCCTCGGCACTGATCGCGCCCACACCTGGGCTTTCGAAGATGCCGCCTACGCCCTGGACACCCTGCGCGCGGCCGGCTACCGCACTGGCGCCATCTACGACAACGACATCTCCGGCACCCGCGACCAGCTCTTCGAGCGCGCCGACTTCCTCATCGCCTCATGGGAGGATCTCGACCCCGACATCTTTCTCGCCAAGGCCGACGCTTAAACGACAAAACCGTAAGATACGCGCAACGGCAGCGTAAGTGGATGCTGCCATGATGGAACCATCGAAATTGGGGGATGCGGAACCGCCGAAAGGCTCAATTGGGAGCACATCGCCCAGCCCGCGTCCCGCCCGAGCGAAAGGAGCCCATCATGATCACCACGCTCTGCGCCATCGCCCTGCTCGCCGTTGCCGTGTTCGTCCTCGCCGGCTGCATTGCCACCGCGGCCCTATAAAACGGTTCACCTTTCGGCCCACGGCGAACCTCGCGCGTCGGAGGATGGTCCCTCTGACGCGCGAGTCCGTCTTACGTGGAGCGGAGACGTGAGCGTGAGAAAGCTCTTTCTAGAGGCCGAATTCCTCGAATCGCGCACGGCGAGCGGCGGCATCGGTTGCAACGAGTGCTACCTCTTCCGAGCGACCCGATTCGATCAGCGCCGTCACCAACGCGCCAAGACGCGCTTCTCCCTCTTCAAGACCTTCAGCCCGTCCCTCGCTTTCCGTTGTCTCGACGGCGATGTGCTCTAGTTTCTCGAGATCTTCCTGAAGCATGCGCCTTTGCTCCTCAAGCACGCGCTGTTGCTCCTCAAGCGTGCGCCTTTGCTCCTCGACCATACGCCTTCGGGCCTCGAGGTCTTCCCGGTCTTCCTCGAGCATGCGTCTCTGGATCTCCATGTCTTCCTCGAATGTCAGCAAGGCCATCTTCTCCTTTCTCCACGCTTCGTCGCCGTTCGCTGCCCTTACGGCGGCGGCTAGTTTCGTGGCGAACCGATCGTCGCCCGCTTCTCCGGTAGAAATATAGTGTAGCAGGTTTCGCAGGCGTCCCGGAGGGAGCCTGTCCCAGGCAGAGGCAGCCAAGACGACCCAGGTGAACCCATGGTCCGTTTCCACGCTCGTATTCTCCTGGCACTTTACGTTTAGCGTGTATACCGGCAGCCCCGCATTGAAGGGATCGTGCAGGCAGATGAAAACGATGTAGCAGGGAGGGAGGTTTCCGTAGTGCTCGCCACGGCGTAGTGCCAAGGTGTCCATGGCGCCCTGATAGAAGCGCAAACGGCGACCGAGTTTAGTCCGCTTGACTGTTTGCATCTCGATATTGTAAACCTCGTTCTCGGTTTTTACGTAGGCGTCGAGACGCACGCCGTGGTTGGTGAGCGTCGGACGGATATCGTTCTCGGCGATGATGTACTCAATGTTCGACACCGGTGCATCGAGGACTACTTCAAGCAGCTCGCGGCAAAGCTCCTCGTTCGTCATCAGAAGATCGAACATGGGCCAATCACTGAACTCGAGTTCGTTTTCCTTCATGGGCTTCTCCTCAAATCGATGGAAGGGGGAGGGCCACTTTATTCGATCACAACCGCATAAATGACGCGGGAAGGTCTCGTTTTGTTCCTCGCGCCGACCGCACTTGCGTCGCAAGACCAGTTCAGTGTCCCTTTGTTAAACATCGTTGCTTGTGTCCTCGGCGTCGTACTGCTACGGTGAAGCGGTGAGAACGTTTCCGAGAAGGGCCGGCGCCATGTTGAAGGACACCATCAAGAAGCTGCGCATCCAGCAGGGATTGAGCCAGGACGAGCTGGCCGAGCGCGTCCATGTGGTGCGCCAGACCATCTCGAAGTGGGAGCGCGGCACCTCGGTTCCCGACGCCGATTCGCTCATGGCCCTGGCGCGAGCTCTCGGCGTAAGCGCCGCCGAACTGTTGGGAGAGAGCGCGATGGCGGAGAAAGAGCCCCGCGATCTTGCGTGGGAGACCTCTCTTCTGGACGAGCGCGTTACCAGCGAGTCGCAACGGCTCGATCGCCTCGTGCGCTCCCTCAAATGGGCGCTCATCGGCGCGGCGGCTATGGCGCTGGCCTTCGGACTTTTCGTCTGGCTGCCAAACCAGCAGTTCTCATATGTGATATGGTGGGACAGCGTGGCTGACGATCCAGATTACAATAAGATTGTCTATCGCCTCAATGGCGAGGAGAAATCATTGCGGCTTCTCCTGGATCCCGAGGATCATGGGCGCGTTATCGGTTGCGCTGGGGAGCCAGGCATGGCTGAGGCCATGGACGCAGCGGAGCTGCTCAACGAGCCGGGAAGCCTAGATACGCTTTCTGAGCGAGCGAATCAAGCCATAGAGGCGATGGGAGGCACCGTGCTTCGTCACGAGCTCTGGCTTGCCGCCGCTAGTCGCGAAGACGATGACCCTACCAATGACGATATACCTTACTCAGTTTGCTTCTACGCCGATTCCGACGACCAAGATATCCCATGGCTATGATCTGGGCTTTTGCAGTTTCCGAAGTTGAAGGTGCATTGCGCTACAGACAACGGCGCCCCGCGAAATCGTGACAGGTGCTGACGCCGTCGAATGAGGAATCGTAGCTGTGGGCTGGTGGTACCAGGTGCTGTCGCGGACAATGGGAAGGCTGAGGCTAGGTGCTCTGCTAGATGAGTTTCCAGGGGGCTGGCCGAACGAGCCCCCGAGATTCGCTGATATACCGTTAATAATCTAGCTAAGACTCCGAGACCGTCTCTACGGAGGTGACGGTGCCGCCGTGGTCTTCTATGTAGGTGCAGACGGCCTCTTCGAATTCGCTGGCGCTGCCTGGGATGTTGTAAAACTGCTGGACGTCGACAGCGTCGGCTATGGTGGGGGAGCCGGTGTAACTGATGACCGCTGTGGGGTCGTAGGCGTCTAGGTCGATGACGAACTGGCTTGCCTGGCCGCCGAGCTCATATTCTATGATAGTACGGTTGATCGCCGCTTCTTGTGTTGCTGCGGAACCCGAGAACTCCGGTATGGCGTAGAGGGCGACGGCCAGCACAAGGCCCTCCTTGTCGCCGATGATCTCATTCTCCTTTCAACCATAGCGATTGCCGCCCGATCAGGCAAGCAACTGAAACTAACACGGCGGTTTCTGTGCGATACTGTGGCACAGAGTGCGATAAGGTTCGGCCGTGGTCGCAGTTGCAGGCTCGGAAAGGGGCGATGGTGCTGGCGGATTGGTGGGACAGGGTTGCCGGGCGCGCGGGGAAGCGCGAGGTGTTTCCTTCTCGGTTCGGGGAGGCGGCGGTGTATGCGATGCCGGCGGAGGACGGGTCGCTTGTGCGCATGTTGAACGTGGGCGGGGTGCTGCAGTCGGCGACCTATCTGGACGAGCGTTGGGCGACGTGCCCCTTTGCGTACCTGCGATCCTTCGACCACCTCTTCGAGGCGGCGCTTCCCGAGGCGCCGGGTCCGCTGGTCGTAAACCGCGTGCTCATGCTCGGCGGCGCTGGGTTCGCCTATCCCAAGCAGCTGCTGTTGGAGCATCCGGGCGTTGCGCTGGACGTGGTGGAAATCGATCCGGCTGTGGTGCAAATCGCCCGGGAGCGTTTCTTCCTTGATCGTCTGGAGATGCAGCTGGCCGCCGAGGGCCGCGCCGACGATCTGCGCATCTTCGTGGAAGACGGTGAGGCGTTCCTGCGGCGGTCGGACGGCGTCCCCTACGATGCCATCATCAACGACGTTTTCGTCGGGCGCGAGGCGGTGCCGTTCTTCGCCAGCGACGAGGGCATTGCTTGCGCCCGCGCGCACTTGACGCCGGGCGGCCTACTCATGGCTAACTGCGTCGTGGAATACACTGGCGACGCCATGTACCGCCTCTTCTCCCAGGTGGAGCGCCTGCGCGGTCACTTCGCCAACGTGTACGTCATCGACGCCTCCGACGACGAGTTCGGCGGCGCCGACAACTACCTCCTCATAGCCACCGACGGTTCCTACCCCTTCACGGGCGTTATCCCCTACGGGGATTAGGGGCAGCTGCGGCTTGCCGGCGCTGAGCTGCCGTTGGAGCCTCGTCTGCCCTAATCGGTCGAGTAGGGCTGCGACCATGCTGGCATCGGAGGCATGACGGCGTCGGCATATTGGTTCGCCATTTCGTCGGCATAGGGGAACGGCTCGTTGGTTTTGCTTGCGAGGGTTCCGTAGGCAAGATCGACAGCAGTGGTGTTTCTCTTGTCGAAAACGTCCTCGTATAGCTGAACGGGCTGCGCGGGGGCGACGCCATCCTCGTCGGCAAGAAACAGATCTCGATGCAGGTCGATCACTTGGGTCTCGCAGGTTCCGTCGCTGAAAGTAGCGGTAATGGTGAGTCGGACGCCGTCAAAAGCGCATTCGGGATCCGCGAGCGTGTCGACGAAATGACCATCGGCCATCCAGTCTGCCGACTTGTTGCGAGCGGACGTTGTGGCCAATGAAAGCAGACCGAATTGGACGTTGCGAGTGCCCACTCTCTCGTCGTCGCTTTTGGAGAGGTCGATAACCTGTCCCATCCGCTTCATTCGAAAGACATTCTCATGGGTCCACCAGTGGCCTTCGGCATCTTGCTCCATCCAATCGTAATAGCTAAGAGCGTCGCAATCCTCGTAGCCGTCCCTCGCTCCTCTTTGGCGCGGATCGAGACCTTCTTCGCCTACTTTGTCATCACCGTGAACATCGGTGTCGACAGATTGAAGGTACAGCTCGCCTCCGGATACGTGAATTTGAATGCGCTCGATGTTCGATCCTTCTAAGGTGAAAGTGTCGGCCATGAAATAGGCCCGCGTGATAGAGCCGTCGTCTTCGGGCCACATCGTGTCGGCCCCTGTTCCCGAGGCGCCTCCGGGGTAGAAAAGGGCAATAGGCGTTTCTTTTTCATTCGTATAGGGCTCACCCCAGAAATAGCTACGACCTTTGGACCATTCGGGAACGATAAATTCGCTTCCATCAGCGGCATAGGCTTTCACGGAAAGTCCTGGCAGAAGTGAGGCATCATCGGATTGCGCAGGTGCTGTGGCCGTTTTTTCCGAAGAGGTTGATGCGGGCTGCTCGTCAGTGTCGGTGACGGAAGGGGCGGAATGTAGGGTCTCTTCCAAAGTCGGCATGATGGCGGGAAGGGCGGCAACTAGGGCGAGCGATGCTGCAGCGCAGGCGCCAATGAGGGCCGGACGCCGCCAGAACGGCGCTTGCTTGCGGGTGTTCGTCGCAGCGGACGATTTTGCGGCTTCGGTCGCTTTCAAAATACGGTCGGTAAGATCAGCCGGCTCCAGTGCGGCTTCGACCGATGCGCGGTAAGCGCGGGAGAATTTCTCGTCGAAGGTCATAGAGCATCTCCTAGGAGTCGTTGGAGCGTCTTGCGGGCACGACGAAGATGCGAGCGCACGGTGGCGGGGCGCTCGCCTGTGGTTTCAGCGATCTCGTCGCAGGTCAGCTCCTCGAAATAGAACAGGTGGACGGCGGTGCGCTGCTTTTCGTTCAGCGCATCCATAGCGGTACCGATGCGTTCTGTGAGATAGCTCTGGATGTTGTCGTCGCTTTGTTGGCGAAGAGCCGTCTCGTCCATCGAGCGCTGCGCGGCGACCTTCGCCTGCTCGTCGGTCGTTACGTGGCGCCGCCAGGCCGAACGGTGCAGGTCCGTGCAGCAGTTGACGGTGGTACGCAGAAGCCAGGCGCGCTCGTGCTCGGCATCGGTGAAGGTAGGAGCGGCGCTGTGCAGGCGCAGGAACACGGTCTGGCACACGTCCTCTGCATCGGCGGCGTTGCGCAGACGACTAAAAGCGAGTCGGTAGACCATCGCGCTATGGCGTCGGACGATGTCTTCGAATTCCCTTGGCACCAACGAGCTCCTTTCCTTCTATAGAGTAAAACGAAGGAAGCGCCCGCGAAGTTGCAGGAAGCGGAAAAGCCCTCCTATGGAAGGACTTTCCGTTTCCTGGATAGCTTAGGCCATCGCGCGATCTTTAGCCAAGAGAGCCCGCAAGTAGTCTGACGCGTGCAAGCTGAGCAGCATCATGGCCGTCATGCCGTCGGCCGCCGTGTGTGCGGGCATCATTGCGGTCGCCACCTAGCAGTCGTCGCCCTATTGAGCTCCCAGGGTAAGGAAGTTCATTACGAGCGACACCATGGCCTCCTTCTCGTCGGGCCGCGATTCGGCGATCATAATGGTGGTAGCCACGAGCGCATCATCGCCGATGAGCTTGCGGCCGTCCTCATACAGAAGGCCGTTGCGGTCGAGGAAGTACAAAAAGAGGCTGGCGGCGATGCGCTTGTTCCCGTCGTGGAACGAGTGGTTCTTTACGACGAAGTACAACAGATTCGCCGCCTTCTCCTGCACGGAGGGGTATATCTCCTGGCCCCCAAAGGATTGGTAGATGGCTGCGATACTGCTGTGGAAGGAGTCGTCCTTCTCTACGCCGAAGATGTCGCTCTCACTGGCGAAGCGCAGGCTGCCGATGAGGTCGCGGCATTCTTCGTAAGACAGCACGTACACGCCCTTAGACCCGTCGGGACGGACGAGGCGCTGGTGGTCGTAGTCGTCCAGAAGGTCGAGGGCGGGTGCATAGCTTTTCACGATCTCTAGAATCTGCGCAGCACCGATCTCCTGCGGGAGGCGCTCCATGACCGAGATGACCTGAGCGAGCTGCGCTAGGCGCTTCGCGTTCTCGGCGCGGCCCTCGACGATATAACGACGCAGGACGTCGGTGGCCCAGCGACGGAACTCAACGCCGCGCTGAGACTTCACGCGGTAGCCCACCGAGATGATGACGTCGAGGTTGTAGTATTCGACCTGCCGCTCTACCTCGCGATTCCCCTCTTTTTGAACTGTCGCAAATTTTGCGACAGTTGGTTTCGGTGAGTTCTCCAATTCCTCCTTAAGCGCGTTGGCGATATGCTTGCCAATGGTTTTGACATCGCGATCGAACAGGAGAGACATCTGAGAGCGGTTGAGCCAGATCTCGTCCTTTCCGACGTCAACCGCGACATCTAATCTCACCTCCCCATCGGAGGATTCGAAAAGGACGATGTTCGATGTGCTAGCTGCTTCAGACATGCTCAAGTCTCCTTTAGCTCTCGAGGCGGCAGGCGAGGTCGGCGCGGCGGTTGATGCCGAGCTTTCGATAGAGGTTGCGCACGTGGGTTTTCACGGTGTTGGGCGAGACGACGAGCTCCTCGGCGATTTGCGGTGCCGTGCGCCCTTCAACGAGGAGGCGCAGCACATCCTCTTCGCGGCGGGTGAGGTCGTAGATGCGGGCGGCCTTGGCGCAGAGGGCTTCGATATCAGGCTCTTGCGGCACCTCCGGGTCGGCTGGCTGCAAGTCGGCGTGGCCGCCTTTCGCCAGTTGCAAACGCTCTGCTTCGCGCTTCATGGCGGCTTCGCGCCAGTAACGACTTAGGAAAAAGGAGGCCAGTGCGGTTGCTGCCAGCAGCGCCGCTGAGGCGATCGCGGCCGTTTTGGATGCCTGAAATCCATCCAGTGCCGGCACGACAATGGAGAGCCCGATGCTCGCGACCGACCACAGTACCGCCAGCCGTGTGCTCACATCGTCGCTGCGTCGGCGAAAGCAAGCTTGCCCGACGGCCGCGCAGGCCGCGCCTACGCCGATTAGGGCGGAAAAGACGATAATGAAGCTGGCGAAGGGAATCACGGGTTCGGCTCCTTTTCCGATTGGATGCCTCTCACTTTATCTTATTGCAGGCGCTTGCCCTAGGGTGAAAAACCTCACCATTGCCCTTTGGCCTGATCCCGTGCTAGTTTGGACTCGGTAATCGAGCGAGAAGGAGCGAGCTATGGCCGAAGAGACGAGTTTGAAGGCGCCAGGGCCGAGGTGGGCGCTCCGCATTGTTGTCGGCGTTGCGGCTATAGGGGTGCTCTTGGCGGCGCTCGGCTGGATGGTTCCGCATTTCATCGCCCAGCCTGCGCGCGCTACCCTGACTCAGGAAACGCCGACGGGGATGTCCTCGGGCTACGCGCCCCATTGGAAGGCCGAGGAGATTGTGGAAGTGCCTTTTGGTGAGACCGTCGTGCTGGATGACTTGGACTGGGGAATGAAATACGACCTTGAGACAAGCCCCTACCTGCAGGAGGACTGGGATTCCATGACCGATGCCGAGAGAAAGGCCTCGATGGAAAGCGAGAGCTGGGATGAGGAGATCGCCCCGTTCTCGGCCCGCGTCGTCGATTGCGCCATGGTGTCTCCGGCGGCGTTTACGGAATGGTACCCGCTGTATGCCGAGACGAATCTCTCAGCAGGCTCGGGAATGCTGTTTGCCGACGAGGACGTTCGCATGGTGGTGGTCGATGTAGAGGTCGGCAATCTCGGCACCGAACCTGCGGCACCGCCGAACCCTGTGCTGCGGTGCGCCGTCTTCACGGGCGATAACGCGATGATGGATGCTGGGATGCTTCCAGACAATTATGCTCAAGCAGCGCTGTATCCTCTTGGTGGCGATGACTTCATAGTGGGCCTTGCCGGCGGGTATGACACGCTGATGCCGGGCGAGACGCGCGTGATCCGCTACGCCTTCGTCATTTACCGTAACAGCTTCGCCGAGCGGGACGGCATCGATAATGCCGATCTTTCGGCCATGGAAGTTGCGTATCTCGATTGCAGCCCGTGGCGCGTTATCGCCCTGAAGCTGGCGAATGCCCGTGATGCTGCTCAAGTGCATCCGCGCAATGCTTACACCGACGGGATTCTCGGGCGATAGGCTGGTGTAGCGGCTGCTCGACGTTCTTGCCCGGTGCGTTTCTTCGTAGCCCTCTTTCGCGGTCGAGGCGCTCTCTGACTCGTGCTGCTTTTGTGGAAGGTGGGTGGGGCGTGCAACAAAACGGACTTCTCAAACGTCTAGTAAATAGAGAGTAGGAACAGAACGAGCACGAGGAGGCTGACGTGCACAAGTTGAGCGATATTATGGTCGTTATGGGGCTAGCCGTCGTGTTCGTGGGCATTGCGATGTTCGTCGCCTGCTGGGGGTAGGCCGCCGGTCGTTCGAAATCGCGCCATAAAACCAATTGGGAGAGCGCTGATTCCCGTAACCGCTGTATAACGAGGGCTTATCGGGTTGGCAGACGTTGCGTCAGCTGGTCATGGTTTCACGCGGAGCCACCTTACACTGGATGCTGAGAAGCATGCGTTCAGAGCAAAGGAGGCCGGCCATGGGAGACGAGAAGCGCGAGCCCCGCCGGGAGGCAGAGCGCCTGGAAGATGCCGCCCGCAAAGCCGAGACCGATCTGCGGGACGACCTCAAGAAAGCCGTGGAATTCGAGAAGGCCGACCTGTCCGAGACCCATCGCGAATGGCACGACCAGCTGCACAACGACCGCGCCGAGCTGGCGGCCGATATTGCCCGCGACAAGGAGAAGGTCCGCGAAACTCTCGATGACGCGCGCCATCCCGAACGCATCGCTCGGGCGGCCGAGGAAAAGCTCGCCCATGTCGCCGACGAGGCCCGCGACGTTGCGCACGTCGTGGAGCATCCGAGCGTCGTCATCGGCGACGTCAAGGGGGCCGTGGCCGAGAAGAAGCATGCCCTCGACGAGACCGCAGCTACCATCGCTGCCGAGTTCACGAGCCCCGCCGACAAGAAGCGCCTGCCCGTGGTTCTGCGTGTGTTCGGCGTGCTGCTCATAATTGGTTCGGGCGTCGCGCTGCCGGTCATCGCAAAGACCATTTACCAGGCCGTGACCCTGTTCGAATCCGGGGCTATGCGCGGCGAAGGCCTCTCTACGATTGTGGTGACCTTTGTGAACTTGGCCGTGCTGGTGGCCCTCGCCGTCACTCTCATTGTGTTCGGCGTGCGCCTCATCCGCAACCAGCGGCGCTGGGCGGCGCTGCTCTCCTACGGGTTGTACGTGCTTCTTCTGGCCGGGGCTCTGTGCTCCATCATGCTGGCCGGCATTGGCTACGAGCTTATTCCCTACGGCGTCGGTTTCGCGGTCACGGTGGCGCTGCAGAGCTACCTTGACCCCTCGCTGCTCGAAGAACGTCGCGCCCACCGCAAGGCCCGCGAGGCCGAGGAGCATGCGGAGGGGGAGGCCGGCACGCTCGGCCGCGACCCCTCGGGCAAGGGCTACATCACGCTGAACTTCTTCAACCTGTTCTGGATATTCGTCGTGGCCAGCGTGCTGGGGCTGCTCATGGAAGAGATCGTCCACTTTCTGTTCGTGGTGCCAGGCCAATGGCAAGACCGCGCGGGGCTGCTGTTCGGCCCGTTCTCGCCCATCTACGGTTGCGGCGCGGTGCTCATGACCATCTTCCTCAACCGCTTCCACAAAAGCAATTGGCTCGTCATCTTTCTGGTGGCGGCGGTCATCGGCGGTGCCTTCGAGGCGTTCGTGAGCCTGTTCATGCAGTACGCGTTCGGCGCGGTGGCCTGGGACTACTCTAACATGCCCGGATCACTGTTCGGCGGCCGCACGTGCCTGCCGTTCATGGCCTGCTGGGGGCTGCTCGGCGTGGTGTGGATAAAGCTGCTGTTGCCGTTCATGCTGCGGCTCGTGAATTTCATCCCGTGGAACTGGCGCTATATGCTTACCACTGTGGCCGCCTGCTTCATGTTGGTGGACGCCGTCATGACCCTGCAGGCCCTTGACTGCTGGTATATGCGCCTGTCCCACGATCCCATCGACACGCCCATCCAGCAGTTCTACGATCGCGAGTTCGGCGATACCTACATGGCCGACCGCTTCCAATCGATGACCATCGTGCCCTCGGACGCGGTGCGCGGGTAGAAGGGGCGACAACGAAACGGGCGGCGCGCTTGGCGGCCGCCCGTTCGCATGCAGGGCGCGGGGAGGGAAGGCGCCCTATCGGAATAAGTGGGGATGCGGAGCTACTGCTTGCCGCCGAGCACCTGGCCGATGGTGTAGCCCATCAGGCAGTTGCGCGTGTGCGAGAGGCAGTTCAAGTTGTGCGGGTAAGTGTTGTAGAACATGCCGCCGGATGTGATGCCCGCCGCGAACAGGCCCGGGATGGGCTGGCGATCCTTGGTGAGCACGCGGCACTCGGTGTCGACGATGAGGCCGCCGGTGGTGCACAGGCCGTCGGCGTACTCCTTGGTGGCGTAGAAGGGCGGCTGGTCGATGGTCATCATCATGGTGCCGGGCATGTCGAAGTCGGTATCGGCGCCGGCGGCGCACATCTCGTTCCAGTGGTTGATGGTCTCCACGAAGGCGTCGACGGGCACTTCCATGAGCTCGGCCAGCTCTTCCAGGGTATCGGCCTTGAAGGCGTTTTCGCTCTGGGCGGCGGCGATCCAGTTCTCTTTGGGGCCGTAGCACGAGGAGCTTGGCGTCCAAATCTTGTCGATCTTGGTATCCAGGGCGCTGTCGACGATGTAGAAGTCGTAGGTGCCGGGCTGGTACTGGATGGCCATGGCCAGCTGGCCGTAGGGGTCGTACTCGGGAGTGAACCTCTTACCGAGTTTGTTCACTCGCACGAAGGGCATGAGCTGCTCGGGATCGAGCATGATGGACTGCGGGAACTCATCCTCGGCAGCGCCGACGGCCACGCCCATCTGAAGGCCGTCGCCGGTGTTGCCGAAGGCGCCAGTGAGCCAGCGGCCCGGCACGCCACGGGGGCGGCAGCGCTCTTTCAGCATCTGCTGGTTGAACTCGTAGCCGCCGGTGGCCAGCACGACGCCCTTGGCACAGTTGTACTGCTCATACCCATCGGCGCTCTTCACGATGACGCCGGTCACGGAGCCCGCATCATCGGTCACCAGCTGGCAGGCCGGGGTCTCGTAGCGGATCTCGACGCCGGCCTCGGTGAGAATGCCGGCGAGGATATCGGCCAGCTCACCGGGAGGATAAGGGAGATTCAGCGAGGTGTTCCACGAGCGGCTGAGCGCCGTGGAGTCGTACTGCTCGCGGAAGTCGGGGAAGTCGCCGGCGGCGAAGGTGAGGGGGTAGTCGTTGAAGTCTTGGTTGTCGAAGTGGCTGATGTACCAGTTCACGGCTTCGCCGTTCTTTTCGAGGTAGTGTTGGTACAGCGTCATGTCCGCCTGGAACGAGCAGCCGATCATGGCGTCGGACATCCACTCGGTGGTGTCGTACTCCATGCCCCAGAACTTGTGCAGCTCGGAGTTGGTGCCGCCGATGGTGGCCGAGTTGTAGTTGCCGCGGTTCTGCTTCTCCACGGCCACGGTTTTCAGGCCCTGCTCGGCGCAGGCCAGGGCGGCGGCGTCGCCGGCCGGTCCCAGGCCGCAGACGACGACGTCCACGTCGTGGGTGGCGACGATCTCATCGGTGGCGATGGGCTCTGCCACAAAAGCGACCACTCCCTCGCCGGCCGAGCCCACTTCCACTTCCTCTACCACCGGCCAGACGGCCTTGGCGGGATCGGTGGTCTGCATGGCGCCGCCGGTCGCCGCATCGTCGGCGGCGATGGTCAGCAGCCGAATGAGCAAGCGCCCCCTATGAAACGCCCCGGCAGACATCTCAAGCAGAGGGCTCCGAAAGAAAAGGAGTCTCGGCCTCCGAAGCGCAGGCGTTCCGGTGAATCGGCTTTTCCAGCTGAGTTTGACGAGGTTCGCAGTTACGAGATTCGTGAGAAGCTCCGGCCCAAGAAAAAGCC
>OLQR01000683.1_pt1 | contig 23862 bp, 24 predicted proteins | sample 1671881 | NCBI WGS metagenome assembly OLQR01 (sample SAMEA3136623, study PRJEB25190) | human gut metagenome | biome: human gut; feature: human-associated habitat; material: faeces | place: Austria | collected 2013 | reverse complement strand
TAATTTTACTAATATTATCTATTTCTATAGCTTCACTCTATCTCATGTTTTCTAACTCTACAGAAATAGAAGCTTCAAGTAATGATAATAATTCAATAAATTACTTAAAATTAAAAAATAAAAGTACATCCCTTTCTACTATTTATAGTGAAAAATATCAAACTCGTATACATAATCAAATTAATAAACAAAAGAAATTAAATAATTATACTTTTCAACATCCTTTATTAATAAGGAATCCATATGGAACAAATACAACAGCTGTTTATATGTATTTTAAAACCACAGAAGAATTACAAGCAAGTTACACAATTCATTGTAATAATTACGCTGATTTTTCACAAACTTTGAATTCTAATACATTAAGCGGTTATACAACAGAACATGAATATCTCTTAATTGGAGCAATTCCTAATCAAACAAATACGATTACAGTTACTCTAACAAATAAACAAGGTAAAGTTGTTGATACCTTATCATGGTCATATAATGCCCTTTCATTACAAGGCGGTGATCAATATCTTACAGTAGAATGTGATGATTCAAATACATCATCCTTATCTAACGGTCTTTATACTGTTCTTGGAAACGATGTTACTGAAGATAGTGAAGAACAAGCTTATATGAGACTTTATGATAATTACGGCATCATCCGTAGTGAAATTCCTATCGTTTCTTATAGAAGTCACCGTATTCTTTTTGAAAACAACACCATGTACTTTAGTATTTCTAGTACAAAAATAGTCGGTATGGAACAAACTGGTTATGTTTCTAAAATTTATGATACAGGTAATTATAAATTACATCATGATTACATCTTTGATAGCAACAATAATATTCTTGTTCTTGCAAGTGAAAAAGAGGCAAAAACAAGTGAAGATAAAATTATTATGATTGAAAAAGATTCTGGTAACATAACAGAACTTGTAGATCTTATTGATTTATTACCTGATTATTATTCAACAACTTCATTACCTGATAGTGCAGAAGATCTTGATTGGATGCATATCAATTCACTGTCTCTTGTTGATAAAACAAGTTTAATTATTAGTTCAAGAGAAACATCCACAATTATTAAATTAGATAATATCTATTCAAATCCAACAATTGATTACATGATTGGTTCTGATAACTTTTGGCAAGAAAGTGGATATGATTCCTTATTCTTAAATAAAACAAGTGATTTTTCAATGCAAGCCGGTCAACATTGTGTCACCTATGTAGAAGATAACTCCCTACCTCAAGGTCAATATTATCTCTATCTTTATAATAATAACCTTGCGGTAAGTACAACACACCCTGATTATGATTGGAAAAGTGATTCAAATTATTCAAATGCTTACTACAACTTAAAGAAAGGAACATCTTATTACTATAAATATTTAGTAGATGAAAATAATCGTACTGTTGAACTTGTAAGTAGTATTCCTGTTGCTTATTCAGGATATGTAAGTAGTGTTCAAGAATTAGATGGAAATGTAATTATCGATAGTGGTATCGCAATGTCTTGGAGTGAATACAGTCAGGATGGAACTTTATTAAAAACATTTAAAACAACAGGTGGTAAATTCGTTTACCGTGTCTTTAAATACGATTATCTAGATTATTGGTTTCAATAATCTAGATTTTTTTACTATTATTTTTAGTTATAGCAGATTGCTATTTAGGTATTGTACTTTTATAATATTATCGATTAAAGTAAACTTGGGGGAGGAGATTTATCATGAAAAAAATACTCTATTTAATGAGACATGGACAGACTTTGTTCAATCTACAACATAAAATACAAGGTTGGTGTGATGCACCACTTACTCCTTTAGGTATTAAACAAGCACAAATGGCTAAAGAATATTTTACTAAAAATAATATTGTTCTTGATCACGCTTATGCTTCTACTTCTGAAAGAGCATCGGATACTTTAGAAATCATTACAGATATGCCTTATACAAGATTAAAAGGTTTAAAAGAATGGAATTTTGGTGCTTTTGAAGGAAAGGATGAATGTTTAAATCCTAAACTACCTTATGGGGATTTCTTTAAACAATTCGGTGGTGAAGGTGAACTTGAACTTAGAGAACGTATGAATAAAACATTAACTGAAATCATGGATAAGAATGATCATCAAGTTGTTTTAGCAGTTTCTCACGGTGCAGCTTGCGCCCAATTCTATCGTGCATGGGAAGAACATGCAAAAGTAAAGAAAACGGAAAGATTTTATAATTGTTGTATTCAAAAATATGAATATGAAAATGGCATCTTTACTCTTGTTGAAATTTTTAATCGTAACATTACAGAATAGGAGAGAAATATGGATTCGACAAAACGTAAATCATTTAATGCAAATGTTGATTTGATTCATGGACCAATCTTTAAATCACTCATCATCTTTGCATTACCACTATTTATATCAAATATCTTCCAACAACTTTATAATACTGTTGATACCATGATTGTTGGAAACTTTTTAGGAGACGCTTCTTTAGCAGCCATTGGATCATGTACCTCTATTTATGACTTGCTTGTAGGTTTTGCCTTAGGTATTGGAAATGGTCTTGCTATTGTTACTGCAAGAAGTTTTGGCTCTAAAGATGAAAAATTATTGAAGAAATCAGTTGCTAGTTCTTTAGTCATTGGTATTGTTGTTTCAATTGGACTAACACTTATTGGTTTAATTTTCTTACAACCACTTCTTCATTTATTAAATACGCCTACAAACATTATTGATGAAGCTTATAGTTATATTTTCTTTATTGTTTTATTTATTATTGTTATGTTTGCTTATAACTTATGTGCTGGATTAATGAGAGCCATTGGTAACAGTGTCATGCCTCTTGTTTTCTTAGTTGTTTCATCTGTTTTAAATATTATTTTAGATTTAGTTTTTATTACTCAATTAAATATGGGAGTTCAAGGAGCTGCAGTCGCAACTGTTATTTCTCAAGGAACTTCCGTTATTTTGTGTATCATTTATATGTTTAAAAAGACACCTTTGTTACTTCCTAAAAAAGAACATTTTGAAGTTGATAAAGATCTTTATAAAGAATTATTAGGACAAGGGTTCTCAATGGGATTTATGAGTTGTATTGTTTCTGCTGGTTCTGTCATCTTACAATATGGTATTAATAACTTAGGTTATTTAATTATTGCTGGACATACTGCTGCAAGAAAACTTTATATGTTCTTTAATATGCCTTTTACAGCGATGGCTCTTGCTATTTCAACTTTTGTTTCTCAAAATAAAGGGGCTAATCAAAAAAATAGAATTAAAAAAGCACTTCGTTATGCTTATATCTATGACATTATTGGTGCAGCTATTGTAACTTGTATTATCTTATTATTTGGTTCTTCTTTAGTGAAATTAATATCTGGTTCAAGTAAAGAAGTTGTTTTACATAATGGGACACTTTATCTTACAATTGTTGGACCTTTCTATGCCGTGCTTGGAATATTGATGCAAACACGTTATGCACTTCAAGGAATTGGTCAAAAACTTCTTCCTTTAATTTCAAGTGTGATTGAATTCTTTGGAAAGATTATCTTTGTTATCTTCTTAATTCCACGTTTTCAATATATGGCTGTTATCTTCTGTGAACCGGTTATCTGGTGTGTAATGACAGTTCAACTTGTTTATTCTTTCTATCATAATCCTTATATTAAAAATAATTAAAAAAATTGGACGGTGCCAAAGCATCGTCCTTTTATTATATTAAATTTCTTCTCCGTTAGATTCACAAACTTTTTTATACCAATAGAATGAATCTTTTTTACTTCTAGAGAAATCTCCAGTTCCATCATCATGTCTATCTACATAAATGAATCCATAACGTTTTGCATATTGTCCTGTTCCAGCTGATACTAAATCAATTGGTCCCCAAGTAATATAACCAATTAATGGTACGCCACCTTCAATAGCTTCTTTCATTGACGAAAATATGTTATCAAAGAATACGAGAGCTAATGATTATTATCTTTTTTTAATTCAATTGATTTCACATCCTCAACTAATCTAAGTTTATGAATAACTAAAGTTTCACTAAAATATTATCTTTCCCTTTTTTTAATTCATTGAATCAACACCATAAGTTATTCCCAAAAAATGAATATTTTTTTAAAATCGAGAATAGAATAATGACAGGTTACATTTATTATGCTAGTATACATTTGTATATGATAATACCGAAAAATAAAAAAAATTAAAAAAATGGTAATAGGAGATAACAACATGCAACTTATTGTTAGAAAAAAATATTTAGATGAGCTGATTGAATTATATGGGACACCTGATATAAAAGTAATCACAGGTATTAGACGAAGCGGAAAATCAGTATTACTTCAAGAGTTTGTCACTTACTTGCAATCATTACAGGAACAGGTGAATATTGTAATGATAAACCTGCAAGAATTAGAGTTTGATCAGTTATTAGAGTACCATGAATTGCATAAATACATTTTGAATCAGTACAAAGAGGGTATACCAAATGTTTTATTGATCGATGAAGTTCAATTATGTCCTCAATTTGAACTTGCAATCAATAGCATTTATGTAAAAAGAATCTACGATATTTATATCACTAGTTCAAATGCATTTTTACTAAGTTCGGATCTAGCAACACTTTTTACTGGAAGAACAATGGAAATACAGGTATATCCATTTTCTTTTGTAGAATATCTCACTTACTACAAAATCACAAAAGAATATGATGAAGCTTTTGATCAGTATGTACGAACTGGTGGTATGCCTGGAGCTTATGTATATAAGACTGAAAACAGACAATATGACTATGTTAGAGACGTATATTCAACTATCCTTATAAGAGATTTGGTTGAAAAATATAAGATCAGAAATAAATCAGAATTTACCAACATCTCTGAATTTATGATGGATAATATTGGTAACTTGCTTTCTCCAAATAATATTTGTAGAACCTTAAATAATAGTCAAAGCGAAATAACCAGAAAAACAGTATCAAAATACATTAGCTATTTAGAAAATGCTTTTCTTTTCTATGAAGCAAAACGCTATGACTTAAAAGGAAAAAAATATCTAACGAATAATAGCAAATATTATCTTTGTGATTCTTCATTTCGTTATGCAGTTAATGGTACAAGAAACATGGACTTTGGAAGAGTTTATGAAAATATTGTTTATTTAGAGTTACGTAGAAGAGGATATGAAGTATATGTGGGAAAACTTTATAAAAAAGAAATAGATTTTGTAGCCAAGAAACGTGAAACACAACTATATATTCAAGTGAGTGATAATATTTCGAATGAAAAAACATTTGAAAGAGAATATTCTCCACTACTTGCCATAAGAGATGCATATCCTAAAATGATAATTGCAAGAACATATCATGAAACTTATGACTATAAAGGTGTGAAAGTTGTTGATATTTGCAGATGGTTACGAGAATGTTAGCAATTTTTAACAAAATAAAGAATATATAGAAAAAAGATGAACATAGGGGGTAATTTCATTATATATTAATCATCTAATTGCTTACAAAATGATTTCATCATCTTTTCTATATTTCTATCAAAAAATTGGACGGTGCCTAAGCATCGTCCATTTATTATCTTAAATTTCTTCTCCGTTAGATTCACAAACTTTTTTATACCAATAGAATGAATCTTTTTTACTTCTAGAGAAATCTCCAGTTCCATCATCATGTCTATCTACATAAATGAATCCATAACGTTTTGCATATTGTCCTGTTCCAGCTGATACTAAATCAATTGGTCCCCATGTTGTATATCCAATTAATGGTACACCATCTTCAATAGCTTCTTTCATTGCATGGATATGTCCTTTGAAGTAATCTATACGATAATCATCATGAATTGATCCATCTTCTTCTACTGTATCAAATGCTCCAAAACCATTTTCTACAATCATTAATGGAGTATGTGGATAACGATCATGTAATAAGTTTAATGTATATCTTAAACCATCTGGATCGATTTGCCATCCCCAGTCAGATGCTTTTAAGTATGGGTTTTTAGCACCTTTTGACATATTACCTGCAGTAGTTTCAGCATTTTCATCAACAGTTACACAATTTGACATGTAATATGAGAATGTATAGAAATCAACTGTACCTTCTTTAATAATCTTCTTATCTTCTTCTGTAATATAAGAAGTATCAATATTATGTTCTTTAAAATATCTAAAGATAAATGATGGATATTCACCACGTACTTGAACATCTCCACAGAAGTTATTTTTAAAGTTATCTTCATCAAAAGCAGCTAAGATATCTTTAGGATTTGGTGTAAGTGGATATAAAGTTGTATGAGCAATCATGTTACCAATCATGAAATCAGGATTGATCTTATGACCTTCAATAACAGTTTTAGCACTTGCTACGAATTCATTATGTAATGCTTCAAACATAATTTGTTCATTTGATTTTAATTCAGTTAATGGAATACGATGATCTGCATTAACATCTTCTGGATCCATTAATCCAAGTCCATAAAGGTTACCAATTCCACCTTCACCCATACATGCAATATTAATTTCGTTGAATGTTAACCAATATTTAACTTTATCTTTGTAACGTTTCATACATGTTGTAGCGTATTTCACAAACATATCGATTACTCTACGATCAGAGAAACCATTGTATTTTGTAACAATATTCCATGGAATTTCATAATGACATAAAGTAACTAATGGTTCCATACCATGTTTATGACATTCATCAAATACTTTGTCATAGAAAGCTAACCCTGCTTCATTAGGTTCTTCATCATCACCATTTGGGAAAATACGTCCCCAGTTGATAGATAATCTAAATACTTTCCATCCCATTTCAGCAAATAAAGCAATGTCTTCTTTATAATGATGATAGAAATCTACCGCTTCATGACTAGGATAAAAAGCTTCTGGATCTGTTTTTGGTAAGAATGTTCTTGGTGTATTAACATCTCCACCTAATAACATATCTGGTACCGATAAACCTTTACCATCTTCTAAATATGCTCCTTCACATTGGTTAGCAGCAACAGCGCCACCCCATAAAAATCCTTTAGGAAAACCCATTTTCATTACCTCCTTGTTTTCTCTACAAACATTATATAGGAAAATTATTGAAATTGCTTTCATAATATGAAAAAACTATTCAACATTTTCCCACCAATGTTCTTGATAAGTTTCTATATGACTATAATCGACAATTTCCCCAATCTTTGGTGTCGCCACATTTAAGTTTTCTTTTTGTGATCTTGTGGTAATTTGTTTAATTGGATCATCCCAAGCATGATTACAAATACAAAAAGCACCCCAATGAACAGGAACTGTCCATTTAGCATGTAGGTCTTTCATTGCTTGAATACCATCTTTTGGTAACATATGAATGTTAGACCAGGACTTATCATATTGTCCATCTTCAATCATTAATAAATCAATGTCACCAAACTTTTCATAAACTTCCTTGAAATGATTTCCATAACCGGTATCCCCCGTAAAATAAGTTGTATATTTATTATTTTTAAAAACATAGCCACTCCATAATGTTGTATTATTTTTCCAAGGAACACGCCCAGTAAAATGTCTTCCTGGTATTGAAGTAATCGTTAGTCCATCTACTTTTATTTCATCCCACCAATTCATAACATGAATTTTCTTTTCATTGACTCCCCAACGAAGAAGATGTTTTTCTACTCCTAAAGGAACACAATACTCTTTGACTTTTTTATCTATTTGTTTCATTGTTTGATAATCTAAATGATCATAGTGATCATGAGAAATGGCAAGAACATCAATACTTGGCACATTTTCTATATCTATTGGTAATTTAGTAAAACGTTTTGGTCCAATAAAAGGAACCGGTGATGTATAATTTGAAAAAACAGGATCCATTAATACGTTCTTTCCTTCTATTTGAAGTAATGAACTTGAATGTCCAAACCAAATCCATTTAAGTTCATCGTTCTTCGCTTTTTCTATTTTCTTTAACTGATGAACAGGTATTTCACCTTTAGGAACCTTTTCTTCATTTTTATACTCGCTCTTTTGTCCTGTCATCAGTTGAATTTCAGGATTCCCATGAAATATTCCTTTTTTATATAAAGAATTTCTTGCTTTATAATTCTTTTCATCTTCCTTATTAACACTTCCTCCTAAACTAGGCCAAAACTTAATAAGCAACAAGGCAATAACCCCAATACATAAAATGACAATCCCTATTATTTTTAATACTTTCTTTGTCATTTTTTACTCCATATAAAGTGTAACGGTTACACTTCCTTTCCCTAATGCTTCTTTTAAATATGTTGTATCTTTAATATGACCTAACTTTGTAAAATCCCATGTATTTTGATTATAATAAAGACACAACTTATTACCTAAATATAAAATAATATCTCCCTCTTTTGTTGTTAAAGTTTTATCATTACGAGGTAAAATAGTTCCTAAATCTCCTACTTTTTCAAAGTTTCCATAATCATCTAAAGATAGTACTCTTTTTTCTTTAGAAACATATTCCTTAAATGCTTTTGCACTTGTATTGTTTTCTAACTCAATTTCAAATGTATATTCGTTAACTTCTAATTTCATTTTTTTCTCCTTATCTTCATTAAAATTTACAAAAAGAAAGAATCCCATTATTCCTAATAAAATAAATAGTATTATTTTCTTCATTATAAATTTCCTCCAGTTGAATATTATTATATTCTATGATAAATTAATAGTAATACCTAAACTTAACTTTAGGTCAAGAGGAGGAACTAAAAATGTATTCTATTGGTGAAATATCAAAAATGTTTGACTTACCTATTTCTACATTACGTTACTATGATAAAGAGGGCTTATTCCCTCATTTAAAAAGAGTGAATGGGGTAAGACAATTTAGTGAAAATGAAATAGAAACCTTACGTGTAATTGATTGTTTAAAAAGATCGGGTTTAGAAATCAAAGATATTAAAGAATATATGAACCTATGTTCTTTAGGAAATTCTACTTTAAAACAAAGAAAAGAAATCTTTGTTAAACAAAAAGAAGTATTACAAGAAATGGAAAAACTTCAAAAAGTACTTTCAATGCTTAATTATAAATGTTGGTATTATGATCAAGCCATTGAAAAAGACGATGAAGGTTATGTTCAAGCTCTTTCTTTTGAACAACTTCCACCACAAATTCAACAATACTATCAACATAGTCATGAGGATTGTTAGAGATGAAAAAGAAAATATTAATAACACTATCCATCATTTTAATTCTTTGTGTGGGTGGTTTTGGCATTTATGTCAATGATTATTATCACGCACAAAACGATGCCCTAGAAATTTTAAATCATAAAAATGTGGAAAAAGTAAATTCAAATCTTATTACATTAACTCCTGAAAAGAAAAGTGATGTAGGTATTATCTTTTATCCAGGAGCTAAAGTAGAAAATACAGCTTATTTACCTTTATTAAAACATTTAACAAGCAACGGCTATAACTGTTACTTATTAAAGATGCCTTTTAATATGGCCATCTTTAATAAAAATGCGGCTAATAAAATTATTGAGCAATATCCAAATATAAAACATTGGTACATATGTGGTCATTCAATGGGTGGAGCCATGGCTTCTTCCTATGTTTCTAAAAATAAAGATAAAGTAGATGGTTTAATTCTATTAGGTTCTTATATTTATGGAGATGTATCAGATAAAGATGCACTTACTATTTATGGTTCTTTAAATACAAGTGTTAAAAAGAAAATTGATTATAAAAGAAATATCGTTGTCATCAAAGGTGGAAATCATGCAAACTTTGGTAACTATGGTCATCAAAAAGGTGATGCTAAAGCAACTATTTCACGTAAAGAGCAACAAAATCAAACTGTAAAAGCTATCAATAATTTCATTGAAAAACGGCTGAATTAATTTTCAGTCGTTTTTACATAATCATTTAAATGAATACCATTTTTTAAAGCTTCAATGACATGAGCCTTATCGATAACATTTTCTACCTTTTCATCAAGTATTGTTCCAATAAAACGTGCATCATCATCAAGAGTAATAGGCCAATAAAAATAGAAATGATTGCCATCTTTAAATTCAAAACGATAATCAAGTACATACCAATCTTTAGCTATTGGTGTTCCATAACTTTCATAACGATGATTTAAAATCAATTCAACACTTTTTATATCTTCATACTTATACTCTTTCATAAACTTATCTTCTCTGCTTAATAGAACCGCATAGAAATATTTCACATTATCAATAAAATTATTAAACTTATAATAACGAATACCATCACTTAAAAATTCAACAGATTGATTCATTGTTTGATCTAATGGCATATGTAAATAAAGTTGTGAAAATTGAAAATCAGATGCTAAAAATATATTTATAAATACAAATGAAATAATAGTTACAGAAAGTATCCTTGTTAGAAAACTTTCTTCAATAACTGCACTAAAAAATAGAACAATTAAAAATGTTGGTATAAATTTATATAAGAATTTTCTTATGGCAAGTTTCTTTGTAAGTCTTCTTCCAAGAGATACAGTATCTGTTGTTTTTTGATAACCTAATTTATAATTCTTAGCTTCTCTTTGGATTTGTTGTAAAGCCGGTAACATTGGTAAATCTTTTCTTACATACATCTCGATATTTTCTTGGACTTCTTCTAAGCTTTTAATTTGTTTTTCTAAATGAATTTGATTGATTTCTAAGCATTCTTTAAAATCTAATTCATTATTTAAGATTGCTTTAACATCATCAATTGAAATATTTAAGTTTCTTAAAAACTTAACCATTATTAATTTTTGTAAATCATCTTGGCTATAACTACGATAACCATTATCATCTCTTTGTGGTGTAACGATTCCTTCTTTTTCATAATAGAAGATTGTATGTTTTGAAATTCCTAATTCCTTTTCTAATTCGTGTGTTTTCATATATAACACCCCTTCCTTAACTTCATCTAACACTATAGAGTGGCTTTATAGTCAAGGCTTTTTATCAAATTTAGAGTGAATTGTTAGAAATCCTGGTTGATATTTATTTTCTTGTACATAAATCCAATGATTCTTTAAATAATCATTCATCACTTCTATAATTCGATCTATTGAACACTCTTTTCCTTCTTGTCTTACTTCTAAACCACAACAGGTACATCCACCTACACCATGAATTGAATATTCTATATTATTTTCGTTAAGTAACTGATTGATTTCTAGAATCATTTTAAAATTAACAACATTATTCATAGTCATCTCTCCTTTACTTTATTATAAACAAAAAGGAAGAACGAATCTTCCTTTATAAACACATTTTATAAATATTTAAACAATCTTCTTGGCTTAATGGTCGATAAGCTCTAGATAACGCGTCTTGACCATAACATGCCTTAACTTTTAATTCATCAAATTTTTCATCTGTAATATTCATTTCACTAAGTGTTGTAGGTAAATGAAGTTCATCTTTGATGAAGTTTTGTAAAGCTTCAATTCCTGCTTTTGCATTAGCCATGTCATCACCTTGATCTTGAATACCCATCACATTTAAACCAAAACGAGCAAAATCTGCAACAACAGTTTCATCTTTGTTTAATAAATAAGTCATCCATTTAGGAGTAATGATAGCAAGTGCTAAACCATGCGTCATATCATATGTTGATGAGAATTGTTCAAGAGCATGAAGTTGAGCTTGTGTTTTATAACCTGATGTACAAAAACTATTTAATGCCCATGAAGCCGCCCATAACATAGTTGCTCTCGCTGCATAGTTTTCTGGTTCTTTGATAGCTATTGGTAATTGTTCTCTTACTGTTCTTAATAATGTTTGAACAACATTGAATTGTAATGGGTATTTATCACTATTAACAAAATAGTTCATATCGAATAAGTGAGCCATGATATCAAATCCCCCACATGCTGTTTGTTTAGCTGAAACACTAAATGTATTTGTTGGATCAAGGAAAGCTGCTTTAGGTCTTAAGATATCCCCATTAATACCACTTTTAACACCTTTTTCAACATTAGCAATCACACATGATTTATCCATTTCACTTCCTGTTGAAGCAATTGTAGGCATTGCTAGTACGGGTAAGGCATTATTCCATGCTACTTTCTTTTCTACTAAATCCCAAATATTATCTGTATCAGCAAGTGTTAAAGCCGCAATGGCTTTAGAAGCATCGATTGTTGAACCACCACCAATACCAAGAATGGATGTAATATGATTATCTTTACAAATTTTTGCTCCTTTATTAACTGTTGTATGTCTTGGATTTGGTTCAACGCCTGCAAGTTCATAAACTTCAATATTATTTTCTTTAAGTTCTTTTATAACTTTGTCATAAAGCCCTATTTTTTTAATTGAACCTCCTCCATAAACAACAAGTACACTTTTACCATATTTTAATACTTCTTCATGTAAATGACCTAATTGGTCTTTACCAAAATAAACTTTTGTTGTGTTTTGAAATTGAAAATCATTCATCTTATTTTCCTCCTTCTGGTTTTAAAGGCCCATAGTAATAAGAAGATGTTGCTCCACCATCCATTAAAAATGTTGACCCTGTAATAAATGCTCCTTTATCACTCATTAATAATTCAGCTACATTTGCAACTTCATCCGCAGTTCCTGGTCTACCTGCTGGACATTTAGCAAACATATTTTTATAGAAATCTCCCCTTGGTCCATTAAATTCATCAATTGCAAGCGGTGTTACAATAATACCTGGGGCAATGGCATTGATTCTTGCTTTTCTTTGTCCCCATTTAACAGATTCAGCCATTACACGTTTTTCATTACATCTTTTTGCTAATTGATAAGCATGCAATGTATCTTGAATATTTTCTGATTGTAAGATTTCCAAGTCTAATAATTCTTCAGTTGGTGTACATGCAAGTTGTTCATCTTCTAAAGCTGTAAGTTGTTCCATACGCCAACCTGATTGACTTGAAATTGTTACACCAACGCCACCTTCTGAAATTACTTTTCCTACTTCTTCTAATAAAACAGCTGTTCCATAAAGATCCACTTTTAAAATAGCCTCAATTGGTGCTTGGGAAGGTGAAACCCCTGCGCCATTGACAAGCATTTTAATAGGTCCATAACTTTTAGCCATATCAATCATTTTTAAAATATCTTGTCTACTTGATAAATCCATTTCTATAACTTCAACATCAAATCCTGCATCCACCATTGTCTTTTGAATATTTTTTGCGTTTTCAATATTTTTATCACCTAAAATAATTTTCTTACCGGCACCCATTCTTCTAGCAATCGCCATACTGATTTGACCAGCACCAACAACAATCATGACATCTTTCATTATTCTTTACCTGCCTTTTCTATACAATCAATGGCATTTATACTTCTTGGATATCCTACAAAAGGAACATTTTGAGAAACAATTTTAATTAAGAAATCTTGATCATTCCCTAATCTTATATTCGCTTTGGCATGGGCAATAGCTTGTGGCTTGCATCCACCTTGTGCATATAAGAAACAGAAAGTAATCATTTCTCTTTGTTTATAATCAAGTCCACCTCTTGTATAGTAATCTCCAAAACAGTTATCTGTTAGCCATTTACGAATATGCACTGTTTTAGAATCACCACTTGTGGCATATCCTTTCATTTCTTCACCAAAGATTGCTACTTGTGCTTGCTCTCCTTTTTCTAAACGATTGGTATTAGGATCATTTTGATTTTCTAAAGGAAGTTTTAATCCTAAAGTATCTTCAATAAAACAATTAACTGCTTTTAAGAAAGGGAAAACTCTACCAATTCCCAAATAAGCTACAGCTTGATAAACAATTTCTTTCATTTCTACAGGAGTAACTCCAAAATTATAAGCAGCTTTTAACATACCTTTAAATTCGTCAATTCCTTGGCATCCTAATAAAACTGCAAGAATTGAAATAAATCTAGTTTTATCATCTAAATCATCTTGATTTACAACTTCATCAAATGCAAAGTTATCAAAAGCTTCAATAAATTCAGGATCTGTTCTTAAAAAATCTGAAACATATCCTGGAAACATTTTTTCATGGTATTTTTTAGCGTTATCTGTCATTTTATTTTCCTCCTAACCATCTTTCTAATTGTTGTCTACATCCATCCACATGACTTCCATGAATACTTAAGCCTTTATGAAGGATACTATTTGGACAAAGTTTCTTTAAATCACTTTCACTTCTCCCCATACCGCTTCCTTCATGTGAACAAATTGGATAGATATGCTTATTTGTAAAGTCATAGCTTTCTAAAAATGTCATAACAATCGTTGGCATTGTTGACCACCAGTTTGGATAACCTAAATAAATTGTATCGTATTCATCAATACTTTCTAATGGATCTAATATTTGTGGACGGGCATTATTTTTAAGTTCATCACTTGCACGCGACGTACATTCATGATAATCAAATGGATAAGTATCTACCTCTTTGATTTCATAAATATCTGCATCAATCATCTCTTTTAATGTTTCCGCAATAACTTGAACATTTCCTTTTTTTAAATCTACTATATTTCCCAAGAAATAATTTTCTTTATTATGTGAAAAATAAACAATTAAACTTTTACTCATTGATTTTTATCTCCTTTGCCATGTTATATGCTTTTTCTATTGAATCTGTTTTTTCAATATCATCTTTATCTCCTGTTTGAAAACCTAAAATAGAATCAACAAAACGATTGCCACCTACTCTTAAACAATCAATATATTTTTGAAACGTTTCTTTAATAATTCTAAAATAACTTTCATCAGGAGCTAATCCTGTAGAAAGTAAATAAAAATCTTTATCATGAATTGTTTTTTCTATCGCAAATGTACGATCAAGCAACAATTTCATAGAAGCATTGAATGTATAAAAATAAACCGGTGAAGCAAAGACAATAACTTTTGCTTCTAACATCTTTTCATAAATTTCTTGCATGTCATCTTTTTGTACACATTGATTTGTCTTTTGACAAATATTACATCCTAAACAAGGTTTAATATTTTGATAATTGACATAAATCTTTTCTGTGCTATATCCATTTTCTTCTACACCTTTAATAAAAGCATTCGCTAATCGATCTGTATTCCCATTCTTTCTTGGACTACTCATTAAAACAAGAACTTGTGCCATAATTACTCACTCCTTTTTCCACTTATATGATAAAAAAAAGAAGGAATTGAAACAATTTCAATTCCTAATCATCTTTATAAGTTTTACTTATTTAATATTTCTTTATACATCTTTACAAATTCTTCTATATAATAATTGGTTTTATCTTTAGGCCAACAAGCAAAATAATTTCTTTGAATAGGCTTGCCTTTATAAGATAATTCAATTCTTTCAATTCCTGACATAGGCTTATCTAAATGACCGATTTGATCAATGGGTAAATAACCCCTTTGACTGGCAACCATTAGACGGGCTTGTTCTAAAGAATCTGCATAAAGAAAACGATGCGAAAGATTTAATGACTTTTCATAAAATTCTCTTCCTGAATCTTCTCTCTCTTTAGAAACAACGATAATACAAGACATATTCTTTAAATCATCTGTACTAATAACTTCTTTTTTAGATAATGGAGAAAGTGTTGAGATTTCAATAAAAGAAACACTTTCTTTTAAGTTTTCATTATAATAATCATTATTAAACGTTCTTCTTTGTTCACTAATTTTCATATCAATACGATGATCAACTAATAATTCAAACAATTCTTCATGTGTACCACTTACTACTGAAATATTAACTTCTGGATAAATTCTTTTAAATTCAACAATTGTTTCTAATAATTCATTGGTACTAAAATTTTTAGGATAACCTATTGTTAGGTTTAATTCTTGGTCTTCTCCTCGACGAATTGTTTCTTCTTTAAAATCTTCAATTTCATCAAGAAGCACTTTTCCATGACGATAAAAATATTCTCCTGCCGCTGTTAAAGAAAATTGTCTTTTACTTCTTTCAAATAAACGTACCCCTAATTCCTTTTCTAGAGCTTTGATTTGTTGGGAAATAGCTGATTGTGAAATAAAACATTGTTCAGCTGCTTCTGTAAAACTATGTAAATCAACAACTGTGATAAAATATTTCATTTGTTTAAGTAACATGGATTTCACCTCTTTTTATATTTTACTGTATTTTTAAGTTCTCTGCACAAAAATTTGTTATAATTTAGAAAAGGAGTGGGAATATGAAAAAAATAATCACAGTATTACTATCTTGTATAATGCTTATAAGCTTAACAGGATGTGCCATGTTTGAATCAAAGATCAACGATATTAAAGGAAACCTTGTTGGTAATGGTTATACCATTGATACCTTTGATAACTATGGAAAAAGAGTTATGACAACAACAGGAGATAAAATCAATATTCAAGGTAATCCTGTAGAAACAACTTCTTATGATAGTGATGGAAGTATTATTACAGGATATGAATTATCTTCAGTTATTACCATTACCATTGATGGTCAAGAAATTGAATCTTGTGGAGATACATGTATCTTTACTCAAAAAGGATTAGAAGCAAATGTTGATTTTACTCAAGAAGACATAGAAAGTAATGATAATGGAAAACTTTCAAATAATACATATATTGCTAATATTATTAATAAATATAAAAACTACTTTGGTAAATCAAGAGTTGTTGTTATTAAGTCTCAATTAGGTCAACCAATTACAGCTTATTCAGGAGATGAAGTTTATTGGTCAGTTCCTAAAAAGTTACCTAAAATGACAAAGCTTATGATTGATGGTAAAGCTCTTTATATTCATCGTGCAAATTATCAAATCATTGATACAGCTTTGTTAAACTAAAAGACGGCATTGCCGTCTTTTACATTGTAAATAAACTTAAGATATCTTCTTTAGACATTTGTGATAATCCACCACTATTATTTTCTACAAACATATCCGCTAATTCTTTTTTACGTTTTTGCATTTCAATAATCTTTTCTTCTACACTATCTTTCATCACAAGATTAAATACTTGAACATTACTCTTTTGACCAATACGATAAGCACGATCCGTTGCTTGATTTTGCGCTGATACATTCCACCATGGGTCATAATGAATAACATTTTCAGCCGATGTTAAGTTAAGACCTGTACCTCCTGCTTTTAAAGAAATTAAGAATAATGTTGTATCATCTTTTTGGAATCTTGAAACAAGTTCTCTTCTTTCTTCCTTATTTGTACTTCCTGTAAGCATGTAATATGTAATACCAGCTTTTTGACATTCCTCAGCAATTAAATCCAAAGCGGAAGTAAATGAAGAAAAGAGAAGTACTTTTTGTTTATTTTCTTGCATTGTTTTAATAAGTTCCATACAGGCTTTAAGCTTCGATGATGGTTGATCGATATTATCATAAACAAGACGTGGTTCTAGACATAATTGTCTTAGTCTTGTAAGCATTTTTAAAATTTGCATCTTATCTGAACCTTCTATGTCATAAAGTTGTTGAAGTTCTTCATTGACTTTAGCAAGATTAGCTACATAAAGTTTTTCTTCTTCATCATTGAATGGAAGAATGATATTTTGTTCAATTTTATCTGGCAATTCTGTTAAAACTTCTTTTTTATTTCTTCTTAAAATAAATGGTGTGACTAGTTTTTTAAGTTGTTTTGTTTTTTCTTCATCATTATTTTTTATAATGTCATTTTCATATTGTTTTTGGAAATAATGATAATTAAATAAATATTGTGGCATCAAAAAATCAAAGATTGACCATAATTCTGCTAAACTATTTTCAATCGGTGTCCCCGTTAAAGCCAATTTATGTCTAGTTTTTAAAGTTTTAACCGATTGCGCATTTTTCGTTTTTTGGTTTTTGATATACTGTGCTTCATCTAAAATAACATATTCAAATTCAATTTCTTGATATAATTCAAAATCTCTACGCATATAATCATAAGAAGTTACATATAATCCTTGTTTAATTTCTTTAATTAATTCACTTCTTGTTTGTATATTTCCTGTAATACATGTAACTGGTAATTTATTAGAAAATTTATGGACTTCATCTTCCCAGTTATAAATAAGTGAAGAAGGACAAACTACCAAACTTGGTCGAGGCGTTTCTAATGAATCTAATAACGTAATGATTTGTAAAGTTTTCCCTAACCCCATATCATCTGCCAAAATCCCATTAAATCCATAATCTTTTAAAGTATGAAGCCACACATAACCTTCTTTTTGATAATCTCTTAAGATTTTTTCATAATTTTGAGGTATTGGGTATTCTTTTTGTGTAGCTGATTTAAATCTATCTAGTGTTTCTACAAAGGATTCTTCACGATCAAGTTCTACATATTCAAAATCATTTTCTTCATCAATTGCGAGCATTCTCTGTTTATTCATTGAAAACTCACCATTATCAATATCTTTAACATCAACATGATAAGCATCCATAAATTCACTTAATTCTTCTAAATCAGGTGAATCTAAATAAAGCAGTTCGCCATTTTTTAAACGATAGAATTTCTTTTTACGACGATATTGATTTAAGACATCTTGTAATTCTTTCTTCGGTATTTCATGTGATGAAATATCAAATTTTAAAAGATTGTTTTCAACACTAACTCCAACATGTAAGTTATAAGAAATCTTCTTACCTACTCTTTTTAATGCTTCTGATACATAAACATCTCCATATTGTTTTAAATAATCTAATCCTTCAAAGATGAATTCATAAGTTGTTTGGCTATTCATATCAAAATAAGCACGATGCTTATTTTCATCTATAGAAGAAGCATATTGTTCAATATATTTTTCAACAATATCTTGTTGATAAGTTGTAATAATATTATCATTAAAGCCATAAACACGATTTTGATTTTCATCAACATAAACTGGTTGAAAATAAATCATTTGATTATCATCAATATCTCCATAAATTTTGATTTCATCATAAGTTGGTATATCATTTTGAGTTTCATCAAACACTTCAAAATAAGAAAGAATTGGTAACAAAACATATTTATAGAAGTCTTGATATTGTTCCTCTAAAATAATCAACTGTCCCTCATTATCTAAAATACTGCTTAAAAAGCGACAAACATTTCCTTCCTCATCAAAAGTCATACGATTCATATAAAACTCACCATTATTCATTCCATAACAATAACCATGTTTATCCCCAATATAAATTGGGTCTACTACAGTTACTCTTACAATATAATACTCATCTTCTTTTTGGATATATAAACGTAAATTACATTCCATTTCACCTAAAGAAAAGATTTCTTTATTCGCATCATAAAATTCATCAAATAAACGAGAATCTATTGTTATACTTCTTTTAATAGGTTCATAATAGTAAGGATACTCTTCCATATCATGATGACGAATGATCAGTGCTTTTTTCATTAAATCAATTTGTTTTAAAGCATCATCTGTAAAGCTTTTTTCACTGTGGACAAATTCTAAAGCTTTTCCATATTTATAATTTTCTTGATTTTGAATTCTATCTATAAAATCAGCAATATTTTTTAATACATATTTCTTTTCATTTCCAATTTTATACTCGAGTACTATTTCATCTCCATTTAGATAAACATTCGGTGTTAAATCATATTTTTCTTGATTAATTGAAAGGCGTAAGTCTGTTTGATATTGGCTTTTATTAAAATCAATAAGCTTTGTAGACATAGAAGCCATTTGTCTTAATTGTGCTTTTCTTCTTTGTCTTTGATTTTCTTTTTCTATTTCTTTGATTTTTTGTAATTTATCACTTTGATAATCAAAAGGGAGTTCATTGATTTCTAATTCATTAAGTTTTAAAATTACTGCACCTAAATGACCACACATTGAATCTTGATCATTAAATGGACATGAACATTCATAAGAAATAACTTGATTATCTTTAATATCTAATGAACATTTTTGAGGATGATTAAATACTGAAACGACAGCATCTATATGATAAACATCTTCATTAGCTGTAACATGTATGCTTTCTACATTATCATAGTGATGATATTTTCTAGCAATTTCTAAGTTATTTTTACTTTTTACAACATTTGAATTAATATTGAATTTCAATTTCATCACCTTCCTTTAAACATGCATCTAACATTTCATGTAGTTTCTTTCTTCTTGGATATTCTTTTTTCAACATATCTACTAACTCTATTTTAGACATTTCATCTAACTCATGAAATAAGTCATAAATATAATCTCTTAAATAATAATTTCTTATTCCTTGATTTATATAATCTTTTAAGCATTCAACATATACCATTAAATACATTTCTAAACTGTATTCTTTTATCATTCCTTTTAGTGGATCAAAAAAATTCATATTTGGTTTTTGTAGTAAGATATAAATAGCATATTTTGCTTCTTGTTTTCGTTTAAACATTATCGCTAATTCATAATCACTATAATAATCATCTACTTTATTTATAAAATCAATCAAGTAATTTTCAAATTTATTTCCATAAAACTCTTTTAAATCATCATAATAAATAGGAACTTCTGAACAATTATAATAGCTTAATTTTGAACATAAATAATTTAAATACGCATCTTCATTTTCTGGATTGAGTAAGGATTCTAATTTTGCTTTTGTTTCTTTTGTTCTAATATTTTGTATATGTTCTTTATAGTATTGCTCAGCATGTCCTATTTGTTGATTATTCATATAATAGCGTATCATTTCCATAATATAATCTTCATTGTTATTATAAATTTGGATCTCATATAAGTATTTTTTTATATCCAAATGATGATCATTAATTATTTTAAAATATGTATTTAATAAAGCTGGATTTCTTTTATTTAAAAGCATTTCTTTAATAATAGCTATTTGATCTTCAACATCTAATAAATAAACTACAGACATAATATGACTAAATGCATTTTCATATCTTTGATATTTCATATTTTCTTTAAGCCATTGCACTGTTAATTCTTTATTATGTTCATTAGTAAGCAACTTACAGTATCCTTGAAACATAATATTAAGTATTTCATGGCGATAATCTTTTGGATAATTAGAACTTAAAAATTCTTCAATAATTTGTTGATAATTAGAAATATGAAAATTTCCTTGCTTATTTAATTGAATAATATTCTTTAAATATTTCTTAAATTCTTCATTAAATTCACGTTTTAACATATAACTACTACGTGATCTTGCACGAACTCTTTTTAATAAAGCATTAATATCGATATATTGTTGTTCATCCTTAGGAAGTCTTTCTTCAATCGCAAAATAAAGTGCTGCCTCATGTTTACAATGATGACCATCTTTAGCATAGGGGCAATCACATATTGCATCAATAACTTGATTTGTATCATCTACTATAATTTTTGTATGATAAGCTTCACTTCCTAAAACAATCCCTGTATAAGTTTGATCACCTTTTTGATTAACGGAAAAAACTCTGTTTTGTTCAAAATATTTTTTTCCTCTTTCTAATATTGTATCTGTAAAAAATGAACTCATACTCTTCCTCTTTTCGTATTTATTCAATTATACAAAATAGATCACTATTAAAAAAGCACAAACTTTAATTTGTGCCTAAAATATATTTACTAATTACTTCCGCCACAGCATTTTCATTATTTGTCGCCTTGGTAATCACATCACATTCTTTCTTCATATCTTCAACGGTGTTTTGTACCCCAACACCAAGTCCTGCAACTTTAATCATTGATAAATCATTAAAGTTATCACCAATAGCAATCGTCTCTTTAATATCTACACCTAAGATATCCGCAAGTTTCTTTAAACCTTGTCCTTTATTAACACCTTGATGATTAAATTCAATATAACGATTAGATGAATAACTGACATCCAAATCCCCTGTAATATCCTTTAAATCATCTTCAATCTTTTTCAAATAACCATAATCTGTATTCATATACAACACTTTAACAATTTCTTGTCCCTTTAAAAAATCAATATGATCATCAAAGATTTCTTTAACTTCCATTCTTCCCGCTAAATAGTTAATTTCTTCTTGAACAAACTTATAAGCATAAACCATATCTTTTGTGTAAACATGAATACATACATCATAGTTTAAACCTCGTTTATAAAGCTCACTTGCTTTTTCAAAGGTAATCCCTTCAAAATGAAGCAGTTTACTTCCTTTATTTTCGCTAATGGCTCCGCCATTATAAGAAATCACATATTCATTTTCTAAATCATAAAGACCTAATTCTTTTAAAGTTCCATCAACCGTATTGTATCCTCTTCCTGTAGCAGGAACAAACTTAACACCTAATTCTTTGGCTTTTTGAATTGCTTCGATATTTTCTTTAGAAATTGAACGATCATCACTTAATAAAGTTTCATCTAAATCACACGCTATAATTTTATACATAAAGATCCTCCTTTATTTATTATTGTATCTAATCAAATATCTCTTCCACATTAATTTCATAATATGAAATTAATTCTACCTATGATATCTTTAATGAGGGTGATAACATGAAAAAACGTATTTACGAAATAATAGAAGTTTCTAAAGAAGACTATAAAGCAAGTCATGTATATGATTTAGTGATGATGTTTATCATATTTATAAGCATTATTCCACTTGCTTTTAAACAAGAAACAAAGTTATTTACAACACTTGATTTAATTACAGTTATAATTTTTATTATTGATTATTTATTAAGATAGACTACAGCTGATTTAAAATATGATGATCCTCGCTTTATTTCTTACATAAAATATCCATTTTCATTTATAGCTATTATTGATTTACTTTCAATCCTACCATCTATCAGCCTTTTAAATAAAGGATTCAAAGCATTAAAAACAATTCGTCTTATTCAAACATTTAGAGTACTACGTATATTTAAAAGTTTTCGTTATTCTAAAAATATTCAAATTATTATACAGGTTGGAAAGAATTCAAAAAATGCCTTAATTACTGTTCTTTATCTAGCAATAGGCTATATTATTGTCTGTGCTTTAGTTATTTTCAACGTTGAACCTGATAGCTTCCATACTTTCTTTGATGCTATCTATTGGGCAACGATTTCTCTTACTACTGTAGGGTATGGAGACATCTATCCAATAACAACATTAGGTAGAATGATTACCATGGTTTCTTCTTTCATGGGAATTGCTATCGTAGCATTACCTGCTGGTATTATTACGGTAGGCTATATGAAAGAAATAGGATCAGTATAATCCTGATCCTCTCGATACACCATGGTCAGCTTCGATACTTTGCATAACAAAACATGAATACATTGGATAAGGGCATTCTTTTAAACCAAACAACAATGCGTACTTCATCTCATCTTCTGTTTCAATTTCTTTATAACTATCTAAATACTTTTTATAACCTAATAATTTCTTTAAATCTTCATAAATATCTAAACTATAATAATCATCTACAAAACGATGTTCTTGTCTTAGTTTATTTTGCATATCTTTTAAGTATTCATTTTCCCATTTTATTATTTTTTCAAAATCATTTTCTACCCAAATACGTAATGTTTTATCATCAACAATTTGATCAATAGAAAGAATATATAACATTTGGAATAATTGATCTTCTACTCTATTATTTGTATATGTTTTAAGAAAATGAATACTTAGCTCATAGTCTTTTTCTTCTAAAGAAATATCCTTTTGCTCATTCCATTTTTTTAATAATAAATAGATAAGGATTGATTTATCTTGTGGTAGTTCATCAATCAATGATAATAAATAATAAACATATTGTAAGTCTTGAACAGGTGTATTCTTTTATAATTTAATACATGTTTTTTATGATCTTGATATTGAATGACAGGATAATGATTTTTAGGTTTTTTCTTATAAAAGTAATAAAGAATAATGAGAAGCATTGCAAATACAAATAGTAATTCCATAATGATCACTCCTTTAAATCATTATACCACAACATTAAAATAATAAAATTAATATTTTTAATTTTATTTCTAATACTA
>OLQR01000682.1_pt1 | contig 23869 bp, 21 predicted proteins | sample 1671881 | NCBI WGS metagenome assembly OLQR01 (sample SAMEA3136623, study PRJEB25190) | human gut metagenome | biome: human gut; feature: human-associated habitat; material: faeces | place: Austria | collected 2013 | reverse complement strand
CCGTTCAGCCAGGAGACCTGCTGCGCACGGTTTGAGACAGGGTGTTTCCGAAGAAAGCAGCCTGGTCGAGTGCCCATGGCTGTGGGGCTGCCCTGTGGTACGTTGGACTTTTGGGGGCAAATTTGACCGTGCTTTCTTCAGAAAGCACGGTTTTTTGAATAAATTGGAGGCAGACATGGCCTTTGAACATTACATACAGAATGGTGCGCGCAAGCTGCGCTGTGGGTATACCACTGGAACCTGCGCGGCCCTGGCTGCGGCCGGAGCTGCGGAACAACTCTTGACTGGTCAGGCACCGGAGCGTGTCAGTCTGGTAACGCCAAAAGGTTGGCAGGTAGAGGCTGAGCTACTCCACACCGCGCTTGTCGGCGGTGTCTCAACGGCAGCCGTGGCCAAGGATGCCGGAGATGACGTAGACGTGACAAATGGTATGCTAGTATTTGCAGATGTCTGCCTTTCTCGACATCCTGGTATCCGTATAGATGGCGGCGAGGGAATCGGCCGTGTGACAAAGCCGGGGCTGGATCAACCTGTAGGCGCGGCGGCAATAAACAGTGTACCTAGGCGTATGATCACGGAACAGGTGTCTTTGGTATGTGAAGAGGCGGAGTATTCCGGTGGCCTGCAAGTCATTATCCGAGTTCCTGGAGGGCGAGAACTGTCCCGACGCACCTTTAACCCGCAACTGGGTATAGAGGGTGGGCTGTCCATCCTGGGCAGCAGTGGAGTGGTAGAACCCATGAGCAACCAAGCTCTTGTTGATACCATAACGCTCTCTATCCGCCAGGCTCGCGCCGAGGGGGCAACCTGCCTTATTCTTGTGCCAGGAAATTATGGGCTGCATTTTATACAGGAGCACGGGTTTGACCGACGGGCGCCCATCGTTAAGTGCGCAAACTTTATTGGGGATGCGCTGGATGCAGCTGGGGCCGAGGGATTCTCCTCTGTGTTGTTGGTGGGTCATGTGGGAAAGCTGGTCAAACTCGCCGGAGGCGTCATGAATACACACAGCCGATATGCCGACTGCCGCACGGAGATCTTCTGTGCCCATGCGGCAGTTTGCGGTGCAGATACGGCACTGTGCCGGGCGTTGATGGGCGCAGCGTCCAGTGATGGCTGCATAGAACTTCTCGATACGGCCGGGTTGCGCGGGGCCGTGATGAGCGGGATACTAGCTTCTATTGATCAGCACATGAAACATCGGGTTGCCGGAAAATATTGCGTAGGCGCGGTTTTGTTTTCTAACCGCTATGGTCTGCTTGGGTACACGCCTACGGCTGCAGATATCATGAAGACTTGGGAGTGAGAAAATGGTACATTTTGTGGGGGCGGGACCGGGGGCGCCGGATCTTATCACGATGCGTGGCGCACATCTGTTGCGCAATGCTGGGACAGTTGTCTATGCCGGGAGCCTTGTGAATCCGGCCTTGCTGAGTCTGTGCCCAGACGGCTGCACGGTTTATAATAGCGCAGAAATGACGTTAGAACAGGTGGTCGATGTTCTGGTGCAAGCGGAAGGAGAAGGGAAATCTCCGGTGCGGCTACATACTGGCGACCCAAGCCTATACGGTGCCATACGGGAACAAATGGATGCGTTGGATGCATTGAACGTACCCTACGATGTGATTCCGGGTGTTTCCAGCCTGTGTGCGGCGGCGGCAGCTCTGCCAGGGGAATACACTCTGCCGGGTATAACGCAATCGGTTATTATCACCCGAATGGCCGGGCGCACATCGGTACCCCAGCAGGAAAGCGTAGCCAATTTGGCCGAGCACGGCTGTTCCATGGTTGTGTTTTTGTCCGCTGGGATGCTGCCGGAACTGCAATCTGCGTTGTTGAAGGGCGCCTACACTGCCGAAACCCCCGCAGCGCTGATCTACAAGGCAAGCTGGCCAGAGGAACGCGTCTGCCGCTGTACGCTTGGTACTCTGGCCCAAACGGGACATTTGGCAGGGATTACAAAGACAGCGCTGGTGCTAGTAGGCGAGTTTTTGCGCATGGAACCTGCGCCGCGAAGCAGGCTGTACGATGCAAGTTTTTCCACGGGATATCGAGAGGCCGAACCATGAATTGCAGCGAGGATTTTAGCAGTGGAAATATTGAGTTGATTGCCTTTACCAGCCAAGGCTTTGCGCTCGCTCAGAGGTTAGCCGAAATGCTGGGAGGAACGGCTTCGCGCTGTGGGGAATCAGAATCACTGGCCGTTTGGACAGCGCGTTGTTTTGACTCAGCGCGGGCGCTGGTTTTTGTAGGTGCCGTGGGGATTGCGGTGCGGGCTGTGGCATCGCATATAAAAAACAAGGCATCGGACCCAGCCGTAGTGGCAGTGGACGAGTGTGCCCATTTCGCCGTACCCATACTGTCTGGCCATCTCGGTGGGGCCAACGATCTGGCCAGGCGAATTTCGGAGCACATAGACGCGATACCGGTTGTAACCACTGCCACTGACGTGAATGGAATATTTGCCGTGGACGAGTGGGCAAAAAGGCAAAACTGTGTAATTCCTGATCCCGGGAAGATAAAATCTATTTCAGCTCGTCTGCTCGCTGGCGGGACTGTGACGCTGCGCACGCTTTGGCCGGTACTGGGAAATCCGCCATCGGGCGTCGTAGTGGCGCAGGCGGATGGTGAGTATGACTTTGCACTTACGATCAAACGCAAAGGGCGAGACGTACTTCGGATTGTTCCGCGCATCGCTGTGCTGGGAGTTGGCTGCAAAGAGGGGACATCCCGGGAGGCAATAGAGGAGGCGTTCAGCGCTCTGCTGGCTAAGAGCAGCCTATACGAACAAGCGGTTTACAAAGTATGCAGCATCGACCGAAAGGAACGGGAGCCGGGCCTCTTGGACTTCTGTCGGGAACGTGATTTGCCGTTCGTCACCTTTACACCGCAAGAGCTGCAGCAGGCACAGGGTAACTTCACGCCATCCGCCTTCGTGCAGCGCATTACCGGCGTGGACAATGTTTGTGAGCGCGCCGCAGTCCTTGGCAGCGGTGGGAAACTATATGTGAAAAAGGCAGCTGGTAACGGTGTAACTCTGGCACTGGCGCTTTCTCATTTTGCGCCAAACTGGAGTTGGCGCTGAAAGACGAAGGAGAGATATGATGAAAGCGGGCAAAGTAACGCTAGTCGGTATCGGGCCTGGCAGGGCCGGTGGCATGACTGCCGATGCGCTCCAAGCGATGGAAGAGGCCGATGTGCTATGTGGCTACACGGTATATATTGATTTGGTGCGGGAGATGTTTCCGGAAAAAGCGTTCTATGTGACTTCCATGACCAAGGAACGGGAACGTTGCCGTTGGGCGTTAGAGACCGCCTACTCTGGGCAGAGTGTAGCGCTGGTATGCAGCGGTGATGCTGGAGTTTATGGAATGGCAGGGTTGTTGCTCTCTATGGCTTCTGAAGAAGAGAACCGGCCAGACATACGGATAGAAACCGTGCCTGGAGTGACGGCAGCAACTGCTGGGGCGGCAATACTTGGTGCACCGCTGATGAACGACTTTTGCGTTATTTCCCTCTCCGACCGATTAACACCTTGGAGCGTTATTGCATTGCGATTGCGCGCTGCGGCACAGGGTGACTTCGTCATTTGTCTATATAATCCTGCCAGCCGTGGCCGTCCAAAGCACTTGCACAGGGCCTGCAAGATACTGTTGGAGGCTGGGAAGAAGCCGGAGACGATATGCGGCTGGGTGAGGAACATCGGCCGCAATGGGCAGGATAGTGGCATCCTGACACTGGAACAGCTGCTATCTTTCCCGGCGGATATGTTCACTACCGTATATATCGGCAGCAATTCCACGCGTGTGACCAACGGCCGCATAGTTACGCCCAGAGGCTACCATACAGAGAAATCCAGACCTTGCAAAGAGTAATAAGGGGACGTCTGATGAAACTGCTTATTTTTGGCGGAACCTTCGAAGGGCGGCGACTTGCCGCCGACGCCGTAGCAATGGGTGCTTGCTGCACAGTCAGTGTTGCCACTGAACTTGGGGCCGAAGAACTGACCGGGATATGTGAACTTGTAGTAGAGGTGGGCCGGCTCGAGGTCCCAGCTATGACGGAATTGGCCGAAAAAGCGGACCTCTGCATAGATGCAACCCACCCCTATGCCGTGCGGGCCTCTGCCAATATCCGTCAGGCTTGCCGTGCAGCCGGTGTGCCGCTGGCCCGCGTCACCCGCCAGGGTAGCGAACTCAACGGCGCTGTGGTGATGCCAGACTGTACCACTGCTGCGGCGTTTTTGGCCGGGACAGAGGGGAATATTCTGTTGACCACGGGGGCAAAGGAACTTGCTGCGTTTTCTGGCTTGGATCGGCATCGCCTCTACGTTCGTGTCCTACCGATGCACGAGAGTATTTCTCTCTGTGAAGCAGCGGGGATCGCCCATAGCCACATCATAGCCATGCAGGGTCCGTTCAGTCAGAAACTGAATGAGGCGATCCTTTTACAGTACGGCATAGATTGGTTGGTGACGAAGGATGGCGGAGGCCCAGGGGGATTTTCCCAAAAACGTTTGGCTGCGGATAGCGTGGGTGCGCGTCTCGTGGTGATATGCCGCCCGGACGATACCGACGGGTGTACTGTGGAGGAGATCCGAACGCAAATCGCCCAGCTGCTGGATCAGGAAAAAAGGGGGAAGCAATCGTGAATGTGACGCTGCTGGGCATGGGCTGTGGGACCGAAGCGCTGACCATCGAGGCCAGAAACGCTCTGATACAAGCCGGACTAATCGTAGGTGCGCAACGGTTGCTGGACGCCTTACCAGAGGACTGTTCGGGGAAACGAGTTGCTGCGGTAGCATCTGCGGATATTGTAAACTGTATTGTTAAAGAAAACTGTAAGGAAGTCTGTATTGTTTTCAGCGGAGACAGTGGATTTTATTCTGGTGCTCGTGGAGTCTTACCGCGGCTCAGCGGGCATACTATACGTATGCTTCCAGGCATATCCTGCGTGCAGGCGCTGGCTGCGGCACTGAGCCGCCCATGGCAGAATTGGCGTTTGGCATCAGCGCATGGGACGTTTTGTGATCCTGTGGCTGAACTTATGCAAGGGGCCCCTGTCCTTTTCTTGACTGGTGGCCCAGATGGTCCGGCCACGCTGTGTCGTGCCATCGATGAGGCCGGACTAGGTGAGCTTTCTGTAACCGTTGGCGAGGATCTGGGATTTCCTACCCAGAAGTTGACCTTTGGAACAGCGCGGGAATTTTCATCACAGAAATTCTCTCCCCTAAATGTTCTTTTGGCGGAAGCGGTTCCTATGCCGCCGAGGCGTGCACCCGGCTGGCCGGATGCGTGGTTCCGGCAGGAAGAACGTGTGCCGCTCACGAAATGCGAGGTGCGGGCTGCTGTGCTTTCGAACTTGGCGGTCAACCCAGAGATGGTCTGCTGGGACATCGGAGCCGGTACTGGCAGTGTTGGGATCGAGATGGCGGCACTGTGCCGGGAAGTCTGGGCTGTGGAGCAGAGTGCTGAAGCGCTTGCTCTGCTTCACCGAAACCGAAAAAACTTGCACGCCTACAATCTTCATATCATTGAGGGCACCGCCCCGAACGTTCTTTCCAAACTACCCGCTCCGAATGCTGTCTTTATAGGAGGCAGTGGGGGACACATGGAGGAAATTCTGCAGGCGGTTTATGCGGCGAATTCCTCGGCGAAGGTCTGTGTTTCAGCGATACGTTTTTCTACTTTGTACACGGCATATGAGACAATGCGCAGGCTAGGGTATGAGGTATCTGTCACACAGTTATGTATCAACCATAGCCATGACCTTGGGGGAGAGCCCATGCTGCGGGCGCAAAACCCCATTTTTCTCATCCTTGGTGAACGGGAGGGAACCGTGTGCGACAATTGATGTTAGCGGCGCTGCATAGTGGCGCAGGAAAAACCGTTGTAACGTGTGCTCTGCTTACTGTTTTACGCCGGCGAGGTATGCAGGTACGGGCGTTCAAGTGTGGCCCGGACTATATTGATCCGATGTTTCACAGCCGGGTATTGGGAGTGCCCAGTCGGAATATAGACCTCTTTCTACAGGGGAAAGCAGGCGTCCGTGCGGCGTTTAAGGCCGCAGACGGCGATATAGCCATCGTAGAAGGCGCGATGGGTTTTTACGATGGTGTGGCCGGTACTGAAATTGCCAGTGCTTGGGCCGTGGCGGAGGCAGCGGATATCCCAGTGGTGCTGGTGCTGCGCCCGCAGGGCGCAGCACTGACGCTTGCCGCGCAGCTGTGTGGCATACAGCAGTTTCGCCCTCGCAGCCATATTGCTGGGGTGTTGCTCAACGACTGCAAGGCATCACTGGCGGAATATCTCTCTCCAATTTTGCAGAGAGAAACCGGTTTGCCAGTGCTTGGGTACTTGCCCCATTGTGCAGAAGCTGAACTCCCCAGCCGGCATCTTGGACTTTGGACGCCCGAAGAGATCAGCAACCTGCGGGAACGCAATGAAACTTTGGCTACGCGCATGGAGGAAAGCGTCGATATACAGACACTGCTCTCTCTGGCCAACGGGGCCCCAAGGGATACGAATCTCTCTTCGGTTTCTGCTGTTGTCCCGCGCTGCCGCATTGCCGTAGCACGGGACGAGGCTTTCTGCTTCTACTATGAGGACAACCTTGACGCCCTTCGCATGAACGGTGCAGAACTTGTATTTTTCAGTCCGATGCGGGACGCTGCGCTGCCAGTGAACTGTGGTGGAGTATACTTGGGTGGAGGATATCCGGAATTGTATCTTCCGGAACTGTCTGCCAACGAGAGGATGCGTACCGAACTTTGCTTGGCTGTACTGCGCGGGATGCCCACGGTGGCTGAATGTGGAGGGTTCCTCTATTTGCAATCGGCAATGCGTGCCGAGGACGGGCGCCGCTGGGAAATGGTTGGCGTATTCCCAGGAGAGGGATTTCCTACTGGAGGACTCCGGCGTTTCGGATACCTGACGTTGACTGCCGAGACAGACAGTTTGCTATTTAAAAAAGGCGAGTGCTACCCTGCCCACGAATTTCACTATTGGGATTGCAATGCGAACGGGAAAGATTTTTCTGCGAAAAAATGGAACGGGAGCCCTTGGCGCTGTGGGTTTGCCGGACCGAAGCTGTATGCGGCCTTTTCACATCTGCATTTCGGGGGAGGACTCCCATTGGCACGGCGCTTCGTAGACGCGGCTGCGGAGTATGCTGCACGCGGCGTGAGAAAGGGATGTTGCGCAACATGACAAAAGATACCCGTCATGAGGCAGAGAGGAAATTGCTCCAGCTGATAGAATCCATCTCCCCACCAGATGCTGCTGCGGCAGATGCGGCGCGAATGCGTTGGGATAGCCGGGCAAAGCCGTTAGGAAGTTTAGGCGAACTTGAGACGGATATCACCCGCATTGCGGCCCTAACGGGCAACCCCATGCCAAAACTTGTTCCACGAAGTTTGCTGGTATTTTGTGCAGACAACGGGGTGGTGGTTCAAGGAATCAGTCAGAGTGGACCGGAAGTGACTGCCGCCGTGGCCCGCGCATTGGGCGAAGGACACAGTACCGTCTGCCACATGGGTGCCATTGCCCAGTGCCGTGTGGTACCGGTGGATATCGGGATGCGGTTGTTTGATCACGGCCGGTTCCCCGGTGTGGTAAACCGGTGCATACGCCGCAGTACAGCAGATTGTTCTCAGGGGCCAGCGATGAGCCGTCTCGAGTGCATACAAGCAATTTTGTCCGGGGCCGAGTTGGCCATGGAGCAGGCGAGCGCCGGAGATCGGCTGCTGTGTACAGGAGAGATGGGCATAGGTAACACGACAACGGCAACGGCTGTTGCCTGTGCGCTACTAAACCGTGGCCCTAATGAGTTGACAGGCCGGGGGGCTGGACTCTCTGACGCTGGCCTGGACCGTAAGATTCGGACCATTGAAGCTTCCCTGAAGCGAAATAACCCGGACCCGGCCGACATAGTGGACGTATTGAGTAAAGTTGGTGGATTAGACATTGCGGCCATGTGCGGGACTTTCCTGGGTGCTGCGGCTTCCCGTGTGCCAGTTGTTATAGACGGTTGCATTAGTGCGGCGGCAGCGTTGTGCGCTGTGCGCATGGCTCCACATGCCAAAGCTGCAATGTTGGCCAGCCACTGTTCAGCAGAACCTATGGCCGGCGCTTTGATGGATGCGTTAGGACTGTATCCGGTCATCAGCGCTGGACTGCGGCTCGGGGAAGGAAGCGGCGCGGTGGCGTTGTTGCCGTTACTTGATATGGCTCTGTCTGTGTATCGTGACGGCGATGGTTTTGGAGAGTTAGGGATAGCGCCTTATGCGCCACAGTAACAGTACAAAGGAGAAGTCGCAACGTGTTACAGCTTGTGATTGGCGGGGCGGGCAGCGGCAAGAGTACATTTGCCGAAGACCTGGCGAGCCACGCCCCGGGAGCAAAGATATACATTGCTACCATGCGGCCTTCCGATGAGGAATGCCGCAGGCGAATCGCCCGGCATCAAAGGATGCGTTCTGGTAAGGGCTTTGATACGCTGGAGCGCTATACAGATCTATCGGGTATAGCATCTCTTGTTCCGTTTGGGGCGAGCGTATTACTCGAGTGCCTCAGCAATCTGACTGCCAACGAACTTTATGACACCGACGGCGGTGGAACACAGGCGGTGCTGGACGGAGTGCTCGCATTGCTGCCCCGTTGCAGTTGCCTGACCGTTGTCACGAACGAAGTGTTTAGCGGAGGAACCGAGTACAAGGGGGATACCCTCAATTATATACGGTCGTTGGCGGCACTGAACCGTGCGCTGGCGGTTCGTGCCGACCGCGTGATTGAGGTAGTGTGCGGACTTCCCTGCTTTTTGAAGGGAGGCAGCTATGGTTTTGATTGAAACCATCGTGGTTGCCTTCTCAATGTTCAGCGCCCTGCCCATGCCGCATGTGGAGTGGAATGCGAAAAATATGCGCTTTTCCCTGTGTGCGTTCCCCCTGGTAGGAGTGGTCATCGGCCTAGCAGGGAGTGTGTGGTGGGCGATCTGCAGCTGGTTCAGTTTGCCTAGCGTGTTGCGCGGTGTAGGGCTATGCCTGCTTCCGGTTGGAATAACGGGGGGCATTCATCTCGACGGTTATGCAGATACCTGTGATGCCCTGGCAAGCCATGCACCTTTGGAAAAGAAACAGGAAATTCTTAAGGATGCGCACCTTGGAACTTTCGCCGTTATCCATTTATGCGGGTATTTCCTGGCGTCTTTTGCGTTGTGGTCCACGTTGCTGGAGTGGAACGCTACAGTCATTATTGCTTCCTTCTGCCTTTCCAGAACGCTCTCTGGTTTAGCGATTACCTGTTTTCCCCTGGCGCGAGATACGGGACTTGCGCATACCTTTGCTGAAGCCGCGGATAAAAAAACCGTCAAAAAGATATTGTTGGTGATGGCAGCGTTTTTTGCCTGCGTTTTAGCGATATGCGGGAAAGGGTGGATGATGCTGGTATTTGTCGTTACCTTTGCGTATTACCATCGCATGGCACGAAAGCAATTCGGAGGACTGTCCGGTGATTTGGCAGGTTGGTTTGTTCAAACCACAGAACTTTGGGCGCTTATTGCTCTGATCGCAGTTCAATATGGAGGGAAGATACTATGATGTTTATTACCGGCCCGATGTTTTCGGGAAAGAAAACCTGGGTGTGTGAGTCTTTGGGCCTCTCGCGTCAGGAACTGACTGCTCGCGCAGTGTGGGATGTTCAGGAATTGGCGGCGACAGCAGATGATCTTGAGATGTTATGCGATGATCTGTGTCAGTTTGACATCGTCATTGCCACAGAAGTCGGCGGAGGAATCGTGCCTGTAGATGCAGCGCAGCGTGCAGCTCGAGAGGCCGCAGGTAGCCTGGCCTGTTTGTTGGCGGCAAGAGCTGAAACTGTGGTAAGAATCTGCTGTGGGCTGCCTCAACTTCTCAAAGGAACTCTTCCATGCTGATCTATCTACTGCGCCACGGAGAGACGGTTTATAACACCGAGAGACGCTATCAGGGGAGTTCTGATATACCACTCTCAGACTGCGGGCGAGCTGCTTTGTGCCCGGCAGATTTTTGCGTGCCCGTGGTGTATTCCTCCCCCCTGATCCGTGCGTTTGAGAGTGCGCGGATCATCTTCCCTACAGCTCGGGTGGAGCGTGTACCAGCTCTAAGAGAGATGGATTTCGGGCGGTTTGAAGGACACACCTATCTTGAACTGAAACATGATCCAGAATACTGCACTTGGGTGAATGGCGGCTGTAAAGCTGCCTGCCCAGGAAGCAGGGAGGATCGTGCGGCATTCATCCATCGCAGTTGCGTTGCCTTTTGCAATTTGATGGAGCGTGCACTTTCTCGCGGGGAGGAAACACTGGTAATTATGGCTCATGGCGGCACCCAAATGGCTGTGCTTTCAAGCTATGTTTTTCCCAGACGGGATTACTTTGAAGGGCAGTCTGGCAGAGGAGGCGGTTTTATACTGGACGCTTCCCATTGGACAAGCAAACGGGAACTGGCACTTGTGAAAGAAACCTATTATTGCAGAGGGTGAGGGCGTGGATCATATTTTGGCTGCTATGTTGGGCGGCTTTTTGCTGGATCTGCTGTTGGGCGACCCGGTTTGGGTGCCGTGGCCACATCCAGTGGTAGTAATGGGGCGTTGCGTAAACGGGCTTGAAGTTATGCTGCGGAAAATTTTTCCAGCGACACATTCAGGAGAACTTGCAGCTGGTTGTGTGTTGGCGGGGATCCTTCCTCTGGGGACCGTTTTGCTGTGTTGGGGCGTTTTATACCTGGCGGAGTTGGTTTCTCCTTGGGTGAGCCTGGGCTTGGAGATACTGCTCTGCTGGCAGGCGTTGGCTATGAAGGATTTACGCATGGAAAGCGAGCGGGTGTACCATGCCCTGGAGACGGGGACGTTGGAGGAGGCGCGTACGGCTGTGGGGCGCATTGTGGGAAGAGATACGGCAAAACTTTCACGCGACGGTGTGACACGTGCGGCGGTGGAAACTGTAGCAGAAAATTTCTCTGACGGTGTGTCTGCGCCGTTATGTTTTATGATGCTTGGCGGCGCTCCCCTTGCACTATGCTACAAGGCAATCAACACGATGGACAGCATGGTGGGTTATAAGAACGAAGCATACCGTTACTTTGGCCGGGCAGCAGCGAAACTCGATGATGCCGCCAATTATCTTCCGTCGCGTTTATCGGCACTGCTACTGATCATCGCTGCGGCATTGAGGAAACAAGACGGCAGGAATGCCTGGCGCATTTGGCGACGGGACCGGCGGTGCCATGCCAGCCCCAACTCGGCTCAGTGTGAAGCGGCCATGGCCGGAGCGCTCCATGTGCAGCTGGCAGGGCCGGCATACTATTTCGGGAAACTGTACAACAAACCGACGATCGGTGACAGTGTCCGCCCTATCGAACCAAAGGATATCACGCGAGCCAACCGTATGATGTATACTGCTGGATTTTTGTGCGTAACGCTCTTGGCAGGAGTGAGAGTTCTATTCCTTGGAATATAAGTAGGAGAAAGTACGATGGAACATTTCATGCATGGCGGCGATTGGGCTGGATATTTCAACGAATATGGAAAACCGCCAATGGACTTTTCGGCCAGTGTCAGCCCGCTTGGACTGCCCGAGTCCGTTCAAATTGCGGTTTCAGAGGCGCTGGTACTGGCGGGGAGATATCCAGATCCCCTTTGCCGTGAACTGCGTGCGGCACTCGAACGGCACCACGATGTGCCAAAGGAGTATATCCTATGCGGCAACGGAGCAGCAGATCTTATATACCGTCTCGTTGCTGCATTAAGGCCGAGGCAGGCTGTGATAACTGCCCCTACTTTTTCGGAATACAAGCGGGCGTTAGATATGTATGGTTGCCAGGTAACAGAATATCCTCTGGAAAAAGAGTCCGACTTCGCTCTGAGTCCTGAGTTCCTGAATGCGATAGAGCCTGGCGTAGAACTGGTGTTCCTCTGTGAGCCCAACAACCCCACTGGGATCTCGACTGCCCCTGAACTGTTGCGGCGTATACTCACCTGTTGTGAAGCTGTAGGGGCCCAGCTGGTTGTTGATGAATGTTTCCATGAATTTCTGCCTGATACGGGCGCTTATACTCTGTTGCCGTTGCTGAAGACACATCCCGCCCTGACGGTTCTGCGGGCATTCACAAAGTCGTATGGTATGCCCGGCTTGAGACTTGGTTATGCACTGTGTTCAAACACTAAGTTGTTGGAAAATATGCTGTGTGCAGGGCCGCCCTGGGCCGTGTCTTCCCCTGCGCAAGCTGCTGGACTGGCTGCACTTGAGGATGAAGATTACAGCCGAGACCTGCGCGCCCTAGTCCTCGTGCAGCGACCCCGTTTGCGTCAGGCGTTGATGGCATTGGGCCTGTATGTGGTGCCAGGGCAGGCCAATTACCTGTTGTTTTTCTGCAGCGATACCACGCTGGATTTGAAACTGCGTGACCGGGGCATCCTGATACGTAACTGCACTGATTTCCACGGTTTGGGTTCTGGATGGTACCGAATAGCTGTGCGTGGGGAGGCTGACAATAACCGGCTGATCGAAGAGATGGGGAAGGTGATTGCAGATGGCTAAGTGTATCATGGTGCAGGGAACCATGTCTGGGGCAGGAAAAAGCTTACTGGTAACGGCGCTTTGCCGCATTTTTAAGCAAGACGGATGGCGTGTTGCTCCGTTTAAGAGCCAAAACATGGCATTGAACAGCTGCGTCACCCGTGATGGGCTGGAAATGGGCCGTGCGCAAGCTGTACAGGCAGAGGCTGCAGGACTCGAAGCGGACGTGCGGATGAACCCCATATTGCTTAAACCCACAAGCGATATGGGCAGCCAACTCATCGTAAACGGTGAAGTGCGTGGGACGTACCAAGCATCTGAATACTTCAGCATGAAACGAGAGCTTATTCCAGAGATTCTCTCTGCTTACCATAGCCTTGCCGCTGAGAACGACATTATCGTTATTGAAGGGGCGGGAAGCCCAGCGGAAATCAACCTGAAGGAAAATGATATCGTCAACATGGGGTTGGCAGCCATGGTCGATGCGCCAGTATTGCTGGTAGGAGACATAGACAGAGGCGGTGTGTTTGCACAACTCTACGGTACCATAGCGCTGCTTGAGCCAGAGGAAAGAGCACGCATCGTGGGTACCGTTATCAACAAGTTTCGAGGAGACGCATCTCTACTTAAGCCAGGAGTTGATCAGCTTGAAATGCTGACTGGGGTACCCAATCTGGGGGTCATACCATATACTGAGGCACAAATAGACGATGAAGACAGTCTGTCTCCACGTTTTACCGTGCGGCAGGAAGGCCGTATGCTGGACATCGCTGTGATTCGGCTACCACGTATATCAAATTTTACGGATTTTGCCCCGCTGGATAAGCACCCAGGAATACGTGTGCGTTATGTGAAAAATATCCCTGAATTGGGCGGGCCCGATCTTATCGTTCTTCCGGGGACCAAGAGCACCATGTCAGATCTTGTGTGGTTGCGAGAGAGCGGTTTGGAGGCAGCAATACTACGCAAGGCAAGAGATGGAACGCCTGTGCTGGGTATTTGCGGTGGATATCAGATGTTGGGCTTGTCGCTTGAAGATCCTTATGGTGTTGAGATGGGCGGCCAAATGCGAGGGATAGGGCTTTTGCCAGTGCATACGGTGTTTTCTCCATTAAAAGAGCGCCGTCGTGTAGAAGCTTATGCAAGAGCTCCATTCAAAAGCGCACGGATGGAAGGCTATGAAATCCATATGGGGCATACTGACAACAGCAACGTTGCGCCTTTTTGCCAGATAAAAGACGGTAGTAGAGACGGCGCAGTGAAAGGTGCGGTGTTCGGAACATATCTCCACGGCCTGTTCGACACTGGCGAGCTCACTATCCAGTTGGCAGAGTGGTTGGCCGGTCGGCGCGGACTTTCTTTGCCGAAGGCGAGAGTGGGCTCATACAAAGCCTTTAAACAAGAACAGTACAATCTAATAGCGGATATAATACGGCGCAATTTGGATATGAACGCCTTGCACCATGCAATGCGAGTTGCTCAAGTTACTACAGGGGGAATGGCATGAAATCAAAGGGCCTGCTACATCTCTATTGGGGAAGCGGAAAAGGAAAAACCTCGGCGGCTGTGGGCCTGGCCGTGCGCGCTCTTGGCTGTGGAAACCGGGTGGTTTTTGTACAGTTTCTGAAAAATGGGACAAGCCATGAGCTGGCGCCGCTACGGCAACTTGGTGCAGAAATTTTTTGGGGCAAGACGGTTGAAAAGTTTACCTTTGAGATGAGTGAAGCGGAAAAAGCTGCACTAAAAATAGAACAAACAGAAATGTTACGGTGCGCACTTCTGAAGCCCTGTGATCTGATGATTCTTGACGAGGCCTGTGCAGCATGGCAGTTGAACATGGTGGATCAAGACCTCCTGCGCCGGGCTGTCATGGGACGGTGCGAAGACTGCGAACTGGTTCTTACAGGGCGTGACCCGGCAGAGTGGATGTTCAAAGCAGCGGACTACTGTACGGAGATGCGTTGTCTCTGCCATCCATATGCAAAAGGAATCCCGGCGAGAGAGGGGATAGAATATTGACAACGAAACACGTTCTCCCTGCGGACATCGAACGCACGAGTATGCAAATGATTGATGACGAGCTTTCTAAACGAGGAATCGTCCTGTCTACGGAAAACGCAGCTGTTGTAAAGCGTGTCATACATACTACGGCGGATTTTGATTATGCGGAAACGCTGCGGTTCACACCCGGTGCCGTTTCCGGTGGGCTTTCCGCGTTGTCGGCCGGAACGGCGATTGTCACTGATACGAACATGGCGTTGGCTGGAATCAGTAAACCGGCAATGCGCAAACTTGGAGGGGCGGCTTACTGCTTCATGGCAGACCGTGACGTTGCTGAATTTGCTGCAAAACGCGAGACCACACGAGCAGCGGCATCGATGTTTCTTGCTGCCAGTCGTTATCCAAATGCGGTTTATGCTGTGGGGAATGCACCTACAGCTCTGCTGGAACTCTGTGCGCAGATGCAGGCTGGACTACGGCCAGCACTGATCATTGGTGTGCCGGTAGGATTTGTGAATGTGGAGGAAAGCAAGCTTCGCTTACTTGACCTTTGCCTGAAAAATGGAACTCCCGCTATTATTTCTCTGGGGCGTAAAGGAGGAAGCAACGTAGCTGCTGCGATTTGCAATGCGCTGCTGTACGCGGCCTCCGGTACTTTGGATCCTACTTCCAGAGGATGGCGTGGGTGACGAACTTTTGATGTGACCGATTTCTGTGGCAATTAAGGACAGGTTCAAATACAACCGAGGACTTTTTTACCGTAAAAGCGAAAAAGATTCCAACAAGAATTTTGTGCTCTATGAATAGGTTTTTCAGAAAGGTGCATTCTGCAGCCGGGTACATTATACTCGGCTGCAGTGCTGTTTTGCGCTGTTTTCGTCAAGGCAAATTACAATAGGAAGCGCAGGGGAATAAGGATATAATATAAACAGAAGCGTTCTGAACAAGAACACAAGGGAAAAGATACTTTCTTTTCTTCAAAACAGCGGGGTTGCACCTGCGAAAAACCAGTTGTATCGCGGTCAATTCCATGCAAAACAACGCGCTCAAAAACATGAATCTTTATTTGTCACTACTTTCTTTTGGCAGTCGTTCAATCACACGCACAAAAGCGCCCTGGTGCTCTTCTGTCAGCGCAAAACTGTTTTCAAGGCCTGCCGTGATATAAATATCGCCTTCGGTTGTTACAAAGACAGCCTCAAAGTCGTCACTTTTCTGCCAGAGTGCGGCGGCCTTCTCCAGGCCCATCACAAATAGAGCGGTGGAAAGCCCGTCGCATACCAGGCCATCGTCACCAACAACCGTGACGGAGAGCAGGCCGCTCTCCGCCGGGCGGCCGGTGGCAGGGTCCATGATATGCCAGTAGGTGTTCCCGTCCTGCTCAAAATAGCGTTCATATCCGCCGGAGGTAACTACGACTTGATCCTGGATGGAAAGAACGATCATAGGGGTACCGCCGTTGGGGTCCTTGACCGCAATCTTCCATGGAGTGCCGTCCGGCTTGCAGCCAACCGTCTGAACATTGCCGCCCAAGTTGAGCAATGCGGAATCCACGCCGTTTTCCCGCAGATATTGAGCGGTCTGGCTGCCGGCAAAACCCTTGGCAACGCTGCCCAGGTCAATTTTCATGTCATCTGGAACAGACACGACACCGGTTTCATCGTTATACTGGATCTTTGTGTAATCCACATGGTCCAGCAGTTCCCCAATGGTGTCTTCCCCCGGCACCTGATAGCTCCCCGTGGTAAAGCCCCAAGCCCGCACGACCGGATAAATTGAAATATCCAAAGCGCCGCCGGTACGGCGGCACATGGCAAGCGCAGACTGCATCAACTCCCCAGCAGAGCCTGTCAGCGCACCTTTGCCGATCTGATTGATGGCATAGACCTCGCTGTTCTCATCCGTGACGGAAACTGCGTCTTCCAGGTCGGAAATCAATGCTTCCGCCCCTGCCAGCAGCGATTCGTCTCCGTATATGGTGAAGTCCATGACTGTGTCCATGGCAAAAAAAGAAGTTGTCTGAGGCTGGTCGGTACCAGCGCCTGTGCAGCCGGCGAGCATACATAGAGCCAGAAAAACAAGGAACCAAAACCGCCTCATAGCCCGGCCTCCTCACACAGTATAAAGTCATTCCCTAAAACGGAAATCTCCATTGACAAATCCCCCCTGAGTGTGTATACTTTTGTTCTTGGCGGTTAGCCTTTGCTAACCGCTGGTGTTAAAAGACGCCCGCAGGATGTTTTTCTTCGCACGATGGTTAGCTGCGCCTAACTTTTGCGCAAACAAAATCGTCCCATGCAGGACGGCTTATATTATAACACGGAAAGGAGGCGGTTTTCAACGCGCAATTTCCAGTGAATGGTTTGGAATCTATTTTTCTGCCTATAAGAAAGGCGGCAAACAGTAAAGGAGGCTGAATGATGAAGAAAATTTTTCGCAAATTGGGGGCATTATTTTTGTCGGTGGCTATGCTTGCTTCACTGTCTGTCAATGCGGCGGCAGTGAATACAGGTGCGGATCTGCCAGAGAAAGTAAGTTATGCGGTAAGTATGAACGCTTATTCCGGAGCCATTGGACTGGAATTTAACAGCGAATACACTGATTGGATAGGTGCCATTGATGGTGTAGAGGTCAATGGTACGGAATACAACAATGGCAATGATTCATTTTTCCCTGCCGAGCCATATTGGAAGGCCGGAGCCTCACTATCCGGAGCCTATGGAAGTTATGCAGGAATTGAACTCTCCGGAGTGGATTATTTTCCCGCCACAGTTGTGATTTCTGCTGCGGGCTATTCTGACCTGACCGTGGAGTTGACAGAGGACGGCAGCAACGGCTATACCGCAGAAATCAAGGACAGCAGTGATGGCGGTGAAACCGGAGGGGACAGTGGTTCCGCGGACGGGAAGGAAGTTCCTCCCACGGACTTTATTGCCGGTTCAAATCTCAATTCTGATTTCAAATTGACTTTTTTATCAAGTGATAAGGCTTGGCTAAACAGCATCACCAATGTCAGTGTGAACGGTAAAGAGTGGACGAGAGCAGACTATTCTGCTTCGGTATGGTGCAACGAAAAGTATTATGTTTGTGCAGGTGATCTCGGCTCTTACTATGTGTTGATCGGCGAGGATTTTCTAGAAAATTCAGCCATCTGCGTTATTTCCGCAGATGGCTATAACGATCTGACGCTCAGATTAAATAAAGAGAATTACACCGCAGAAGTGGTGGATGGAGCGACCGAACCGGAAGAAGTGTACTCCATTACAGTTGAAGAAGCTGAACACGGAACCGTAACGGCTTCCTCTAAGACAGCCAAAGAGGGCGAGACCATCACCGTGACAGTCCAGCCAGCCGGCGGCTATGAGTTGGATGCGCTGACCGTGATGCAGGGTGATAAAGCAGTAGACACTAAAAGCGCCGATGATAGGTACACATTTGTGATGCCCGCAGGAGATGTGACGGTATCCGCTGCGTTCCAAGCCGCTGAATCTTCTGGTGAGTTGCTCCCACCCACGATGGTGACGGCGAAATATAATTATTCGTCACTTTTTACGAGTACTGTGTACCTGGACTTCGGTCAGGATGCAGACACCCAGACCTGGTTGAATAAAATTGCCCGGGTTAGCGTTGATGGAGAAGTTTACAAACAGACGACATCCCTGGTCATGAAGAGTAACGCGTGGACTGTTGGTACGGACATGAATAGTGGGACGATGCCGATGGTTCTTCAGATCACAGAGGATTTCACCGCCCCCGCCACGGTTGTGATTTCCGCTGAGGGTTACAAGGACCTGACAGTGAACCTCACGAAGACCGGCAGCGGCAGCGATGCTCAGTATGCTGCTGAGATCGGGAATGGCGGCAGCACGGAACCTGAGCCAGAGCCAGAAAAGGAAATTTCACTCGACCAAATCAAAATTGCGGATGATGGTGGAATCATGCCCGCATACCACTGGTATTTTACGTTTGAAGGTGCATCGGGTTATATTGCTGCTATCACCTCTGTGTCGGTGAATGGCATGCATTGGGAAGCGAAAAATTTTGAACCTTCCTCTGGCGGCGCATACTATCCGGATGCAGAAAATGGCCGTCTGGTATTTGCAATCACTAATTATAGCAGCTCTGGACCGGATACCCTGAAGAGCGGCGATGTGATCACAATCAAAGCGACTGGCTATCAAGATCTGGAATTCAAGTTTATCCTTGATCAGGACGGAAAGAATCCCTCTGTGGAGGAAAACGATGGCCAGGGGGATCACTATCAGCTTCACGTGAAGCTGGTGGGCTCTTTCGAGGCTGCCATCGTAGGCCAGGAGGACTATGACGGCGTTTCCGGCGCGACCGGCGGGGCTTCCCCCAATCAAAACAGCAATGTCACCGTCTACGGGGCGCTGATGGAAAAAGGAACGGAGCCCGGCGAAGATGACTGGGCCAAACTGGATCAATACTCCTCGGATATCGACATTGATGGAAGCAAGTGTTTCGTTTCCATTGTCCCGGACACAGAGAATGGGACGCCTAAAACCAGCGAAAGCGGTATGGAAGGCGTCTACATGCCGATCAGCAGCGCCCTGACTCTGAGCGGTACGCCGAAAGATCCGGGCAGCTATCTGATCTCCATCACTGTGGCTGACAATCAAGGGCGCACAGCCACCAGCAACGCCCTGCCGTTCCGGATCTATACCGGAGAGGAGACTCTGGCGGAACGGCTGCAGCTGAAGAACCTGACGCAGACGCAGGACGGCAAGTATATGTGGGACATCATGGAGCCCTGGGCCATTCGGAACTTCGGCAGCAACGTGGCCGGAGAGGAGAACAGCGTCCGGGTCCCCCAGGAGGTGAAAGCCTGGTATGGCTCCCACACCAGCGGTACGTATGGTTATCTAGGCTATGACATCCCCTGGGATGATGTGGTGGCGGACAAGATTCCCCAGACGCTCTATATTCCCAGCGGCTGCGATCTGACCTTCGTAAACATGGAGATCCTCAGCAGCGTTCGTATTGTTGTGGAAAACGGCGGCAAGCTGACGCTTCAGGACTCCGTGGTGCAGGGCATCATTGAGGTCGAGGACGGCGGGACCTTCTCCATGAATTATAACGGCTATGGCGGCGAGGGCGAATTTTTGACCGGTTCCTCTCTCTGCGGACAACTGCGTCTGGAGGACGGGGCGATCCTGGAAAACGCCGCGATCTACTCCCATATCAACTACCTTGCCAACGGCGATTTGACAGACCGCACCAGCAATGAACCCGTGGTGGTCGCCACCGGAAATGTGACGGTCCGGGGTCAAGTATTTATTCAAGGTGATGAAGCAGGAGACAACAATATTGGACAAACGGGCCTGCGAGTGCAAAACGGGACACTGACGGTAGAGGACGGCGCTGTGCTGGTCGTCTATGGCGGCGACGCAACCGTACAGTTTTTCGCCACCAGCGGCACCGCGATCCAGCTGGACAACGGAACCATCACCGGAGGCGGCAAGGTGGTGGCTGTTGCCGGAAAAGCATTCTGGGGCAGCGGCGGTATCGCTGTATCCGGAAATGGCGCAATCTCCACTGCTGAAGCATTCCTGCAGGGCGCAACAGCGCATAATACATGGTCTGACACGGAAGCCGGCAAGGCTGTCAGCGGGAATATTTCCGTCACCAGTCCCAGCCGCCATGTGAAAGATGGTACGGTCATTGAAACCCTGGAGTCCGATCCTTTAGAGGAACTTTACTGGAAGAGCGGTATTGAGCCCATGCCTCCGTTGGAGAAGTTTTTGACGAAAGCTGCCGTTTCGATCGTGGCTAGCACCTCTTCACTCCGCGGCGGCGGCATGGTGACCCTGACGGTGAACAACGCTGAAGGCGATGTATCTGTAAAACAGACGGACGACAAAGGCGGCACGGAAAAAATTCTGACCGCTGGGGCAGACGGTGCCTTTTCGGTAAACCTGCCGAATCAGACAGCTACCTATACATTCACCGCGACCGCAGAGAACGGGACCGCGCAGTGCACCGTGTCCGTGACGCGCAAGAGCAGCGGCGGTTCCTCCATCACGACCACCACCGAAAAGAACGAGGATGGAAGTATAACCACAACGGTCACGAACAAGAAGACCGGTACCGTCACCAAAACCACGAAATATGAGGACGGCTCCACCCTGGTGGTGAAGAGCGAGGCGGACGGCACTGTGACCACCACGGAAACCCGTGCGGACAACGTTACGATCAGAACTGTGGATGAGCCTGGCAAGGATGTGGAAGTTACCGTTACCCTCCCCCAGGACGTGGATGAGACCGTTGTGACGGTCCCCATTGATGCAGACTACGGTATGGTGGCTGTGGATGCGGATACCGGAGAGATCGTCAGTCTGTCGGTCCCCACTGAGGATGGGCTGATGGTAAACGTGGACGGGACCATGAACTTAGTCATCGTAGATAACGCCAAGGACTTCAAGGATACGAACGGACACTGGGCGGAGGACGCCATTGATTTTGCGGCTGCCCATGAGTTCTTTGCAGGTGTGACTGAGGACACGTTTGCGCCTGACAGCCCGATGACCCGCGCCATGCTGGTAACGGTTCTGGCCCGGTTTGACGGACAGGATACCACTGGTGGGAGCGTCTGGTATGAAACGGCTATGACCTGGGCCAAGGAAAACGGCATCTCCGATGGCAGCAATCCTAACGGCCAGATCACACGGGAACAGCTTGCGGCGATGCTGTATCGGTATGCAGCCTCCAAGGGCTATGACACGGACCTGGACAGCGTGGAGATCCAGAACTTTGCCGACTATGATGATATCTCCGAATATGCGGAAGAAGCTCTGGTTTGGGCTGTGGATGCCGGAATTATGAGAGGGACCAGCAGCAACACATTGTCCCCCGGTGGAAGCGCTACCCGCGCTCAGGTAGCAACGATTCTCATGCGGTTTTGCGAGTATATCGTGGAGCAGTGAGAATGTTTTTGCCCAGAAATCATAATGAAACGTTTTGAAAGCCCTGAAAGGTAAAAGTATATAGATAGACTTTGGGATGCCCAAAGGCGGGCGGCGTAGTGTGCTTCTACATTACGCCGCCCTTATAGCGTATAAAGGAGACCACTTTGCCGCATGAAGATGGGCAAACACAGCAACGTGGCCGGGCACATCGAACCTGACCTCGTTATTCGTTTTTTGGGGAGGCCTCCACCTGTTTGCAGAGCGCGATATGCTTCTGGAGCTCTGCCTCACTTTTGAGAGTAAAGGAAGATAAGGTTGAAACATTGTAATCTAAGCACCATACCGAAAAAGGACACACAAAGCCAAGCCCCCTAAAAGCGGGCGAAAATTGAAGTTGAGCTTAAAATTTAAGTGGGAGGTGGAACTGTTACCAGATAGCCCTGCCGCTGAAGGATGAAGATGGCTCCTTCCACGGAGACCTCCCGGTGTGCAGGTGGCCAGTCACCCTTGCGGTAGAGTTTAGGGTTGTACGGCTCGTTCTTCTTGAGCATATTGTATATAGCTGTTAGAAGTATCCTGGCAATAGCGATGATTGCTTTCTTGTGACCCCAGCGTTTCTTGAGAGAAAGGTAACGGTTACGGACTTATGGAAATTGCTTGCACGAATAGCACAGAGCGCACACTGCACCAGCACGGGCTTGATATAGGCGCCAGCTCGGCTGATCCTGGTGGTTTTCTTCTTACCAGCGCTCTCGTTGTTCTGAGGTGTAAACCCGGCCCAGGAGTAAAGATGCTTCGAGGTGCTTTAGGATATATGCCGAGGGCCATTTTGCACGAAGTGTTCTTCTCGTTACAATGATAAGCAGTGTGCCAGGTTGAAGTCGGAGAAACGGGAACTGTTCGAGCAGTGCCACACCCGGGAATTGATCCTCTATGACGCGGCGGCCCGGTATTTGAAAGAACTGAATGCCAGCGGCGAAGAAATTACCCCGAAGGAATGGCGGCGTGAGATCAACCTGCTGACCGCCCAGAAGCAGGTGAACAGCATCGACATGAAGGCCATACGGGAGGAACTGAAAGCCGTTGAACGGTTCCGCAAGGCCGCCGACCAACTGGCCCGCCAGGAACGGGATAAGCTCCGCGACCGGAGGACGGAACGGCAAAGAGTACGACACTTGCCGGCTCCTTTTAGGTACGTTACGTTTCACGACACCTCTTGCACACAGAAAAAACGCCGTACAGGTTTTCCCCATACGGCGGCAGCACTCTCATTTATCGAACAGGTCGCTGTGCGTCCCGGTGCGGGCCAGCGTCAGCACCAGTACATCGTCCTCAATCCGGTAGATGAGCAGCCAGTCCGGCTGAATGTGGCATTCCCGATGGCCCACCCAATCGCCGGTCAGCTCATGGTCTTTGTTTTTCTCTGGCAGTTTTTCGCCCCGTGACAAGGCCCGGATGATGTCATCCAGCAGGCCGATGTCCATGTGGCGCTTCATCGCCAGCTTGTAGTCCTTTTTGAACTTTGTTGTCCAAACAATGTCGCGCTTCATCTTTTCAGCTCCCGGAGGGCTTCTTCCACATCGGAGTAGTGCTTCACGCTGGGATCACGCGCAATCCGTTCCGCCTCCAACATGGCGGCAATGGTTTCCTTGTTGGGCTGTTCCAGCCTGACTTCAAAAGGAAAGCCACCGGCGCGGAGCGACTGACGCAGAAAGACATTGATCGCTGTGGTAAGGTTCACGCCTAATTCGTTGTAAAGCGTTTCACACTGCCTTTTGATGTCGCTGTCCATACGGACGCTGAAATTTGTCGTGTTAGCCATTGTATCATCCCCTTTCAAGTTTATTGCACTTATAGTATATGCCATTTGCAACGCAAAATCAACTCAATAGCCTTGAAATTCACAAAAAATTAAGAAGGAACCGCCTATGACTACTGCGCACTATCTTGTGACCGTCCACCTAAATATCAACCTGCACCCTTGCCCTGTTGCATCCGGAACCAACAGACGCGCCCATTGGCCCGAAACCAGAGGCCCAGGGCTGCGGCGGGTGCGGGAAGTGCCAGCGTGAAGAAAAGCAAGCCTGAACCCGTCCCCGTCATGGACTACCGCCAGTACCGCAGAGCACGGCGTCTGGTACATGAGTGCTGCAACTATGACGGCGGCAACTGTATCGCGCTGGACGATGGGGAGGAATGTGTCTGCGTCCAGTCCATTTCCTACTCCCTGTTGTGCCGGTGGTTCCGGGCGGCGGTGCTGCCGCTGGACAGAGAACTGGAAACGGCCCTGTTCCACCGCCTGGACGCCAAACGGTGCGCCGTCTGCGGGGCGCTGTTCACCCCCGGCTCCAACCGGGCCAAATACTGCCCGGAATGTGCCGCACGCATGA
>OLQR01000681.1_pt1 | contig 23870 bp, 24 predicted proteins | sample 1671881 | NCBI WGS metagenome assembly OLQR01 (sample SAMEA3136623, study PRJEB25190) | human gut metagenome | biome: human gut; feature: human-associated habitat; material: faeces | place: Austria | collected 2013 | reverse complement strand
CCCACGGCCTGCTGGCCGGATTGTGGCAGCCCGCCGCATGGGAAGAGGCGCTGACAAAGGACGAACTGTGCGCTGCGCTGGCGAAACTGGGCGTGCAGGCCGCGCTGGCCGCGCCGCTGCCGCCCGCAAAGCACGTATTTACGCACAAGGTTTGGGAACTTGGCGGGTGGAAAGGCACGGCGAAAGCGTGTGAGCTGCCCGACGGCTATGTCTGGGCAGCCGCCGAGGACTTGGCCGAGGTATACCCCGTGCCGAATGCGTTTGGGGCGTATGTGAAGGCGAAATAGTAGAGCTGTAGGGGCCGCACATGTGCGGCCCGCGGGTTTCCCATTAGTGTCCGTTAGCCTTTTACCTGCGGGCCGGGCATGCCCGGCCCCTACAAGGGCAATAATAACACAAAGAGGAGCGCTACCCACATGCGGGTGGCGCTCCTCTTTCTTTTTACATACTATGGTTTGTGGTTACTCCAAATTCCCCGTCAGCAGCATCGTTGCCGTCAGCGCGGCCAAGGGCGCGGTCTCGCATCGCAGGATGCGCGGGCCTAAGCCTACCGTCACGGCCCCGGCAGCTTTCGCAGCGGCGGCCTCCTCGACGGAAAAACCGCCCTCGCTCCCGGTGACAATGGCAATGCGCTTGTATCGGCTGGGGTGCAGGATCTCCCGCAGCGGCGCACCGCCGCCCTCGTAGAAGAACAGCACAAGGTCAAAATCCGCAAATGCCTTGCACACCGCACCAAAATCCGGCAGCGGCATCGCCACATGGGGCAGCATTGCGCGGCCCGCCTGCTTGGCGGCTTCGGCGGCAATGCGGTTGTAACGCTCGCACTTCACATCCTCTTTTTTTGGCGCTGCTACGCAGTATCGGCTGAAAAACGGTACAACTTCAGTCACGCCCAGTTCGACGCTGTGGCGGATGACTTCTTCTAATTTGCCCGCCTTGGGGTAGCCCGCAAACAGCGTTACGGCGCAGTCCGGCTCGGCCTTGCTGGTTGTGCCGTCGGTGACGGAAAACTCCACCCGCCCCGGCTCAATGGCCGTGACCGTGCCGAGATATTCCAGCCCGTCCGGGCCGCAGAGGACGACTTCCTCACCCAGTTTGGCACGCATGACGTCGGCCAGGTGGTGGGCATCGCTGCCGGTCAGCGCGGCGCGGCCATCGGCCAGCTCCCGGGTAAAATAACGATGCGGCATACTTTACGCCTCTTTCTTTTCGCAGATGATGCAGACCCAGCCGCGCTTTTCCTTGACCTCAATGGGTGCAAGGCCTGCGGCTTGCAGCCCGGTGAGCACTTCATCCCTGCGCTCGGTGATGATGCCGCTGGCAATGAAACGTGCGCCCGGGGCCATCAGCGGCGGCACGTGGGGGGCCAGCGACAGGATGGCCGCCGCCACAATGTTGGCCGTGATGATGTTGTACTGCCCGCTGGCCTGGTCGGACAGATCACCGACGAGGACTTTAAAGTGGTCGGCTACGCCGTTGCGCTGGGCGTTCTCACCCGCGGTGCGCACGCACATCGGGTCGATGTCCACGCCCTCGGCCTCGGCTGCGCCGAGCTTCAGTGCGGCAATGGCCAGAATGCCGGAGCCGGTACCGATATCCAGCACTCGCTCGCCGCCCTTGACCAGGCTGTCCAGCGTTTCCAGGCAGAGCGAAGTCGTCTCGTGCGTGCCGGTGCCGAAGGCCATGCCCGGGTCCATGATGATCTTGATGCGGTCGGTCTGGTGATCCTCCCACCCGGGCACGATGGCAAGGCGGTCGCCAATATCCATCGCGTGGTAGTATTTTTTCCAGCCGTTCTGCCAGTCCTCCTGCTCGACGCCGGTGGTGTTGAGCTGGTAGTTGATGCCGCTGTTCTGCAGACGTTCCTCAAACAGGGGCAGAACCTCGGCGGGGTTTTCATCGGGTGCAAGGTACATATGTACGATGACGACGTCGCGGGGCTTGTCCAGCAGCTCCTGCTCGATGAGGTCCACGTGGGCAATCTCCCACGCCTGCTGTTCCAGGTCGCTGTAATCCTCGATATAAATGCCGCCGTTGGCGACCATCGTTGCGATGGCCTCGGCCGTGTCTGCGTCACGCTTGGCGACGGTAATGCTGATGTCAGTCCATTCCATGTGGGTGGCTCCTTGTTTATAAAGTGTGTCGCAAATGGCGGCGGTCAGAGGACTGACCGCCCTACAGGGCAGCCGCATGGTAGGGCGGCCAGTCCTCTGGCCGCCGTTGGGCAGCACCCGTGATGCGTAATTTTACCTATTATACCGTATTTTCCCCCACAATTCAATCACGAAAGGAGAAATCCCTATGCAAATCCTGCGCCTGTCCCCTGCTGCGTGCGAAGAACTCTACCACACGGCGCTGCCGCGGGATTTCCCTGCGGCAGAGCTCAAACCCTTTGCCGAGATACAGCGCCTGTTGGACGCGGGCGTCTACGAGCCGCTGCTGCTGACCGACGACGCAGGTGTGCGGCTGGCCTACGCGTGGCAGGTCGTGCTGCCGGGCCAGCGGACAGCGCTGCTGGACTACTTTGCCGTGCGGTGTGACCTGCGGGGCGGCGGCGTTGGCACCCAGGCATTGCAGCTCGTCAAGGCCTACGACGCCATGCGGGTGCATGATCTATTGTTGGAGTGCGAGCACCCCGCCGAGGCCCCTGACCCCGCCGTGGCGCGGCGGCGCATCGGGTTTTACCTGCGGGCGGGGGCGCGGGCCACGGCACTGGAAAGCCGGGTGTTTGGCACGCGGTACGCCGTGCTTTCCCTGCCCTGCGGCGGCACGGTTCCCGACGTTACCCTTTGCAAAGAGCTGTGCGCACTGTACAAAACGATGATACCGCAGCCGTATTATCGCGGGAACGTTATATTTTACGGCAACTAAGCCCATACTACCCCAAAAGGAGGTATGGACTGTGAAACTGGACCCCAAGCAATATGACGAAATGGTAAACCGCGCGTCGCCGCCTTCGCCGGTGGTGCGGGACTGCGTGTGGGCGTTCTGCGTCGGCGGGGCTATCTGCACCCTGGGCGAGGGGCTGCGCCAGCTGTTTTTGATTTGGTACGACAAAACGCTGGCAGGCACCCTGACGAGCATTGCGCTGATTTTCCTCGCCGCCGTTTTCACGCTGCCGGGCTGGTATCAGAAACTGGCCGCCAAGGCGGGCGCGGGTACACTGGTGCCCATCACCGGGTTTGCCAACTCGGTCGTCAGCCCGGCGATTGAGTTCAAGGCCGAGGGCTGGGTGACAGGCGTAGGTGCAAAGATTTTTGGCATCGCCGGGCCGGTCATCGCCTTTGGCACGCTGGCCAGCTTTGTGTGGGGTGTCATCTACTGGCTGCTGGGAAAGGTGGGGTGACACATGATACGAAAGGGTGATACCCTGCTGTTTGACGTACCGCCCACCGTGGCGGCCTGGGCGACGGCGGGCGGCAAAAAGGAGAGCGAAGGCCCACTGGCCTCGGCCTTTGACTTCGTGACCCAGGACGCGGGCTTTGGTGAGCAGGGCTGCGAAAACTGGGAGCAGGCCGAAAGCATTTTGCAGCGCAAGGCGGCGGAACTCTGCTTGCGCAAGGCGGATATACCGCGCACGAAGGTGGATATCGCCTTTGCGGGCGACTTGCAGGCCCAGTGTACGGCCAGCAACTACACGATGCGGGAGCTGGGCGTGCCGTTCGCGGGCGTGTACGGCGCGTGTTCTACGATGGCAGAGACGCTGGGGCTGGCCGCTGCGTTTGCAGCGTCCGGTATGGCAGAACGCGCCATGGCGCTGACCAGCAGCCATTTTTGCGCAGCAGAACGGCAATTCCGCACACCACTGGAATACGGCGCCAAGCGCACCCCCACGGCCCAGTGGACGGCCACAGCGGCGGGAGCCTGCCTGGTGCGGGCGCACGGCGGGCAGGGCGTGCCGGTGCTCTCGGTGACGTTTGGCCGCGTGCAGGATTTTGAGGTACACGACATCAACAACATGGGCGCGGCCATGATGCCCGCCGCGGCATCCACGCTGCTGCGCTATTTTGCGGCGACCAACACCCGCCCGCAGGACTTTGACGCGATTTTTACCGGGGACTTGGGCGAGGTCGGCTCGGCCCTTTTACGAGAACAGATGGCAAAGGAGGGCGTACCGCTGGACAACCACCAGGACTGCGGCTGCCTGCTGTATGACACACAGGGCCAGAATGTGCAGGCGGGCGGCAGCGGGGCCGGGTGCAGCGCGGCGGTGCTGTGCTGTAAAATACTGCCCATGCTGGCGGCTGGTCAGCTGCGCCGCGTGCTGTTTATGGCCACCGGGGCGCTGATGAGCCAGACCACGTTTTTGCAGGGCGAGAGCATTCCAGGCATTGCCCACTGCGTTGAGCTGGGAGGTGCGGTATGAACTACGTCTGGGCGTTTGTGGCAGGCGGCCTGATTTGCGTCGTGGGGCAGTTGTTTATCGATTATACCAAGCTCTCCCCTGCCCGGATTTTAACCGGGTATGTGGTGGCGGGCGTAATCTTAAGCGCCGTGGGTCTGTACAAGCCGCTGGTGGACTTTGCCGGGGCTGGGGCCAGTGTGCCGCTGCTGGGTTTTGGTCATCTGCTGGCCCAGGGCGTACAGAACGCCGTGGACGAGTGCGGGCTGCCCGGCGCGTTTACCGGCGGGCTGACAGCCGCCAGCGGCGGGATCGCGGCCAGTTTGATTTTTGGAGTATTGGCCGCGTTGGTGGGGAAAAGTAAGGATCAGAACTGAGCTGAGAAAGCCTTCCTTTGACAAGGGAGGCCTTTCTGTTCTATACTAGGTATGGTGTAAAAACAGAAGAAGAGGTTTTCAGCTCTCATGCAAAAACAACTCACTACAGGCCCGGTCATGCCTACGATGCTGCAGTTTGCGGTGCCTATGATTTTGGGCGATTTGCTGCAGCAATGCTACAATATTGCCGATACCCTCATTGTGGGGCGGTTCATCGGCACCGGGGCGCTGGCGGCGGTGGGGTCGGCGTTCACGCTTATGACCTTTTTAACGTCCATCCTGCTGGGTCTTGCCATGGGCAGCGGCACGGTGTTCTCCATCAAATACGGTCAAAAGGACGATGCAGGGTTAAAAGAGGGCATCCTTGCCAGCTTTGTGCTGCTGGCGGGTGTCACGGCGGTGCTGGTGTTTGCTGTGTACGCCGGGTTCGACGGCATTATTTGGTTCCTGCGCATCCCTGCCGAGATCGACGCCATGATGCGGACGTACCTGCGCATCGTGTTTGTGGGGCTGGCTGCGACATTTCTCTATAATTATTTTGCGTCGCTGCTGCGGGCGCTGGGCAACTCGGTCGTGCCGCTGGTGTTCCTGGCGGTGTCGGCGTGGGTGAACATCGTGCTTGACCTCTGGTTCGTCTGCGGGCTGGGGCGCGGCGTGGCCGGTGCCGCCGAGGCGACCGTCATTGCACAGTACATCTCCGGCGCGGGCATTGCACTGTACACCTGGTTCGAGTTCCCGCTGCTGCGGGCGGCCTGCCGGGCCAAGCTGCGGCCCGCCCGCATAAAAGAAATCGCGTCCTTCTCGGCGCTGACCTGCATCCAGCAGTCTGTCATGAATCTGGGCATCCTGGCCGTGCAGGGGCTTGTCAACAGCTTTGGCACGGTGGTCATGGCGGCGTTTGCGGCGGCGGTCAAAATCGACGCCTTTGCGTACCTGCCGGTGCAGGATTTCGGCAATGCGTTCTCGATCTTCTTGGCGCAGAACTACGGTGCACAGGAGAAAGGCCGCCTCAAACAGGGTATGCGCGGCGCGTTTGCTGCGGCGGCAGGGTTCAGCGTGGCGGTCAGCGCTGTGGTGTATGGGTTTACCGCGCCGCTGATGCGGATCTTTATTGATGCGGGTGAGATGGATGTCATCGCCGAGGGCGTGCGGTATCTGCACATCGAGGGCGCGTTTTATTTAGGCATCGGCTGGCTGTTTTTGCTGTACGGCCTGTACCGCGCCGTGGGGCGGCCGGGTATGTCGGTGGTGCTCACGGTCATTTCGCTGGGCATCCGCGTGGCGCTGGCCTATACGCTTTCGGCAATCCCGGCGGTTGGCGTGGTCGGCATCTGGTGGAGCGTGCCCATCGGCTGGTTTTTGGCCGATGCCGTGGGGCTGGGGTATTATTGGTGGAAACGGCGGACGTTGTTTGAGATGCGGTGAAAACCGCTAGGCAGAGTTGCAGGGGCCGCAGATGTGCGGCCCGCAGCCTTCCCGCAAACGACCGTTCTCCCTACGCGACCGGGCCGGGCATGCCCGGCCCCTACGAATAAATATCAAAAAAGGGATGCAGGCCGCAAAACCTGCATCCCTTTTCTTATGCTATTTTACTGTGCGCTCGACCCCAGGGCGACGTTCAGCGTCAGCACCTTACCGTCGCGCTCGACCTGCAAGGCCACCGTGTCGCCGATGGATTTATCCTTCAGGTAGTTCTTCAACGCGGAAGTATCGCTCACCGCCGTGTCATCCACGGCCAGCACGCGGTCGCCCGCCTGCACGCCGCCGGCTTCGGCACCGCTTCCCTTGGTGACTTCCACCACGTAAACGCCCATGGTGGAAACGCCCAGCTGCTGCGCGGTCTGTGCGTCAGTCACATCAACGATCTTGACGCCCAGCGCCGGACGCGCCACGCTGCCGCTCTCAATCAGCTGCTGGCCGATTTCCATGGCTGTGTTGATGGGGATGGCAAAGCCGATGCCCTCGGCTTCACTGTAGCTGCTCTTGGCGTTGACAATGCCGATCAGCTCGCCGTTACCGTTGAACAGGCCGCCGCCGGAGTTGCCCGGGCTGATGGACGCATCGGTCTGGATCAGCGTCATATCGTTGTCTTGCACCGTGACCTGGCGGTTCAGGGCGCTGACAACGCCGTCGGTGACGGTGTTGGACAGCGTACCCAGCGGGTTGCCGACGGCCACGGCCACTTCACCCACGGCCAGCGCGTCGCTGTCGCCGATGACCGCCGGGGTCAGGCCGGTGGCGTCGATTTTCAGTACCGCGATATCGGAGGTGGAATCCTGGCCGACGATGGTCGCGTCATAGCTCTCATCGCTGCCGTCCAGCTGGACCTTAACGCTGGTCGCGCCGCTGACAACGTGGGCGCAGGTCAGGATGTAGCCATCCTGGCTGATGATGACGCCAGAACCGGCACCGCTCTGCACGTAGTAGCCGCCGAACCAGGTCTGGCTGCTGCTCATCTGCTCGGTGGTGATGGCCACAACGCTGGGCGAGACCACAGACGCGATCTGCTGGACGCTCATGTTCGTGCCGCCGGTGCTGCCTGTGGTGGTGGCGTCGGTGTCCGTACTGCGCTGCACCTGCTGCACAACGACCTGGCTGCCTGTCAGGCCCATGCGGCTGGCGGCCACTGCGCCGCCAAAACCGCCGCCGAAGCCCAGCGCCACAACGCCGACACCGGCCAGCACGCGGAGCAGGACCTTGCGGCCGCCCTTCTTCTTCTCGGGCATGGGGGACTGTTGCGGGGCGCTGGCGTAGCTGTACCCATTGTAGCCGCCGCTGCCGCCATTGCCGCCGCTGAAGCTGCTGGTGTAGCCGCTGTTGTCCTGCTGGAACTGCGGGCTTGCGCCGCAGCCGGAATAATCCGTGCGGGCGGTGTTTGCGGTGTTGGCCCCGCTGGAACCTACATTGGGGTAGGCGCTGCCCTGTGCGGGCTGCTGCGGGGCGGTTTGTTCGGGCTGTGCAGGCTGCGCATTGCTCTGTGCAGGCTGCCCGCCGGATGTATTGTTATAGAGACCGGAGTAATCGTATTCGTTGCTCATATGGGTCGTCTCCTTTCGCTTTCGATGCTTACAGTATACAGGGTAATTGTGAAATAGGTTTCGTCAGAGAGTGAAAACTCTGTGAAAAGCGGTGAAAACCGTGATAAATTCTCCGTTGCGCCGCGCAACAGGATGTGCTATAATCAAATTATAAAGTATACATATAAAAGGGAGGCGTTTTCTGTGAAAAAGATGATCCTGCGTGTTCTGTTGGCACTTTGGCAAAGAGCGCTATGACGCCATTATGGACGTTCTGGCAATGCGCGATTCTGATGGGAATATCCCTGCGGATACCGCCTGGCGGGCGCTGCAGGCATCCGCCCAGGATCCCAACCCCGAGGACGTGACCAGCAATACCCAGTGGTCGCTGGTGTATGACGATACCGCGCTGACCGCGCAGATCGCCCTCCGGCGCAACTGGGACGATGTGATCCATTACGACCTGAACACAAACACGATTGGCGGGTAACGACTATGCAGATCAAGCAGGAAAAAGGGCACTACACTTTATATAAGGAGAACGAGGCCATCGGCATGGCGGTCGTGGACGGCGCGACCATCCTGCGGTTGGAGATCGTACCCGAGTGGCGCGGCCGCGGCTATGGCAGTTACTTAGTCAAAGAGCTGCTGCGGCGCGGCGGCGGGCTGGACCCCAAGCAGACCACCCGGTTTACTGCGCCCCTGCCCCGGGACGAGGCGGGCCGTGCGCTGGCGCGGCGGTTCGACTTTTTACCCGAGGGCGGGCGGCTGGTGCGCCGCCGCGTGCCCGACTTGTCTGCTGTGCAGCTCTGCCATGAATTTTTGGAGGCCCACCTGACCCCTGGCGGGCTGTTTCTGGACGCGACCTGCGGCAACGGCAACGATACGCTGTTCCTCTGCCGCCTGGCCGGGCAGAATGGCCGCGTGCTGGGCATGGATATCCAGCCCCAGGCCGTGGACCGCACGAACCGCCGCCTGAAAGAGGCCGGGTATGATAAAATCGGCCGCGCGGTGCTCTACGATCACGCCCGTCTGGGCGAGTTGGTGCAGCCCGGCAAGGTGGACTGCGTGCTGTTCAATTTCGGCTGGCTGCCCGGGGCCGAGCATGATATACATTCGACTGCTGATGGCAGTGTGCCCGCCCTGCGTGCGGCGCTGGATGCCCTGCGCCCCGGAGGGGTGCTGGCGGCGGTGCTGTACAGCGGCAAGGTCATCGGCGATGCCGAAAAGCAGGCGGCGCTGGTGTTCTTCCGCACGCTGCCGCTGACGAAGTATACGGTGCTGGTCTGTGAGTTTGCCAACTGGGCTGACACTGCCCCGCTGCCGTGCTTTGTGATCAAGAAATAAAAAAACTGCCATGCATCTTTCGCGATGCATGGCAGTTTTTTGTAATTATTCCGGCGCTCCCCCGCCCAATCGGGGGATTGGGCAGTGCTTGATATACCAGGCAAACAGCACCGACGAGATGCTCCAGGTGATGGGATACGCCCAGAACACGACACCGATCTGATGGATAAAGTGCAGCGTGATGGTGATATAGGTGATGCGCAGCGCACACCAGACCATCAGCATGACCATCATTGGCACGACCGGGCGGCCCAGCCCGCGCAGAATGCCCGCCGAGCAATGGCTGAACGCCAGCAGGCAGTAGAACAGTGCAGCCGTGTGGGCCTGCTGCACGCCGAAGGCAATGACCTCCGGCTCACGGCTGAACGCGCCGATGAGCCACGGCGACCCAAAGTAAATGCACAGGCCGACGATCTCGGCCATCAGCACCGAGCAGAGGGAACCGAATTTCATGCCCTTTTTCACGCGGTCAGGCTGGCCTGCACCAACATTCTGGCTGACGAAGGTCGCCAACGCCATCGAGAAGCAGGTCACAGGCAGGAAGGCGAAGCCCTCCACCTTGCTGTACGCGCCGCAGCCCGCCATGGCCTGCGCACCGAACGAGTTGATGTTGGACTGCACAATAACGTTGGCAATCGAAATGACCGAGTTTTGCACGCCGGAGGGCAAGCCCTGCACAATGACCGCCTTGAGCGACGGGCCGTCAAATCTGACTTCCCGCCAGCGGACGGCCCATTCTTCTTGGGAGCGCATCAGCTTGGCGAAGGCGAGAATGGCACTGACCGTCTGGGAGGCAATGGTGGCGAAGGCTGCCGCGCCCACGCCGAAGCGCAGCCAGCCGACCAAAATTAAATCCAGAATAATATTGATGATGGACGCTGTGATAAGATACTCCATCGGGCTTTTGCTGTCGCCCACAGACTGTAAAATACTCGCACCTACGTTGTACATAACAACGGCGATCGAGCCCATAAAGTACATACGGAAGTAGGAAATCGAGTTGACGAGCACGTCGGCGGGGGTGCCCATCCAGCGCAAGATCTGCGGGGTCAGGATGACGCCGACGACGGTCAGCGCCACACCGGCGGCCAGGCCCAGCGCCACGGTGGTGTGGATGGTGCGGCGCATCCTGTCCCAATCTTTGGCACCGAAATACCGTGCCACCACGACGCCCGCACCCAGCGAAACGCCGTTGACGAAGCCGGTCAGCAGAAAAATCAAACTGCCGGACGAGCCGACGGCGGCCAGCGCCTCGCCGCCCAGAAAGTTGCCGACGATCAGGGAGTCGGCGGCGTTATACAGCTGCTGGAACAGGTTGCTGACGAAAATCGGCAGCGCAAACAGCAGCATCCCTTTGGCCACGCTGCCCTGTGTCAGTGTGGTTTTTTGTTTTGTTTCCATGTTTTGTTTTTTACACCAATACGTCCTTGATCAACAAACTCAACCCGCCGGTGGCCGAATGGATGAACTCAACGGCATCGTCGGAACTGCACAATTCGGCAGGGATTTTAATTTCAATGCCGGATTCGGTCTTGAAACTGCGGCTTTCCAGCTTTTTGATGCGGGCGGGGGTCACGGTCACGCGGTCGTTCTCCTGCACGCCGGTCTCGGCCAGGGCTTCCTCAAATTTCGGCGCGGCCAGGGGAAAATTCTCCCGGATACGCTCGCGCACGTCCTCGACGGAGATTTGATTGTCCACGGCCTGGTTGCGCACCAGCAGCTCCACGGCGGTCTCGGTGCCGCCGTCAAAGGGCGGTACATCGTCCAGTTCCTCCGGTTCGGGGTAGGCCTCCTTCACCGCGGCGACGGCAGTCTCGCAGACGGCTTTCAGCTTGGCTTTCTCCTGCAAAGCCTCGGTGCAGCCGAACACGCGGGTGGAAAGGTAGAAGTCCTTTTTATCGTCCAGCGTGAATTTTTTCTCAATGAGCCGCACCGTGCCGTTGGCGCGGTCGATAAGGGCGGCCTCGTCGGCCTTGGGCGTGCCGGGCAAAAGGGTCCGCTGCGGGACCATGCTGCTGAACCGACCGTTGCCCATCAGCTCGGTGTGGTGGGTGTAACCGGGGCGGTAGTTTAATTTCAGCACGCCGTAGAACGGTACGCCGTCGGCGGTGAAATCCACCACGGCCAGATCGCCCGCCGGGATGGCCTGGTATTGCAGCATCTGCTCAAAAATCACGCCCGCAATGCGGCGGGACAGGTCGATAAAATCGTTGTTCTGCGCCATTTCGGCGGCAAAGGCCGAATCGGGCAGAAAGCGGCAGTTCTTGACCTCGTCGCTGGCAAAGGCGCGCTCGAGGGTGGCGGTGTAGTATTCGTACAGGTCGGCGTCCATATCCATGGCGCGGTCCGACAAAACCGGCTCCGACGCGCCGGGGTCGAGCAGGTGCAGCACGACCTGGTTGAGTTTGAGTTCCATAGTTTGCAAAGCTCCTTAAAAATGGCGGTAAATTTTATTATACCACGATTTGGCAGGTTTGGGTAGAGCCTGCGGCGGGCAGAATGAAAATGAGGTGATTTTGTTGGATAAGAAATTGGATAGAAAACAAAAGGACGAACTGCTAAGCCGCACGGTGCCCAGCCGCCAGAAGCAAGCCAAGGAATACTTGCAGGGCCGCAGCCCCGGCACGATGCAGCGCTACGCCCCCGACGCCCACGCCGACAGGCGGGAAGGCTGGGTGGAGAGCGAGGAGACCGTGCGGGACCTGGTGGACTGGCGGGAGGAGGCAATTTATTAAAAGAGGCGGCGAGGGGCGGAATCCCTCCGACCTCGCTTTGACAAGGGAGGCTTTAAAGCCCCCCTTGTTAAAGGGGGCTGTCCGCGGCAGCGGACTGGGGGATTCCTACTTCGCCGTCAGTTTGCTGTTTGCCTTGCGGGTAAACCGCTCGTTATCCACGATATACCGCTCATGGGTCGCGGTGGCAACTTCGGTAACATCGTCGTAGACGCGGGCGGTGAAGCACAGGCGGCGGTCCTCAACGGCGGTCAGTTCGCAGTCGCATTGTACGACCATCCCCACCGGGGTGGGGGCTGTGTGGGCCAGCGTCAGCGCCGTGCCGACGGTGCCCTGGTCCAGTTCCAGCTCTGCCGCGACGGACTGCCAGCAGGTCTTTTCAATTAAAGCGGCTACGGCCGGGGTAGCCAGCACCGGCAGCTCGCCGCTGCCCATGGCCTGGGCTGTATTTTCGGTGGTGACACGCAGCGCGGCGTGTCCCTTGATACCGGGGGTAAGCATAAGTCAATATCTCCTACTATACTTTTTTATTTAATTTATAATAACACACTTTCCGACAAAAAGATAGTAGGGGCCGGGCATACCCGGCCCGCGCGTGTAAGGCGGACGACCATTTGAGGGAAAGTTGAGGGCCGGGCGTGCCCGGCCCCTACATGACGACAAAATTTTCCTAACATCTTGCACTTTCCCGCTATTTCTGCTATCCTTATAGAGATAAGCAAGGAGGCTGTGGTTTTTGGGTAAAAAACGTTCAGTCTCCCTTTTTTGCGGCCATTGTGAGGAGGAATTTCATTTATGGCAGAAAAAATCGATTACTCGCAGGGCATCTATGATGCCAAGCAGCTGGGCACGCCCAAGCTGCTGATCCTCGGCGCACAGCATATGTTCGCCATGTTCGGCGCTACCGTGCTGGTGCCGCTGCTGACCGGCCTGAGCGTCAGCACCACCCTGCTCTGCGCAGGTCTGGGCACGCTGCTATTCCACTTCCTGTGCAAGGGCAAGGTCCCCGCGTTCCTGGGTTCCAGCTTCGCGTATCTGGGCGGCTTTACCATCGTGACCAACGGCGGTGCCAACCCGGAGAATCTTCCCTACGCCTGCGCGGCCGTGGCCCTGTCCGGCCTGGTCTATGTGCTGTTCAGCGCGCTGATCTCCGCGTTCGGCATCCGCAAGATGATGAAGTTCTTCCCCCCGGTCGTCACCGGCCCCATCATCATTGCCATCGGCCTGATTCTGGCCCCCAGCGCCATCAACAACTGCCAGAGCAACTGGCTGCTGGCCTTCGTCGCGCTGGCAACCGTCATCGTCTGCAACATCTGGGGCAAGGGCATGGTCAAGATCCTGCCCATCCTCATCGGCGTGCTGGTCTCCTACGCGGTCGCGCTCGTGACCGGTGCTATCGACTTCCAGGCCATCGGTGCGGCGGCCTGGTTCGGCATCCCCCTGCATAAGGATTCCATGGGTCTGTTCGCCATCGACGGCAGCGAGACCTTCATCAGCGCCGTGTTCACCATCGTGCCCATCGCGCTGGCAACCATGATGGAGCATATCGGCGATATTGCCGCTATCTCCGCCACCACCGGCAAGAACTACATCCGTGACCCGGGCCTGAACAAGACCCTGCTGGGCGACGGCCTTGCCACCGCCATGGCCGGCCTGCTGGGCGGCCCCGCCAACACCACCTACGGCGAGAATACCGGCGTGCTGGCCCTGACGAAGATCTACGACCCTCTCGTCATCCGCATTGCCGCTGTGTTCGCCATGATTCTGAGCTTCTGCCCGAAGTTTGAGGCCGTCATCAACACGATCCCCTCCGGCATCGTCGGCGGCATCAGCTTTGTGCTGTACGGTATGATCTCCGCCATCGGCGTGCGCAATGTCGTTGAGAATAAGGTCGATTTCACCAACTCCCGCAACCTGATCATCGCCGCCGTCATTCTGGTCAGCGCGCTGGGCTTCAACTCGGTGGGCGGCATCAGCTTTGGTCTGGGCAATGTCACCATCAACCTGTCCGGTCTGGCCATCGCCGCCATCGCCGGTATCCTGCTGAACGCCATCCTGCCCGGCAACGACTACGAGTTCGACGAGGGCAGCAACGAGCCTGAGTCCGCCAGCCTGCGCGTTTGATAAACGGCTGCCAGGCGGCGGGGTGAGGGCACCCCGCCCTACGACCAACCCAAATGTGCGGCGTAGGGCGGCATACCCACATACCGCCGCAGGCAGCACTTTACGGAAAGGAATGCTTCTATGACCGCTTCTGACTTCACCAACCTGCACCTGCAATACAAATCCGCCCAGGCTGACGGCGAGGTCCCTGCGGTCATTGAACATGACTTCCCGGGCGGGCGGATGGTGGACCACTACTTTGTCACCCCCTCCCCTGCTTTCTGGGCTGACGAAGGCGTGCAAAGTCTCGACGGCGTGTCCGGCATCCTGTTTTTGCAGCAGCCCAGCGGTGCGCCGTGGAAGATACTCGTCCATGAGCAGAGCATGATTAAAGAAGTTGTCTTTGACTTTCCCGAGGAAGAGTTCCGAAAAATGCTGGCCGACAACGGCGTGACCCTGCCCGGCGAGCCGGGCTTTGCCCCCATCACCGACTAAGGGCAACACCGCACAATTCCCGCCTGACGGCTTAAGCACCGCTCCAGCGGCTGCGGTACGGCATCTGCGTTGCCAAAATGCTCGATAATACACAAAGTATTATCTGCGCTTTTGGCTTAGCAGCTGCCGCACCTCGCTCGCCGTATCGGCACTTAGAATTATGCGGTATTGCCCTGAGATTTCCCCCGGATGTGAGAATTTTCACATCCGGGGGATTTTTTTGTGTTTTTCTATTGACAAAGTGTATATTAGGATGTATCATATGAACAAACGAACATATGAATGGATGATGACGGTGTCCGAGAACGAAAAAACAGACGAAAAACTACCTGAAACCGCCCAGCTGGGTGAGGCCGACATCCGCCGCCTGCAGGATGACCTGCCCAATGACGAGGTGCTGTACGACCTGGCCGAACTGTTCCGGGTGTTCGGCGATTCAACGCGCATCAAAATTTTGTATGCACTGTTTGAGAGCGAGCTTTGCGTCAATGATATCGCCCAGGTCGTGGGTATCTCGCAGAGCGCTGTCAGCCACCAGCTGCGGCTGCTGAAAACCAGTAAGCTCGTCAAGTTCCGCCGTGAGGGCAAGGCCATGTATTATTCCCTGGATGATGACCACGTTCGCAGCATGATCGCGCTGGGCATGGAGCATACGGAAGAGTAAAAAGCCTTCTCCTAGGGGGGAGGTGGCCGAGGGCCGGATGAGGGGCGGCGTTTCGACAGTGACCCGCCAACGGGCAATAACGGCAAGTTTGCCCCTCATCAGTCCGCTTCGCGGACAGCTTCCCCCTCAGGGGAAGCCTTTAAATCCAGTTACCCATATTAAAAAAATATTTATTTATACAAAGGAGTCCACCATCATGCAGAAGAAATTCAAGATCGAAGTCGATTGCGCAAACTGCGCTGCTAAAATCGAGACCGCTATCAAGGAACTGCCCGGTGTTAAGAACGCCAGCGTCAGCTTTATGGCCCAGAAGCTGCTGCTCGAGGTCGACGATGATAAGTTTGACGCCGTGCTGAAGGATGCCGTCAAGGTTGCGAAGAAGGTCGAGCCTGATTTCGAGATCGAGCTGTAAGTTTGCCCATAAAGCGGCCCATCCCGACGATGGGCCCTTTTTATACCCAAAATGGAGGTCATATCCATGACGAAGAAGCAAAAAAAGACACTGAAGCGCATTATCATCGCGGCAGTGCTCACGGCTGTGCTGGCGCTGCTGTTCCACTTTGCGGAGCTGCCCTGGTTCGTGCAGCTGGTGCTGTGGCTGGTGCCGTATCTGGTCATCGGCCACGATGTCCTGCGCAAGGCGTTCATGGGCATCAAGAGCGGCGAGGTCTTTGACGAGAACTTCCTGATGGCGGTCGCCACCGTTGGTGCCATGGGCTGCGGCGAGTATGCCGAGGGCGTGGCCGTTATGCTGTTCTACCAGATCGGCGAGCTGTTCCAGTCCTACGCCGTCGGCAAGAGCCGTTCCAGCATCTCGGCGCTGATGGATATTCGCCCCGACAGCGCGAATTTGGAGGCCGAGGACGGTACGGTTTCCGTCGTTGACCCTGACGATGTACCCATCGGTTCCACCATCGTCGTCAAGCCCGGCGAAAAGATCCCGCTGGACGGCGTGGTCCTCTCCGGTGAGTCCACGCTGAACACCGCCGCCCTGACCGGCGAGAGCCGCCCGCGCACCGTGCGCCCCGGCGATGAGGTCATCAGCGGCTGCGTGAACGACGACAGTGTGCTGCGCGTCCGGACGACAAAAATTTACGGCGAGTCCACCGTTGCGAAAATTCTCGACCTGGTGGAAAATTCCAGCCTGAAAAAGTCCCCCGTCGAGAACTTCATCACGAAGTTTGCCCGCTACTACACCCCCGCCGTCTGCATCGGCGCACTGGTGCTGGCCATTGTGCCGCCGCTGTTCCTGGGTGGCTGGCTTGACTGGATCATGCGTGCGCTGACCTTCCTGGTCATCAGCTGCCCCTGTGCGCTGGTCATTTCTATCCCCCTCACCTTCTTCGGCGGCATCGGCGGCGCGTCCAAGTGTGGCATCCTGGTCAAGGGCGGCAACTACCTCGAGGCCCTGTCCAAGACCGGCGTTGCCGTGTTTGACAAGACCGGCACCCTGACGAAGGGCGTTTTCAAAGTCACCCACACCGCCCCTGTTGACGGCGTGAGCGAGAAGGACCTGCTCGAGAGTGCCGCGCTGGCCGAGAGTTTTTCGAGCCATCCCATCAGCAAGAGCCTTCGCGAGGCCTGCCCCGACCTGGATGCCCGCCGCGCCTCTGACGCGCAGGAAATCGCGGGTCACGGCGTGAAAACGCAGGTCGATGGTCATACCGTGCTGGCCGGCAACGCCCGCCTGATGGAGAGCGAGGGCGTCACCTACACCGCCGCCGAGGGCGCAGGCACCATCGTCTACGTCGCTCGCGACGGACAGTTCCTCGGCTCCATCCTGATTTCCGACGAGGAAAAGCCCACGGCCAAGGCGGCCATGCAGGGCTTGCAGGCCCAGGGCGTGCGTACCGTCATGCTGACCGGCGACACCCCTGCGGTGGCTGAATTGGTTGCGAAAGATTTGGGCATCGATGAGGTCCACGCGGGTCTGCTGCCCGCCGACAAGGTCGAGTGGGTCGAGAAGCTGCTTGGCCAGAAACCCGCAAAGAAAGAGCTTGCCTTCGTGGGCGACGGCATCAACGACGCGCCGGTGCTGATGCGTGCCGATATCGGCATTGCCATGGGTGCGCTGGGCAGTGATGCCGCCATCGAGGCCGCCGATGTTGTGCTGATGGACGACGACCCGGCAAAAATCAGCCTTGCCATGCGGATTTCCCGCAAGTGCATGACGATTGCCTACCAGAACATTGTGTTCGCGCTGGCAATCAAGGCGCTGTGCCTGATTCTGACCGCGCTGGGCATTACCAATATGTGGTGGGGCGTTTTTGCCGACGTCGGCGTCATGGTGCTGGCCGTGCTGAACGCGACGAGAATGCTGAATGTGAAGCAGTACCAGTAAAATTTGCATAAGAACAGGCGTGTGCCCGATGTGGGTACACGCCTGTTTGGGTTTCGGGCAGTGGGGAACGGCTTTTGCCGTCTGCCATTACAGCAGCCCCTCCGGGTCGAGGTACGCACCATCCTTGATGCACTCCAGGTGCAAATGCGCCTCGCCGCTTGCCTCGGCGGGGACGCTCCCCGCCTTGCCGATTGCGGTGGCGGTCGTCACGCTGTCCCCGGCTTTGATTTCCGTGTCAGTCAGCCCGCAGTACCGCCAGGTCACACCGTTCTTGTCGGTGATTTCCACCACATACCCCCACAGTGCGTCCTCGGTTACGGAATCGACCTTGCCCGCCTTGGCCGGGTACACACTCTCCCCTGCAGGGGCAGCGTAGTCCGCGCCGTTGTGGGTGCGCCAGTCGCCCAGCGTCGCACTGTACACCAGTTCATCCCCGCTGAATGCTGCCAGCGGCTTGGCGTCCCAGATGCCAGGGGCTGCGGCCGCCTGCGCCGAGGCGGTGCTTTCGGCGGGTGGTGTGGTCGTGCGCGGTTCAGCCGTCGGTGCGGTGGTGGGCGCTGTCGTCGGCTTGGGCACATTCTGGGCGGGTTTGTCGATGGCTGTGTCCGGCTGCGTCCAGGTCGTGTCGTCCTGCAAAGCCTCCTTGCGGAGGCGCGTCAGGTCGGCCACGTTGCCCACGATGCTGCGCAGTGCCAGAATGCCCGCCGCCGTGGCCGCAAACACCATAGCCAGACAGAACAGGTACAGCCCTTTTTCCTTAAAAAATTGCTTGATATGGTTCATCTTGCCCCATCCTTTTCTTGTGGAAATGTTGTGTATGCCGTTAGTTTGGGCCGCCCGCGGCGCTTTATACACGGCACACGAAATACGTTTTGTATAATTGTAAAATATAATACAAATCGTTGCGCTGCGCCTGAAAATTTCCGTTGCATTTCCGCACAAAACCGTGTATTATATACTATTGGATTATCATAGAGGAGTGTGCCCCGATGTGACGACCTCATAATTTCGTTTTTGCCCGCCGGGCAAAAACACCACCATATTTATTATCTATTATCTAAATCAAGGGAGTAATCATGGCATCATTGCGCGAAGAAATCGAATCCCGGCGCACATTTGCAATCATCTCGCACCCCGACGCCGGTAAAACCACACTGACCGAAAAACTGCTGCTCTACGGTGGGGCCATCCAGACCGCCGGCTCCGTCAAGGGCAAGCAGAGCGCCAAGCACGCGGTATCCGACTGGATGGATATTGAGAAGCAGCGCGGTATCTCGGTCACCTCATCTGTCCTGCAGTTCAACTACCAGGGCAAGTGCATCAACATTCTGGACACCCCGGGCCACCAGGACTTCAGTGAGGATACCTACCGCACCCTGATGGCGGCGGATTCCGCCGTTATGGTCATTGACGCCGCCAAGGGCGTTGAGGCCCAGACCATCAAGCTGTTCAAGGTCTGCACGCTGCGCCACATCCCGATTTTTACCTTCATCAACAAGATGGACCGCGAGGCCCGCGACCCGTTTGAACTGATGGAGAACATCGAGGAAATCCTCGGCATCAAGACCTACCCGATGAACTGGCCCATCAGCTGCGGCAAGGACTTCAAGGGCGTCTACGACCGCAACGCCAAGCGAGTGCTGGCCTTTGAGAGCGACGGCCGTGCCAACGGTGTGAAGATGGTGGACGAGGTCGAGGCCGAGCTGGGCGACGCCCGCCTGGACGACCTGATTGGCGCTGCCAACCATGAGAAGCTGGCCGAGGACATTGAGCTGCTGGACGGCGCGGCGGAAGAGTTCGACCTCAACGCCGTGCAGCACGGCGAGCTGTCCCCCGTGTTCTTTGGCTCGGCTTTGACGAACTTCGGTGTTGAGCCGTTCCTGAAAGAGTTTCTGCGCCTGACCCCCACCCCGCTGCCCCGCAAGGACGCCGTGGGCGGCGAGCTGGTAGAGCCGTGCAGCGACCAGTTCAGCGGCTTTATCTTCAAGATTCAGGCCAACATGAACAAGAACCATCGCGACCGCATCGCATTCTTGCGCATCTGCTCCGGCAAGTTTGAGCGCGGCATGGAGGCTTTCCATGTGCAGGAGGGCAAGAATATCAAGCTCGCCACCGGTACCAGCCTGATGGCCGACGACCGCGCCATTGTCAGCGAGGCTTACGCGGGCGATATCATCGGCTTGTTCGACCCGGGTATCTTCTCCATCGGCGACACGCTCTGCACCGGCAAAAAGCACGTGCAGTTTGCGGGTATCCCGACCTTTGCGCCCGAGCATTTTGCCCGCGTGACCCAGGTGGACACGATGAAGCGCAAGCAGTTCGTCAAGGGCATGGAGCAGATCGCCCAGGAGGGCGCGATCCAGATTTTCCGCGACCTCGGCTCCGGCATGGAGGAAGTCATTGTCGGTGTTGTCGGTGTGCTGCAGCTGGAAGTGTTGGAGTACCGCCTGAAAAACGAGTACAACGTCGATATCCGTATGCAGCAGCTGCCCTATGAACATCTGCGCTGGGTGCTGAACGACCCCGACGAACTGGACATAAAGCATCTGGACGTGACCAGCGACACCCGCGCCATTGAGGATATGAAGGGCAACCCGCTGCTGCTCTTCGGCAGTCCGTGGAGCATCAACTGGGCCGAGCAGCACAACGAAACGCTCAAGCTCTCCGAGTTCGGCAACCTGACGTTCTAAGGGGAGGCATTTTTGATGCTGGCGCAGCTGAAAAAGCACCTGACCCCGCACGAACTGTGGGAGGATGCGAAGTTTTTCTTCCTGCTGAACCTGGGGCTTATCGCCACGGCCGTGGGTATTGCCGTTTTCAAAACGCCCAACCACTTTGCGTTCGGCGGCACGTCGGGTCTGTCCATCGTGCTGGCAACGCTGTTCCCCCGTTTCAACGTCGGCGCGTTCATGTGGTTTGTCAACGCCGCGCTGGTGCTGCTGGGGTTTGTCTTTCTGGGTATCAAGTCCATGGGCTGGACCATCTACTCATCCTTTGCGCTGTCGTTCTACGTCAGCCTGTGTGAGCGGCTTTACCCGCTGGACCACCCGCTGACGAACGATGTGTTTTTGGAACTGTGCTTCGCGGTCATCCTGTCCGCGGTAGGCGCGGCCATCGTCTTTAACATCGGCGCGTCCACCGGAGGCACCGACATTGTAGCGATGATTTTGAATAAGTACACCAGTATGCCGGTCGGCCGTGCGCTGATGGTCAGCGATGTGGGCATTGTGCTGGTGGGCGCGTATCTCTACGGCCCCGCCACCGGGCTGTACTGCATTCTGGGCATGATTTTAAAGAGCACCGTCGCTGACAGCGCGATTGAGAGTATCAATATGCGCAAGGTCTGCACGATCGTGACGTCAAACCCAACGCCGGTGCGTGATTTTATCGTGAACGACCTGCACCGATCGGCTACGATGGAGCAGGCCGAGGGTGCCTACACCCACGACGAAAAGTGGGTGCTGACCACCGTGTTGACCCGCGGCCAGGCGCAGAAGCTGCGCCTGTATGTGCGCGGCCTGGACGACCACGCGTTTATAACCATCGTCAACAGCAGCGAGATCGTAGGCAAGGGGTTTAGGGCGATTTGAACTCCAAAGCCTTCTCCCCTGGGAGAAAGCGGCCCCGCAGGGCCGGATGAGGGGTGAGCTGCCCGCAAGAAACCGAAAACGGTCAATAGGGCAGACCTGCCCCTCATCAGTCCGCTTCCCCTTAGGGGGAAGCCTTTTAGGAAGCACCTATCTTCGGATGGGTGCTTTTTCTATTGTAACCAGGTTGTAATCACCCCCGAAATATGCTATACTTTTTATACGTATCGTAAGCAACCTGTATAAGAAACTTGAACGAGGGGAACCTCTTTTTATGAGATATTCAAAACATTTGACCTATTCGGAACATATGTTCCTGCGCAGCCGGCTGAACCGGGTGCGGCATATCACACTGGACCCGGACGGCCCCGGTGTGGTGCGCATCCATATCGTGCCCTGCCATAAGCCCGACCACGAGACGCCGTTCACCGTGATTTTGAACGGCCAGGATATTCTGCCGCTGAACGTCAGCTGGGCCATTCTGCTGACCAACCTCATCGAGGCTTTAAAACCCTGCACCGGCAAAGAAATACGTCCTGAAGAATGGGCGGCCATCAACGCCCAGGCTGTGGCGGCCACCCGCAAAATTTACCGCAAGACCGAGTATGCGCAGATCGAGAGCGATTTGCAGCTGCTGGTGGACAGCCTGTGTACGATTGCCCGGGGCGGCGAGCCGCCGCTGACCGTGCAGCCCATGAGCCTGGCCGAGTACGCGCCCCGCATGGTGGCCCCCCACCGCATGGATCTGATGGTCAGCTCGATGGTCAAGGACGGCGCGTGGCACTGCAACCAGAAATGCCTGCACTGCTACGCTGCAAACCAGCCGCTTTCCGCCGTGCCGGAGCTGGACACAGACCAATGGCTGGCCGTGATTGAAAAATGCCGCAACGCGGGTATCCCGCAGCTGACCTTTACCGGCGGCGAGCCGACGCTGCGCCATGATTTGGTCAAGCTGGTGCAGGCTGCGCAGTGGTTCGTCACCCGGCTGAACACCAACGGCCGTATGCTGACCAGCATGATGTGCAAGGAACTCCACGAGGCCAGTCTCGACGCCGTGCAGATTACCTTCTACTCCGCCGACGCCGATATCCACAATGAGCTGGTGGGTGTGGACGGCTACAATGACACGTTGAACGGCATCAAAAACGCGCTGGCCGCCGGGCTGAATGTGAGCCTGAATACCCCGCTGTGCAGCCTGAACCGGGATTACCTGTCCACGGTCAAACTTGCCCACGAGCTGGGCATACGCTACCTGACCTGCAGCGGGCTGATCCCTGCGGGCAACGCCGAAACTGCCGCCAGCCGCGCCGTGCGCCTGACGCCGGAGGAGCTGGAAGCAACGCTGCGCCCCGCCATGGAATACGCCGCCGCAAACGGTCTGGAAATCAACTTTACCAGTCCCGGCTGGCTCAGCGAGGATACGCTGCGCGGTTTAGGCTTTACCCAGATCCCCAGCTGTGGGGCCTGTCTGTCCAACATGGCGATTGCGCCGGACGGCACCGTGCTGCCCTGCCAGAGCTGGCTGACCGGCAAGGGGCTGGGGAACCTGCTGCGCACACCCTGGCAGCGCATCTGGCGCAGCGACGAATGCCGCGCCATCCGCGGGCAGAGCGCCAAAATGGAGCGCCGCTGCCAGCTGGGGGAGACCCCGATGCAGGAGGGCTGCTGATGAAAACGAGTGTTCTGCGCCGTCTGGCGCTTTTGTGGGCCGTCCTGCTGTGCGGCAGTCTGCTGGCTCTGCCCGCTGCGGCGGCCGAGGTGGACGCCCCCTACGCCGAGAGCGGCGACATGGATTATATCCGCAGCTACATCGTGACCGTGGACCCGAGGGAGGACGGCACGGCGGATATTACCTACGACATTGACTGGCAGGTCATTGACGGCGACGCCACCGACTATTTGAGCTGGGTCAAAATCGGCCTTGCCAATTCCAGCGTGGACGAGCTGACCCCGCTGACCGATACGATTTCCGACTTGCAGTATTCCAGCGACGGCGGCAGCTATGCCAAGGTCGTGTTCAACCGCCGCTACTATGCCCCCGATGTGGCCGCGTCGAATGGCGGTGAGAGCAGCGTACATTTTGTATTCAGCGTACATCAGAGCCACCTGTTCACACGAAATGACGACGGTACGGCAAACTTTAACTTTACGCCAGGCTGGTTCGACGATTTGAGCGTCGGGAATATGCAGGTGCGCTGGCGCAATTACGACGGCTTTGTGGCGGATAATACTGGCATGGACGGTGATTACCTGACCTGGGATTTCGGCGCGATGGGCCACGGCCAGGCGGCCAATGTCCATGTGACAGTACCCATTACGAACGCCGCCGCCTTTGACCCGGGGGCCGAGATGACCACCGACGACTACGACAGCGGTGAGGATTTAGAGGGAATCATCGTGCTGCTGGCGTCGGCTGTTATTGTGCTGCTGGCGGTGGCAATCATCATCATTGCGGTGGCCTCCCAGTCCCCTGACTGGGGCGGCGGCTTCGGCAGTGATATCGACCCCGATGACTGGTTCTGGTACACCAACGGCGTACACACGATCCGCCGTGCCCGCAGCGCACCCCCGCCCACCGGCTACCACCGCACCGACCCGCCCCCGGAGTACCGCTCCGGCGGCGGCAAGACACGCGGCGGCGGTGTGGGCCGCAACCACAGCAGCCATTCCAGCTGTGCGTCCAGCTGCGCCTGCGCGTGTGCATCCAGTTGTGCGTGTGCCTGCGCCTGTGCAGGCGGCGGCCGCGCCGGGTGCAGTGTGAAGGACTTCTACACGGTAAAAATCCCTAAGGCAACACCGCACAATTCCCACCTTACGGCTTAAGCACCGCTCCGGCGGCTGCGGCACGGCATCTGCGTTGCCAAA
>OLQR01000678.1_pt1 | contig 23982 bp, 18 predicted proteins | sample 1671881 | NCBI WGS metagenome assembly OLQR01 (sample SAMEA3136623, study PRJEB25190) | human gut metagenome | biome: human gut; feature: human-associated habitat; material: faeces | place: Austria | collected 2013 | reverse complement strand
CCGAGAATCAAAAACAGAAAGACCGGTGCAAGAATCATTTTAAGCAATACAATTCCATACAGAGAAATTTCCCTGCGATATTTTTTTAATGAAATTCCTGCAAAAATTCCTCCTACATAAATCATTGCAAGTGGAGATGCGGTAGATCCTATTTTTGAAAAGGCAGTATCCAGAAGAACCGGAATCCTTATCCCCGTAAACTTCAGTACTATTGCGAGCACAATTGCCACTGTTGCAGGATTGATCATTTTTTTCAGCTTGAAGCCTCCTTCACCCGTCGGAGATGTCAGCTTCACACCTAGAGTCCACAGCATGAACTGGTCTATAAGCATAAATACTGAAGCATACAAAATTCCATTTTCCGGAAAAACACTTGAGATCATTGGAAGTCCTATAAACCCGATATTTCCGAACAGCAGCATCGCCCGATAGATTCCGACACGACTTTCCTGCAGTTTAAAAAACTTCACTGCCATTGCTCCTGCTGCATATATACAGATATAAAAACCGACCGCAATCACAAGAATCAGCCACGACTCATACAGGTTCTTCTTGTCTGTTCCATCTGTGATATTAATAAAAACCATCAGCGGCAATGCCATTTTGATCACAAATTTTGAAATCGGTTCCAAAGTTTCCCTGTTCAGCACTTTTGTTTTGACCAGAAGCAGGCCTGCCAGAATGTAAATAACGAATAATCCAACCTGCTGAAGTATAATATCAAACGTATTCATTCATTTTCCTGCTTTCCTTATTTCTTCCAAGAATCAGAAGAACCGCAAAGGTGATAATTTCTGATGTCAGGAAAGACAGCCACACGCCATTCATTCCCCAAATCATGGAAAGTACAATCGCACATGCTCCAATAGCAACTGCACCTCGCAGCAATGAACCAATGATTGCCGGACGCGCATTTGCCGTTGCAGAAAAATATGCAACAAGCATGATATTCACTCCTGCAAACAAAAATCCCAGGAAATATAACCGAAGACCTGTATGTGCATATTCCAGAAGCAGCTTGTTATTTTCGCTGTTAAAAACAGCTATGAAAGGATCGGTAAATATCCAGACCAGAGCAACCAGAATAATTTCTACTGCCACTACGCTCTTCAAAGCCCAGCTGAGAAGTTTTTTTACATCATCAGCTGCACCTTTACCAAAGCTTTCACTGATCAGCGGCTGCGCCCCCTGTGACATACCGTTCATGATTGCCATCCCTACAAGTGACATATTTGCTACAACACCGTAAGCAGCAACTCCGGTACTTCCGGTAAGTCCGAGAATCAGCATATTGAATATGAACGTGATCACTGCAGAAGAAATTTCGCCTACAAATGCTGACACACCAAGCTGACAGCAGGAAATCAGATGTCTGAGAGACAATCTTTTCCATTTGAAACCAATATTGCATTTTTTGCTCAGATAATGAGTAGAACATACCAGCATAGTCACTACCGGACAAAAAGCGGTTGCAAGTGCTGCACCGGAAAATCCAAGTCCCATAGGGAACATAAAAATATAGTCAAACACAATATTAAAAGCACTTCCAGTCAGTGAACCTGCCATTACCGTTGAAGTTGCATTATCATTTCTTGCAAAGGCAGTTACCGAATAATTACACATAAAAAATGGTGCAAAGATGAGAACGATCCGCAGATAAGTTTTTCCCAGCTCAACCAGGCCTGCATCTGCTCCAAGAAGCGCCAGAAATTTATCCGGGGTCAAAATACCGATCAGTATAAATGGAACACTGCACACCAGGCTCCAGCTTATTGACTGTGTGAAGTAATGATCTGCATCTTCACCCTTGGCTTTGCTGATCCCATATCTTGTCGCAGATCCTATTCCGATCATCGAGCCTATCGCAAACATGATTCCAAACACCGGCAGAATCAGATTAAGAGCCGCCAGACCGTTCGCTCCTGAATTAAATGATATAAAAAAAGTATCCGCAAGAATATAGACGGACTGCCCGATCATGGCAGCTACACTCTGGCATATGTATTTTGAAAATCTTTTTAGCATTTTTTGACTCTTCTCCTTCTGATAACTATCCTTTGCATTATAGTAAAAAGTTCCCCAAAAGACAATGTCTCCTGGAGAACTTTTTGAATGTGTCAAATTATTCTGTTTTCTTATCGAAGAAGATTATTCGCTGTTATCCATTTGCTGTATGCGCCATATACATATTTAGAGCCGACTTTTTTGTATGCGCGAACACGGATTTTCGCTTTATAGGTATCTGAGCTGCCGAAAGTTGCATAACATTTTTTTGTTCTGAATGTTCTTTTATAAGGAGATCCACCGGAATAGGTCAGCATCTGTACCTGGTATCCAGACGCACCTTTTACTTTTTTCCATGTTGAGCGATAGTAACATCCAGTTACTGTTCTCGGAGGATTTTTCCAGAATCTGAATTTGGTTGGTGTTGTAGTTCCAACTTTTACTTTTTTGGCTGACTTTTTAGCTGACTTCTTGACTGCTGTTGTCTGTGCTTTAGTTGATTTTGTTGCGGCTCCTGCAGTAGCTGGTACACTCATTATACACATACATGCTACCAGCAGCATAAGCATTGCTTTTTTAATACTTTTTCTGTTCATGTTTTTTTCCTCACTTTTTAATTTAGATCTTTATTTAACAATTACCTTACATTTTACTTTCTTGCTTCCGGATTTTACTGTGATCACAGCTGTACCTTTTTTCTTTGCTTTAACTACACCTTTTGAAGTAACAGTTGCCACTTTCTTGTTGCTGGATGTGTATGTTACCTTCTGAAGGCTTGTCAGAGGAGTAACAGAAGCTTTTAATGTTGCTGTCTGATTTTTCTTAAGTTTCAGTGATTTGGCGATACCGGAAATCTTTTTCGTTTTGACTGCTGATTTCTGCACGGAAACTGTGATGTTTTTCTTTAATCCGCTCTTTAATGTTACTGTAACTGTAGCTTTACCTTTTTTACTTCCTGCAACGATTGTGCATGTTCCATTTGCATTTCCTGAAACTTTTACAACTTTCGTATTGCTGGACTTCCAGGATGCCACAGCATCTCCTGCTGCAAGACCTGTTACTTTAAGAACCGTCGTTTTCTGTTTTGTTTTAAGTGGAAGCTTTGTTGCATTTACTTTAATTGTCGCTGCAAGTTTATTTCCATAATTTCTGGTTTCCTTTGCGCCACACACACTGCAGGTACGTGTCTGTACTGCTGGTGCAAGTACCGTTGCAGCTGTCGTTGTTGTCCAGCCGGAGAACTGATGACCGGATACAGGAGTTGTTTTGGTTGTTGTTTCACCACATCTCTTGCATTTCAGGTTCTGTGTTCCCTGTTCTTTACAGGTTGCTTTTTTCTCGCTGACAACTTCCCAGTCATGTCCCTGCGCCGGGATCTCCTCTTCCGATCTTACCTCTCCGCATTTTCTGCACTTTGTAACTTTTGTTCCCGGTTCTGTACAGGAATCTGTGTATATATACGAATAAGTCACAAATTTATGTTCGTGTTCTTCTTTGTAATCATAATAGATATCCGCATTATAGAAATCATACTTATTCAATCCGGCTGCGCTTGCCTCCGCTCTGCTTCCGGTATATCGAATTGTTTTGACAGAATCAAAATCCGTAAAAGTCTTATCCTCTAAGGTTGCTCTTTTCGGAATCGTTATTTTTTCCAGACTGCTGCATCCTGCGAATGCGCCTGCTTTAATACTAAGTAGCGCTGTTCCGTCCTCCATAACAACTTCTTTGAGGCCTGCGCAGCCTGCAAATGCCTGTCCTCCAAGGCTTTCTACTGTACCAGGGATCTTTATCGTCTGAATTCCTGTCATCTGTTCAAGTCCGTCTGTCAGTGGAAACAATATACGTGTTTTTTCCTGTTCATCAGTTTCCCTCCACTGAGAAAGAGCCAGCTGTTGTTTTTCTTCTAATTCGTAGATTGCTTTTTCGATTTCTTTACATGTCAGACAAAGATCTTCCAGATACCGTGGTTTTTCCTTCCGGCAGCTCCTTATAACAGCCTGATAATGTCCAAGTTCCTGTAAAAGTTGCTGAATCTGCAGTTCATATGGTAATGCCATAATTTCACCTCCCTATCTTGTGTGTTAATACTATAAAGACAGGGAGATTATCAAAAAAGTTTTATATTTTGGAAATTAAATTTGAAATAAAATTCACATTCGATATAGATTTTATAATATCTATAATAAGACGTCAAGATTGAGAGGAATTATTCTGTCTTTGCTACTCACAGCCGTTACCGTTCTTAGCTATCGCATTCTACCCAGTTCCCAGAATGCCACAGCACTTGCAGCTGCCACATTAAGAGAATCCACACCATGAGCCATGGGAATCTTAACCGTATAATCACAGTCCGCAATAGTCTCGGATGCCAGGCCGTCTCCTTCTGTACCAAGAACAATCGCAAGTTTTTCCTGTGCAAGAAGTTCCGGATCATCAATGCTGTAGGAATCATCACGAAGTGCCATCGCCACGGTCTTAAATCCCAGATTTTGTATCTTCTTCATACCTTCTTCCGGCCAAGATGTTTTTTTCTCAAAATATGTCCACGGAATCTGGAAAACAGTTCCCATACTTACGCGGGCCGCTCTTCGATAGAGTGGATTGCTGCATCCTCCTGTCAAAAGAACAGCGTCCATATGAAGTGCTGCCGCACTGCGGAAAATCGCCCCTATGTTGGTCGGATTCACAATATTTTCCAGTATAGCAACACGTCTGGAGTTCTTACAGATTTCTTCTACAGAAGGCAGTGTTCGGCGTTTCATGGCGCAGAGCATCCCTCTTGCCAGTGCATAACCGGTCATTTTGACAAGTGTTTCATATTCTGCTGTGTATACCGGGATTTCCGGATAACGCGCAAGGATATCTCCTGCCTCTCCATCCAGATCTTTATGTTCAACCAGAAAAGAAAGCGGTTCGTACCCCGCTTTCAATGCACGCTCGATCACCTTTGGGCTCTCTGCAATAAAAAGTCCTGGATTTGGCTCATTATATCTAAGAAGCTGCACCTCGGATGTTCTCGCATAAACCTCCAGTTCCAGTGCAGTAATGTCGTTGATTTCAATAATATTTTTCATACAATTTATTTCCTGTATTCCTCTATCTTACAGCTGTGTTCTTTTGTCTTTTTGTCATAATTAATTCCAACCAGCAAAAGTTTTCCATGATATTCTTCCAGACTTCTGCAATATTCTTTCTCTCTGATCTGAGTAATTGCACCTGCTGCATCTTTGTCCCATTTCAGTTCCACCACCAATGCCGGCTTATCCATAAAACGTTTTCTCGGAATAAATACCAGATCTGCAAATCCTTTTCCACCAGATAATTCTCTATGAAACGTATAAAAATTTCTTGCCGCATAAAGTGCCAGAGAAATCGTATAACTCAATGCATTTTCATCATTATACTGAATATGTGAAGTCTCAAAATGCGCCTGTCGAATTCCCTCTGCAACCTGTTTTTCCCGACCCTGCCAGATTGCCTGTAGCGTATCTGCTGAGTTCTTAAGGGCATTGGATACTTCTCCCCAATCTGATACTGAAACTGCATTCACAAATTCTGCACGAATTTCTCCATTTGGAATAAATACTGTCTTTGTCGCATAACGATACCCCAGATATCCCAAATGAATCAGCAGTGTCAGGACATCATCTTCTGTACGGAAGGTTGCCATATCATTCGTAAAACTTCCTGTATTTACTGGAACTTCCTCTCCTGCGAGCATACTTAAGATATCGTCCCTCAGGCCCTCGAAATTCATATCGATATAAAGCTGCAGTGCTTCAAATGTTTCTGTCTGGTTCCAGTAATTTCCCAACCTGCCAAGCCTCATACAACTGATAACAGACTTTGGGCTGTATACAGACGGAACTTCTTCAAAAGAATATCCATCATACCAGTTTCTTATCTCGTCTATATCCATCTGGTATTCTCCGCAGAGTTTTCCTACTTCGCTTTCCGTAAAGCCTACATAAGAAGCCAGCGGTCCCGGATCGATCATGGAAAATTCATCAAACATATTCAAAGCACTGTGCGTACCATATTTTTTGATAGGAAGAATTCCTGTCATATATGCCAGATGAATATAGCTCTTGTCTTTGATAAGATCCCTCAGAAAATCCAGATATTTTTCCTGTGCTTCCTTATCATTCTTGAATTCTCTGAAAATACAGTCCCACTCATCTATGATAAGCACAAACGGACATTTACTTTCTGCGTAGATATCCTGCATAGTTTCTGCCAGATCTGTCGAATCAAATAGCTCTACATCCGGATATTGCCTTGTCAGCTCACGAATTACTCTTTGCTTAATTCTCGCAATTAATTCCTTCACATCAGAACTTCTGCTCAAAAATTCCTGTACATTGAGAAAAACCGTATCATATTTATTCAGATATCTGTCAAATGTTTCATCTTCTGTTATTTCCAGTCCTGAAAATACTTCTCTCGAATCACACCCTTTGCTGTAATAGGCAGTCAGCATATCTGCAGCCATAGATTTTCCAAAACGCCTTGGCCGACTTACGCACACATATGCCTGCATGGTGTTCATAACTCGATTTGTATATTTGATCAGTCCTGTTTTATCCACATAAATATCAGAATTTACTGCTCTCTGAAATTTGCTGTTATCCGGATTCAGATAATTTCCCATACATATACAGTCCTTTCTGCTTTTGTTCTATCTTACCACAAAGCTGTACCGGATTCTATGATTAGATTACAAAAGAACTATGATAGCATGGGCTGCTTAAGAATTCTGCCGCCACTGTCAGAAGAATACTCATGATAATCCGCTTTAATATGCGCTCCAGATCAGGTGGCACTTTGCTGCCAGCTCTTCTTCTTTCTGCTGTGCTTCCTGCGGATCATCCTGGTAATCCCAGAGTCTGAATGCTTCTTTTATGTTCTCCGGATCCACATAATAGATATTTTCAATACCAGATGGCATCGAAGTTTCATCAGTAACTGCATTGACTCCGCGATCATGTGCCTCCTGAAGGTCTTTAACATCCCAGAGTTCCCTTTCTGTGTCTATATCTGCCGGATATTCTTTGCGGGTCCATGCAGTCTCGGACATCATATAAAACATATTTTTCTGATCAACTGATACCACTGCACTCAATCGACCTGTCGGATTAATGCCTGCATATATTTTTCCATCTCTGACTGTTATTCCGGCATCCTCCCATGAAATATAGCTTTTTTTGTCATAGTACCAGTAATGTCCAATTCCACCGGTTGCCGCCACCAATACGGCTGCCATCAGAACAGCAGCTATTCGTTTTCGCCGGATCTTTCGCCGGATTTTTTTCAGCGGCTCTATTGCTTTTCTTTCCACGTCTGCCAGACCTTCCTTCCCATGACCCAGGCTGTTTTCCTTTTTCATTTCTTCCATCATTTTCTGACATGTTGTACATTCTTTCAAATGTTCTTCCACAAGCTGTCTGCTGTCTTCACTGACCATATCATCAATATAAAGTGGAAGCAGATCTTCGATAACATCACAACTGATCTTCATGACTCAATTCCTCCCTGATCTTTTTACATGCTCTGTGATAAGTAACTCTTGCCCAGCTTTCGCTTTTGCCAAACAGCGAGGAAATTGTACCAAATGACAGTTCTCCAAACACACGAAGGGAAAAAACTTCTTTGTACGGTTCCGAAAGTCTGTGCAGAACCTGGTGAACCTGAAAAGCAGTTTCTTTATCCGAAAAGTTCTGAAGCAGATCGGATGTAAAAATATCTTCTGTTTCTTCCTGAGACTCCGGTATATACTTTTTATTTTTCTTCTGATAGTCATAGTACGTGTTTTTGGAAATCTGGCAAAGCCATACACGCAGGTCACAGTCACCTCTAAAATCGTCGACTTTTTTCAGTGCTTTGAAGAATGTTTCCTGCGTCAGTTCCTCTGCAATATGGGTATTGTGCGAAAGCGAGAGCAGATAACGGTATACGACAGTAAAATACTGCTCATATACTTCCTGAATATTCAGCATTTGTTTCTCCTCTCTCTACCAGTTTTGTCCTCCTTCACATATATGACGATATATGTAGGGGAAACGTTACAAAAAATTTCACAAAAAGAAAAAGGCCTTCCGATTTATGGAACACCTTTTTCTTTTTTTATAAATTCCTGATCCATGTACACGCAAGTTCCATCCATGACTTGCATTCCGGCTGAATACATCCACCATCTTCATGACATGTCTCTTCATTTGCAAGACTGAGCCCGTGAACACCTGTCGGGTACAAATGTAGTTCTACCGGCACTTTGTATTTATGCAATGCCTCAAAAAATAACAGGGAATTCTCAACCGGGACACAATCATCCGTGACCGTATGCCAGAGAAAAGTCGGCGGAGTATCCGTTGTTACCTGAAATTCCAGCGACTGCTTTTTTCTTTTTTCAAGATCACTGCTGTCAGCTCCAAGCAATGCCTCAAAAGACCCCGTATGTGCAAATTTCCCGGAGGAAATGACCGGATAACTGAGGATCATGCCGTTCGGTCTCACTATTTCTGTTTCTGTATGTAATACTTCGGAGATAAATTGTTCCTTCCAGAATACCCCAAGACTTGCAGCCAGATGGGCACCCGCCGAAAATCCCTGCAGGATAATTTTAGCAGTATCAATATGAAATTCTTCTGCATGTTCTCTTAAATATGCGACAGACTTCGCAAGCTGCAGGAGTGCCAGTGGATATCTCGCCGGGGCTACACTGTAACGAAGGATCACTGCATGGTATCCTCTTGCAAGATACTGCATGGCAATTGGTTCTGCCTCCCTGTCAGAGGTCATTGTATAACCGCCACCCGGGCAGATCACGATGACCGGGCGCTTTCGATTCGGACGCATTTCCACAGAATTGTCCAGAATATAGGTATACAAATCCGCGTTTTCCTGATAACCTTCTACTTTAATCTCAACTTTCTTGTAAATCATTCAAACCTCCGTTTTTACAGCACATAATAAACTTTCTCCTCGTGAAAAATCTACAGGCCAAATTTTTCCCGCACTTCGTCAAAATCTCTGATTGGCGGCATCTCTTCCTGTGGAATTCCAATCTGTTTGTCCATATACAAAAGTGCATACCATCTATTGAATTTATAGCCACAGTCTTTCAGCTCACCAGCATGCTTATATCCCATTTTTTCATGAAACTGTACACTATTAAAATCAGAATATTCATCTGTCGGCTTTGTAATCAATGAAACAGCATTTACAACGCCCTGCTCTCTCAGGATGTCTTCCATAAGAGTATACATATGTCGTCCTAAACCATTTCGTCGTATATCCTGTTTCAGATAAATTGTCATCTCCACATCCCATCCAAAAGCTGCCCTCGGACGCAGACGGTCTGCATAAGAATAGCCAATAATTTCTCCTTCTTCCTCTGCGATAAGATATGGATAATGAGAAGAAATATGCCGGATTCGTTCCTGAAACTCTTCGACCGATGGAACTTCATATTCAAATGTCACCGCTGTCTTTTTCACATAGTAGCTGTAAATGTCGAGCAATTTCTCTGCATCTTCTACTTTCGCTGTCCGAATTTTAATCTCCATGATGTCTCCTGTTCTGTCTAAATTGCACTTTTCTTATCTGACATCTTTTACTTCTTCTTTAATGCCTTTACTATTTTACGAAGTAATTTATCAATTTCAATCGGTTTAGCCAGATAATCATCCATTCCTGCTGCAAATGCCGCCTGCCTGTCTTCTTCAAATGCATTTGCGGTCATCGCTATGATCGGAACCTGAGCTCTTTCATCCGGAAGCTTCCGAATCGCCTTTGTTGCCTGATACCCATTCATCTTCGGCATCTGTATGTCCATCAATACCACATCATAATACCCGGCAGAAGCCTTTTGCACCATTGCAACTGCAATCGCGCCATCCGCAGCTACTTCCACCTCTGCCTTTGCATCCTGAAGAATTGTCCTTGCAATCTCCATATTTAATTCATTATCTTCTACAAGAAGAATTCTTTTGTACTTCAGAGGGTTCTCTGGCAGGCTCTGTTCTGCCTGGTCAATACGTTTTTCTTCCGATACGATTCGACATGGAATCTCAACAATAAAACTGCTGCCTTTTCCAGGTTCACTTTGTACGATCACGCTTCCATCCATCAAATCTACAAAGGATTTTACGATACGCAGTCCTAGACCAGTTCCCATTATACCACTTTCCGAAGAATTTTTCTCGCGTGTAAATGCTTCAAATATATGTGGAATATATTTCTGGCTGATACCAATTCCCGTATCCGAAACACAAATCCGCAGAATTATGGAATCCTCTCCGACAGCCTCCATTTCCTCGATATCTACGTCTATTTTTCCTCCATCCGGTGTATATTTAATTGCATTACTTACAAGATTCATGATAATCTCCTGAATCTTCAGCGAATCACAATATACATCTGCATGCTGAATTTCTATATTTCGTGCTACATGTAGCTGTTTATTCAGAATTTCTCTGTCAAGAACGATCTCCAACGTATCATTTATTTTCTTCAGATTCCATGGTGCTTCATTCAAAGTTTCCTTACCACTTTCAATACGGGCAATTTCCAGTACATTTCCTATCAATGCAAGCAGGAACTGGCTCGCTCCCTTCAACTTATGCAGATAATTTGTCGTAAGCTCATTGTCTCCCCAGTGCCGCTCCATAAGTTCTGCATATCCTATAATTGCATTCATCGGAGTCCGCAGATCGTGCGACATGGCAAACAAAAAGGTAGATTTGGCCCTGTTTCCCTCTTCCGCCTTCTGCAGTGCATTCTTAAGTACCACCATCTCTGATACATCAATAAATGTAGTGATCACGGCTCTTTCTCCCGATGGAACACGGATTACTTTCGTTGTAGCAAGTGCATGACATTCATTCGGCTCACCTTTTCCGATGATACACTCATAATCAACCATATCATCTACTTTGTGAAGTCTTTTCAACTTCTCTATTACGTCCACATCCGGATAGATTACTTTTTTCAGCATAGTACCGAGTTTGGACTGTGCCTCTTCAATGTTCTCCACTCCATACATCCGCAAAGCCTGTGCATTCATATGAATGATCTTATGCCCGGGAATTGTATATGCAAGGACACCACAACTTTGCATTTCCAGCAGTTCTCTGTAATAATCTTCCTGTTCTATCTTTTCTTTACGAAGTGTATCATTAAGTTCCGCCAGACGACGTTCCGCTTCTTTTTCTTTCTCCAAGCGTACCGTCTCTGAAATGTCCTGGTGTATTCCCATAATAGAAATACCGTCTACTACAGACCTATCTCTTATGCCACTGCAACGTACGAACATCTCTCCAAATGTAGGGTGAATATAGCGATATACGATTTCTGATTTTGTCTCTGACAGTTTATCTGAATATTCCAGAAATAACTGCATATCATCCGGATGTACACGCGCCCGATGAAATGTAAATCGCTCTTCCGGTGAGATTTCTCCCTGGATTCCAAGTAATTCATCCATCACCGCATCTGCATAAAATCTCGGTGCTTTACCATCCTCAATTTCTATTCTCCATGCTCCTACTCTGTTGACGCGAAGAATTCTTTCAACATTAATCTTTTTCTGCTGTATCATGGACAGCTCCTCCTCATGCAGCTATTTACTGTGCTTCTTCCATATATTATAACGACAGCGAAATCAGATGAACTTCGCCATCACTCGGAACAGAACATTCATATCCACCGGCTTTGATACATGTGCATTCATGCCTGCATCAAGTGCCTTCTGCCTGTCCTCTTCAAAAGCATTCGCCGTCATGGCTACGATCGGAACAGCAGCTCTGGAATCCCCAAGATTTCGTATCATCTCTGTTGCCTGATATCCATCCATTTCCGGCATCTGAATATCCATAAGAATCATATCATAATAATCTGCCGGCTTCTCTTTCAGCATCTCCACACATTCTTTTCCATTTGCAGCCCGCTCCACAAGCAATCCCTTTTCTTTAAGAACCGTCAGTGTAATTTCTGCATTCAGCTCATTATCTTCTGCAACCAGAATTCGTTTTCCTTTAATGTCCTCCGGCACAAATTCTTTTTCTTTCTGCTTCTCCTCAAGAATCTGCTCCTGCGTGGCAATCTCGAATGGAATCATGACCGTCGTCTTTGTTCCTTTGCCGACTTCATTCTCTATTTCTATTGTTCCTCCCATCAGATCGATCAGAGCCTTCACAATAGGAAGCCCCAAACCTGTTCCGACTACCTTACTCTCTGTGCTTGTATGTTCTCTGGAAAACTCTTCAAAAATATGCGGAAGGTATTCCTTACTCATACCAATTCCCGTATCTTCCACTACAATCTTATATGCTATGTAATTTTCACGATCAGACGAAAGTTCTTTGATATCAATGGTAATCTTGCCACCTGCCGGAGTATATTTCAATGAATTTCCAATAATATTGATAAAAATTTCCCGAACCTTTGTTTCATCACCAATTACATAGTCATGCTGTATATCTTTTGTGTAACTGTAAGTAAGTCCCTTCTTCCGAACTTCCGGCTCAAAAATATCTGCCAGTGATTCAATAAGCCCGGAAACACAGCGCACTTCTTTTTTCAGGCTCGTCTTTCCACTCTCAATTCTGGCTGTCTCCAGCACATAATTGATCAGTGACAGTAAAAATTCGCTGGAACTTTTGATCTTGCCAATATAATCACGAACTCTTTCTTTCTCATCAATGTGCTTTTCCAAAAGATCTGCAAAACCTATGATTGCATTCATTGGAGTACGGATATCATGACTCATATTGAACAGAAAGCGCGTCTTGGCTTCATTCGCACATTTCGCTTCATGAACCGCTCTTTCCAGTTCCGTCTCATGGATCTGTTCTCTGTAACGCCTCATCTTGAACTGCAAATATACAGTCATTATAATAAATGCAGTCATAAAACTGATCAGCAGTCCCCATAATCTTTGTATTAAGGTAATCCAGCCATTCTCCGGAATAATTTCAAAATACCATGTATCATTCGGAACTTCACAGGCTACTTCCAGTGTATCCTCTTTTTCAAAGTTTACACACTGTGCAATAACCACCTTCTCATTGTCCTTATTATCCCTTTTCCAGATCTGATAATGATATCCGGCATCTTCAAGCTTATTCAGTTCCATTTTGTCGATGAACTTTTCCCAGTCCATAACAAGAACAGAAAATCCCCAGAACTTCTTGTTTCCCTGTGCATCTATCTGATAAACCGGATCAAACAAAAGTACCCCGGTTCCTCCCTGGACCAGCTCAAACGGACCCGCAAGCGTATATTCTCCACTGTCTCTGGCAAGACGGGCGGCTTTTTTTCGCTCAGAATCTTCCAGAATATTGAATCCCATTGCGTTTTCATTTCCCTGTATTGGATATATCTGTGAAACAATACCGTCCTTTGCAATCTCATGTGCCTTTATGATATAATCTTCATCCTGCATAAGTCGGGACAACTGCGCAAACTGGGCATCGCTGATCATCAGCCCGTCTTCAATACTCTTTTTTACCAGATCTGACTCTGCCATATAACGGTTCAATTGAACTTCTACTCTGCTTATCGTAGATTCTGCAGTATAGGCAGCTTTCAACTGTTCTCTCTTTTTTTGATTTTCGTTTACCAGAAAAGTACACCCCAATATAATCACAAACATTGTCAGAAAAACAAGCGCTGCACGTATTCTGATAACTTTTTTATCTATCTTATTCTTCATCCATAAACACCTGATATTCCCTGTAGCAGCAAAACATATTTCTTTTTATCGTATCTCTATTTTATGTTAATCCTTCTGCTTTTTCACGCTTTCACATCTGGTCAGGATTTCTCTGAGTTTGCTTTCATCAATCGGCTTCGCAATGTGTCCATTCATTCCGGAAGCCAGACATTTATGTACACTTTCGGAAGAAACCTGCGCCGTCATGGCATATATACGCACCGTTTCTGCATCCGGTCGCTCCAGTGTCCGTATACGACGGGCTGCTTCTCTGCCGCCCATAACCGGCATCATAATATCCATCAGAATCAGATCATAAGTTCCCGGTGCTGACTCTTCAAACTTGTCAATCGCTTCCTGGCCATTCCATGCCTTATCAACCCCAATTCCCAGTTCCTTCAGATAGAACTCTGCAATCTCCATGTTGATCTCATTATCCTCAACCAGAAGAATCTGCTTTCCTTCCAGCTTCTGTTCGCCTGAGCTCTGCTCTTCTTTTTTGGTTTCGATGGCATTTTCATCAACTTTAAACGGAAGGCGGAAAGTAAAAGTACTTCCCTCTCCAAGTTGACTCTCTACTTCTATAGAACCTCCCATTTTATCCAGAAGCGCCTTGACGATCGACATTCCCAGACCGGTTCCTCTGTACAGTGTTCTGGCGTCATTCTTTTCCTGTGTAAAAGGTTTAAACAGCTGTTCTTTTATAAATTCTTCACTCATGCCAATTCCAGTATCAACTATTTTAAATTCATACCACACGGTTGTACCGTCACAGGAAAGTTCTTCCGCATATGTATCAATTGTTCCATTTGGTTTATTATATTTGATTGCATTGCTCAAGAGATTGACCATGATACGCCGCAGCTGCAGGGAGCTTCCCTTCAAGGCAGTATGCTGAATATTACTTCTGTGCTTGCAATGTGTAATACTGGATTCAACCAGCTGAGCATCCACAAGTGCAGCAACTTCATCCATAAGCTCATTCATATCAAATACATCTTCATGAATCTCAAACATACTAGCTTCCAGTTTGCTCATATCGAGGACATCACTAACCAGCTCCAGCAAATGTCGGGTAGACAGCTGAATCTTATCCAGACTGTCATCAACTTTTCCCCAGTCATCCCTGTTTTTACGGATGATGTCTACCATTCCCATGATTCCATTGATCGGCGTACGAATATCATGACTCATACGATTCATAAATTCCGTCTTGGCTCTGTTCTCGGAATCCGCTTCTTCATAAGCCATCTGCAGACGTGCTTTTTCCTGCTGTTCCTTTTCATGGAAATCTGAAGTATTCTTAAACAGAACAATTCCATGGACTACGGAACTCTCTTTATCTGTATTCGCATCATACACCATATCTCTGGACATCAGAACTGTTTTCTGCAGCCATACCGGCTTATTTTCTTTTCCCATCGTTTCGCAGTATTCTACTGTAACCTGCTTCGCACCTGTAGCAAATCGCTTCAGTAGTTTGAAAGAAGAATCAACGATTCTGTAGTTCTCCAAAGTATCTTCGGTCACATACCGACTCCGTTTATTGCAATAATCGCTATAAGAACGTGGTGTCTGTATATCATTTTCAACCTTAAATGCTGCCTCATGATAATAAACATTCTCCAGCTTATCATTCGTCAGATCCACAGTATAGACTACATTTGCAGTCTGAAGGAGTGCCTCCGCATAATTCTCGTTTTCAACAATGGATTGTTTCAGCTGTTCATAATATCGATTCAGTCGAGTCTTTTCATCTGCTGTGTTTTCATTTTTATTCTGGAAAGGTTCAAAACCCAGAATGAAATGATGAAGCCTGCCATCTTCGGTATTATTTACAAACAGTGCTGTCATTCGTCCTCGACAAATACTGTCCTCTTTCCTGTACTGATATGGAAGCTCCAGCTTCTCGCCTTTGTCCTTGATCTGTTCTGCAAGATAAGAAATCTGCAATTTCTTTCTCATACTCTTGCGGTTCTCATCCGTTCCCAATTCCTGTATAATCTGCTCAACAGCTCCGGAATAGCTTCCATCCTCAGCCAGGAAAAATCGTGAGCTTGCGCGCAGTACATAATACTGATCCAAAAGCGCATCGCAATAAATGCAGTCCGTAAACTGAAACCCCTTTTCTGTAATTTCTTCCAGAAGACGAATATTCATCCTCTGTTTCTCTGCTGCTTCTTCCATCTTTGCACGGTTTTTATCAATATACATGTTTTTGTCAGCCAAACGGAAGAGTTCTCTCATCGTACTGCCTTCAAAGTCACTTGACAGTGCATAACCGGCTGCATAGCTGATTGGCATTTCCGGATGCTGTCTGGAATATTCTGCAGCCTGGTTGCGGATGTTCTGCAGACATTTCCGAACGCCCTCATGGTCCAGTCCCTTCAGAACCGCAATAAATTCATCACCACCATCACGACCTGCAAAAAATTCTTCCGGTACCGCCTCACGGAGCTGGATTGCAAAAGAGCGAATATACTCATCCCCTTTGTCATGTCCCAGATTGTTGTTGATCGTTCGCAGATTGTTCAGATCAAACACACACATTGCCACCAGCTCATTCACCGGTATCGGCTCCGTCTCATTCAGGATCTCCTCACACTTATTTTTGTTTGGAAGGCCTGTCGCCTCATCCAGATAGACCTTTTTCTGCAAAATCTTATTCTGTGCAGCAAAACGTACCGCTTTTATCAGTTCCGTAGCAATGATCAATACCAGTCCCAGAATATCAACCAATACGATTTTTTCCAGATGATCCAGTCCGGTCGCTTTTTTCTGTGAATAGACTTCTGCAAAACCTACTGCCTCATCACAGATCCGGAAAAATTTTTCGCTCTTTTCTATAATTTCTGTATTCTCATAACCCTTCTCGCGAACAAGGAGGATTTCACTTCTCAATTCATCAAAATATTTTTCCAGTTCATCCATCTTAGCCTGGAAATCTTCATCATCCAGACGTACAAAATTCAGTTTCTCACTGCCATTTCGGAGCCCCTCTATGTAAGAAGAAATCGTCTCATACATCTTATCCTGCGGTGCACCGGAGATTTCCAGCTTAACCATCCTCTGTGTACCACCCCGGACAAGTCCCGCATAATTCACAACCCTGGCTGTTCCCTGGATTTTACCAACCATCGACATGATCACAAGAAACAATACGATTAATATCGTTGTCAGAACCATCATCGCGGCTCTCAAAAAATAGGTCAGCTTCTTTTCTTTATCTTTTTCCATCCCATCAATTGCCCCGAACTACCGGCAGATCTTATTCTCTTCTTTATTTTGAATTCTGATTTCACACCTGATTCTATTGTAACTGATTCCCTATTTTTCTGCAACATACTCAAAATATGTGGTTCAAGCAACAGCAAGTGCTAAGTATGTGTATTTTATACAATTTTTATGATGTTTCATCTGTTTTTCATTGCTTTTCGCACAACTGCACTTTATAATAAAAATTATCAATTACCACATACATTTATTATGGAGGGAACATTATGAACGAAGAACTTTTTAACGAAGCGGCCAAATCAAATGTCCTGACAAAAAAGCTGATCGACCAGCTTCAGGAAAGCATGACCTACAGCAGTATCTCCTTTATCAACTGGACGATCGAAGTTCTGACTCTGATCAAGAACCGTCTGGAGCGTGGAGACAGAATCACTGATGAAGTATCCGGAGAAGTTTATACCACGAAAACCTTCCAGAAATTTGTAAAGGAGAATTTCTCTTCTTACATTACCAGTCAGGTTTTCAGGGAAATTGTAAAACCTGAAAAAATCTATTTCTCTCTCAAAGCCTGTGACGGCGGTTACAGTCTGCTTGCAGCTGACTCTGACAGCGAGAAGACCTATGCGTGGATTTCCAGCCTGAGCAAACGTTTCTCTCTTGTTGAGATGATCGCAACCGGTGTTGTCTATGTCAAAGACACCCGTACCGATACATATCAGCCGTTCATCTCCGCAAATGGCAAATACTGCCATTATGACAAAGAAAAAGGAATCCTCGTAGAAATCTGAGTTCTACAAGAATTCCTGTTATAAACCAACATTTTTAAAATACTGTCTCAGTCGGGGATCCAGCTCCGGCTGAGATATTTTTATCTTCCCGTAATCCTTCCAATGCCATAAGAAATCAGAAATACAGCAATATCCACTGCCACGATCGTGGAGCCAACCGGAGTACCTGCCAGAATGGAGATCAGAATGCCGGCAGTAGCACTTAAAACGGACAACACTGCCGCACTGATCGTTACCGAGCGGAAAGATTTAAACAACCGCATTGCTGACAACGCCGGAAAAATTACAAGTGCTGAAATCAGAAGTGAACCTACCAGATTCATTGCAAGTACAATGATCACTGCAATCACAACTGCAATCAGCAGATTATAGGCATTCGCTCTCGTTCCGGTCGCTCTGGCAAAATTCTCATCAAATGTTACTGCAAAAATTTTATTATAAAAAAGAATAAAAATAGCAACAACCACAACAGAAAGGATTCCACACAGCCATACCTCGCCTTTTGTCAGTGTCAGGATCGATGTGGAGCCGAACAATGTACTGCATACATCTCCGGAGATATTTGGGCTGGTGGAAAAAAGATTCATCAAAAGATATCCGATTGCCAGGGCTCCGACAGAGATCATGGCAATCGCCGCATCGCCCTTGATTCTTGTGTTCTGACCAGCACGAAGAAGAAGGATCGCACAGATTACTGTTACCGGCAGGATAAACAGCATATTGTTGGTAATATTCAGGACAGATGCTATCGCCATTGCCCCAAATGCCACATGAGAAAGTCCGTCACCGATAAAGGAAAAACGTTTCAATACCAGAGTCACGCCCAGAAGTGAAGAACATAATGCGATCAGTACCCCAACGATCAATGCATAACGCACAAACGGGTATTGAAAATACATACGAAGTGTCTCAAACATCTTATTCGTCCTCTCCTTCCTGTCCAGTAAACGCCTTTCCCAGACTGCTTTCCAGATACTGTTTCTTTGTTCCGAAGAAGCAATGCTCCCCGATATGCAGGATATGTGTTGCATATTTTACTGCCGCCGCAATATCATGTGAGATCATAATGATCGTAATTCCATCTTTTTTATTCAGATTCCTGATCAGCTGGTACATCTCTGCTGTCACTCTCGGATCAAGTCCCGAAACCGGCTCATCCAGAAGCAGGATCTTCTGTGCTGCACAAAGAGCTCTTGCAAGAAGAACCCGCTGCTGCTGCCCTCCGGAAAGTTCGCGATAGCACTGATCTGCCAGATCCTGGATCATCATTTTTTCCATGGCTCTCTGGGCAACCATTTTTTCCTCTTTGTTATAAAAAGGTCTCCATCCACAACGACTCTGGCATCCAGATAACACAATTTCCCTCACGGATGCCGGAAAATCTCTCTGCACCAGCGTCTGCTGCGGCAGATAACCAATTTCGTTTTTTTTCAGGCCATCTCCCAGTTCAATACTGCCGCTGATCGGTGCCTGCAGATGAAGAAGTGTCTTCATCAATGTAGATTTACCGGAACCATTTTCACCTACGATGCAAAGGTAATCACCTGCATCAATAGAGAAATTCAGGTCTTCCTGAATTGCCCGGTTATCATATCCCAATGTAAGATTTTTACACGTAAGCTGTGCCATTGTTGTTCCTCTTTTCCTACTTAAGTGCTTCTTTCAGAACCTTCAGATTATCTTCCATCACAGAAAGATATGTCACTCCGTTTTTAATCTCATCCGAAGTGATCGACTGCATGGAATTAAGCTCGAGGATCTTCTGATCTTTCTTTTTTGTATTTTCAATCACGGTCTGTGCTATCCTGTCATCGGACTTCTCAATCGTCAATACCGTTTTTATTCCCAGTTCATCCAGTTTACCCGCAAGAAAAGTCACAGTCTTGAAGCTTGCTTCCGACTCTGCAGAGCATCCGGAAAAAGCCGCATAATAGTTCAGTCCATAATCATCGACCAGATAACGAAATGCAAAACGATCGGCAAAGATCAGCGTATTCTGTCTGTCTGTATCTACCGTTTCCTGATATTTCTGATCCAGTGTAGAAAGTTTTGCTTTGTAGTTCTCAGCATTTGTCTGATAGATTTCTTTATTCTCAGGATCCATCTCCTCAAGCGTTTCTGCAATCGCGTCACAGATCACAGAAGCATTTCGCATGGAAGTCCAGACATGCTCGTCATATTCCTTCTCATCCTCACCCTCATGGGCATGCTCGTCCTCATGACCATGTTCGTGTTCACTGTCCTGCATACCCTCAACTGTTTCTTCTTCCTTAATCGTATCGCCAAGGACTTCCATCAGATTAATCGTCTTCATATCTTTATTCTGAGCCGATTCCAGTGCATCCTCAATCCACTGGTCGGATTCTCCACCCACATAGATCAGGAGATCACAGCTGGATACTTTCATAATATCTTTCACTGCCGGCTGAAAACTATGAAGGTCTGTACCATTATCCAGGAGCATCGTAAGATTCACATCCGCTTCCCTGTTCCCCAGAATATTTCTTGTCCAGTCATATTCCGGAAAAATGGTTGTCACAATATTCAGTTTCCTGTCTGCTTCCTCCGTTGTTTTAGCTTCTGCTATGTGCATTCCTGAAAAAGGAACCGCAATGCTCATCACACCCAGCAGAATTGCCAGCGCACCAGTGATCCATTTTTTCATCCTTATACCTGCTTTCTTCTGTCTCAGCATTCTACTCCGTTACCTTATATTCCGCTTATTTTGCCCTGATATGTACAGTCTCTGTTTCTTTTTTGTCATCTTCCAGTCCTCTGCATTCTTCACAGATTCCATAAAAAACCGTTCTGCACGGATCCATGCGAAATCCGTGACTGTCCATCAGGTGCTGCTCCAGTTTAACCACATCCTCGCAGTGAAGATGTATCAGTTTTCCACATTTTTCGCATTTGCAGTGGAAACAGGACATCTTGTGGCAATGCTCCTCTGCTCCAAGATATTCAAAACAGGCACTGCTTGTCCCGTCTACATTGTATTTTGCAACCAGTCCCTGCTCTACCATCTTTTCAAGATTACGGTAAACTGTTGTCGTTCCGACATTGATTCCCTGCTCTTTGAAATAGGAGCAGACATCTGCGGCCGTCACATGTGTACCCTCTATCGTCTGAAGATAAGCCAGTATCTGTTTCATTTGTTTTGTCTGATAAGGTGCTTTCGTTCCCATAATTTCTTCCTTCTTTTTACCCAAAATGAAAACCGTTTTCATATTATAGCACATTCTGATAGAGTGTCAATATGAAAACGGTTTTCATTTTTGATATTTTTTCTTATTTAGTTATTCTTCTACTTTCATCTCGCGAACGATTTTACGAAGCTTCAGAACCATGGATGGTGCTACGGAGAGTTCATCCAGTCCCATACGTACAAACTGCTCGGTAAGAGTTGCATCTGCTCCAAGTTCTCCGCAGATACCTGCCCATTTACCACATTTATGCGCATTGTCCACAACCATCTGGATCATACGCAGGATTGCTTCATGATGTGGATTATAGAACTCATCCAGTTTTTCATTCTGGCGGTCAATTGCCAGTGTATACTGAGTCAGATCATTCGTTCCAATACTGAAAAAATCTACCATCTCTGCCAGTTTATCACTGATAATCGCTGCTGCCGGAGTCTCAATCATGATTCCCTGTTCCGGAATCTTATACTGAATCTCCTGTGCTTTCAACTCTTCTTCTACTTCTGCTACAATCTCATAAATTTTCTTTACTTCTTCTGTAGAAGTAATCATCGGATACATGATAGAAAGATTTCCATAAACGGCTGCGCGGAGAAGTGCACGAAGCTGAGTTTTGAAAATTTCCGGCTGTCTCAGACAAATACGGATCGCACGGTATCCCATAGCCGGGTTATCTTCATTACCAAGATTGAAATAATCTACCTGTTTGTCGGCTCCGATATCCAATGTACGGATAATAACCTTCTTACCTGCCATCATCTGTACTGCCTGCTTGTAAGCCTGGAACTGTTCCTCCTCAGTAGGGAAATCATTTCTTCCAAGATACAGGAATTCACTTCTGAAAAGTCCGATTCCACCGGCATCGTTTTCCATTACATAACCAATATCGCCAACGCTTCCAATGTTTGCATAAATATTGATCTTACGTCCGTCCAGAGTAATGTTTTCTTTGCCTTTGAGTTCCTGAAGAAGCTTCAGTTTCTCAGCTTCTTCCTGTATTTTGGTTTCAGTCTGTGCTTTTGTCTCTTCATCCGGGTCAAAAGTAACCATTCCCTGGAAACCGTCTACAACCGCTGTCATTCCACTCTGAAGAGCTTCCAGATCCATTTTTACTCCGATCAGTGCCGGAATATTCATCATACGCGCAAGAATCGCTGTATGAGAATTGGTAGATCCGTGAACTGTTACAAATGCAAGGATCTTATCTTTGTCCATCTGGACTGTCTCGCTTGGACTAAGATCATCCGCTACAATTATAGATGGCTCGATAGAGCTTAAATCCACATCTCCCTGGCCGCTTAAATTACGTACAAGACGTTCGGAGATATCTTTGATATCGGCAGAACGTGCTTTCATATAATCATCGTCCATGGAAGCAAACATCTCTGCGAAATTATCGCCGGTAACCGCAACCGCATACTCGGCGTTGACCTGTTCGGTGCGGATCATATTCTGGATTGCCTCCAGATAATCCTCATCCTCCAGCATCATCTGATGTACTTCGAAGATTGCAGCACTGGCTTCGCCAACTTCTCTGACAGCCTTGTCATACAGTTTCTGCAGCTGTTCCTGGGATGCTTTTAATGCCTCATCCACACGTTTTACTTCTGCTTCTGTATCTTCGATACGGGTACGTTTTACCTGATAATCATTTTTCTTAAGAACCACGATTGGTCCCATCGCGATTCCTTTATATACAGATTTTCCCTGAAAACACTGCATTCCTTTTCCTCCCTGAATTCAAATGTAAACTGATTCTGGTCGTTCCAGCGAATTATAAATTGTTCTCAAAGAATTCTTTTAATGCAGCAGCTGCAGCTTCTTCATCAGCGCCTTCTGCTGTTACAGTAACAATGTCACCCTGTTTTACGCCAAGAGACATGAGCATCATAAGCTGTGTCAGTTTCTTTGTTTTGCCGTCTTTTGTGATAGTGCATTCAGATTCGAATTTTTTTGCTTCTTTTACAAGAAGTCCTGCCGGTCTTGCATGGATTCCAAGTTCGTCTTTAATTGTATACTCAAATGTTTTCATAGTTTTGTTCTCCTTTTATATTATGTTTTTGTATTTATATTTATCCTACAGATACCTTCGACAGTGACATTTAACTTTATATCTTACTCATTGATATCCGTATCTAACATTCTTTCCAGATGCATGGCAAGATATCCGATTTCAATGTCCGGAATCGGAAGCTTCAGACTCTTTTCCATCTGTCGGCAGATCCTCTCTGCTGACATAAATGGTTCCGGAAACTTTACGGACATATATTCATTCAGATTCATTTTCAGTTTCTCACCATGAATTGCACGTGCCACCATATAACGGACATGATTCATCAGTCGATTATATCCCAGAGACATGACATCAATGGAATTTCCAGTTTCTTTCTCAACAAGTGAAATACATTCCCGGACTGTTCTTGCAATTTCCATTGCCTGAGAAACATTTTCATCTACGATGGCAGCATGCACATGCAAGGCGATATAGCCAATCTCGTGTTCGTCAATCTCAATCTGCATTTTCTCTTTCAAGAGTTCCTGAATACAACTGGCTACTTTATATTCTTTATAAAACATAACACGGATGTCATCGGTCAGCGGGTTGCTGATCTGTTCTCCATTCTGAATGCGGCGGATCGCAAAGTCCAGATGATCTGCCATGGTAAAAAGAATTGTCCGGTCTACTTTGCCAAATTCCTGCTCCGCCTGATTCAGCACTTCGTTTGCAAACTCCAGACAAAGTGGTGAAACCGATTTGAGGATATCTTTTGCATCTCCTCTCTCTGTCATTTCTTTCAATGAATAAACCTTTGCTTCCGCAGTGACCGGAACAGTTTGTCCCACTTTCTTGCCAAAAGCAACTCCTTTTCCCATAACCAGACATTCCTGGTTATTTTCATCCTGGATTCCCATAAAGGAATTATGATTTAAAATTTTTGCTATCCTGTACAACATCCGTATCTCTTCCCCATCCGGGTAGTTCTTACTGAAGAACCTCGATTTCGAAAAGCGGCTCTCCTGCTTTGACCTGACCCTC
>OLQR01000675.1_pt1 | contig 24044 bp, 19 predicted proteins | sample 1671881 | NCBI WGS metagenome assembly OLQR01 (sample SAMEA3136623, study PRJEB25190) | human gut metagenome | biome: human gut; feature: human-associated habitat; material: faeces | place: Austria | collected 2013 | reverse complement strand
TCCAAAGATAGAGCAGGATGCGGATGGAAATACTCTCACAGGAGAAAAATCATATATTCTTCATTTCGAAAGCTATCCGCAGGTTCTTGAAGGGGGATTCTGGTCTGTGACCGCATATGGGGACGATGATTTCCTGATCGATAATCCTATTAATCGTTACTGTATAAATGACCGTTCCGGTTTACAGGCAAATGATGATGGTTCCGTTGATGTTATTCTGTCTGAAGATGCCCCAAAGGACACCACAAACTGGCTTCCTGTGGGTGCTGGAGGTTTCCATCTGTTTATGCGTATCTATACGCCTGATATGGACGCCCTGGAGACGTGGATGGCACCGACCATTACAGAGATTTATCCATCAAATGTGAACTAAATATTTTCACATTGTACAGAAAGAGGATTGATTCTTCTGAAAAATGTGCTAGAATAAAGAAAAAACGAATATTAGATACCAGAGATTTGAGCAAGGTAGATGAAACGACAGGCAGTCGTTTTATTTGCCTTGCTTTTTTGTGTGATAAAGGAGAGGAATGGATATGTTTGATGTTGTTATTATTGGTGCAGGAGTGACAGGCAGCGCGATTGCCAGAGAGGTTTCCAGATATAAGTTGAATACGTGTGTGATTGAAAAGGAAGAGGATGTCTGTAATGAGACATCCAAGGCAAACAGTGCGATCATCCATGCGGGATTTGATGCAGTTCCGGGAACGATGAAGGCAAAGTTAAATGTGATGGGAAATGCGATGATGGACAGAATCGCAGAAGAGCTTGACATTCCATTTAAGAGAAACGGCTCTTTGGTCGTATGTACGAAAGAGCAGGATCCGGAAGGACTTCAGGTTTTAATGGAGAGAGGTAAGAAAAATGGAGTTCCTGGACTTCAGATTTTAGACAAAGAGGCTCTGATTGAGAAAGAGTCGAACCTGGCAGATGATGTGACATGTGCACTGTGGGCTCCAACCGGAGGAATCGTTTGTCCATTCCATATGACAATGGGATATGCGGAAAATGCATACGAGAACGGTGTTCGGTTTTTCCTGAATACAAAAGTTGAAAAACTGGAAAAGACAGGAGAAGGATTTAGAGTTCAGGTTCATCACGCAGATACCGGTGTTGATGAGACAATCGAGACAAAACTTATTATTAATGCAGCAGGAGTTTATGCTGATGAGATCAATAATCAGCTTTCAGACAGAAAGCTTCATATCACAGCCCGTAAAGGGGAATACATGCTTTTGGATAAGACAGTTGGAGATTATGTGAAGAGTACAATCTTCCAGCTTCCGTCGAAAATGGGAAAGGGAGTACTGGTCACACCGACAGTTCACGGCAATCTGCTTGTAGGTCCTACAGCAGTAAATGTAGAAGATAAAGGTGCTGTAAACACGACAATGGATGGTCTGGATCAGATCGCAAGAGTTTCCTCTCATAGCGTTAAGAATGTTCCGCTTCGTCAAGTGATTACTTCTTTTGCAGGTCTTCGTGCACACGAGGATGGAGATGACTTTGTAATTGGTGAATCAGCGGATGTAAAAGGACTGATCAATGCAGCAGGCATTGAATCTCCGGGACTTTCTTCAGCACCGGCAATCGGTGTTACGGTTGCAGAACTTGTAAGAGACCTTTTGAATGCAGAAGAAAAGTCTGATTTTAATCCGGTGAGACATGGGATTTTAGATCCGGATACGCTTTCTCTGGAAGAGAGAAATCAGCTGATCAAAGAAACTCCGGCTTATGGAAATATTATCTGCCGCTGTGAGATGATCACAGAAGGAGAAATTCTGGATGCAATTCACCGTCCGCTTGGTGCACGCTCTCTGGATGGAGTGAAGCGCCGGACAAGAGCCGGCATGGGGCGTTGCCAATCAGGATTCTGTTCCCCGAAGGTTATGGAGATTTTGGAAAGAGAAGTCCCAATGCGGGTAGATCAGATTGGAAAAAACGGCATTGGATCAGAATTTATCGTAGGTGAAAATAAAGAACTGGAGGATGAGTAAAATGAAAACATATGATTTAATCATAATTGGTGGAGGTCCTGCAGGACTTGCGGCAGCAGTCGCAGCAAAGGATAACGGAATTGACAACATTTTGATTTTGGAAAGAGATAAAAGCCTCGGAGGCATTTTGCAGCAGTGCATCCATAATGGATTCGGTTTGCATACATTTAAAGAAGAACTGACAGGACCTGAGTATGCAGCACGTTTTATTGAGCAGGTAGAAGAACGTGGTATTGAATATAAATTAAATACAATGGTCATGGACATTTCTCCGGAAAAGGTAGTAACCGCCACAAACCGCGAGGATGGAATTCTGCTTCTTCAGGCAAATGCAATTATCCTGGCGATGGGATGCAGAGAGCGTTCTAGAGGAGCACTGAATATTCCGGGGTATCGTCCGGCTGGAATTTATTCTGCCGGAACGGCACAGCATCTTGTAAATATGGAAGGGCTTATGCCGGGAAAAGAAGTTGTAATCCTTGGATCCGGAGATATCGGTCTGATCATGGCGAGACGTATGACACTTGAAGGGGCGAAGGTTAAAGTGGTTGCAGAGCTGATGCCTTATTCCGGTGGATTGAAGAGAAATATTGTACAGTGTCTGGATGACTTTGAGATTCCGCTGAAGCTGAGTCATACAGTGATCGATATAGAAGGAAAGCATCGTGTAGAAGCTGTTACGATCGCAGAAGTCGGACCGGACCGCAAGCCGATTCCAGGAACAGAGGAAAGATATACTTGTGATACTTTGCTTCTTTCCTGTGGACTCCTTCCGGAAAATGAGCTTTCAAAAAGCGCAGGAGTAGAACTTTCACAGGTTACTTCAGGTCCAGTCGTAAATGATTCACTGGAAACAAGTGTGGACGGCATCTTCGCATGTGGAAATGTATTACATGTGCATGATCTTGTGGATTTTGTATCTCAGGAGGCAGCGACAGCAGGAAAGAACGCAGCCATTTATATAAAGGCAGGAGAAAAGGACGTGCAGGCAGAAATGCTTCCGATTTCTCCGGAAGGCGGAGTGCGCTACACAGTACCATCCTTTGTAAGACCTTCTGAAATGGAAGAAAATCTGACAGTTCGTTTCCGTGTCGGAGATGTATATAAGAATAAGGCGATTGCAGTGTATTTTGACGATCGGCTGATTGGTAAGAAGAAACGTCAGGTAATGGCGCCGGGTGAGATGGAGCAGGTAATCCTGAAGAAAAAGAAACTGGAAGAATACCCGGAGACAAAGAAGATTACGATTCGGATCGAGGAGGCATAAGAAAATGAGTGAGAGAGAATTAATCTGTATCGGATGCCCGATGGGATGTCCGATCGTTGTAAAAATGGAAGACGGAAAAGTTGTATCCGTTACAGGAAATACGTGTCCACGTGGAGAGGCGTATGCAAGAAAGGAAGTAACTGATCCAACGCGTATTGTAACGACTACAGTTCGTGTCGCAGACGGAAAAGTACCAATGATCAATGTGAAGACAGAGCATGACATTCCAAAAGATAAGATTTTTGACTGTATCGCAGCACTTCGCGGCGTAACAATCAAAGCTCCGGTTCACATTGGAGATATTGTGTTGGAAAATGTGGCAGGTACAGGTGTAAATATCGTAGCTGCCGGAAATGTGGATGCAGTACACTAGACGATAGTGAAGGAGATATAGTATAATTTATGAAACAGATGCCAGATACAAGTACTGTTGTTCACAGTTTCTGTGTCTGGCATTCATTTGATCTTAGCTGAACAAAGGAGAATTGAAATGAATTATAAATTTCTGGATGCGTTGGAGGTATCCCCTGTGATTGCAGCGGTAAAAGATGATGAAGGAGTAGATGCCTGTCTGAAAAGTGAAAGCCAGGTTGTATTTATTTTATATGGAGACATCTGTACAATTCCGGAGATTGTTTCTAAAGTAAAAGCAGCAGGAAAACTGGCGGTAGTACATCTAGACTTGATCCATGGGCTGGCATCGAAGAACATTGCAGCAGATTTTATCAAAAAATATACAGAAGCGGATGGTGTAATTTCCACAAAACCGACGATCATTCATCGAGCGAAGGAACTTGGAATGCTCACGGTATTGCGCGTATTTTTGATTGATTCTATGGCTTATGAAAATGTGAAAACACAGGTAACGGCAGCAAAACCGGATGTGGTAGAGGTTCTTCCGGGAATGATGCCGAAGGTGATCGGAAAGATCTGTAAAGATCTTCCGGTACCTGTGATCGCCGGAGGAATGATCCGGGAGAAGGAAGATGTAATGGCACTTCTTAAGGCAGGAGTAACCAGTGTATCGTCTACGAATCCGGAAATCTGGTTTGAATAAGCTTTTATTTTTTCATCTTCTTTAATTTCAGCCGCCCGGCATGAAGCATGTATACAACTGCAGGAATTAAGGAGAGCAGTTGTGTGTATGTATAATCTGTTGCCAGAGATACAGGTGAAAGCACAACATGGAATGCAAGGAAGAGGAAAGCTCCGGCGGTAATTAGATTACAAAGGAGATACTTCCAGCCGAAGATTCCTAAAGCAGAGGCTGTCAGGAGTGCCACCAGCGATATCGTATCAAGTGAAACCGGCAAATGAATAAAATCATACTTTGCAGAAAAAAGTGTCAGGATCGCGTAAAGGAAAAGAAGCAGGTTCAATAATCCCATGATCTTGAACAATAAACTGTAAAAAGGTGTGACCGGGCAATCCGGCCACAATTCTACATCCAGTTTTTCAGCAAGTTCAATCGCGGAGCGGGTGAATGTTGTGTTTGTCATTACGATGACCTTGTCACAGTCATAAAAATTTGCACCGGCATAAGCTTCCTGGACTGCTTTGTTACCAACGGGATACGTGTAATACTTACACTGTATCCCGTATTTTTTTCTGTGTTTATAGGCAATGATGTCAACGCCTTGATCCCCAGAACTTTTAGTAACTTCTATTTTTGAAAAATGTTTTCTTTTTAGTATGATCGCACACTGTTCTTCGAACTGATATCCATCCATGTGTTGCTGCTTCTCCTATATGCTGTCTGAAATCATGATGTTGGGGTCAAAAGGTATTTTGACCCCTATGATACACGGATTGCTTCGCATTTCATGCTCTCGCAATCCTAAAACACCTCAAATCCGCTCATTTTTCTACGAAAAATGGCTACTTTTCGGTGTTTTGCGGGTCAATAAGTCATGCTTTTTCATGCAAGCAAGAAACGCATGACCTTTTGACCCTTGTATCAAATCATTTAAGTAAGAAGAATGCGGGGAGGCATTCTTCTTACTTGATCAGGTAGAAATAGAATAGCATATTTCAGAGAAAAGAACAAGTGTTCTTTTTTTTACATTCCGTCCTTCAGTACATTGTGATCACGCAGTACCTTTTCAATCACATTTCCTTTTACGAATTTCAGAAGAGGTTTCTTCAGTGCGTTCAGCGGTCCTGGCAGCTGGATCTCAAGTGGAGATTTTCCGTCCATAAGTTTTACAGAGCTGTCGAGAAGCTCGCGGATATCATAAACACTTCCCCATACTTCAGGCACACCACGGTCTACTTTGAGAAGTCCATAAACAGCTTCCATAGCAGTACGTACAGAATACTCTGTTGTGAAAACAGTATCTCTTGGAGTTTCAGCAAACTGTCCGAGGAAAGCGAAGTTGACACATCCATCCGGGATAACATCCGGGCGGTCACCTTTTGCACGTGGCATGAAGAATGCTGTGATGTAAGGCATCATTGTCGGTACACAGATTGCACTGTTTTCTGCCAGATCCATGATCTGATCTTCCGGAACACCAAGGTGATAGAGCCATTCTGCTGTGATTTCTTTTCCGGTACAGTCTTTCATAGGCTTCTTGATATAGTCACCAGGCACATCAGTAAATAATCCATAAACCCAGACACATACCTTATCTTTATCCTGGCCTTTGAACTGTCCCTGACGATTGATCGTCCAGCTTAACAGCCAGCTGGAATCCTGGCAGCTGACGATACCGCCGGTTACAACATTTCCGGTGCGAGGGTCACGTTTGCAAATATCTGTGATATAAGGAATGATCTTGTCATCCAGAGTTGTAACTGTTGCAGATTCCCAGTTTGTCTTGGCAATGTCGGAACAGAATTTTTCCGGATGTCCGAAGGATGGATCCTGACGGGCAATGTTTTTCCAAAGGTTCCATACACCGCTTGTACGGACTTCGGCATCCCCGTTTGGTGCATGGTTCTGATCTCCATAAATGGTTCCCTCTGTACAGCTTCCGTTTGTGACGAATACGAGGTCATTTTCTGTCAGGACGATACCTCTTTCCTGTCCGTTTACTTTACATTCAATTGCAGATGCAATCTTTTTGTCTCCTTCGAATTTGAATACAACATTTGTGACTTCTGTATTGAACTGGAAGTCCACACCGGCATCTTCGAGGTATCTCTGCATCGGAAGAATGAGGGATTCATACTGATTATATTTGGTAAATTTCAATGCACTGAAATCAGGCAGTCCGGCAATATGGTGGATAAATCTCTGGAAATATAATTTCATTTCCAAAGCACTGTGCCAGTTTTCAAATGCAAACATTGTTCTCCAATAGAGCCAGAAAGTAGAATCAAATACTTCTTCGTCAAAAACATCTTCGATGGTTTTATCGTAGAGATCTTCGTCTTTTGTCATGAAGAGTTTCATGATTTCCATACAGCCCTTCTGACTGAGGTTGAATTTTCCGTCTGTATGTGCGTCTTTGCCACGATTTACAGTTGCACGACAAAGAGAATAGTTCGGGTCATGTTTATTGAGCCAGTAATATTCATCAAGTACAGAAACACCAGGTGTCTCGATGGATGGAATGCTGCGGAAGAGATCCCACAGACATTCGAAATGGTTTTCCATCTCACGTCCACCGCGCATTACATAACCTCGGGAAGTATCATAGATTCCATCACATGCACCACCGGCAATATCCATTGCTTCTAAAATGTGGATCTGGCATCCAGGCATCTGTGCATCACGGACAAGGAAACATGCCGCTGCCAGAGAGGCAAGTCCGCTTCCTACGATGTAAGCATTTTTCTGATCTACACCTTCCGGTTTCTCCGGATGTGCAAATGCTTCGTAGTTTCCGTTGGAATAATAGATGCCTTTGCTGTTGCGATCATATTTTCCGCGCTCCGTGTTACGATAGTTATCTGGAACGGAAGAATCGGCAACAGTACTCTTCTTAAAAATAGAATTACCGGATTCTGAATTACCAGATTCTTTTTTTGCTTTCTGTGCGAGATAAATTGCAGTTCCTGTTCCTGCTGCTACTGCAGAGATTACACCAAGTTTAGATTTCTTATTTGACATAATAAACCACCTTTCTGAAAAAACGGATTCATGTCTCGTTTTGAGATCATCTCATCATAATTACTCTAAATAACGAGATATGAAGTATAGTTGTTATAGTTATAGTATGGACATTTTTAAAGATTTTCACTTTACAAAAAGAGGCAAGTGATAAAAAACTTATCATTTGCCTCTTTTTGTAAAGTGTTATAGTTGGGGGCTTTTGTCCTCAACATTTATTCATGTGATAATTATAGGAAATATTATATATGGAGATTATGAATTCTCTTTTTCTGAAAGTGCTGCGAAATTTTCAATTGAATGCGTAAGGCTTCCGTGGATGGTAATACTGATCTTATGTGCCAGATCAACATAATCGTCCTTCATTCCCTGTTTGATCCAGTCGAGCATAAGACCGACAAAGCTGTATTTATAAAAATCGGCAATAAAGCGCCGATCTTCTTCAGAAATACTGGTGCCTTCTGCTTTTTCCTCTACAACATTCATCAGTAAATCGGAAGTCAGATGAAAAAGGAAACTTTCAATCTGATCCCGGCTGATGCAGCGGTAAGCATTTAATATAAATGGCTTATTTTCATACACAGCATCAAAAATCTGTACCAGTCCTTCAGACCAGGTGTCGTAAGTTTTTTTGCCGGCAAGAGCACGTGTTGCATCTTCCAGGCAGGACCATTCGACCAGATCATAAATATCTTTAAAGTGATAGTAGAAAGCCATACGGCTGATGTCGCAGTCTTCGGTTAAATCGCGGATGGTTATCTTATCGAGCGACTTTTGAAGCATTAATTTTTTCAGAGATTCTTCCAATATTTGTTTTGTCTGGTTTATCATAGAGGGTCCCTCCGTTTGTTACGAAAATTAAGTGTGACTATAATTTATAGTATCACATTTTCCAAAACAGATAGCAAGTATTACACCATTTTTAAAAATCCTCTGGTGATGTATTTTAATTATGGGAAAACAAAGGAGATTCTGTTATAATCTTTAAATAAAGTAAAAGTAAGGTTATAAAGATATGAAAGAAAAGAAAATCACACGGATTCTGCGTATTTTCATGATGCTTCTTACCTGTATCCTGATTGCATTATTCTTTGGAATTATGATATTGGTCAGCGATATGCAAGGGACGGCTCGTGTAGTGAATTATGCCGGGCTTGTGCGTGGAAAGACGCAGCAGATCATCAAACTGGAAAATGCACAGAAACCACAGGATGAAATGATCAGGGAAGTGGATGCGTATATTGATGGGTTACGTCATGGCAGCGATGAACTGAACCTTGTCCGTCTGGATGATAAAGCATTTCAGGATAAGATGGAAGTGCAGGAACAATTTTTTGAACAACTAAAGGAAGAAATCTATAAGGCTCGAGAAGAAGGATATGAGAATACACAGATTATAAATAAAAGTGAAACATTTTTTACAATCTGTGATGAGACAACAGGGCTTGCGGAAAGTTATTCGCAGAAGCTGGCATCTTCCTTAAATCGTCTGGAGAAAATTGTTGTCGTGGATATTATTGGAATTGTGTGTCTGTTGGGATATGAGCTTTTCAAGGCATTACGGTACGCGGCGCAAAACCGTGTGCTTCGTCAGAAGGTTTATCTGGATGAGGCAACAGGACTTCCGAATAAGAATAAGTGCGAGGAGATTCTGGCATCTGAAGAGCCGCTTACGGATAGGGAATCAACAGCGGTAATGGTGTTTGATTTAAATAATCTGAGAATTATTAATGACCGGCAGGGACATGAAAGAGGCGATCAATATATCAGATCATTTGCAGAACAATTGCGGGCAGCACTTCCGGAGAAATATTTTGTCGGAAGAGACGGTGGAGACGAGTTTATTGCAGTGTTAAAGCAGGTGGATCATAAGCAGGTGAAAGACTGTCTGCAGATGATACGGGAACAGACGGAGCGTTATTCAAAGAATCATCCGGATATGCTACTTAGCTATGCAGTGGGATATGCATTGTCTACAGATTTTCCGGGAAGTAATATGAAAGACCTGTTCCGATATGCGGATAAGAACATGTATGTAGACAAGAATCGGGCGAAGATGAAAGAAGCAGCTGACAAGCGGAGAATTAGGAGTCGGCTGTTACAATCTGTAAAAGAAAAAGGATTTCATTTTACAGATTGTCTGTACTGTGATGCGATTGTGGATCAGTATGTTGTTCTTCGTGCAAGCTCAGAATTTTTCCTTGCAGATGATGGTAGTTATTCTGGTGCAGTAGAGCAGATTATACAGGAGCTGGAGGAGGAAGAGAAACGCAGGGAACTATGGGAGAAACTTCAGCTGTCGGAAATCCGGGAAACACTGACAGAGGAACATCAGGTAGAGGAATATTTTTATTGTCACAAAGATGGTGACAGAGTTTTGCGTGGCCGGATCACACTTTTACTGCCTGACTTTGCTGAAAATGGAAATCTGCATCATTTTCTTGTTGGGTTTGATGTTTATCAGGACAGGGACAGATTGATCGTAAATGAGAAAAAGCAACTGACACAGTTCTATGAACAGCTGACGCAGTCCATTTTGGAAAACGGAAACTATATAGAAGCATTAATGGATACAGCAGAAATAATCCAAAGTGTTAATCTGACACAGAATTTATTAGAAAAGATATTTTGGCAAAACAGGGAAAACAGGCAGATTCCAGAGATAAAACTTCCATGTCCTTATGATACGTATTGTAAGAACTATCAGCGGTTCGTGACAAAAGAGACGAGAGAAAATTATCGTATCACAGAAAATCCGGCACAGCTGATCGAACGTTTTAAAGCAGGCGAAAAGCAGGTGACTGTGGAATATCAGGTAGAGCAAAGTGATGGAAGCAGATGCTGGTGGCAGGAGACAGTCCTGATGTCACAGGAGATGGTTTATGAAAGTAAGACGAAGCAGACAAGTACGGTGATCGGTGCAATTATTTTGTTCAAGGATATTTCAGAGTTCCATGAGCAGGAAGAAAGAGAAAGAGAACGTCTGCAGGTTGCATACGAAAAAGCGGATCTCGAGAGCCGTGCGAAGACAGAATTCATGAATCGGATGAGTCATGATATCCGTACACCGATCAATGGTATTCTCGGAATGATCCAGATGATCCGTAAGAACTATAAGGATCAGGAAAAGATAGAAGAGTGTGTTGATAAAATGGATCTGTCTGTCCAACATCTGAGTGAACTGGTCAATGATGTACTTGATATGAGTAAAATAGAGTCAGGATATTTAGAGTTGCAGAATGATACGTTTGATCTGAATACGTTGATAGATCAGGTAGAAGTTGTGGTCAGTGCACAGGTAGAGGCAATGGAAATCAGCTATGAGAGCCATCGGGAAAAGGTGAATCATACGATGCTGAGCGGAGATACGCTGCAGATCAGAAGAATTATGCTGAATCTGTTCAGTAATGCAATCAAATATAATAAGCGTGGAGGAAGGATAGACACTTATGTAAAAGAACTTTCTTTTGATGGAATGTGTGCGGCATTCGAATTTCGTATTACGGATACAGGTGTCGGGATGAGCAGGGAATATATAAAAGAAGAATTGTTTAAGCCTTTTACACAGGAAATAAATGATGCAAGAACGCAGTATAAAGGAACGGGGCTGGGAATGTCAATTGTAAAAGGACTGGTCGAAAAGATGGGTGGAACAATTCGGGTGAGCAGTACGCCCGGCGTTGGAACGGAGTTCCGTTTTTATTTGAGTTTTCCAGTAGTTCAGCCGGAAAAGGAAAGCCAGAATGAAGAATGTGTGCAGAGAACAAAACAGGATCTGAAAGAGGATAAACCGCTCAGAGGATATCATATTCTTCTTGCCGAAGATAATGAGATCAATATGGAGATTGCAGAGTTTTATCTGGAAGAAGCTGGTGCACAGGTGACAAAGGCATGGAATGGACGGGAAGCTGCGGAACTATTTAAACAGTCGGGGCTAAGAGAATATGATGCTGTTCTTATGGATATCATGATGCCGGAGTTGGATGGAAAAGAGGCATCACGAAAGATCCGCTCTATGGCAGACCAAAGGGAAGATGCAGCCGAGATTCCGATTTTGGCAATGACAGCACAGGCGTCTACCGAAAGTATACATCAGTGTAAGTCAGCCGGAATGAATGAGTGTATCTTTAAACCTGTGAACGCAAAAGAACTGATCAGATTACTTCAGGATATAGTTGCAAAAATATAAATTGAGAGGGAAGGAAAATGCACGAATTAGGTGTTGTCTTTTATGTTGTAAAAGATGTAAAGAAGGTTGCGGAGGAAAATCATGTGGAGAAGGTTTCTGCCGTGACACTGGAGATTGGGGAAGTGTCAGGAATACTACATGATTATCTGACGGATTGCTGGAATTGGGCGAAGAAGAAAGAACCGCTTATGGAAGAAGCCGAACTGAAAATCGAGCAGATAGAAGCAGTAACATTTTGTGAGGAATGCCAGAAAGAATATCCAACGGTAGAACATGGGAAAATCTGTCCGTACTGTGGAAGTGAAAATACCTATCTGCTTCGTGGGAATGAATTTTTAATAAAAGAGATAGAAGTATCGGACTGAAAAATCAGCGTCTTACCTATTGTCAACCGCTTTGATAGATGATACAATACGAAAGACTTAAAAGAATCACAGGTGTTGCTGATCACAGCAGCCCGTAAACATTTCTTACAGTTTCTAGTAATACACGAGTTAAGCGAGGAAAAGAATTATGCGTCAGATTATCTATGATAAAGTGAAATACATTGCAGACAAATACAAAGGATATATTGATACGGAAGATTTGATGAAGGAAGGACTTACAAATCGTCAGATTGGTCTGTTGACAGCAGAAGGAAAGCTTGAGAAGGTAGCACATGGACATTATTGGATCATTAGTCCGGAGTTTTCCAAACCGGAAGATTATAAGGCAGTGGAAGTGGCACGAGTAAATAGAAAAGCGGTAATCTGCGCAGACAGTGCATGCTATTACATGGGCCTGATTGATAAAGAGCCGGAGATTCTTTCAATTGCAACAAGAAGAAGTGACCGTCACAAGATGAAGATGAATTTTGAAGTCAGCAGACATTACTTCTCAGAGCAGGCTTTTGAGGATGAGAAGCATGTGTTTGATACAAAGTACGGTTCTTACAATGTATATGGAATTGACAGAAGCGTGTGCGACTGCATCCGTTTCCGTGAAGACATTGATAAAGATATCTTTGAACTTGTTATTGAGAACTACAGAAAGTACGATAAGAAGAATGAAGAACGTCTCATGGCATATGCAAAAGCAATGCGTATCGGAAGACAGGTAGAGAGAATCGGATTGGATAGATAGTCTATAATAATGATATAAGAGAGTCTGTCATTTTGACAGGCTCTCTTTAATTAAAATAAGAGAAAGGAAAGAGCACATTATGAAGACATTACTTGCATATCTGAAAGATTATAAAAAAGAATCCATACTTGCTCCGTTGTTCAAGATGCTGGAAGCATCTTTTGAGTTGTTTGTTCCGTTGGTAATGGCGGCAATTATTGATGTGGGAATTGCAAATCAGGATAAGCCATATATTGTGAAAATGTGTTTTGTACTGATCGCGCTGGGAATCATCGGACTTGTCTGTTCCATTACAGCACAGTATTTTGCAGCGAAGGCAGCAACAGGAGTCGGAACGGGAATAAGACATGGATTATTTGAACATATCCAGAAATTTACATTTACGGAAATGGACCAATTAGGAACATCTACATTGATCACACGAATGACAAGTGATATCAATCAGATCCAGTCAGGTGTGAATCTTGTTTTACGATTGTTCCTGCGTTCGCCGTTCATTGTATTTGGTGCAATGATTATGGCATTTACAGTAGATGTGAAAGCAGCACTTGTATTTGTTGTGACGATTCCGCTTCTTTCACTTATTGTGTTTGGAATCATGCTTGTGACGATGCCGATGTATAAGAAAGTGCAGGCAGATCTAGATCAGGTACTTCTTGCAACGAGGGAAAATCTGACAGGAGCAAGAGTTATCCGTGCATTCAATAAAGAAGAGGATGAGACGAAGCGGTTTGAAAATGCGAATCAAATTCTTACAGATGCGCAGAAATATGTGGGACGCATTTCCGGAATGATGAATCCGCTGACATATATTATTGTAAACGGAGCAATCATAGCATTGATCTATGTCGGTGCAGTCCGTGTTGATATCGGAGATCTGACCCAGGGACAGGTTGTGGCACTTATTAATTATATGTCACAGATTCTTGTTGAACTTGTGAAGTTAGCGAACTTGATCATTTCCGTGACGAAGGCAGCAGCATGTCTGAACCGTGTGGAGAGTGTGCTTGCTGTGAAACCAGATATGAATGAGGGAGATGTAAGATGGAAGAGCAATTCTTCCGAAACAGATTGGGATTTGAAAAATAAAATTCCGGTCGTAGAATTCTCTCACGTATCTTTGACCTATAAAGGAGCTTCAGATACATCCTTATCTGATATAAATTTCTGCGCCAAGAAAGGACAGACGATAGGAATCATCGGGGGAACAGGTTCAGGAAAATCGTCTCTTGTGAATCTGATTCCGAGATTTTATGATGCAACAGACGGTACAGTGAAGATCAATGGACGTGATATCAAAGAATATCAGACAGAGAACCTAAGAGAACATATCGGTGTCGTTCTTCAGAAAGCAGTGCTTTTCAAAGGGAGTATTGCGGACAATCTCCGCTGGGGAAAGGAAGATGCAACAGAGCAGGAAATGTATGAAGCATTGGACATTTCTCAGGCAAGAGAATTTGTTGATACGAAACAAGGTGGATTAGAATTTCAGATTGAACAGGGGGGAAGAAATCTTTCCGGAGGTCAGAAACAGAGAATGACGATTGCGCGCGCACTGGTTCGGAAACCGGAGATCCTGATTCTTGATGACAGTGCATCAGCGTTGGATTTTGCTACAGATGCGGCACTTCGCAAGTCAATCAAAGAGATGAAAAACCAGCCGACCGTATTTATCGTATCTCAGAGAGCAGCATCTATTCAGCATGCAGACCAGATCATTGTGTTGGATGATGGAGCAATGGCAGGAATCGGAACACATGAAGAACTGTTGAAGGATTGTCCAATCTATCAGGAAATCTATTATTCACAATTTCCAAAGGAGGCGGTAATCAATGGCTGATAAAAGAAAGACAAATAGTGAGAAAAAACAGAAAAGTCAGGCAGCAACATTGAAAGAAGTAATCTGCCGACTTGGAAGATACAGAATTTTTCTCGTATTTTCAATTCTGCTTGCGACTGTGTCCGTTGCGCTTACATTATATATTCCAAAGCTGACAGGACATGCAGTTGATTATGTGATCGGAAAAGGCAAAGTGAATTTTCCGGGAGTAATTCAGGTGATGATTCAGATTGGCGTGTGCACACTGATCACGGCATTGGCACAGTGGCTGATGAATGTGTGTAATAACAAGATGACCTATCAGATGGTTCAGGATATCAGAAATGAAGCATTTGATAAAATAGAGCAGCTACCGTTGAAATATATTGATGGACATCCGTATGGTGAAGTCGTAAGCCGTGTAATTGCGGATGTTGACCAGTTTTCAGATGGACTACTGATGGGATTCACACAGCTTTTTACCGGTATTGCAACGATTATCGGAACATTTTGTTTTATGTTATCCGTAAATGTATCGATTACATTTGTTGTGGTTCTTATCACACCGGTATCATTCTTTGTAGCAAATTTTATTGCAAAGAGAACATTTCGCATGTTCCGCCTGCAATCTGAAATACGTGGAGAGCAGACAGGATTGATTGATGAAATGATCGGAAACCAGAAAGTGGTTCAGGCATTTGGGCGCGGAGAAGATGCAACAGAGCGTTTCGACGAAGTGAATAAAAGATTGCAGGAGGCATCCTTGCGGGCAACATTTTTCTCATCCATCACGAACCCGGCGACACGATTTGTTAACAGTCTGGTTTACACAGGAGTTGGAATTACCGGAGCATTTGCAGTTGTACGCGGTGCAATGAGCGTAGGACAATTGTCCAGTTTCTTGAGCTATGCAAATCAGTACACAAAGCCATTTAATGAGATTTCCGGAGTCGTGACAGAATTTCAGAATGCGATTGCATGTGCGCAGAGAGTATTTACATTGATTGATGAAGAACCGCAGATACCGGAACCGGAACATGCAGTTCATCTGACGGATATTGATGGAAATGTGAAAGTAGAGGATGTTTCATTCTCTTATCTGCCAGGTCAGCATTTGATTGAAGATTTTAATCTGGAAGTAAAGCCAGGACAGCGTATTGCGATTGTCGGACCGACCGGATGTGGAAAGACAACCTTGATCAATCTGCTGATGCGTTTCTATGATGTGAATGCAGGAAGTATTAAAGTAGAAGATATAGATATTCGCGAAATGACAAGAAAAAGTCTGCGTGCAGGGTACGGAATGGTTCTTCAGGAGACCTGGTTAAAAACGGGTACAATCCGTGAAAATATTGCTATGGGAAGACCGGATGCAACGGAAGAAGAGATTGTCGAGGCAGCGAAAGCTTCTCATATCCATAATTATATCCGTCGTCTGCCAAAAGGATATGATACATGGATCACAGAAGATGGTGGCGGGCTTTCACAGGGACAGAAGCAGCTGCTTTGTATTGCAAGAGTTATGTTATGCAGACCACCGATGTTGATTCTGGATGAAGCAACATCATCCATCGATACAAGAACGGAGATCAAGATTCAGCAGGCATTTGCAAAACTGATGGAAGGAAGAACAACTTTCATTGTTGCACACCGTCTGTCAACCATCCGTGAGGCTGATGTGATTCTCGTAATGAAAGATGGAAAAATCATTGAACAGGGAAATCATGAAGTACTGATGAAGAAGGAAGGTTTCTATCATCATCTGTATGAGAGCCAGTTTTCAATGTAGGATAAGGTATGATGCGAGATAGTGAGATACGTTGCAGGTCGCATGAAATGTAAATAGTAACGAAATGAAAAAGGAAGGCTATCAACTACGATAACAGTATAAATCGTAGTTGATAGCCTTCTTCTTTTCGTTTCAATAAATTATATTTATGGTAGAAGGAATGTATACATTACTATAAAGTGACAGATGCTTCCGCCCATTACGAACAGATGAAAGATTTCATGGCTTCCGAAATTCTTATGCTTGCTGTTGAAAATCGGGAGCTTCAGTGCGTAGATGACACCGCCAACAGTATAGATGATACCACCGGCTAAAAGCCATCCGAAAGCAGCAGCTGACAGATTATCAAGGATTGTAGAAAATGCAAGCACGCAAGTCCATCCCATGCCAATGTATAAAACGGAAGATACCCATTTCGGACAGAATACCCAGAAGGCTTTGATAAGGATGCCGACAATCGCGAATGCCCATACAATACATAGCAGTGTGATACCTTTGCGTCCGCCGATTACCAGCAGGCAGACAGGTGTGTAGCTTCCGGCGATCAGAACGGAGATCATCATGTGATCGATCTTCTTTAAAACCGTATTCACTTTCTCGGAAATATCAAATGTGTGATAAGTGGTACTTGCCGCATAAAGCAAGATAAGGCTGGCTGCGTAAATTGTAAGAGATACAATATAAAGTTTGCTCGGTTCACGAGCTGCTCTGTATAGAAGTGGTATTGCAGCGATAATTGCCATGATCATTCCAATAAAATGTGTAATTGCGCTTCCAGGTTCTTTGATATAAAGTCTTTTTTCCATAAAATCTACCTCCGATACATCTATATAATAACATGTAGTTTTTAATACTACATCCAAGAGATATATATACTATAGCACATATTTATGAAAAAGCAAGAGATATTTTGAAATTAAAAGTATCTTATTCCACAAAAAACAGGATGAAAGAAATCTGTGATGGAAAGTAAAAAACAGGCCGTGATTTCACAAAATTAAAATGTGAAATCACAGCCTGTTTCAGGTTATGTTTCTAATAAGTTCAATCTGTCAATCTATTCGATTACTGTTCCGGTCTTACCATTCAAAGCATCAGCAACTTTATCAAAGGAAGTAATGTAAGCTTTGCGGCCTTCGTGTCCTTCTACGAATTCAACTGCTGCACGGAATTTTGGAAGCATGTTGTAAATTCCAAAATGTCCCTCTTCCATGTAAGTTTTTGCCTGATCAACAGTAATTGTATCCAGTGGTTCCTCATTCGGTTTGCCAAGGTTGATACATACTTTCTCAACATTTGTAAGAATGATGAGAAGATCAGCATTAATTCCTTCTGCAAGCTTTCCGGCTGCGAGGTCTTTCTCGATAACAGCACTTGCGCCACGTAAATGATTATCCTGCTCAAGTACCGGAATACCGCCGCCACCTGCTGCGATAACAATCTGATCTGCATCAAGAAGAGCTTTCACTGCGTCGAGTTCAACAATCTTGACCGGATTCGGAGCAGAGACAGCACGGCGGAAACCTTTACCAGGTTCTTCCACTACGAAGTTGCCTTTCTTACGTTCTTCATTCGCTTCCTCAGCGTTCATATAACGGCCGAGAACCTTTGTTGGTGTGTAGAAAGCATCATCATAAGGATCTACGATCACCTGAGTGAGGACTGTGCTGACTGTACGGTAGATACCGCGGTTGAGAAGCTCTTCACGGATTCCGTTCTGAAGGTCATATCCGATATATCCCTGGCTCATGGCAGTACATACAGACATTGGGGATGCTGTATATTCCGGATGGTTCTTTGCAAATTCATTCAATGCAGTGTGGATCATACCAACCTGCGGAGCATTACTGTGTGTGATAGCAACCTGATAGCCTGCTTCGATCAGATCAGCGATACATTTGGCAGTGCTTTTAACGGCTACTTTCTGTTCTGGAAGTGTAGTTCCAAGTGCACGGTGTCCCAGTGCAACAACGACTCTTTTTTTCATAATATTTCCCTTTCTTCTAAGCTGTAATAGTTTGTCAGGGGGAACAGGTTCATACTGTATTAGAAAAAATCACAACAGTAAAACCAACCTTACTGATAATTAAGATTTTACTATTATTTAGCAGTAAAATCAATATTGGATTATGCCTGATAGAAGGTCAAATACAAAAATTGCTGTCAAAAGAATACAAATTGAAATTCTCATCCATTTCTTTAATTTCATGAAGAGACTGTTCCAGCGCGGAGCAAAGTAATAGAAAAATGCACAGCCAAGAAGTGCAAATACTGCCCCATCACCAAGATATGCTTCCCCATTCATGAAAGCAAGATAAGAATGATATTTCGGAAGCTCAATTCCAAAACCAAGATCAAGAAACAGCTGGATGAGATAATCAAGAACTGTATACACAATAAAGTTGATAATAAACATAGTAGCCGGTTTTTTGATATATTTCTTTAACAGCAACAGTATAAGCAGACCACAGATTCCGTACAACGGGAGCCATGGAAGCGTACGAAGGGTTACATTTTCCAGTGTGCCGCAACTGAGCAGTTCAGAAATGATTTCCAAAAGCCATCCGAAAATAGAAAAGGCATGGAATAAAAATACACAGGACAGAAAGTCATAATTCTGCGCCGGATTGACCGGTGATTTTACTGCGGCAATAGGTGGTTGCACGGAAAAAAGAAATACCGGATACTGATGCGGTGCAAAATAAGAGATCTTTGTGTAAGGACCTTCAGAATCGTCATAAAGTGCTTTACTGATCAGAAGTTCATCTTCAGAAGGAACATGCTCAAGATAAGAATCATTGAGCTGCTCATATTTAGGAGCTCTTGAAAGCACATAGTTTCTTCGTAAAAACAGATATAAGGATGCTTTACAGTTCATTTTGTACGGGCGGACATAAAGGATGTCCAGAATTCCAAGTGTAAAGAGAGATAAAAGCTCCCAGCCGAGGAAAGAACAATCTAACAAAAAGAGCTTCCATTTATTTCCCCTTGTAAGCTGTTTAGAGAGAAAAAAGGCATTCTTTTGACTGATTTTTGGATTCTCTGCGAGGATATATGGAATCATGCTATATTCATAATGCTTAATAATTCCACCGATAATTGTTAAATCCCAAAGTTTCTGAAAAAGCGTGTAGCAGAACATCACCCAGGAAGGATTTGCCAGGTAACGCAACTTATATAAAAAGAATATTTTAGAAATATTCGTATCTTCATAGTTATAAGATTCAACAAAAAAACGTTTCTCACCGACAATCAAAAGATTGCTGATAAAAAACTTATATAAAAGAGAAAGAATGACCCCAAGTGTAAGAAACGAAGTGACGATAAAGTCCGGACGCTTCAGGTAATTTTGAACCGTATGTAAAAAGGCAGCGGCTATGAAATTATCAGGAATAAAATCGAGAAATGCACTGCTGAAGCTTTCAGCAGAAATAAAAACAGGTAAAATAAGCGCTGTCTTTGTCTGAATCTTATCAGGAAAATAATTTAAAAATAAAGAGCGGGAAATTGGATACGAAGCTGTGAGCATTGCAATCAGAAAGCAGACAGATATACTTTGCCAATAGTTTGATTTTATTAAAATACGCGCCTTTTTCTTGAGCTCTTTTCTTGACCACATAAATAATATCCCCCATTGAATTGCTGCTGCGGTTCACATGCGTGCAATCAGCAACGCATCGTTTCCATAGATAACATCATTATAATTTAGTTGCGTACAGTTTACAAGTTAAGGTTCAGCTCATAAAGAAATATGTTATACTGTAGTTACTGGCCGCACACCGTGTGAACAGTAACATACTATAATTTACGCGAGCAACGAGCCAAAGTCCGTGCTTGCACGAGACCTTGGCGACTGCCGCGATAACTTGAGAAACTCGCAGAGCGTGTTTCTCATAGTTGTTGGGTTCAAGCGGATAAAATCTGCAGGTTAAGTGATTGTGTACCTGCATTAGACATAGAGATAGTGAAAAGAAAAGAGGGGTACGATGAACAGACAAAGCACATTATGTTATATTGAAAAAGATGGAAAATATTTGATGCTTCACAGAGTAGTGAAGAAAAATGATGTGAATAAAGATAAATGGATCGGCGTTGGCGGACATTTTGAATATGCAGAGAGTCCGGAGGAATGCCTTCTGCGTGAAGTGAAGGAGGAGACCGGTTATACATTGACTTCCTGGAAATACAGAGGAATCGTGACATTTGTATATGGAGAAGATGTAGTGGAATATATGTCACTGTATACAGCAGACGGATTTACAGGTGATCCGATCGAATGTGACGAGGGGATTCTTGAATGGGTGGAGAAAGAAAAGATAAAAGACCTGAATCTATGGGAGGGAGACAAGATTTTCTTCCGTCTGATGGACGAAGAAGAGGAATTTTTTTCTTTAAAGCTTGTGTATAATAAATCTGATGTGCTTGAGTATGTGGCACTCAACGGAAAGTCGATGGAACTTTTTGATGTGATTGATGAAGATGGAAATAAAACCGGACAGGTGAAAGAACGCGGTGTTGCACATAGAGATGGAACATTGCATTCAACGGTACACATCTGGATTGTACGTCCGAATCAGGAGAGTGGTTATGATATACTCCTTCAGAAACGAAGTGAATGTAAAGATTCGAACCCGGGAGCGTATGACATTTCTTCCGCAGGGCATGTCAGTGCCGGGGATGAACTGATGGAAAGTGCATTGCGTGAGATGAAAGAAGAACTTGGAATTCATGCAAGAGAAGATCAGCTTCAGTTTATCGGAACACACAGAGGACAGTTTGAAGCTGAATTTCATGGAAAACCATTCCGTGACAATGAACGCAGTACCGTATATCTTTATAGAGAACCAGTGGACATTAAAAATTTGAAATTACAGGAATCTGAAGTGGAAGAAGTGATCTGGATGGATTTCGAAGAATGCAGGAAGGGTATTGTGGATGGTACCCTGCCGAACTGCATTTATGAAGGAGAATTCCAGATGGTAGGAAAAGCACTCGGGATAGAGTAAGAAAACGGAATAGAAGATAGAACAAGCGTGAGAAAAAAAGAGTTGAACCTTGCTTGTCCGGGACAGTAGAATGGTCCGGACAGAAGTTTCAACTCTTTTTTAAAGACTGACGTATATTTTCAGTGTGGTTTCAGCTTATGCTTCTTCTGACAGTTTCTTCACAATCTCAGGGAATTCCATAAAGTGGGAAGCTTTGACCAGAATCGTATCATTTTCTTTGAGAATCTGTCCCATGTTCTGGTAAAAGTCTTCTTTTGTGTCAAAATGGAAAACTTTCATGTTCTTCTCTGTTGCAAGAACAGTTTCCTTTGCAGCTTCTGCCATATCTTTGGAAAGTGCTCCGATGCAGACTAAAACATCAGTGTTTTTAAATGCTGCATATGCTCCAACTTCGCGGTGCATTGCAAGCTCATCGGCACCAAGTTCCCCCATATCGCCAAGAATAGCGACCTTTCTTGTATCTGCATATGCAAGTACGTCAAGAGAGGACTTCATAGATGCCGGATTGGCATTGTAGCAGTCATCAATGATCGTGTAATGTTTTGCTTCGATCAGGTTGTTACGTCCGGCAATCGGAACAAGCTTTTCAATTCCGCGTGCAATCTCATCATTATCCATGCCAAGCGCATATCCGACAGCAACTCCGGCTAAAGCGTTATAGATCATATGATCTCCCGGGATTGAAATATGTGCATGGAAACGGGATGTTGGAGTAACAAACTCAGCGTATGTTCCTTTTAATCCTTTACGTTCAATATTTTCCACATGGAACGGGCAGGAAGAGGTAAGACCGAAGTAAACAGGAGTTCTTCCATCACGGGAAGTGTAGCTTTTCAGCTTATCATCATCCCTGTTGAAGATAACAGAACCTTTCGGATTCATGTAGTCTGTCATGGAACTCTTTTCCTTTAGGATTCCGTCTCTTGTTCCAAGATTCTCAAGATGTGCATATCCGATATTAGTGATCACGCACACATCCGGGCGGGCAATCTTAGCTAGTGGTTTCATATCTCCAAAGTGGCTGATTCCCATCTCAAGAACTGCAACCTCATGTTCCTCACGGATATTGAATACGGTCAGAGGAAGTCCAATCTCATTGTTGAAGTTTCCTTCTGTTTTCAGTACATTATATTTCTCGGAAAGTACAGATGCGATCATTTCTTTTGTGCTTGTCTTTCCAACACTTCCAGTGATACCTACAACTTTGATATCGAGGGAACGGCGATAGTGTTCAGCTAAGTCTTTCAATGCTTCTGTGCAGGATGAAACGCGGATATAAGGATAATCAACGTCACCAAGATCCTGCTCAGAGAGGGAACAGAGTGCACCTGCTTCCATGACCTGCGGGATAAAACTGTGTCCGTCAACACGGGCACCTTTGATTGCAACGAAAAGAGTATCTTTTACTACTTTACGGCTGTCGATCGCAACACTTGAGACCTCACAGTCTAAGAATGCAGGATCACCGCAATAAATTCCGCAGCAGGCATCTGCGATTTCAGATAATGTCATATGTTTCATTAATATCTTGCCTCCATGGACTTCTTAATGATCAGTTCGCAAAGATCGCCGTATTCGATTCCATAAACCTTAGCTTCCTTCGGGAGAAGGCTTGCGGAAGTCATTCCAGGAAGGGTATTCATCTCCAGGCAGAACAGATTACCATCTGCATCAAGCAGGAAGTCTGCACGGCTGTAAACATTGAGCTTCAGAGCATTAAATGCTTTTACAGTGAGTTCCTTCATGCGTTCTGCAACTTCTTCCGGAATATCAGCCGGGCATACTTCAGAAGTAGCTCCGTCCTGATATTTATTCGCATAATCAAAGAATCCTGTCTTCGGGATGATCTCGATCGGAGGAAGTGCTGTTCCGTCAATGATACCGCATGCAAACTCACGCCCCTTAATGTATGGCTCAACAACAAGTTCATCTTCGTAGTGGAAGGACTTCTTCAGAGCCTCTGCATATTCTTCATCTGTATTTACAATATAAACTCCGATACTGGAACCACCTGAGCAAGGTTTAACAACAACAGGAAGTGTCAGACCAAGTGACTGGTAAGACTGATCTTCAGAGTTCTTATAAATCGTTCCACCTCCCGGAGTGTCTACGCCAGACTCAAGGAAGATCTGCTTTGCAACACCTTTATGCATTGCAACCGCACATCCAAGAGAGTCAGGTCCTGTATATTTAATACCAAGCAGATCGAAAGATGCCTGAAGCTTTCCGTTCTCTCCTTCCCCACCGTGAAGACCGAGGAAAGTAATGTCAGCCAGACGGCAAAGTTCGATTACATTCGGGCCGAAGAAGCAGTCTGACTGATCCGGACGGGAAGCCTTAACAGCTTCAAGATCCGGTTCCTCCGTGCTGATATTCTTCACGATCTCAAGCCCATGATCCGGAAGAGTAAAGACATCCTCCAGATTCTCCGGCGCATTCTCTAATCCCATGAATACATCCAGAAGAAATGCATCATGTCCTTTTTCAACTAATGTACGACAGATTCCGGCAGCAGAAGAAAGTGATACGTCACGTTCTGTGCTTAAGCCTCCTGCTAATACAATGATTTTCATAATTTTATACTCCTTAAAAATTTAATCCAACTATACTTTTACGATTATAGCACATGTTGGCAGAAAGTAAAACAGGGGGAATAAAGATTTAGAGGAGGGATTCTTTTTCGAGTGCGGACGAAATCAGATAGCGCTGATAAAGTTTATTCTAGTAGACAGACATTGAGGGATTGCTTCATGCTCCGGGTTCTGTATACAGGAAAGACTAAGAAAAACGAAAGATTA
>OLQR01000630.1_pt1 | contig 25213 bp, 24 predicted proteins | sample 1671881 | NCBI WGS metagenome assembly OLQR01 (sample SAMEA3136623, study PRJEB25190) | human gut metagenome | biome: human gut; feature: human-associated habitat; material: faeces | place: Austria | collected 2013 | reverse complement strand
TCCTGCTTGCCGCGGTAGAGCTTGCCCACCTTCATGGCGCCGCTCTGGTTGTCCACGAGGATGCCCGGCCGGCAGCTGAGCTTGCCGCCCAGGTAGGCCACCAGCGTGGGGCACCGGCCGCCGGCGGCGAGGAATTCCATGGTGTCCAGCACAAACGACGCATGGGATCGGCTGTGCAGATCGGCTGCCTCACGGGCGATGTCGGCGGCGTTCATGCCGGCATCGCGCATGCGGCAGGCCGCGAGCACCTGCAGGCCGATGCCGGTCGAAAGACTCTTGCCGTCGATGACGTAGACGCCCTCCATATCGGCCGCCGCAGCGCTTGCGTTTTCGTAGGCGGAGGAAAGCGCGCTGCCCAAGTTGAAGTGGACGACCTGCGAGCCGTCGGCCACAAGCTCGGCGAAGTGCTGCCGGTAGGCCTCCGGCGAGCAGGCGCCCGTTTGGGGCAGCGACTTGTCCTCGTAGAAGCCATCGAACAGCACCTGGGGCGTGATGTCGATGTTGTCCAAATGGTCGCGCCCGCGAAACTCGATATGGAACGGGAAGCTGCGAACCTGGTGGCGCTCCCGCTGCTCCGGCGAGAGGTCGCACGTGCTGTCCGCGCTGATGATAACGTTAGGCATGGCCATTCCCTTCAAAGGGGTTAAAAGCTGGAATGCATTGTAGCGCTATTGCGGGCAGTGGGCGTTATAAAAGCATTTCCGGCCATCTTGTTTTGCCGTATCGCGTCTTTAGGATCACCGTCGTGGGGCCATGCTACAATGGCTGAACCGTTTTGCGCGAATTGAAGGAGGTCGTTTCATGGTTGAGATCGCTGATCTGCGCGATTGTGCCCCGAGCGGCCTTTTCTATGGAGGACGCGCGGGACAGAAGGAGGGCATTCTCATCGAAGGGGAGCCCTGGATTGCCAAGTATCCGCGCACGACGCGTGATTTGGCGGGCAAGCACCTGCCATCGTATACTTCAAGCCCGGTTTCCGAATATCTGGGTTCGCATATCTACGAGCTTTTGGGCATTCCCGTTCACGAGACGATGCTGGGATACCGTGCCGGGAAGATCGTCTGTGCCTGCCGTGACTTCACCTTCCCGAACGCGCGGCTCTTCGAGTTCAAGGAGATCAAGAACGCCCTTTCCGACGACGATGCCGGCTTCAGTTCTGCGCCATCGGATGGGGAGGTCATTTTGCTCGGCGACGTGCTCGCCGACATTAAGTGCTTTGCGGCAGCCGTGGATATGGAGGCCATCGACACGCTCATCGACAGCGTGCCCGAGGGGGCCTATGGCGTCGTGCTTCTATTGGAATCGATGCGCGAGGAACACAAGCGTCTTCTAAGAAAACGCCTCGAAGAGGGCATTCTGCCGCTTCCGTAGGCCGAAGCGGAGCGATACTGTTTCCGGTGGAGTTCCGAGTCTTGGCGGCTTCTTCGTTTCGTATTAGCTAGAACATCCTTAGCGATGATCAATTATACTGATTTGAGCAATAACGGGATGCGCAGAAGGAGCTATCTTGGCTATGGACGAGCTCGAATTCGAAGGACGGTTGTACCGCAAGACAAAGTGCGGATGGGTCGATAGCGGTTCCTGCAGGGTTAATGATGCGGTAGCGCGCAAATTAGACAAAGTCTTTTACGGGAAAGAATCGTCTTCGGCAAGTATCAAGGAGCTTTTTGCCCGGGCAAAACAGGCAAATCGAATGCAAGATTACCCGAATGCCGAAAGGATTTGCCTAGAAATACTCAAGCAAAGAGACTTGCCCCAGGAAGAAGCTCAAGGGGCGATCGCGATGCTGTTCTCTGCATTACGAGCGCAGTCGTCTTCTGCCGGCACATCGCTTCAGATAATTAAGTTGGCGGAGGGCTTTGCCTTGCAATATGGAAGTTGCGTATTAGTGGGGCCAGCGGGAATTTCCTTGGCGGCTGCATATTTGGATAGAGCTGACGCCCTAAAAAACCAAGAAGCTTTTGAGGTGGCCAGAGAAAATGCGATTCTGGGTCGCGATTGCTTCTGGCGCGCAATGAGTGGTCGTCCTTTTAACCCCTATTCCTCCAACCTATTCCATAGGATGAAGGTTCTCTGCGATGAATTAGGCATTGAAGTAAGCAAGAAGGCAGAGAATAGATGGAGCGATCAGCCTTTTAGCGAATAAGGTAGAATAGCCAAAACCTCTTGTCAGCGTGAGGAGAACGCGGTGGGACAGTTTCGGTACGGAGTGGTTAAGATCAACGAAGAATTCTTCGAAGACGTCGTTGTCGAGCATTTGGTGGAAGAGCTCGGATATGAGCATCTTTATGGCCCAGATGTTGAGCGCACCGATGATCGCTATAGAGACGTTTTTCTGCCAAGGGTTTTGCCCGATGCGCTGCAGCGCATCAATCCAGCCCTTCCAAGAGTTGCCGTTGAAGAAGCCGTCAGGAAGCTGAACGACATCGATGCCGGGTCGCTTGAGCAACAGAACGAAATCTTTAATGGCTATCTGCAAAATGGTGTAGAGGTACATTTTTTTGACGGGAGGGAAGACCGCGACGACATAGTTTACCTGCTCGACTACTCTAATCCCGACAACAACGATTTCCATGTTGTGAACCAATGGACTTTTGTGGAGCACTCCGAGAAGCGTCCCGATGTGATTGTTTTCGTGAACGGCATGCCGCTTGTGTTGTTCGAGCTTAAGAGCCCTTCTCGAGAGGAAACAGATGCATCTGAGGCGTACCTTCAATTGCGAAATTACATGAAGCACGTCCCCTCGTTGTTCGTCCCCAATGTTTTCTGCGTCATGAGCGACATGAGCGAGACCCGGGTTGGAACGATTACCGCCGACGAAGATCGCTATGTGGCTTGGAAGTCCGCGGATGGCGATTACTCCCAAACTCGCGCTGCAGGTTGGAGTACCATGCTCGATGGGATGCTACGCAAGGATCGGCTTCTCGACCTCGTTAAGAACTTCGTTTGTTTTAACAACAATGCGGGCGGCTCGGTCAAAATTCTCTCTGCCTATCACCAGTACTTTGCCGTAAAGAAGGCGGTCGCCCGTGCTAGAGAAGCGATCGAAGGCGATGGCAAGATCGGCGTTTTTTGGCATACGCAAGGATCAGGGAAATCCCTCTCAATGGTGTTCTTCGCCCATTTGTTACAAGACGCTCTTGATAGCCCCACCATTGTGGTGATTACTGATCGGAATGATTTAGACGATCAGCTCTTCGGCCAATTCTCGCGCTGCGCGTCATTCCTCCGCCAAACTGCTGTGCAGGCAGAAAGCCGCAGGCATCTCAAAGAGCTGCTGGTCGGGCGAGAAGCGAATGGCATTATCTTCACTACTATGCAGAAGTTCATGGATGGCGACGAGCCTCTTTGCGACCGAAGCAATGTCGTTGTTATGGTGGACGAGGCTCATCGCGGGCAGTATGGACTGACTGAAAAAATAGATGCCGAGGGCAATATATCCATTGGGGCCGCGCGCATTGTCCGAAAGGCGCTTCCGAACGCATCCTATATTGGCTTTACTGGTACGCCCATTTCTACGCAAGATAGAAGTACGCGGGAAATTTTCGGCGACTATATCGATGTATACGACATGACGCAGGCGGTTGAGGACAATGCGACGCGTCCCGTGTACTACGAGAGTCGCGTTGTGGCCCTCAAGCTCGATCCCGAAACGCTCGGTACCTTGGATGCCGTTTACAGCGAATTCGCCAACGAAGCCGACGAGGTGACGCTCGCGAAAAGCAAACGCGACTTGGGCGGAATGGATGCCATTTTCGGTGCTCCGGAGACTATTGATGCTCTTTGTGAAGACATCATTGACCATTACGAGAACAACCGCGCTGATGTTCTTGCTGGAAAAGCACTAGTGGTTGCTTATAGCAGGACGATCGCCATGAAGATCTACGAGCGCATGATGGAGTTGCGTCCCGATTGGACGGACAAGCTTGGCGTAGTCATGACCATGGGGAACCAAGACCCCGAAGAATGGTTCAGCGTATGCGGAGGGGCCACGCATAAAAAAGAGATGGAGCGCAAGTTCAAGGATGAGAACGACCCGCTGAAGATCGCCATCGTTGTTGATATGTGGCTCACTGGCTTCGATGTGCCCAGTCTTGCCACGATGTACGTTTTCAAGCCGATGAAAGGCCACAACCTCATGCAGGCCATCGCGCGCGTGAATCGTGTTTGCCGGGGCAAAGAAGGCGGTCTAGTTGTCGATTACATTGGTATCGCCCGTGCGCTCAAGCAAGCCATGAGGGATTACACCAACCGAGACCAGCGCAACTATGGCGATATGGATGTGTCGGCCACAGCCTATCCCCGTTTTTTGGAAAAGCTCGATGTGTGCCGTGATTTGCTTTATGGGTTCAATTACGAGGAGATGGTTTTCTCCGGTAGTAAGGCGCAGCTGGCTGAAGCAATTTCCGAAGGGACCGACTGGCTGCTTGAGCCTGCTCGACATGAGGATAGGGAAGAATTCTTAAAGCAGTGTCAGCTCATGAATCAGGCGCTCTCGCTTTGCAAAAGTCTTGTAAGTGAAAAGGATCAGCACGAAGCGGCGTACATGAGCGTGCTTCGCGTACAAGTGCTAAGGCTAACGGGGCGTAAGTCGTCAAGTGGCAGAGGGATGACCTATAAAGAGTTCAACCAAAAAGTCAGCGCTATTCTTGAACAGACCGTGCATGCTGAAGGGGTTATCGACCTTTTCGAAGAGGACAGCGTTGAGATCTCGCTTTTCGATGAAGCTTTTCTGGAAGAGCTCTCCCACATGAAGCAAAGAAACATTGCTGTGGAGAGCCTGAAGCGGCTTATCAAAGAGCAGGTGAAGGCCTACCAAAAAACCAGTGTAGTAAAGGCAGCGAAGTTCAGCGAGATGCTGCAGAGCACACTGAACGCTTACTTGAATGGGATGCTTACGAATGCCCAGGTCATCGAAGAGCTCGTGAAGATGGCCAAAGAAATGATGCAGGATCGTTCAGAAGCCGAAGCGCTGGGATTGACCGATGAAGAGATGGCTTTCTATGATGCCATCACTAAGCCGCAAGCGGTAAAGGACTTCTACGATAATGACCAGCTTGTGGCCATTACACGGGAGCTTACTGAGGCTATGCGGAGTAGCGCCACTATTGATTGGCAGCGCAAAGAGAATGCTCGCGCGGGAATGCGCCGAGCCATTAAGCGGTTGCTCAGAAAATACAAGTATCCTCCTGAGGGAGTGGACGACGCCATGGAGACGGTTATGGCACAATGTGAGTTGTGGGCCGACACGAAGATCTACGAATAGGAATGCGAATGGCTAAGAAAGAAAACACGCAGGAAATCGGTTTCGAGCAACAGATTTGGAAAGCTGCCGACAAGCTGCGCGGTAATCTGGACGCATCAGAATACAAAAGCGTCGTGCTGGGGCTCATCTTCCTGAAGTACATCTCTGATAAATTCGAAGAGCGTTATTTGGAACTGCTCGAAGAGGGCGATGGATTCGAGGAAGACCGCGACGAATACACCTACCAGAGCATCTTTTTCGTGCCCCCGGAAGCGCGCTGGTCGACAATTGCGGCGCAGGCTCATACGCTGGAGATTGGCAAAGTGATCGACGAGGCGATGCGTCAGATCGAATACGAGAACCCGAAATTGAAAGGTGTGTTGCCTAAGAATTTCGCGCGGCAGGAGCTGGATAAGCGGCGCTTAGGCGATGTGGTTGATCTATTCACGAATGTGAGAATGGCCGAGAAGGGCGACACCCGAGATATTCTTGGTCGCACCTATGAGTACTGCCTCTCGAAGTTTGCCGAGCAGGAGGGAAAGAACGCCGGAGAATTCTACACCCCAACCTGTATTGTCAGAACGCTGGTTGAGGTTATCCAACCCTATCATGGCCGCGTGTACGATCCGTGCTGCGGATCCGGTGGTATGTTCGTGCAGTCGACCGATTTCGTGAAGCATCATGCCGGCAAGATCAACGACCTGTCTATCTACGGCCAGGAAAGCAATCCCACTACCTGGAAAATGGCCACGATGAACCTTGCCATACGGGGTATCGAGGCCGACCTGGGACAGTTCAATGCCGATACGTTTTTCAAGGACTGCCATAAGGACAAGCGCTTCGATTTCATTCTGGCAAATCCACCCTTTAACTTGAAGGATTGGGGCGCCGATCAGCTGAAGGATGATCGCCGTTGGAAGTATGGTACACCTCCCGAGGGCAATGCCAACTTCGCATGGCTGCAACATATGATCTACCATCTATACGAGGATCATGGGCGCATCGGCATGGTGCTTGCCAACGGTTCGCTTTCGTCCCAAACAGGCGGCGAGGGGAAGATTCGCCAGGCTATCGTCGACGACGATCTGGTCGAGGGCATAATCGCGATGCCGCCTCAACTGTTCTACAGTACGGGCATTCCCGTTTCTCTTTGGATTCTCGACAGGAATAAGAAGCGTCCTGGGGAAACGCTGTTTGTGGATGCTCGCGAAATGGGAACGATGGTGACTCGTCGATTGCGCGAGTTCACGGACGAGGATATCGCCAAAGTGGCCGGTGCTTTCAATGCTTTCCGCGATGGTACTTTAGAGAACGAGAAGGGCTTTTGTGCGGCTGTTTCAACTGATGACATTGCCAAACAAGACTACGTACTTACGCCTGGCCGCTATGTTGGAATTGCCGAAGTAGAAGATGACGGAGAACCTTTTGAGGAGAAAATGGCCCGGCTCACCAAGGAACTCGGTGAAATGTTCGAAGAGTCTGATCGTCTGCAAGAGCAGATCAAAAAGAACTTGGAGGCGATCGGCTTTGGAATGTAGGTGGAAAGAAAAACCTCTGGCAGAAGTCGTTGATCTAGTTATTGACCATAGGGGCAAGACTCCGAAAAAATTGAACGGCGACTGGGCGGAAACAGGGTACCGGGTTCTTTCGGCAAAAAATATCAAGACTGGGCATATCGTTCAAACGGATGCGATACGTTATGTCGATCGGGATTTATACCAAAAGTGGATGCCGGACGAGGTTCGGAGGGGGGATGTTTTCGTGACCTCTGAGGCTCCGTTCGGACAGATTTACTACTGGGATTCCGACGAGCGTATTGTTTTGGGACAGCGACTTTTTGGACTTCGTCTAAACAGGACTGCATGCGATCCAAAATACGCATATTACTGGATGTGCGGTGCATTGTTTCAATCCGAGCTAAGAGGACGTGCTACGGGTACTACAGTTGTTGGCTTGAGGCAGCCCGAGTTGCTGAAGTGCACAATAAGGCTTCCCTCCATGGCCACACAGAAGGCCATTGCGAATATGCTGGGAGCCATCGACGATAAAATTGCTCTCAACTATCGAATAAATGACCATTTACTCGAAATGGCACTCTCTGAATACAAGGAGCTGTCACGGCAAAGTAGCAGCAAACGCACATTGCAGGACTGCACTTCTCTGCTGTGTCGCGGCGGTGCGCCCAAGTATTGCGAAAAAGGAAAATTCCGCGCACTGAATCAACGTTGTATTCGCAACCATAAGATTGATGATGCGAACGCCAGAAGAATCGAAAATCCTAAATCTAGTGAGAAGCTTTTGCGTTATGGAGACATTCTTATCTGCTCAACAGGCACCGGAACATTAGGGAGGTCAGCGCAGGTATTGTGTCACGATGAGCGGGTGACCGTTGACTCACACGTAACAATAGTGCGGCCTGCGTATGAGGCGCTGGTGGAATACTTGGGGTGCTGGGCGCTATCGTCGGAAGACCAGTTTGAGTCAATGGCCAAGGGAAGTACCGGGCAAACAGAACTGCCACGCACCGAGCTTGCTGAGCTCGAGATCGGCTTCCCTGATACGGCCTCCTTGGACGACTTCTCTGGAAAAACTAAACCGCTATTCGAGGCCATCCAAAGCAATGTTAGAGAAAACCAGAGCTTGGAGTGCCTTCGCGACGCCCTTCTCTCAAAGCTCATGTCCGGCGAGATTGACGTTTCGCGGATCGGTCTCAGGCAGCTAAATGGTCATTTATTCGAGCGTTAATGAGAATTTTGCTTCTTATCGGATTGAGGACGGCGGCAATTTGTTTTTGGACTTGAAAAGAACAGGGGTCAATTCGGTATCGCATTATCGCATCTTTGTCGCCACGAGGCATTTTCGTGCCACGCGAAGTAGCGGTCATGTAATCGAAAAAGTCATCGTCCGATAAGACCCAGTAAAGATAGCTCGGATCACAATGTAGGGGTTTAAAGACGAGGACATCAGCAGAGCATGTTCCATCGTGGTCGGCCTGCCAGATCTTCTTAAAGTATGGGCGAATATTGGAAACAAGGGTGTCCCCGCAGCGATATATGCGAAACTTGTTTTGGTCAGGAAGTGCCGAAGAACGAGTAATGCCCTGTTTGTTGGGGAGCATCGACTCTGTCGAAAGGTACGAATCAATATCAGAAAGAGTCGTCGTCTCTGTCCGGTACTCGCAGATGTCGCTGAGGGTTAGGCTCATTCCAAATACCTTCTGTGCGATGCCTTTACGTTGTTCTGACTTACCATGGCATAGTGCATGGTGGTGTCTATTTTCGCATGACCGAGGAGTTTTTGCACTTGCTCAATGGGCATCCCTTTGCCAATGGCATATGTGGCCAGGGTGCGTCGGAACTTATGGGGGTGGACGCGATGCATATCGAGGCGCTGTCCAATTTTGCGAAGTAGCAACTCTATGGCGCCTATAGTTAGACGACCATGAGGCTTTGAGAGCGTCACGAAAAGAGCCGGATTGCAGTCCGTTCGATGATGCATGTAGTCTTCGAGGTGCAATTTTGCTCGCGCGTCAAAGTAGACCATGCGCTGCTTGTTTCCTTTCCCGAGGACAATGCACTCTCTTTCGTTTAGGTTAATATCTTCCCGATTGAGTTTAACGAGTTCTCCGACGCGCATCCCCGTTGAGGCGAGAAGGTCGACGAGAGCCAGATCGCGACGATTGAGACAATTCTCGCGGATGGTTTCGAGGTCTTCGTCAGAGAAAGTTTCCTTGATAACCAGGGCTACCTTCACGCGATGAATGCGTCTAACGGGACTTTTGACGATATAATCTTCCTCTTCGAGCCATGAAAAGAAACTGGACATGATGCGTCTTATATTGTCGATGGTAACCTTGCTTGATCCACGCTCGCGCTCGTATTTGGTCAGGTAGCTACGCAAGTCTGTCGTTTCTACTTGGGTGAATGGCATTTGAAGGGATGCCTGAAGCCTTTCTAGGGTATTGCGGTAGTAGTCCAGGGTCTTGAGAGAGCATCCTTCGACTTGCTTTGCTTCGATGAAGGCGGCAATGAGGTTTTCGTTGCGCTTAGTTTCCGTTGGCTTAGATTGAGAGAAGGTGCATTTGAGTACTTCGCGCAGCTTTTTCATTTGGTCGCAATTAAGGAAAGGCTGCATTTGGATAGAGATCGCGTCAATAGTGGTCGCATGCATGGGTTCCTCGTTTCTGTTACGGTTTGCTTCAATGAATTGACGTTTGCACTTACAAACGTTATCATATGCTTGCTGAAATTTGAATGAGGAGGCAATGATGGCTGCCAGCACTTTGACGATTCGCCTTGATAGCAACTTGAAGGACGAGGCTTCCAGGGTTGTCGAGCACTACGGCCTTGATATTTCTACGGCTATGCGAGCGTTCTTGACGCAGATTGTGAATACCAATGCAATTCCTCTCTCGCTTGATTACGAACAGCCGAATGAGGAGAGTCTGATTGCCATACGCGAGACGAAGGAGATGATTGCTAACGGATCGGGCGAGAGCTACAGCAACGCTCACGATCTGATTCAGGCGGCTTTGGCATGAGCGCGCGACTTGAAGCGAAGTTTGCCCCAGCATTTAGCCGAGATTTAAAAAAGAAAGCTCGTAAGCGAGAGTGGGATCTTGCTGAGTTAGAAGCAGTCATTGCTCTTATCTTGGAAAATAGTGCCGAATCCATCGAGATCCTCAAGCACAGACACAATATGCATAGGCTTTCGGGCAGATGGGAAGGAAGCAACGAATGTCATGTTGCCAATGCCGGTGATTGGCTTCTCATCTGGTGTGTAAACGGCGATACTGCTTATTTTCAGCGCACTGGCTCCCATGATGAATTGTTCCGACAGTAGTTGCCGTAATGGTTGAATCTTGGGCTCGGGCTTCGCGAACGAGCTTCGCTAAATGACCATTTAGCTGAAATGGCCATGATGCTATTCGATAGCGAATGCCCCCAAACAAATGAACCGAATGCGGTATTGTCAGATGTCGCCGAGATCACCATGGGCCAATCTCCGTCAGGATCTTCGTACAACGAAAACGGCCACGGTGAAGTTTTTTATCAGGGACGTGGTGAGTTCGGGTCGTTTTTTCCGCGCAGGCATCTTTTCACTACTGAACCGAAACGTATGGCGCGAGAAGGCGACATTCTCGTAAGTGTTCGCGCGCCTGTTGGTGACTTAAACATTGCAGCCGAAGACTGCTGCATCGGTCGGGGCCTTGCTGCTATACATTCAGGAAGCAATCAGAGCTTCGTTCACTATCTCATGCGAGCTCAGAAGCGGCAACTCGATACATTCAATGGCGATGGCACCGTGTTTGGTTCTATCAACGGAAAAGCCTTGAAGGAGCTCTCCGTCTACCTTCCGAGCAATGATGGCATAGCTCATCTCCAGTCCCTGCTTGAACCCATTGATGCGATGATTCGCCGAAATGATGATGAGATGCAGGCCCTAGAACAACTACGTGACGCTCTTCTCCCCAGGCTCATGTCCGGCGAGATTGACATTTCGCGGATCGGTCTCAGGCAGCTAAATGGTCATTTAGGGGCACCTACAAGCTTGCTTGCATACAGCGTCGCACTTATATTGTATCGGTGATGGCGTTTTGAGCAGACGGTCTTGGTTTAGGTTGGCGGGTTGGAGGTTTCACGGTAATGGCGAAAAATAGTTACGCGCTCATAGGGCGTGTTTTGGATGCATCTGAAGCAAAAAGTTGGGAAAAGGCTGTTGATGAATGGGAAATCGTGGGATATGTAGAGGATTCAAGTTTGACTGAGGCGTGTATTTGTGGAAAAGAGAATCTACGGTATCTATTCACGATTCGAAATGTAATTAATGGAAATATTCTCTATCCAATAGGATCGAGCTGTATAAAGAAATTCGAACATGATGCTCTGGCAGATGAGTTGCAGTGTTGGCAAGATTACATCAGATTGAAAAACAAAATTAGAGTTACAAAGTCGATTGCACTCAATAGCATTTATTTCACAAGAAGACTGCTCAGATTCCTCTATATTAAGGGAGCGTTTCGGCCTAACAAATACAATGGAAACGATCCTCGTAACGATTATGAGTTCATGGTGGACATGTTCAATAAAAGAGACAAAAGTTCACTAACCCAAAAGCAGGAAGCTAAGGTGGGGATACTTTTGCGAAACATTGGGCTTTTTGTTGAGCTGTTCGACCCAATGGATGAACCGCTTGAGTTTTGACGCAATGTCTTTCGTGCAAGGGGAGGATGGTCTATGCCAGTTCCAAAGTATGATGAGATGATGGTTCCGGTTCTGCGGCGTATTGCGGAGACGCCTGGAGACACTGTGACGAGCAAGCAGCTTCGGCGGTTTGTTATCGACTACTGGGGTTTGAGCGACAACGAAGTGGCTGAAACGATTTCGAGTGGGTTCGAACGCTATGCCAACAATATGCTGTGGGCCTGCACTTATCTTAAGCAGGCAAAATGCATCGAATCGCCAAAGAGGGGGACCTACCTGGTCACCCAGCGAGGGCTCGACCTGGTCAACAGCGGTGTCGAAAAGCTCGACCGTCAAGCGCTCATGCAGTTTCCTGAGTTCTGCGACTTCCTAAATCGGAGCCGCAAGGGAAAAGACGTCTCCGCGAAAGAGACCAAGGAGACGGTCGCCCAGCCTATGACTGTCGAAGAGAACGAGTCTCCGGAAGACACGATAGATGAGGCATTTCGCAGTATTGAGACGGCGTTGGTGTCGGATATCCTCGAAGCCATTATGCAGCAATCGCCGGCGTTCTTCGAGCGTCTCGTTGTTCAGCTTTTGCTCGCCATGGGATATGGCGACTCGCTCGACGATTCGGGCTCGGTTACCCCTCTTTCGAATGATGGAGGCATTGACGGGGTGATTCGCGAAGATAAGCTGGGATTCGACAACATCTATATCCAGGCAAAGCGATGGGACTTGAATGCAAGTGTTGGACGCCCCGATCTTCAAGCGTTCGTGGGAGCGCTGACGGGCACGGGAGCAACGAAAGGCCTCTTCATCACAGCAGCGCGGTTTTCAAAAGGCGCGCTTGAATATGCGGGCATGCAACATGCTGTGAAGCTTGTGCTTGTCGATGGAGATCAGCTTGCGCGCCTGATGATTGCGCACAATGTCGGTGTGTCGGTGCGGCATACCTATGAGATCAAAGGAATCGACAGGGATTACTTCGATATCGACAGCTAAGCTGGGAATGGCATGACCCTATTGCCTCTCGAAATAGTCGCGGTCGGTTAGGTAGTAGGTGCGGATATAGCCGGCGGGGGATACGACGACGAACTCGCCGGTGGATTCCAGGAAGTAGAGGTCGTCGCCGTCCTCGGCTTGCAGCTTGTGGAGGGCGGCTGGGTTGGCGACGACGGCGTTGGCGGCGGCGAGGTATTCCTCGGCCGTGGCACAACCGGTCTCCTGGCCGTGCTTTTCGAAGTGCTGCTGCAGTTTATCCTCAGTGCGGAAGGTGAGGTACGAGACGGTTTCGACGGAGGTCGTATCCTGGGAAGGTGCGCTTCCGCTTTCGCCGGACGCAAACCCGCAGCCCGACAGGCACAGGAGCGCCGCCAGTGCGAGAGCGAGAAGCGCCCGCGCTTTTAGAATCTTCCGCATAGCTAATATCCCAGCACGTCGCCGACGTTGGCGGCAATGCAGAGGTCGGCGTGGGCGTCGCGCGGGGTGGGGGTGCGGTTGATGATGACCAAGTGGTCGCCGCAGAAATAATCGATGAGGCCCGCGGCTGGGTACACCACCAGACTTGTGCCGGCGATCACGAGCAGGTCGGCGCTGGCTATGGCGCGCACGGCCGCTGTCACGGTGGCGTCGTCCAACGGCTCCTCGTACAGCACCACGTCCGGCTTCACGATGGCGCCGCAGTGCGCGCAACGCGGCACGCCGTCGGGACTCTGCTCGCGCAGGGCCAGCAGCTCCTCCACGGTGTAGGGCGCACCGCAGCCCATGCAGAAGTTGCGCCACACGCTGCCATGCAGCTCCAGCACGTTCTGGCTGCCGGCCTTCTGGTGCAGCCCGTCGATGTTCTGGGTCACGACGGCTGAAAGCGCTCCCTGCCGCTCCAGCTCGGCCAGCTTGCGATGGGCGGCGTTGGGCGCAGCGTCCAGGGCCAGCATGCGGTCGCAGTAGAAGTCGAAGAACTCGCGGGGATGGGCGTCGAAGAAGCTGCGGGATACCATGGTCTCGGGCGGGTAGGGGTAGCGCTGGGCGTAGAGCCCGTCGGCACTGCGGAAATCGGGGATGCCGCTTTCTGTGGACACGCCGGCACCCCCGAAGAACACCATGCGGCCCGGCGCGCACTCGTCAATCCACCGGCGCAGCTGCTCAATGTCGCGTTCCGTTTGGTCGCCGACCATGGCACGTCCTTTCCGCATCCAATCGCTTGGGGCCTTGGGGCTTTCCAGGAATTGTACCCGACCCTAGGCTTCGACGAGATCGAAGTGGGTGTTGGAGAAGACGTTCAGGTTCAGGCTCTTCATCAGGTGCTTGAGCGCCGCCTGGGCCTTCACGGAATTGCCCGCGTCATCCAGCGGCGGCGCGAAGGCGCACACGCCGAAAAGCCCGGGCATGACGCCGATGACGGCGCCGCCCACGCCGGTCTTCGCGGGCAGTCCCGTGGCATACAGCCAGTCGCCCGAGTGCTCGTAGAAACCGACGGCGCTCATAAGCGCGACTACCTTGGAAGTGAGCGCTGCGCCGAACACGCGCTTCTTCGTGAGGGGGTTCACGCCGTCGTCGGCGATGGTGGCCGCCGAGATGGCCAGCTGCTCGGCCGTCACGCCCAGTGAGCACTGGCGCGTGTACAGGTCGAGCGACATCTCCGGGTCGTCGTAGATGCGGCCGTACTCCTGCAGCAGCCAGGTGATGGAGCGGTTGTCGAAGTTCGTGGCGGATTCGGAATGGTACAGCTCGTCGATGAGTTGGGGCTTGCTTCCTAAAAGAGCGGTCATGTTGTCGAAGATGGCCTTCCATTTCCCATCGGCATCGCCGTGGGGCTTGACGAGCGAACAGGCCGCGATGGCGCCGGCGTTCACGAGCGGCGTGGAGGGTCGGTCGTTTTCCAGCAGGATGGCGAAGATGGAGTTGAACGGCAGCCCCGTGGCATCGGCGCCGATGTCGTCGAGGATCGCCTGCGCGCCGTGCTGTTCCAGTGCCAGAATAGCCGTGTGCACTTTCGAGACCGATTCAATGCCGAAGCGGTAGTCGGTGTCGCCCGCAGAGATGAGCCGGCCGTCCGGCAGGCACAGACTGATGCCGAACAGGTCGGAATTCACGTTGGCGAGATAGGGAATGTAGTGGGCATTTTGGCCGCCCTTGATGTCCTTGCAGGCTTCGTAGGCGTCGTGCACGGCGGTGCTGATCTGATCGAAGGTGAGACGGGTTATCATGGCGCGCTCCTCGCTCCTTGGGGAGAGTTTTCCTCATGGTACGCCGGCTGGTGTGTGGTTGTCGGACTCTTGCTACGGTCGTTGGCAAACTGTGGGGGAAGAGCGAGCGCGTTCGTCCAGCTGCCGTCTCCCTGGTTACGCGAGAGCCGCTCTGTGATAATATGGTCTGAAAAATTTTCCAAATAGAAAGAATGTTGAGATAGATGGTTTCGGAGAAGCAGGAAAGTCTTCTTTCGGTAGATGACGCGGCAGATTCAATCGGCGTTACCAAACAGACGGTGACGCGGCTCATCCGAGAGGAAAAACTGCCAGCCCAAAAAGTCGGCAACAAATGGGTCCTTCGCGAAGAAGCGCTGCGGGACTACATGCGGGACAACAATCTCGTCCCAGAGCCTAAGGATCATGGGTGCTTGATGAGCGAAAAGCCGGGAATAGTGGCGCTTAGCTTCTTTTCGGGGGCGCTCGGCCTTGATCTGGGCATGGAGGCTGCGGGCATTGAGCCGCTTCTCTATTGCGAAAACGATCGCAAATGCAGGATGACCATTCAGGCAATGCGTCCGTATGGCGCCCTGATCGGCGACATCAACCAGTACTCGGCAACGGAGATCCTTCAGATGGCCGGTTTGGAATCGAATGCGAAGGTCGATGTCATGTTCGGTGGCCCTCCCTGCCAGGCTTTCAGCACGGCAGGTGCTCGACGAGCGTTTGACGACGCGCGGGGCAATGTGTTCCTGAAGTACCTTGAACTGGCTTCAGAAATAAAACCTACGTACCTGGTAATAGAAAATGTGCGCGGGCTTCTTTCGGCTCCCTATGCTGTTGAGCGACACGGGCAGCCGGTAAAAGGGGGTGCGCTGCACGTCATTCTCCGCAAATTGGAGGAGGCGGGGTATTCCGTGAGCTTCAATTTGTATAACGCTGCGAATTTTGGTGCGCCTCAGATTCGGGAACGCGTTGTGCTTATCGGAAAGCGGGGAGAAAGCAAAGCCCCTTATTTGACGCCCACTCACGAGTGCGATGGGCAGCACGGGCTTCCGCCGTGGAAAACGTTCGGCGAGGTCGTGGGGGATTTGAAGGCGCGCCCCATGCAGCATACCGATTTCCCCGAGAAGCGTCTCAAGTACTTTAGAATGCTCAAAGAGGGGGAGTATTGGAAAGATCTGCCCGTGGCTGTGCAGCGTGATGCCATGGGGAAGGCCTTTGAACTGTCGGGTGGCAAGACGGGGTTCTATCGGCGCATACGATTCGATCGTCCGTCTCCGACGCTGGTCACCTCTCCGACGATGCCGGCGACGGATCTGTGCCATCCTACGGAAGATCGCCCGCTTTCGGTGGAGGAGTACAAGCGCGTTCAGGGCTTTCCCGACGATTGGCGTATCTGCGGGAATGTTGCGGATATGTACAAGCAAATCGGCAATGCGGTGCCGGTGGCGCTTGGCGAGGCCATTGGGCGGGCGATTGTCGGGGACATGAACGGGGACGAGCCCGACGAACGATTTGCCGATTTCCGCCATTCTCGCTATCGATTGACCAACGACGAAACGTGGCAGGCGCCTGTCGCGCGATGATTTCCGACATGGCTGCGCCTGTTCTCTGGAGGGATATGACGCGGCTCTCGGACTAGCAAAGCCGCTGCTTGAGCAGTTGGACGTCGTTCATAGTGTCGCCAAGGGAGTTTTCCTCGAGGGCTCGGCGCATCTCTTCCTGCAGCCGGTCGATGCACTCTTGACGCGCCTGGCGGACATCGCCGATCTCGATGCGGGAAACGTCGTCGATAAGACCCTCGACGGAGTCGAAACCGGTAAGCCATTGCCAAAAAGCCGCCCCCGTCAGATACCGGTATTGGAACCCGGCGATGTCCCGGTTGGCCTGATCGCGCTCGTCGGGCTGGTAGGTGCGTATCTCATCGATGGCCTTGTTGTGGCGCAGCACGCAGAACGCTGGCAGCACTTGTTGGTTGCTGGCGCGCTTGAATCGTCGCTGAGTCTCGCACTTGTCTTTCAGTTCACGGAGCTCCTGGGGGAACGATGCCGAATTGGTGGTGTTGACCTGCGATTTGAGCTCGCATACGTAAAGGGCTCCGTCACGTACCGTCATCATATCCCCCGTGTCGAGGGTGTCGGAGGAGATAGCCGCAATCAGTGCCTGCCACAGGTTGCCCATGACCGTTTCCTCGCTGGAGCTTTCGCAGGCGCGGAACGCCTCAAGCACGAACTCTTCAGCGGTGGCAACGCCGCGGGCGGCGAACATGATGACATCTTTGCCAAGCAGTTTCTTGAGGTTGATCTTAGAGCTGTCGCGATAGTAGGCCGCCCTCTTGGCGGAGAACTCCCGCAGCATGTCGTAGGCAATGGCGCGCTGCCGGGCTACGTCGTCAGTGTAGACAACGCCGTTCTCGATGCGCTGTTCTGCGGAAAGGGTAATGGATGGGTGCGAAGGGGTGTCCATAGGGAGATGCCTTTCTCGGCGTTTGATTGCGAATGCCATTATATTGCATGCTTGGGGCCATTTCAGAAGCGAGCTTGTTTGCGAGTCTGGCTTTGCTGAAGGGTTGTGCGGTTCGCTTGCTCTACAATGGCGATAACCTGTTTTCCAACCTTTCTGAAAGGCTTCCATGAACGACATTCAAGGTGTGCTGTTCGATGCGGATGGCACGCTGATTGACACCTATGACATCATTCTCGCTTCGATGCGCTATGCCGTGAACGACGTGTTGGGCTGCGCGCTTGACGACGCCGAGCTAATGGCGGGGGTTGGCACGCCGCTCTACGATCAGATGCTGCATTTCACGGGCGGCGACGCGGCTCGCGCTACCGAGATCACGCAAATCTACCGCGACCACAACGACGGCGTCCACGATGCGCGCATTCGCGCCTTCGGCGACACGAAGGCGGCGCTCGAGCGGTTTCAGGCGGCGGGTATCCCGATGGGCGTGGTCACCTCGAAGCGCCATGCCATGGCCCAGCGCGGGCTCGAAATGAGCGGTATCGCAGACCACTTCCAATTTCTCATCGGCCATGACGATTGGCCCGAGCATAAGCCAGCTCCCGGCCCCATTCTGCGAGGCTGCGAGCTTTTGGGCGTGGCGCCGGAATGCAGTCTTTACGTGGGCGACAGTCCCTTCGACATCCAGGCGGGCAACGCTGCTGGCTGCGCTACCGCCGCCGCTCTCTGGGGCATGTTCCCATGCGAGGCCCTGGCGGCCGAGCGTCCCACGCTCATGTGCGATTCGTTAACAGAGCTCGCGGATCGACTGGGCATCTAGGCCAGCTTACAGCTGCACAACCATATCGTACTCTCGGCAAGTTGCGCGAACGCTCTCTCGTACTATGACTTCTTGGTACAAAGCGCAACGTGCTTTCGGCGCGTTGGCGCGGAAGCATCTGCGACGAAACATGCTGCGGCGAACTCGAACGTAGTCGCCGGCGGTGGAGGTGCGTCGACTACCGGGGCGCCGCGTGTGAAGGCGCCTGGCTTTAGCCGGCCGCAACAAAGAATGGAGTAGCTGATATGGCTGTTCAAAACAAGCAGACCGCAAAACACCGCCAGGCGATGATCGTGGTGCTGTTCGCGTGCAACCTGCTTGCCTCTTTGATGCAGTCGCTCATGAACGTCGCGCTCGACTATGTTTCGGCAGAGTACCACGTGAGCCTGTCCGAGGCGAACCTGCTGGTGCTCGGCTATTCCATCGTGGCGGGTATTGTCATTGTGCTCGCAGCCCTCTCGCTCCACCGCTTCGGTTTGAGGAAGGTCATGCTCTTCGGGCTGATCGTGTCGTTCGCTGGCTCCATGCTTGGCGTGGTGGCCTGGGATTTTCCCTCCTTGGTGGCGGCGCGACTCGTTCAGGCCGTTGCCACGGGCCTCTATTTCCCCGTCGTGAACGAGGCCCTGCTCAATCTTTCACCTAAAAATGGGGCTGGTCGTCTGCTTGCCGTCAATAGCGGTATTATCGGAATAGGGCTTGCGGTGGCTCCCGTCGTTGCGGGCCTTGTCATTACCTATTGGGGGTTACGGGTGCTGTTCGCCATTCCCACAGTGGCGGCATTCGTCCTCTTTTTCATTGCGCGCCGCACGATCGTCGATATTATGCCGCGTCAGAAGCTGCCCGTCGACGGGCTGAGCGTCGCGCTCATTGCCGTGGGGCTTTCCGCCTTCATGATCGGCTTAAACGAGGTTACGCGCAACCCGCTGCCGATGGCGGCGCTCATGATCGCGGGAATTGCCGTGTGTGCGTGGTTCATCCACCGTCAAGGACGCCTCGCCCATCCGCTTCTGGACATGCGTCCGCTTCGCAACAAGACTTATGCTCTGGGCGAGACCCTCATCGTTCTCAGCTATATGAGCTCAATTTACCTCAGTCTGCTCATTCCGCTTTATTTGGAAGGGGTGGCGGGTTTCACGCCGTTCATCGCTGGTTGCTTGCTGGCTCCGGCGACGCTGTGCTATGCGGGTCTGTGCTTTGTCAGCGGCCGGACGCTCGGGAAGGCGGGGGTGTGGCCGCTTGTGCCCGTCGGATTCGGCGTGTGCCTTGTCGGGTTCGTGGCGCTTGCGGTGTTCACGCGGTTCGATCTTGCGCTGGCCATCGTGGGCTGCATGGCGTTTGCGTGCGCGGGGATCGGCACTGAGTATCCTGCGATTAAGAGCGTCGATCTGGAGGTGCTCTCGCCTGAGCTGTCCGCGAGCGGCTCGTCGATCCATTCCACTTTGGTGCAGATCGCGGGATCTATTTCGTCGGCGCTCTTCGTCGGTCTCATGTCGGGGCAGGTTCACCGCCTGATGGCCGACGGTATGGCGAAAGCGCAGGCCTATAGCGCAGGTTTCTCGATCACCGTGTACCTGGCGGTCGCCTTTGTAGTGGTAGCGGCCATCTTATCGGTGGTTTACGCGCGCCATGTGGTCAAGCTGACCCGTGGGAAGTAGGGCACAGGCGCATATGCAGGATGGGGAAGGGGTCGCCCATGCCGTCGGTTTCCGAGCGGTCGAACACCTCGAAGCCGTAGTGCTCGTAGAAGCCGATGGCTTGGCCGTTCTGCTCGTTTACATCCACAAGGGTGGCGCCGTGCTCGCTTACGGCATGGTCGAGCAGGAGTGAGCCCAGCCCGCAGCCGCGAAGGGACGGGTGGATGAACAGCATCTCGATCATAGCGCCATCGACACCGATAAAGCCTACGACCTGGCCATTCTCGTCCCGGCAAACCGCCAGGTGCGCGACGGATGCAATCGCATCTGGCACATAGGCCGCAATGCGCTCGATATCATCCGGCGTGAGAAACGTGTGCGTTGCCTCAACCGAAGCCCGCCAGCAGGCGACCAGCTCGGCTAGCAGGCCCGTGTCGTCGCCAAGCTCAATGTCTTCGATGCGGAATGCCATTGTGCTCCTTCCGTGCACACATGAAACTTTAAGGACTATAGCATACCGTGCTGCAGCGGTCGGGGTGCTGCTCGTGCGCTGCTTCTGCCAGTGCTTCCGGTGCGAGACGAGAGCACCCATGAACGAGACGGGCTCTTCGTAGCGATACCTTGTTGCTCTTTGACAAAACAGTAAACGGCAGTAAAAGAAGTTCAAAACAGTAAAGCGCTGGGAAACGCTGCGGAACCGCAGCGACCGCGGCTTAGGCGGGGCAGAAGCGTGAGCGGACGTGCCGAAGTTGCACTTGAACGGAGAGGAAGGGGCGTGGTTGAATGGGTACTCTGATCGGGTAAGGAGGTGCAGAGTGAGCCAGCTTGAAGATTTGAATCGTGCCATGGCCTACATCGAGGAACATTTGGATGGCACGGTCGATATGGACGTGCTTGCGCGCATTGCGGTGTGCTCGAAGTATCAGCTGCAGCGGATGTTCCCCTATCTGACGGGCGTGACGCTGCCCGAATACATCCGTCGCCGCGCTATGACTCGGGCAGCCCAGGATCTGCGGGCGACGGACGCGAAGGTGATGGACGTGGCCCTGCGCTACGGCTACGACTCGCCGACGGCGTTCGCTCGGGCGTTCCGGCGCGTGCACGGTGCCTCGCCCAACGATGCTCGGCGTCCGCAGACTAAGCTGACGCTCTACCCGCGCTTCGTGTTCACCTTGTCCGTGAAAGGAGAAGAGCCAATGGATTACCGCATCATTGAACAGGGTGCCTTCCGCGTCGTCGGCATTCCGTCCGACAACGGGACGTGGGAGGTGGAAGATGCTGGGGAGAAGGCCGTCGATTACTGGGAGAAGTTGGGACCCCGCGTGCACGAGATTCTCGATCTCGTGGACGGCAGCGAGCCGGCTGGGCTGCTCGGCGTTCAGTTCTGCCGCGACGGCGCGTTCGACTGCTACATGGCCTGCGTTGCGACGAACCGCCCGTGTCCCGAGGGCATGGAAGAGCGCACCGTGGAAGCGGCCACCTACGCGGTGTTCGAATGCGTGGGGCCCATGCCCGAGGCGATGTGCGAGCTGTGGCACCGTATCCTGACTGAGTGGCTGCCGTCTTCTGGTTACCGCTGGGAGAGCAAGACCGACGTGGAGCGCTACTTCACGCCGCGCATGACCGCCCCCGACAGCCGCAGCGAAGTCTGGCTCCCGGTGGTGAAAGCCTAGCGCTGGCCTCCCCGATGCGTTCGGGCAACATTCGCAGGGCGGTTTCGGCCGTCTTGCGAATGTCCGGAAATTCGCGCTGTCGGTCGCCGGTGTCGCTCGCGCGCTACTTCTGCCAGTGCTGCAGGTGAGGGACGAGGACGCCCATGAAGGAGACGGCCTCCTCCTGGGACATGCCGGTGGCCTCCATGAGGAAGGGGGCCGTCTTCTCGATGAGCTCGTCCTCGCTTTGGTAGACGAACTGGCCGCCGTCGTAGCACCATTTGCAGTACGAGTCGTTCTCCGCGCCGTCCGCATCGGTTCCGTGGGGCATGTTGGGGACGGTAAAGGGGGTGCCGCAGCATTGGCACAGCTGGCTCACGTCGATGTCGAAGAGCTGGATGACCGGCACGCCCAGCACGGTCGCAATGAGCTTTCGCATGTCCACGGACGGCTCGGTCTCGCCGTTTTCCCAGCGCGATACCGCCTGACGGGTGACGTAGAGTTTCTCGGCCAGATCTTGCTGGGTCATGCCGCGCTGCTCTCGTGCTGTGGCAAGGGTTTCCTTGAACGACATGTTCGTCCTTTCTCGTAAGGGTGCCCAGATGGCTGCTCGCATTCTCGCATGAGCCCATTCTGCCTGGCCGTCCCATATCTTTCAAGCAACGCCTTGTTGCGCGCTGCTCGGGTGGACAGGCGCCAGGCGCATCCGTTACAATGCTTTGCGTAAAAGCTGGATATTTCGTCGGAGGACAGTACGCCGTAGCGTAGGGGCTCGTGGGGCGAAAGCTTCGCAGACCGCCTGTCAGAGGAAGACGTCGAGTGAGCTCGGGTATCACCTAGTGATGATATCCTGGCCATTTTCGTCTGAACAGGAGATTCCCCATGACAGTGACCCTTGAAAAACTCGGCGGTGACACCCGCAACTCCTTCATCGAGAAGCTGAAGGAGTCCTTCGATGCGTTCGTGGAAGAGAACCCCGGCACGCCTGAGGGCCCCGTCATCTCCCGCGGGGAGATAGAGGCCTCCCTTAATCGGCCGGGCACCGAGGCCTATTGGGCTCTGCGGGACGGCCAGCGCGTCGGCGGCATCGTCCTTATCATTGATGCGGAAAGGGCGCGCGGCGATATCGAGCTCTTGTTCGTCGTCAACGGCCTGAAGGGCAAGAGCGTGGGGGCGGATATCGTCGCAGCGGCGGAGGACCGCTATCCCTCCGTTAAGACCTGGGAGCTGTACACCCCCTATGTCGAAACGCGCAACATCCACTTTTATGTGAATAAGTGCGGCTACAAGATCGTCGAGTTCTTCAATCCCAAACACCCCCTCGTCATGCCCGAGAGCGAGGGAGGGGACGGCTCGTCCTCGGGCGAGCTGTTCTTCCGTTTCGAGAAAAAGATGGACGAAAACGAGGTGACTTCTTAGAACGAGTGCTCTTTCGCAGGGGCATTGGGATCGAATGGCTTAAGTCCGGCAGCGAACTCTTCTACGTCGCCGAACAGAAAGTCGATGTGGTCAATGTGCTTGTTGATGTGCCAGTGGCCGCAGTACCAGCGCTGGCAGGTCAGCCGGCCCTCAATGGTACCAAGCCATTACCGGGTGGTTGACGACGGCGCCATCGGCGTGGGTGCTTTCCTGCATGCTCTCTCGGTACGCCTCTTCCGGAGTGCCCCACTTCGCAGAGAACCACGCGGCCGCCTCCTCCGCCATTTCGGGATGCTCCGCCACCCGCCAAACGCGCCAAGGCGCGGTTGCTCCCGAAGCCGTGCTTGGCTCTTCCGCCGAAGGCCAGCGGTTCCCGTCGTCAGGCATTCGCTTGACAGGTTCTGCCTTTGGCTGCTGGCTAAAAAGTCGCTTCTCTTGTGGGGCGAAATAGCGCTCAGCGGCATGGAGGTAATGCTCTTCGAAGCGTCGCACGGCCTCCCTCGACTTCTTCGCGAAGGGGAACAGCATGTCGTAGGCATGGAACCAGTGGGGGTGCACGTCCACGGATGCTTCTACGCCTGCGCGTTTGAGGTTCGCGACGTACTCAAGCGTTTCGCAATAGAACGGTTCTTCGGTGCCGACATAGGTGTAGGCAGGGGGCAGGCCCGCATAATTGGTCTCGCGGGCAGGAGCGGCGTAGGACGGTGGCGTTACGCCGTCTAGGTCGCGGAGATAGTACTTCCAGGCGAACCGGTTGGTGTGCGTGTTCCACACCGGCGCGTGATTGTCCCGCGAGGAAGCGGTCTCCCGGTCGTCCAGCATGGGGTAGAGGGGCATCTGGTAGGCGATGTTGACCTCGCCGAGGTCGCGCGCCAAAAGGCAGGTAGCCACGGTGAGGCCGCCCCCGGCGCTTTCCCCGCCCACCATAATCTGTGCGTTGTTGATTCCCAGCTCGTCGGCGTGGACCTTCAGGAAGAGCAGGGCGGCGTAGCAGTCTTCCAGGTCGGCGGGGAACGGTTTCTCGAAGGCGGTGCGGTATTCCGGGGCCACCACCACGGCGCCGTACTTCTCTACCAGGAGGCGGGCGTGGGGCAGGAGGATCTTCTGGTGCATGCCGTGAAGATGTCCCCCTCCATGAAGCCACAGGATGCCGGGAGTGTTTTCTCGCGGCCGCGCGTTTTCCGTGGGACGTAAGATGAGAACCCGTATATCGCGATCCGAGGACGGGATCATCCTTCTCTCGACGGTGTGCAATTTGCGCGCGACCATGTTCGCCCTCCGGATTCCCGTAGTTTTCCGCTTAGCGTAATATACCGCCGAAAGGCAAGGGCCAGACGAGAAAGCCCGAGTGTGCATTTGGCGATGCAATGCGTTCTATGGCCGAGGGTCTGCCCTTGCCGACCTTTCGGTCGACGAACCCCCCGGTTTCTGCAGCAGATCTTGAGTTGTAAGCGTCTGCTTCCGCTTGTGGTAGAAGACGCATCGAAGAGTCTGAGAGAAATGCCTGGTCAGAGCACTCCAGATGAAGCCGGTTTTGCTGGATGGCCGGCAACGTCGCCCTTTACGCGCTCATAACTCGAGATTTCATGCAGAATAGGGCAACTTCGTCGACCGAAGTCCAGTGTGGAACGCGGTCGGTGCCCCTGCTGCGAAAGCCTATGAGACCATCAACGTCGCTGTTCGACAACGCTGAGTGTTAGCGGGGGAAGCCCTATTCGCACGACGCCTTGCGCCCGAGTTCGCTCAGTGCTTGCAGGGTTGCCCTCGCGTTCTCGGCGTGCCAGTTCTTGTAGCCGCCGGCGTACTGGGTGGCGTATATGCCGGATAGGCGCAGATCGCTCAGCTCCTTTTGCTGAGTGGTGAGGCGCACGCCGCCGCTGCTCGTCTCGATATCGATGATCACGTTGAGCAAATCGTCGATGAGCTTCACGGATTCAATGTCCGCATAGGGGATGACGAGCGAGACATCCCGTTCCAGCGTTCCCCAAAAGGACTCGAACGGAAGCAAGATAAGCTCGTTCTCGCACATCTGGAGAACCGCCACGTCGCATGTCTCGAAGAAGCGGACGATCTTCTCGCTCAGGTCTCCCGCCGCGCCCTTGACGATGATGCACCGATCCTCCAGAGGCGCGTAGCCGGCCTCGATCGCATATTCCCAAACCTTCTCTTCGCGGGCCATAGTTGTTGCTCCTTTCGCTCGGGTTTGCGTCGGCGGGCATTATTTTCCCGATTCGCCCCTATGCCTGCAAATGGGTCGTATTGGTAAAATACCTGTTCAAAGGCCCTGTAAAAGACTTTTGACAGCTGCGTCTGCGCCATTTTGCAAGACTTGTGGGATATCATTTCGGTGCACACAAGCGGCGCGACACGCCAACGGGTAATCGAAAGGAAGGGATCGATGGAGCTGGCTCGGCAGTTGAAGGCCAAGCGGGAAGAGCGCGGGCTTTCCCAGGGCGAGGTTTCGAAGGCGATCTTCGTGTCGCGCCAGACCATTTCGAATTGGGAGAATGACAAGACTTACCCGGACGTGCAGAGCTTGCTGCTTCTCAGCCAGCTGTTCGAGGTTTCCATCGATGCGCTCGTGAGGGGAGACGTGGTCGCCATGCA
>OLQR01000629.1_pt1 | contig 25264 bp, 21 predicted proteins | sample 1671881 | NCBI WGS metagenome assembly OLQR01 (sample SAMEA3136623, study PRJEB25190) | human gut metagenome | biome: human gut; feature: human-associated habitat; material: faeces | place: Austria | collected 2013 | reverse complement strand
CGCTAATGACGCTGAATCTGGGATATGGTATAGGGATATCCCCAAAACAGCGTCATTAGCGTCATCTGCGTCACTATGGTCACACAAGAGCAGCGAGGGGGTCTGGGGAACACCCCAGAAATGTGCATGTGGATGACCACATGCTATGCTAGCAAAACACGTCTACCCCCAAAACGATGACAAACAAACCCGATACCCGCACAAATTCGTATATGCTCTCAAGAGTGAATCACTTCTGATTCATCCAAAAATCTTGACTCGAAAAAGTGAATCGGTTATGATTCACTCCCAGGGATAGAGGTATATGCTTCTACCTGTCAAGTGTATACAAGGCGGATAAGCAGCACAATGATTTATTGAAAATTCGGAAAATAATCTGTATAATACTTATTAGATAAAGCCTATACCCATGAAAAGCAAACGGTTTAACCGTCGGCACATAAACCCATTTGTTTGCCCCCAAAAGGAGAACACATCGTGAACCACATCGCAGTAGTCGAGGACAGCGCGCAGGATCGGGCGGTGCTGGACTCGTATCTGGAAAAATACCAGCAGGAGAAAAACTGCCATTTTCAAATCACGCATTTTTCGGATGGCGACGAGATCGCGCTGGGCTATAAGGGCGGCTATGACCTGATTTTGATGGACATCGAGATGACCTTCATGGATGGTATGTCAGCAGCCGAGGAAATCCGCCGAGCCGACCCGGAGGTGCTTATCATCTTCATCACCAACTCGCCGCAGTATGCCATCAAGGGGTACGCGGTGCAGGCGCTGGACTATATCTTAAAGCCGCTGAGTTATTACGCTTTCTGCCAGCGGATGAACCATGTGCGGGAGCTGCTGGGACGCCGCCAAAAGCACTATCTCACCGTTCCCTGCGCGGGCGGCGTGCAGAAGCTCGACGCCTCCGATATTTATTATGTAGAAATTTGCGACCATGACCTGCTGTTCCACACCAAGCAGGGCGAGGTGCATTCCACCGGCTCCATGCGCGATGTGGAGCAGAAACTGCCGCCGGAGAATTTCTTCCGCAGCAGCAAGGCGTACCTTGTCAATTTGGAGCACGTTGACGGCATCCAGGACGAGGACGCCATCGTCAACGGTGATCGGGTGCAGATCAGCCGCGCCAAGCGCAAGGCGTTTTTGGCGGCGCTCAATCACTACATGGGGGAAAACATCTGATGCAAGCGGAAGTTCTGGGCAACATTCCCCGCCTGTATACCGCGCTGGCGGACTGGCTGGCCTGCCTTTTATATTTGTTCTTCCTGCCCAAGCGTACAGCTGGCTGGCGGCGGTATGCGATCCACGCGGTGTTTTTGCTGCTGCTCGGCGTCTTTATGCAGGCAACGGGGCAGGTGCCACAATTCTGGTTTCTGCCCTGCATTGCGGTATCCATCTTGATCATGTATCTGTACATCCGAATGCAGGCCGACGTGCCCGCCCAGTGCGCGGGGTATTACTGCGTCCGCGCGTTTATTTTAGGAGAACTGGCGGCCTCTCTGGAATGGCAGCTTTACTACTATATGGCAGGGCGGCAGGGTACACCGGGCGTTGGTGTGCGCGTGGGCATTCTGGCGGTCGTTTATGCCGCAGTGTATGGCGTGGTGTTCGCGCTGGAACGCAATTATAACGATATTGCCGCGCCTCTGCACGTCCACAAAAAGGAATTTCTCAGCACGCTGTTCATCGGTGTGGCGGTCTATGCCGCCAGCAACCTGAGCTATGTCAGCCCGGACACGCCGTTTTCCGGCAAGATGACGGCGGAAATTTACAACATCCGCACGCTGGTAGACCTGGGCGGCATGGCCATTCTGTTTGCGCACCACATGCAGCTGGTGGAGTACCGCCGCAAAAAGGAGCGCGATGCTTTGCAGAACGTCTTGCAGGCGCAGTACGCACAGTACCGCTCGGCGCAGGACAGCATTGATCTTATCAATAAAAAATATCACGACCTCAAGCACCAGATCGCTGTGCTGCGCAGCGAGACCTCAGAGGAAAAAGCCCACTACCTCGACGCGATGGAGCAGGAGATCCGCAGCTATGAGGCGCAGAACAAGACCGGCAACGAGGTGCTAGACACGATCCTGACCAGCAAAAGCCTGTACTGCCAGCAGCACGGCATCACGCTGACCTGCGTGGCAGACGGTGCGGCGCTGGATTTTATGGATACAATGGACCTGTGTTCGCTGTTCGGCAATGCGCTGGACAACGCCATCGAGAGTGTAGAAAAGCTGCCCGACAACGAGCAGCGGCTCATCCATCTGGTGGTGGCACGGCAAAAGAGCTTTTTGTGGATCCGGATCGAAAACACCTACGACGGTGCTTTCCGCGCGGACGGCACGCTGCCCAAGACCACTAAGACCGACGCCCGCTACCATGGCTATGGATTAAAGAGCATCTACGATACCGCCGAAAAATACGGCGGCACCGCCGAGATCACCACCCAGGAGAACCAGTTCACATTAAAGGTGCTGTTTCCCATCAAGCAGAAATAACCCGGACAGCCCATTTTGGTGGGCTGTTTTTTGCTTTAAGCAACTTGCACAAAGCGCACCGACATTCAATTGTTAAAAACGACAATAGTGCGTACCGTTTGCGCTGCAAAAGCAACGGTTGACGTACGAATCTCCCACAAAAAGAACGAGATGTGGTATGGTTTTGTCATCGAAAGAGGGCCGAGTGGCTCCCTACAAATGACAGGAGGAGAATATGAAAAAACGTGATTCATCACCGAAAGCAGCACGCATTGCCACTGCATCGCTCAGTGTGCTGTTGGCAGTAGCCATCGGCACAACCTGCGGCGCGACCTCATACAGATCGCTGGTTTGCAGCACGATTGGCGGTACCATGTACAAAACCATTGATAAAGCGAATGCAGAACCGCTTCAGGCCAGCACGGACAACGGCATGTCCCTGGATGAGTGGAAGAAAGCCGCTGACCAGTTGGTGGAAGATGTGACCAGCGAGGGTATTGTTCTGCTGAAAAACCAGAATCAGACGCTACCGCTTGCTAAAGGCTCCAAAGTGACATTGTTTGGCCGTTCTTCTGTTGATCTGGTTCTCGGTGGCACCGGCGCAGGTAATATCAATACTGACTATGTGGTCGACCTCAAATCGGCAATGGAGGCAGACGGTCGTTTCACCATCAACAGCACAATTTGGGATTTCTATAAAACCTACGATGGAAAAGACGGCTATGTCCGCAGCAACGGCGGCTATATGGGTGCCAAGCCGGAGGATATCTATACGGCAGAAGTTCCGGTAAGTGAATACACCGATGAGGTCAAGCAGTCGTACATAGACTATAATGATGCGGCCATTGTGGTATTCTCCCGCGTAGGCGGTGAGGCTTCGGATATGCCGACTGGTGCATTTGGCGACGGCGAAAAGTACCTCGCTTTGCAGCCTGCGGAAGAAGCTCTGCTGAAGGAAATCAAGAACAGCGGTGCTTTTGATAAGATCATTGCCGTGATCAACACTTCCAACGCGATGGAATTGAGCTGGGTCGATCAGGAAGAGTATGGGATTGATGCCTGCCTCTGGATCGGCGGTGTTGGGCAGAGTGGTTCGCGTGCGGTTGCTAAAGTACTTGACGGCGAAGTGAACCCCTCCGGTCGCCTGTCCGATACCTATGCGGCGGATTCCTTCTCTTCCCCCGCTATGCAGAACTTTGGCGATTTCACTTTCACGAATGCCGATGAAATAAACTCTTCTATCGGCGAGGCAAACAACGGCACAAAGTATGTTGTGTACCGCGAAGGCATCTACGTCGGCTATCGTTATTATGAGACGCGTTATTCCGATGGTGTGACGGATCCCGCCGGTACGAATGCGCTGTCCTCTGCGGGTGCTTTCGTAGGCGATACGTGGAATTATGACAATGAAGTCTGCTATCCCTTCGGCTACGGTCTGAGCTATGGCGCTGAGGATGGCCTTCCGTTTACGCAGGAAGTTGTTTCTTCCAAGATGAGTGATGATGGGCTGGAAATGCAGGTCAAAGTTACGAACAACGGCACTGCTGCGGGCAAAAACGTCGTGGAGCTTTACGCACAGCAGCCGTATACCTGCGGCGGCATTGAGAAATCCGCCGTACAGCTTGTTGGCTTTGACAAGACGGATATCCTTGAACCTGGTCAGTCTGAGACGGTCACGATCACAGTGCCGAAGAAAGAGTTCTCTTCTTACGATTACCGAACCGACAAGACCTATGTGCTGGATGCCGGTGACTACCACTTCGCTATTGGCAACAGCGCCCACGATGCACTGAATAATATTCTGGCCGCACAGGGCAAGACGGTTGAGGATGGCATGGATGCCGAAGGTGATGCAGAGAAAGTTTATCTCTGGAACAATGCCAAGAAAACCCTGCTGAATGTTTCTTACAGCGGGGACGAAGTAACCAACCGTTTCGATGATGCAAGTCTGGAATATTATGGGGAGGATACGGATTATTTGACCCGCAGCGACTGGAGCACCTTCCCCGAAAGCTATACTGATCTGACGGCCACGGCGGATATGATGGCGGCCATTGACGCAGAAGGCAGCTATGAACCGGGCAGCAGCGATACTTCCGCTATCGTTACCGGTCAGGACAACCAGATGACGCTGGCAAAAATGTACGGCGTTCCTTTCGACGACACGGAAACTTGGGATAAGCTCCTGAACCAGCTTACCACCAAGGAGATGACCCGCATTGTCACCGGCTCGGCACTGTCTCCCATTCCGTCCATTGCGTATCCGGCCATGTTCATGAAGGACGGCCCGCAGGGCAACCAGCTCCGCACATATGTGGAGGATGGCACAAGTGCTACTGGCTTCTGCGGTGAAGTTCTCCGCGCTTGCTCGTTTAACCGTGACCTGATGTATGAAGTTGGCACCGCAATGGGTGAGGACTGGTACCGTACTGAAACAGTAGGCGCTTATACGCCGGCTGTCAATATCCATCGCACACCGTATGCCGGTCGTAACTTTGAGTATTATTCCGAGGATGGCTTCCTTTCTGGTGAACTTGCCACGCAGGAAGTGGAAGGTCTGCAGAATCACGGCGTTATCTGCTACATCAAGCATTTTGCACTGAACGATCAGGAAACCAACCGTCAGGGCATCTGCACCTTCTCTAACGAGCAGGCTATCCGCGAAATCTATCTGAAAGCCTTCGAGAAACCTTTCACCGAAGGAAAGGTCAAGGGCTCCATGGGCGCATTCAACCGCATTGGTTGCACCTGGGCCGGGGCACACAGCGGATTACAGAAAGACGTTGTTCGCACAGAGTGGGGCTCTACCGCAATCCTGGATACCGATATTGCAATCAACACTACGATGCAGAGCGTTGTGGGCGGTCTGGAAGGCGGCAACACGATGTGGGGAACTTCCGGCAGTGTATTCTACGGCTATATGGTTGATAAGGTGCCCAAAGATGCGAAACTGCTTGCCAATATGCGAGAAGCCTGCCACGTCATCCTGTACAATGTAGCAAACAGCAACGGTATCAACGGACTTTCTGCAACGGCACATGTCGTTTCGGTTACACCTTACTGGGAAAAGCTTGCCTATGCGCTGATTGCTGTGCTGGCTATTGCAGATGCCGTTGCCGCATTCTTTGTGGTCAAAAATTCCAAACGTAAAGAAACGCTGTGAGGTGCTAAGATGAATACATTCTTCAAAAAATCCTCCCTTCTGCACACGATTACTGCGGTTGGAATGGCAGCTACTGCCATTGTGTATGCGCTGGCTAAGGCAAAAGAAAATTCGCCTATTATCATTGCTCTTTTGGTGATTGGCGCATTGCTGGAACTCTTTGTCGCATCCGACAAGGCTCCTAAATATTTCGAGTATCTTCCATTTGCCGCAGCACTCGTCAGCGTGGCTATGTTCATCAACCTTGCCTTTGATGAGATCGGTGACATTCTGTCGAAGATCAATATGGATGGTTTAAGTACTTCCTGGATTGCAAGTGCGGTCCTGCTGGTCATCTGCATGATCTGCGCGGCAGTGTCTACCGTGTGGGGCAAAAAATAAGAAAGGGTGTATACCTTGCTGCGAAAGGTTTGGAATACGGCAAAAAAACATATAGACCTATGTGCCTTTGCGCTGATCACCGGAATCGCCGTCATTGACCTGCTGCGTTACGCTGCGTTGGGAATGCTTCAGCCGTTGCTTTATATGGTGGTAACAGAACTTATCCTTGTAAGCTTTGCTTTTGCAGCGTGGAAGGGCAAGCTGCCGATTCTGATGCTGCCGGTCGGCCTTGCAGTCGGCTGGCTGGGAACATGGACGAATTACCTGGAAACAACGCTGTTCCATATCGGCTTCTTCCTGCAAGCAGGCGTTGCGATTCTTTGGGCGCTGGGTGGCATTGTGCTGGCGCTGCGTCATATAAAGCAGGCCGCGCCGCATTGGTGGGTGTTTCTGGCGTTGCCGCTGGTGCTGACCGCCGGCTGCATGGTCGTGTGTAAAGTCAGCTATGATGCGGCGCGCACGGCAGACCGCGCTGGGCAAACCGTATGGGCCGTTCCGCAGATATACGAGCAGGAATGTGAACATCCTGGAATCGTAGAGCATATAAGCTATGAGACGAAAGCCTACGCTACCGATGAAAGAACCGTTGAAAAACAGGCATGCGTATATCTGCCCTACGGATATGACCCGGAAAAGCAGTACAACATTCTATACCTAATGCACGGCACCGGCGACAATGAAGACTACTGGCTTTTAACGCATCCTGAGAACAAAACCATGCTGGATCAGATGATTGAGCAGCAGGTAATTGAACCGCTTATCGTTGTCACCCCGACTTTCTATGTGGAAGATGACTGCAAAGACGGTTTGGATCCCTTGACTTACTCCTTTGCCAAGGAATTGCGAAACGATCTCATGCCTGCGGTGGAAGCGCAGTATTCGACCTATGCGGAAACCTGCGACGATGCAGGTTTCGCTGCCAGCCGTGAGCATCGTGCCTTTGCGGGTCTTTCCCGCGGCGCAGTAACGACGAACCATTCTGCCGTGTGCCAGGCGCTGGATTACTTTGCATGGTTCGGAACCTTCAGCGGCAGCAGAACCACTGCGGATGAATTCCGGGCGGCTATCCAGTCTGATGAGTTTGCACAGCTTCCCATCAAATATCTTTACGCTTGCGGAGGCAGCTACGATTTTGCACTGCCTGGTCAGATCGAGGATTACAACAATTTGCTTGCAGTCGAACCCCGACTGCAAAGCGGCGTGAATACGACATTTGCTGTCTATCCTCTGCGCCACCATTCAGCAGATAATTGGCATATCGCTTTGTATAATTTCCTGCAAAAAGTGTTCGTAGAATAAAGCCGCATCTCCAATAAAAGGGTTTCCTCTACAACGGGTTTCTGCCAGGAGGAAGCCCTTTTGTTGGTATCTGCGTGATTTCTGTAAAACAGACTATGTAAGAGGAACATACAATGAAACCAACCCCACTTCTCACCGGCTGGACCTGCCGCCATCTGGGCGATACGGCACCCGGCAAACCGGTGACCCTGCCCCATGATGCCATGCTGGCTGAACCCCGCACCGCCCTGAGCGCGGGCGGCACCAATACCGGCTGGTACGAGGGATATGACTACGAATACCAGCGCACCCTGACCGTGCCGGAAAACGAGCTGGCAGACACCCACATTCTGGAGTTTGAGGGCGTCTACCATAATGCCGAGGTCTGGCTCAACGGTCAAAAGGCAGCGTTCCGCCCCTACGGCTACACCAATTTCTACGTAGACTACGCCCCCTACCTGCATTCGGGTGAGAACGAGCTGCGGGTCATTGCCCGCAACGCCGACCAGCCCAACAGCCGATGGTATTCCGGCGCGGGCATCTACCGCCCGGTGCAGCTTTGGACGGCAAGGGGCGCGCATATCGCGTTGAACGGCGTTAAAATCTGCACCCTGTCGCTTGACCCCGCCATCGTGGAGGTGCGCGTAAAGACCACCGCCCCCGGCACGGTACGCCTGATGGTGGACGACCTGCCTGCCATGCAGCAGGAGAGCGACGGCGAGGCTGTATTTACCCTGACCCTTGATAACGCCCGCCTCTGGACGCCCGAAACGCCAAACCTGTACACCTGCCGCGTCAACTTTGCCGATGATGAGGTGACCGAGACGTTCGGTGTTCGCAAGGTCGAGTGGGGTACGGACGGTTTTCTGCTCAACGGCAAGCGGTACATCATCCAGGGCGCGTGCATCCACCACGATAATGGTCTGTTGGGTGCAGTTTGTGACCCCGACGCCGTGGCACGCAAGGTACGCCTGCTGAAAGCGAACGGCTACAACGCCATTCGCTCAGCGCACAACCCCTGCTCCAAGGCGCTGCTGACCGAGTGCGACCGCCAGGGTATGCTTGTCATGGACGAGTACATCGACCACTGGTATATCCACAAAACCGAGCATGACTACGTGGATTATTTCAACGACTGGTGGCATCAGGATCTGACCGACATGGTGGAAAAAGACTACAACCACCCCTGCGTCGTGCTCTACTCTACCGGCAATGAGGTCAGCGAGACTGCCCAAAAGCGCGGCATCGCCCTGACCAAAGAGATGACTGACTTCCTGCACGAGTTGGACGATTCTCGTCCGGTGACCTGCGGCGTGAACATCTTCTTCAACTTTTTAAGCTCCATCGGCTTCGGCGTGTACAGCGACGAAAAGGCAAAAAAAGAAGCCGAGCGTGCCGAAAAAGCCAAACAGCGCGGCGAGAAGACCGCCAAGAAAAAGGCGGTCGGCAGTCAGTTCTTCAACAATCTGGCGGGGCTGCTGGGCGATGAGTTCATGAAGCGCGGCGCGACCCTGCACGGCTGCGACGTCAAGACCCGTGACGCCTTTGCCAACATGGACATTGCGGGCTACAACTACGGCATCTACCGCTATAAGCACGACCTGAAAAAGTACCCGCAGCGGTTGATTTTGGGCAGCGAGACCTTCTGCAACGATGCTTATAAATTCCGCGAGCTGGCCAAACAGGAGCCCCGCTTGGTGGGCGACTTTGTCTGGGCGGGCATGGACTACCTGGGCGAAGTTATGGTCGGCTCGTGGGAGTACGCCGACTACGCCGAGACCTTCGACGGCGGTCTGGGCTGGGTGTCGGCGGGTTCGGGGCGCATCGACCTGACCGGCAAGCCGCTGGGCGAAGCCCTTTATACCCGCGTGGCGTTGGAAGCTGACAACGGCCCCTATATCGCCGTCTGCCCGGTCAACCATACCGGAGACCGCCACAGCCCCAGTGCGTGGAAGATGACGAATGCCATGCCCAGCTGGAGCTGGACCGGCTGCGAGGGGCGCAAGGCCAACGTGGAGGTCTACGCCCGCGCCGCCCGTGTGGAGTTGGTGCTGAATGGTCACACGGTGGGCAGTAAAACGCTGAAAAATGATTGCCTGGCGAGGTTCAGCATTCTCTACGAGAGTGGCACGCTGGAAGCCGTCAGCTATGACGATGCCGATCACGAAATTGGTCGTTGCAAACTGCAGAGTGCCGGCGGCACGACCCGCCTGACGCTGGATGCCGAAGAACCTGCTGCACAAACGGGGCATCTGTGCTACGTCCGTCTGCGCTACACCGATGAAAACGGCATCACCAAGCCTCTGGCGCGCGGCAATATTCAGGTACAGGTGCGCGGCGGCACATTGGTGGGGCTGGGCAGCGCCTGCCCTTTCAACAAGCACAGCTATCTGGACAGAGAAACCGATACCTACTACGGCGAGGCTCTTGCCATAGTCCGCATGGGGGACGGCGACGCCATGACGATTGCTGCTTCCAACGGCGAATACAGCGCGGAGCTGACCGTGCCTGCGCAAGCATGAGGTGAGCTATGGAAACGATAAATAATTGGTGGACAAACTTCGCCCAAAAGCATAAGCTCGTGGCACAGTTTGTGAAATTCTACGCTTTTTCGCTGTTTGTCACGGTGCTGCAATATCTGCTGCTGACCTTTTTGCCGGGGCTGTTCTACAACCTGACCGACTGGTGCAGCATCCCCTGCCAGCTGATTCATCTGAACCTCGGTCCGGTGGATACCTATGTATTCAACTACCCTGTCACCGGCGACGCTACCGGCGGTATGGGCTATTTTGCGGCGTTTGCCATCACGCTGTTTCTGGCGCAGTGTGTTAATTTCCCGATGCAGCGTAATATCACGTTTAAGTCGAAGGGCAACGTGTGGTATCAGATCGCGTGGTACGTGGTGGCGTTCATACTCATCACCATCGTGTGCAGCTTTTTGATGGGCATTTATGTGCCGCTGTGTAAGCAATTCTTCCCGCCTGCGCTGTACAACGTCCTCATCACCGTCATCAACGGCGGTGTGCAGATGGTGATCTATTTCCCAATCTATAAGATCATCTTCCCGGAGGGTGAGCAGAAGAAAAACTAAACTGCCCTTTGGAAAATAAAGCAGCAGGAAGCCTTAATCGGTTTCCTGCTGCTTTTTTATTAGTTTTCAACTTCCCAATGCCCGCTGAAGCCGCGGCCAATGTAATGAACATTATTTTCTTTTTTAGTATTCTATTTATTTGGTTACTTATTTGTGCAGGCTTTTCCTGTACAGGTGAAAACCGTCCGGGCAACGCCTGCACAGGAAAAGCCGTTCTTGGGCAAAAAAGCCTCAAAGATGGGGAATTTGGGGCGGTATATGGCTGGGCGGGCATCGGTACTGACGCGGCGCGAGCGCGCCCAAACAGGGGCGTTTCTCGCGGCGACAGGGGCGGTGTGCGGGAATGTTGCGGGTTGGGTTTGCATACAACTTCTTGCTAGAGGGTAAAACTTATATACGGATTCGTAGGGCTTTTCACTGGCAAGAACCCAGTGATGCTCGTATTCATGTTTCTCAATGAGACCAAAGCTGCGCATGTATTTAATCGGTGCGTATGAGAATCCGTCTCGCAGATTTGCCCCCAAAACTGCCCCCAAAAGGGTTTGGAATGGGTCAGCACGATGCAGCACTCTTTTGTACACATGGGACAAAATCCGTTCTGAGCCTTGGTACGCAATACCACCAAACCCAACAAAACAGCACTGTAACGCACGATTTTTAGATTTCTCATAACCCGGAGGTCGCAGGTTCAAGTCCTGTCTCCGCAACCACAGAAGAACGGTAAGACGTCAAGTTTTACCGTTCTTTTTCTTTTGCAGGCCGCAAAAAAAGAAAAGTGGTAACAAAGTGGTAACTCATTTGTTACCATCTCCGAAAATCACGCTGCTCAGGGTGTCCCCCGCCCTGATTTTGGCAGAGTCGATGATGTGGGCGTAACGCTCGGATACGGTGGCGGGTTTGTCACCGATAAAGGCAGCTGTCGTCACGATGTCGGTTCCGTTCGCCACAAGGATGGATGCCACCGCATGGCGGAAGGCGTGGGGGTTCAGGTGGGGAAAATTCGGATTTTCCTTTTGCAGCCTGTCCCCCATACGGTTCAGATACTGTGTAATGTTGTCCGGATTCATAGGTCCCCCGTACTCATTGGTAAACAAGTAGCCACTTTCCTGCCAGAGATCCCCGTACCATTCCGGCTGTTCGCCGCGCCACTTTAGGTAGTGGCGCAGGATTTCGTCCATCCGCGGGGTAATCGGCAGCTGGCGCGGCTTGCGCTTTTTGGGGTAGGGCTTCTCGTACACACCGTTCTTGGGGTCGTACATGACGCAGGAACAGATGGTGATGGTCTTGCCCCTCAGGTCTACGGCACTCAGCTTGATGCCCGCACACTCCCCGCGCCGGATGCCGTAGAGCATCAGCACATGGATCAGGGTGTACCACTTGACGCTCTCGCTCTCCAGCGCCTGACGGATCAGCGCCAAGTCGGCAGGCTGGTAGTAGTTCGGCATCGGCGGGTCTGCCACAGGCGGCGTGGCATCGCGGCAGGGGTTGAACGCAATCAGATGCTTGCGGATGGCGTGTTCCATAATGGTGGAGATAACATGGTGATGTTCCAACACTGTTTTGCGGGAAAGTCCGCCGCCTGTTTTCTTGTTTTGCCCCGGTTTGAGCAGCATGGCGTAGAAATCATCCAGCATATCGCCGGTGATTTCGTCCACGGGCGTCTTGCCTAAGTACGGATTGATGCGGGAATCCAGCATATCCTGATATCGTGCGAGGGTGCTTTTTTCCTTGCCGGTGCGCTCCTTAATTTCCATAACCTTAACGGCAAAATCCTCGAACGATATACATTTCGGTTCGGCGGCTTTTGCCGCTTCTTCTTTTTCACGAGATGTGATAAGCTCGCACTCCTCCTCAAAATGGACGGTTTCGCGCTGGATCAGCGTTTCGATTTGCCGCGCGTTCAATTCCGGCGGAACACGGACCGTTTTGATAAAGGGCGGAAGCTGCTTGCCGAATTCATCCCTCCCGTGAAAGACATGGATACGAAAAGAAATAAGGTTCCCGGCCTTATTGTAGCGTTTCTCAACCGATGCCATGGTTTTGTTCGTTTTCGTCGATGGTAAGTCCGAAATAGCGTTCTACATCGTCCAGCGCCACCAGATACTTTGACCCGGCTTTACGGCTGGGAATTTCCTTGTGCAGCACCAGCTGACGGATGTTGTGTGCGCTGATGGCACAGCCGGGATCACGTTTGCGCAGTTCATCGGCTGCCCCTTGAATGGTACGGATACGGTTCATAAGAGAGGTCCTTTCTCGCGTTTTACAGATGCGAAAGCTGTTTCGGAAGTTTTGGCATATTGGATTATCAAGGTGCTATACAAGAGTATCTTAAAAATACGCTTGCTATACCCGTATTATAGCGTATCTTTAAGATACTGTCAACAATTTCAACTGACTTTACATAAATATTTTTTCAGAGAACCGGCCTTCTTGCAAAAGCCGCGTAAACTTGTTACAATGAAAGCGTATCTTAAAGGCGCAGAAAGGCGGGCTGCAGAATGAGCAAATCAGAAGAAATCCTAAGACCCAGTGATTTTATCAACGACCCGGAGAATTGTCTGTTTGACGAGTTTAAGCACAATCTCCCGCTTAATACGGAAGAAGTCACAGACCCCAAACAACTGTTGGGTAGCCGGATGCGCTATCTGCGCACATTCCGCGATATGACGCAGGAGGAGGCAGCTGCAAAAGCGGGCATCAACACAACGCTTTGGCGGCACTATGAGCATGGTATGAAGATGCCGCGCCAAGATCGGCTGGAAAAAATTGCTGAGGCCTTGAGCGTGCCGATGCAGGTGCTGCAACCTTTTGATACTTACTCCCCTGCAGGTATAGCGGCGGTTCTATACAATATGCGAATGCAGTGTCAGGAAGTAGAAGTTGTCGAAATGGACGGTGACATCTACATTAAAATTCCGAATAACGAGAAAACAGCGGAAACCCGTGCTGCACTAAAGGATATGCAGGAACATATGAATAAGGTCACATTTGAGGATGCGTTAGAATGCTGCAACCGGGAGGATAATTCTGCCACGGCACCGGCCAGCAAGGAATATGCAAAACAAAACATCGAAAAGTATAAGGCGTATTTGAGTGGAAAACTTCCTCATGAGAAACTTTCTCCTGCCGATGAACTGCAAGCAAACCTGATTGCAGATACAGAGTGGTTTATGAGAAACCAGATTTTGATGGAGTATATAACGGAACTGTTTCAAAAAAATTATAAAAGATAATCTGATTATCCTTTTTTTACTCAGAAATGGGCAACCAACAGCGACAACCAAGCGTTCAAACAATTCATGCCTCTACGGTTGAACCTAAGGCAACACCGCACAATTCCCGCCCGACGGCTTAAGCACCACTCCGGCGGATCTCCGCGCCAAGAGCCGCCGCAAGCGGCGGTTGCGCTCCGAAGCGCCTCGCTGCGGCTCGGTGTGCGGCACGGCATCTGCGTTGCCAAAATGCTCGATAATGTCGGGTTGCGGTACCCGCATCGTGCTTCGGGGACAAAAGCCCTTCGCACTCTGCGACCGCTGCCCCTGCTTCGGTTCGCTGTATCCGCCACCGGCGGCGCTCACCTTTGCAGCATCCAGTATTATCTGCGCTTTTGGCTTAGCAGTTGCCGCACCTCGCTCGCTGTATCGGCGCTTAGAATTATGCGGTATTGCCCTAAAGTAAAGCTCCGATAAGTGGAAGTCGAGATTTTTCTTGGGCAATCCGTGAAATGTCCCAAGTATAAAAGCCTTTGCAATGCTAATCATTATTGAGGTGTGAGCATGAAAATCTTCATTATAGAAGATGAACCGGCAATCCGCGAGGAACTTGTTCAGCTTCTTCAAAAGTACGGCTACCAATGCGACAGCAGCGATGATTTTCACCACATTGTGCAAGCTGCTCTTTCATCAGGGGCTAACTTGATTCTCTTAGACATCAATCTGCCCTATCAGGATGGTTTCCAAGTATGCAGAGAAATCCGACAGAAATCCAATCTTCCTATCATTGTACTTACCAGCAGAAACAGCGATTTTGACGAGTTGATGAGCTTGAACATCGGCGCAGATGATTATATTGCAAAGCCGTACAATGCACAGATCCTTTTGGCGCGAATCCAAAAACTTCTGGCTCGGACCTATGAAGTACAGGACAACATCGTTCTCACGCACAAAGGCTTGACCTTAAATTTGCTCAAGGCGGAAATCAGCTATCAAGGGAACAAAAAATCACTTACCAAAAATGAACTTGGGATTTTGCGCCTGCTTATGGTGAATAAGGGCAACATTATTCCCCGTGACGCTATTATTGATGAACTCTGGCAGAGTGAACAATTTATAGACGAAAACACATTGAATGTCAACATCGTTCGGTTACGGAAAGCACTGACCGAAATCGGTCTGCCGGACTATCTGGAAACGAAACGTGGTTTAGGGTATTGCGTATGAAGTTATCAGAGTATCTGCTTGACCGTATCTTTTCCCTGATTTGTATGCTGGTGGCTGCACTCGTGCTGCTTGCGCTCCTCTGGCTGATTGAAACACCTGCTGTGTTTATTCTGTTTGCCGAGGTGATTTTACTTGCAGCGTACAGTACAGCGCTGCTGTATGATTTTTTCCGCAAGCAGAGTTTTTATAATCTGCTTCAAAAAATGACAGAGCAGATGGACATAAAAACTCTTTTAGGCGAGTTAATGGTGCCGCCTCATTTTTTAGAGGGGCAGATTTTGGTGGACGTTCTGCGGTGCTGCAACAAATACCAGAACGACCGACTTTCCTATGCAGAGCAGGAGAACCGTGAATATCGGGAATACCTTGATTCATGGGTGCATGAAATCAAAACGCCTATCACCTCTGCCCGGCTGATCGTTGAAAATGAAAAGAATCCCACCACACTGCGAATTGACGATGAACTGCGGAAAATTGATGCTTATGTGGAGCAGGTGCTATATTACGCCCGCAGTACCGATGTGGAAAAGGACTTTAAGGTGGAGAAAACCACCTTGCAGGCATTGGTGTACGCTGCGCTAAAAACGTACTCAAAGCCGTTGATTCAGGTCGGTGGAAAGCCGGTTCTAAAGGAACTGGATATTCCCGTGGCCGCAGACAGCAAGAGCTGCACCTTTGTGATCGGACAGATTCTTTCCAACGCTATCAAGTATCGGAAAGATAATTTACAAGTTGAATTTTCAGCCAGAGCAGAGAAAAACACGGTATCTCTTTTCATTTCCGATAATGGCATTGGTATTTCTGCTGCTGACTTGCCGCGTGTGTTCGACAAAGGCTTTACCGGTGAAAACGGCCGCCGTTATTCCAAATCAACCGGCATTGGTTTGTACTTGAGCCAAAGGCTATGTCGAAAAATGAATATCTCACTTTCTATTTCCAGCGTTCCGGGACAGGGAACGACTGTGACGATGGTTTTTCCTACGGAAAGCTATTTGCAGGCGGCGGGGCTGTAAAGCCTCGCTTTTTTCAACCTTACATTTTGGTAATACAAATGTAATCCAACTTAATGGCATCGGAAAATTCCTTGTGGTAGAGTAAAAGCACAAAAGCAAGGCGCTTTTGAGAAAGGAGCCTGACCTATGGGCGATACGATCTTACGGGTGGATGACATCCAAAAATTTTACGGAAACAAAGGCAACCTGACAAAAGCCATCGACCACATTTCTTTTTCTGTTCGCAAAGGAGAATTTCTCGGCATCATGGGTGCTTCCGGCTCTGGCAAAACCACCTTGCTGAACTGCATTTCCACGATTGATACCGTCACCAGCGGTCATATCTATGTAGAAGAAAAGGACATCACGGCGCTTCACGGGGCACAGCTTGCAGACTTTCGCGGGAAAAAGCTGGGGTTTATTTTCCAGAATTTCAATCTTCTGGACACCTTGACCGCCTATGAAAATATCTCTCTGGCCCTTTCCATCGCAGGTGCCAAACCCAGTGAAATAGAGCAGCGTATTCCACAGATTGCCCAAGCGCTGAACATTCAGGATGTATTGGATAAATATCCCTATCAGATGTCTGGCGGTCAGCAACAGAGAGTAGCTGCTGCAAGAGCGATGGTGACAAATCCCGCCATCGTACTGGCAGATGAGCCGACCGGCGCACTGGATTCAAATTCTTCCCGAATGCTGTTGACAATGTTGACCGAATTGAATGAACGGCTTTCAGCAACGATTCTCATGGTAACGCATGACGCTTTTTCTGCCAGCTATTGCAATCGCATTTTGTTTATCAAAGATGGGCAGGTGTTCAACGAACTGCATCGTGGGACGGATACGCGCAAAGAATTTTTTACAAAAATTCTGGAAGTAGTTTCCGTCTTGGGAGGTGAACAGAGTGAACACATGTAAGCTGATTTTCCGAAATGTGTGCAAGAACATTCGTGACTATCTGATTTACTTTCTTACGCTGACCCTTTCGGTCAGTTTGTTCTATGCGTTCAATTCCATTTCTGACCAGCCGGCTTTTTCCAATATGGGCATGACCGGCACGCTCTTATATCGTCAGCTCGGCATTATGCTTTCTACGCTTTCCACTATGATTGCGGTTGTTCTGGCTTTCCTGATTCTTTATGCCAATCAGTTTTTATTGAAACGTCGCAAAAAAGAATTAGGCGTGTATATGATGCTCGGCATGAAAAAAGGTCGTATTTCCCGGTTATTTGCAGGCGAAACGCTTTGTGTTGGCATCATTGCGCTGGGCACAGGATTGCTTTTGGGCTTTTTCTTTTCGCAAGGGTTTTCTTTGATTGCATTGCGGCTTTTTGCAATCAATCTTGAAAAGTTTCGAATCGTGTTTTCAGCCGGAGCGCTTCGCCAGACTGCGTTGTGTTTCACAATCATCTTTTTTATCGTCATGCTTTTCAATATTCGGTCTGTCACCAATGTTAAATTGATTGACCTATTGACAGACGGCAGAAAAAACGAAAGTATGCAGACTGAAAACCGTATCTTGCCGGTTTGTCTGTTCCTGCTCTCGCTGCTTTGCATCGGAATTTCTGCCGCGCTGTTCAACAAAAACGGGATTCTGCCATCGCATGAAAATAATCTGTTCCAGTTGGCAGCGGCGGCATTGGTCGCGGGAACTTTTCTGCTGTTCTACTCGCTGTCAGCCGTTTTCATGCAAGCGGCAAGTGCAAGGAAAGGCTTTTACCTGAAGGGGCTGAATACGTTCCTTGTCCGTCAGATTGGCAGCAAAATCCGAACCAATTATCTTGTGGTAACGGTTGTATGCGGATTGCTGACTATCACGATCTGCGCCGTGTCGATTGGCGCAAGCACAGCGTTTGCTATGAACAAAATGTCCCAATCTGCAACGCCCTATGATTTGAACGTGCTTTCCAATGTTTCTGTTGATGGGGACAGCGATATTGCTGCCTATCTCGCTGCACACGATATTACCATAAGCAACTACGCCAAAGCTACAGAGCAAATCAGTGTTTACGAGGCCGATATGACCTACTCTGAACTATTTGAAGGACAGAAAGTCAAATTTTGGCCGATTGATGAAAAAGTTCCTGACAGCAAGGTTTCCGTAATCTCCATTTCGGACTTGAATCGTGCCTTAGCCATGCAGAACAAAGCACCCATCACGCTGAACGATGGCCAATACCTGTTGAACTGCAACTACAATGGAACGTATCGGTATGTTGCTGCTGCATTGCAGATCCACCCGGAAATCACGGTTGGCGGGGCGACTTTACAGCGTGCAGAAGATAAAGTTTTGCAGGAAACATACATTATGACGTCAGTTGGCAACAATGACCGCGGCACTTTGATCGTTCCCGATTCCGTCACCGCATCTCTTGAAAAAGATGTAAATGCGCTTTTGGTGCAATATGAGCCTAATGCAGATTCCAATGAAGTTCTGCAAAAGATGATTCCGATTGGATTAGATAGTACACACGGCTATCGGTATGCCGAAAAGAACATGATGTATGAGACGTTCTACGGCCTTGATGCCTTGGTGAGCTTCCTTTGCTGCTATATCGGGTTGGTCTTTTTGCTGATTTGCGCCGCACTTCTGGCGTTAAAGCAGCTTACCGAAACGACCGACAATGTGTATCGTTATGGCTTGCTGCAAAAGCTGGGTGCAGGCCGCTGGCAAATCGACCATACGCTTTTTGTGCAGACAGCCGTGTTCTTTGCCATTCCGCTAGTCGTCGCTGGCGTGTATTCTGCTTTCCTGATTGGCAAAGCAATGGCTGTGGTGGAAGAATTTATGAACATCCATATCGCAACCAATATCGGACTGACAATCGTTCTTTTTCTGCTTGTCTACGGAAGTTATTTCCTTGCAACGTATCTTTCCTGTAAACGTATTGTCACAGAACAGCGAGAATTGGAGGTCTAAACTATGTTGCCCGAAAATGTAAACTGGAATGCCGTATTGCAAAGCTTCACCGACACATGGCTTCCTTTAGAAGATTATAGGTTTCGAAACTTGGTGAGTTGTGTAGTGCCCACATTTACAAGCCGCCAATAAGACCAATACCGGCAGGACACAATGCTTATGATGTCCTGCCGGTATTATTTCTGATATGGTAGTAGAATTTAATCGTCAACTTCCCAATGCCCGCTGAAGCCGCGGCCGATGTAGTGGACATTTCCCATTGCCTTGATATGGCGGCGGATGGTTTTGTAGCTGACACCCAGTGCCATGCCGAGTTTTTCGGTGCTGATTTTATTGCTTTTTTTGATTAAAGCCAGGATTTTGGCATCCAAATCATCTTGGGGGACACCTTGGGGGACACGTTGAGGGACATCTTGGGGGACACAGTAATTCAAGTTCGGCATAACGACCGTAAACTGGTAGCGGTCAGAACGGAATGTGGGACGCTTATCCTCGGTGTAGTTGATTTGCGCTTTGTAGCCGTTCAGAATTTTCCCAAAGCCGCTGCCCTTGCGCTCCATATAGCCCAGACGGTTGAACACATCGGCTAACACCGGGTTGCGCCGGGTGGACGGCACGGTCAGCGGGTCGCGGTCTTGGATCATCGACCCATCCGGCATTCCGCCCGGCGAGTAGATCTCCAGACGGTCATCGTAGATGTCAATGTGGACCTCGCTGCCGTAGACGAGATAATCGCGGTGCGCCAGCGCGTTGACAAGCGCCTCGTGGTAGCTGCGCTCGACGTATTCGGGCAGTTCCTCCCGCGAGTTGGGCGTCTTGCGCCACATCATGCGGGCATTGCGCTTGATGAACGCCTCTCCGTTCTCAATCAACGAAAGCACACTGCCGGAATATTCGGCATCGTCCAGCGCGTCCATCGTGCCGCCGCTTTTGTCCAGTCCGTTCCAGCGTGTGCAGAACAATCGTGACCAGCGGATCGGGCTTTCATCGGCAATCAGGGCGCCGGCATTTGTCAAAAAGCCGCCCTCGTCTGCCAGACCGAAAGAAACAAGGTCCTTGTTGTCAAAGCTGTTTCCCGTCCACTTCTTATAGCGCTCCCGTAGCTTGGAAAAGGCGTAGTCCTCCACCCTGTAAAGCGTCATCTGAGAGTCGTAGGAGGTGTTTCTGCCGCGCAGAACAAGGCGTTTCAGTTCGGTGGCAGATGCCCTAACGCTCTCATTTCCGATGCGTACAAACGCCTCTAAGGTGCCATCGCCGGAGTAATAGTAGGGCGTTTCCTCGCCTTTGAACACATCAAGAATCAGCAGCACCTTGCCGTCCTCGGTTCTGTGAAACCGCAGCCGAAACTCCGGGATAGGCTCCATGCGGGTCTTAATGATCTCGCTGATTTTCTCGGCGTCGCTGTCGGGCTCGGTCAGCCCAACGATCTGCCCGTCATCCGCCATGCCGAAAATCAGCGCACCGCCCAGCGTGTTCGCAAAAGCGCTGACACTCTTGCACCAGCTTTTGGGCTTTCGTACTTCAAGCGCCGCTTTCTTGTCATATTCGGTTGTTTCACCGATCAGGTTCTCCATATTCATCTGTTCCGACCACCTTTTGCGCGAAATATCGGTGCTTTCAGTATAATATAAAGTTGGGCGTTTTTCAAATAATCTTTTGAAATCAAAGTTCATACGCGCAGAAATCCCATATCTTTTCCAGAAGCTGATGCGTTTCTTTCCACTGGTCCTCTGTAATTTTCCCGGTTGCGTTCGCAAGATGGGCAATCTGGTTCAGATTATTTCCTATCGCTGACAGCTCCTTTATGAGCTTGATGTAGGTGGCATTAGGGCGCGGTCGAATCTCGTAACCGACAAGCAGCTTCCGAATGACAGGCTCCATTTTTAAGCCGGATGTTTCGCTCATCTCGCGCAGTTTGGCGTACTCTTTGTCGGTGAGCCGCACGGTGATTTTCTTGGTTCTGTATAGCATAGTGTCAATATCCTTTTGAATCAAAAGTCACAAAATGAGGGATGGGGTTTCAGGGGTATTCCCCTGACAAGTGGGCGTTTTGCCGTCATGACGGCAAGATGCCGTGCTTGCGGGGGACGTTCCCGCATTTCCATGCGGGAACAGCCCTCTGAAAAAGAGTTAAATATAAATCAACTCGCAGCACACGATTTCCTCGGCTTGCGCCTGCAAAGCTTGCATCTGCGCCGCCCATTCCAGAGGGTGATGCCGTTTCAGATCCTCGGTGACGCCACGCTGTTCTGCAAGCCGGTGCACCAGCGCACTGACCTGATTGTGTGCCTCGCTGTCGACGTCGGCAAGGTGCTGTGCCAGCGTACCGTCCAGCAGCATTTGGTCGCGTTCAAAGGGGCGATGCTCGTCAAGAAAACGCGCCCGCATCGCACCGTATTTGCCCAACGGCGGTGTGCTGCCCGTGGGCAGGGCAAACGACGGAACCAAGTACCCGTTTACGTTAGTGTAATCCGTAGACATTTTTGACCTCCTTGTATGGCGCGGTTATACCGCTGATGGTGTTGAGTTTGTAGGTAGCAAAGCTTGTCCACAAAAGCGATTTCATGTACTGCGGCAGGTTTTTGACCTTCCGCGTAGTGATTGCCTGCAAAAAGGTATCCAGCACATCCTCCACATACGGTTCCAAGCCGTCCTCCTCACAACCGTTGCTGGCGCAGCTGATTTCAGCCAGCACCTTGTCAGCAGTGACAAGCGCACCGCGATACGACTGTGTGCCGGTGGCACAGCACATCTCGGTAAGGCAGGTGTTGAGCAGCCCAAATGCGCTTTGGCGGGCGTCATCCGTGACGCCGTTTGCTTGGTACGGATGCTGCTGACGGAAGTCGTATCCTGTCAGGTAGTGGATCGCCGTTTGAATAAGGGCGGGCTTAGCCATATACGCCTGCGGAATGGACTTGTGCTTTGTCAGTGCGGGCAGAACTATGTTTTCCAAAGTATTTTCATCCATCTCTCCCCCGCTTTCAAGCGGCTCTGCCGCAGGAAAGATTGATAGATTCGTATTTATGAGTTTTTCTTTATGATTTAGTTTTATATTACCGCCCCGGTTTCCACCGCAGTGGTTTCCACTATGGTGGTTACCACCGGGGTGGTAATTGGGGTGGTGGTCGGCGGCTGCTTTTTCAGCAGGCTGTTCAGCGGTTTCGGTTTGATTTCGTGTCAGATTGGTGCTTTTCACATCGCCGTTGTGGTCGTGGTAGAAAAGGTAGGCACCGTCCCATCCGCTGTTGTCGGGGCGCAGTTCATACTGATAGACGAAGCGCCCCTTTTCACCGGGATACACATGGATGAACAAATACCCCTTGCTTTTCAATTCGTTCCATGCCGTATTGAAGGCGTATTCTCCCTCCGGCACGCGCTCCATAAGGCTGCCTTTGGTGAGGGTAATGTTCTCCATTGTGATATAGCTTTGGATGCGTGTATACAGCCCCAATGCGCCGCTGCTGAGGTTCCAGTCGCGGGCGACACTGTTCTGCACCACAGTAAAACCGGGCTTCGGGATAAAAGTGCCGTTATTGGCTGCTTGATTTTTCATTTTCCCTCCAAATGGTAGAAGAGTTTGATAATCCCAATATGCCGAATTCTTCCGAAACAGAGGGTAACAGACAAAAAATTAGGAGCTGTTCTTAATTTTAGAAAGTGGTAACTAAGGTGGTAACAGATAGAGGCAAATTTGCGGCAAAACCACGCATAATGTACCTTTAAGGTACATAAGAAACGCAAAAATCGGAGAAAAAGCGTATCTTTAAGGTACAGGAACAGATCGGTATGCGCTCATAACCCGGAGGTCGCAGGTTCAAGTCCTGTCTCCGCAACCAACAAAAGCTCGTTGAAACGACAAGTTTCAACGAGCTTTTTTCTACATTATGGCAAAAGTGGTAACGATCTGGTAACTTTGACCCCAAAATGACCCCAAAACGGCAAAATGACTGCGCCCGGACGGTTGAGATTTTCAACCGCCCCGGGCGCTTTTTGTGGATAAATTTTGCGGAGTTTGCAGGTAAAAATAGGAGCTGTCAGCGGTCCAGTGTGTGTGAACGCTTTGCTCGTTCTCGCTGCTGCTCTAGCCGGTTTTCCATGATTTTTACGGATGCCATGATTTTGTGCCAGTCGTGTTCGAGGACATAATCGTTGTCCTTGCAGAACTTGTTCCAAATTTTCTGTATTTCGCCATTGGATTCTACTGATTCAAGGATGGCTGCAAATTGCGGGATAAATCCAGTCGTGCGGCGTGTGTTGCTGGTTGCGAGGAATGCACGATACAAGGTCGCGTCGTTGATTGCAATGCCGGGTTTCCCAGTTAGCATATAAATGTCGTAAAAATCGCGCATCCGTGTATTGCTTGTGCCACGGTACATGATGGTTTCCAGTTTCTCGGCAAGCAGCGTTTCGAGATTGTAGCTCATAATCTGCAAACTGCGGTCCTCAAACATGAGAGGATACCGATATTCAATGGCACGAGGTGTGATAGCATCGCCGGTGGAAATGTCAATTTTCACTTTCTGCCGCAGAACGTCAAGCGTACCAATCAGCGTGAAACGCAAGCCGGGATAGTCATGTTCTTCCATAATGCTTTCTGCATTGGTAATGCTGAAAACCACGCCGTCCTGCAGGTCGATATTGACGATTTCTTGAATCGTCCGTGTAGCGTCCTCCAATGTCAGCGGCAGGGCGACTACGGTGGCATCAATATCCATTGTGGCACGTTGGTGGATGCCGACCATTGAGGACACCAGCATCCCGCCTTTCAGTACAAAATGGCTGTTGTACTGGGAAACGGCGAGACGCTCTAAAAAGCGTTCCATCATGTAGGTACGCAGCAGAGTCTGCGACTTCAGACTATCGCCGTGCGTCAGATTTTTGATTTTATCCTTCAACTGTCGTGAGGTCTTGATCATAGTAAAAACACCTCCAAGTATCGTCTTACGTCATCCTCAACTTTTAGTGCGCGGCTGCACCGGATGAGATGAGGCAGGTTTTTGTGACCGTGCAGCATATACTCGCGGATGGCAGTTTGGTAGGTTTGCACATCCATAGCACCCCGCTGGCGAATGACATCGCAGAGTGTGCGTTCACGGTCATAGGTGGGAACGGTATTGCCAAAAGTGGTCGTGGCAGTGGTCAGCCCCAGTGTGAAAATCTCCGGGGAAACTGTATGCACAATCACGCCCTGCTTGCGCAGGTGTGTGGCGTTGTAACCCTGCTTGACCGTAACGTAGATGTAGTGCGGCTCGCGTTCCATCATACCGTGGAGCGCCAACGCCGACTGGTGGGAGAAAACGATATTGCTGTTGCGCAGGTGGAGAATATACATATCATCCGGCCATGCATCGGGCGATTGGTATACGCCGTGCGCGACACGCTCCAGTTCTCGGCTGCGGGCGTATTCGGCAAAGTAGGGTTTAGAGATGCCCTGCGCTGTAACCGCGCGGGTCGTGATGTAGCCGTTCCCCTGTTTCAGCATGGTATCAAGCTGTTCAAATTTTGTCATGTGGCTCACCTAACTTTCGCGCTTTAATTATAACAGATAAGAGCGTAAAAGTAAATACAAGATGGTACGCCTACTGAAAATTTCAACAGACGCACCATGTCGTGTTAAAAACTATTCAGTGGCATTACCCGGCTTTGACGAGTACCAACACGCTGTTGTTTGGCACGATGATCTGTTCCTGTTTGGTAGGAATGGGCGGGTTCTTGTATTGGCGCAGGGCTTTTTGGATTTGCTGCTTGACTTCGAGCAGGGCGGTATCCAATGTAGGGGTCTGCACTTCAATTTTTGGAAAGTCAGGAACATGAGTGGTGCAGCCGTCTGCCGAGAGTGTGCAAAGCACCGGATAAGGCTGGTTTTCAACCGAGATATTGTACCGCATCCCGAACATATCGTCCATCTTGTCCATTTCGCGCCGTTTGTGTTCGTCCATGCTGTGGACGTAAGTATCCATTGTGAACGCTACCGAGTAGTGACCGAGAATTGCGGAAAGCGTTTTATAATCCATGCCGCGTTCCAGTGCGCGGGTGGCAAAGGTATGTCGCAGGGCGTGGAAGGTAAAGTGTCCGATGTCAGCATCTTTCAACAGGCGGTCGTAGTAATCCTTGAAAGTTTTCTGCTCAAAGTAGTGACCGAATTCGTTGGTGACGATGAAGCCGTCATCGGTGTACTTATCCCCTGCCCGCTGCTTGTCCTGCGCTTGCTGTTTTTTCCAGCGGGCAAGCTCGTCTGCTATTGTGCGGGTCAGCGGAATCGTGCGGCGGGAGTTTTTCGTTTTGGGTGTGCCGAATACGATTTCGGTTTTGTTCTCGCCGTCGTGGGCTTCGTACTTGGCAAGGCGGTTGATGGTACGCCTGACGTGAAGTTGGGCGGTGCTGAAATCAATGTCTTCCCACTTCAGTGCTAGCAACTCCCCCATGCGTAACCCTGTACACAGGTCTAAGCGGATAAACACGCCATAGCGGTGGCGGTAGCTGGCTTGCACCAGCGCCCGCTGCTGGTCGTTGGTAAATACGC
>OLQR01000614.1_pt1 | contig 25843 bp, 19 predicted proteins | sample 1671881 | NCBI WGS metagenome assembly OLQR01 (sample SAMEA3136623, study PRJEB25190) | human gut metagenome | biome: human gut; feature: human-associated habitat; material: faeces | place: Austria | collected 2013 | reverse complement strand
CGCAGCCGCCGGAGCGGTGCTTAAGCCGTAAGGCGGGAATTGTGCGGTGTTGCCCCAACATATCATTTATTAAAAAGACTAATTCGGTGGCTCCTTCTTTGTATCGTTCATTCTTTTTCCCTCTGCTTTTCCTTTTCTTATCTACAAGCATCTTTTTATTTGCTTCCCAGTTTTACGGCAACAGTTTTGTAGACTTCGGTACCTGTTGCTATACCTATAACCCCAGCATTGTCGCTGTTGCTAAAAGTTCTATTGCAGCTGTTCTGTTTTCGCCTATTTCAAAACGTTTCATTTGTCTTTTTTTCTTGCTTCCTCATAAAGCAGCATCCCATACCGGAGATTTTTACCGCACATTTTTTCAGGAATCGCTTTCTCGCGCTGCCTGTCTGCCCGCTTCTCTGGAATTAAGCAGAGATTTTTACCGAGAAAATTTTGGTGTCGTAAAGTCCATCTACTCCACCCTATCATCCTTTTTCTTCACATTCTGCTTTATAATAGGTTGGTTTTTAGCCACCTTTTCTTTGCCGCTTCCTTTCCCTCCATCATCCCGTTCTGTCCAACACTTTTTCGGCCATTTCTTCCGTGATTTTTAATTTTTTTCGCGTTAATAATCTCTTTTAAGTATCGTTGATCTCACTATTTGCTCCGCATTTTATCTCGTATCATCGCCGATTTATTTGCAACTATTATCTGATTTTTTTCTCCGTAAATTTCTCCGTTTATATATTTTTCTTTTTTCTCCTCTTGCATATTTTGGTCTTTCTCAATGTATATTCGGCATGTTTCTTTCGCGTATTTTCTCTTTTTTGTCTCCCTATCAAGGTCAAAAACTGTGCTTTTTGACTTTTCTGAACATAAAAAGTGTTTTTCCCCCGCCCCTATTTTATAAAGTCTGATTGTTGCCCCCAAAGCCGAGGTTTTTACGGCGATTTTTTTGCAGCCTCCAAAGGAAGTACCGTGCTGCTTTGTGCATTACCAAATGTTCTTATCCAAGACTTCTTTTATCCTGAGGTTCTTACGCCGTAAAAAATAGTGCCCTCATCTTTCTTCTCTCGTACTCCCTCGTCACTCACCTTCTCCTAATACAGAGGTTTTTAACGTACTTTTCTACGATCCCATACAAAACGGTAACCTCTGCTCTTTTCCTTTTCTGCTTTCTCACGCTTCGCCAAGCAGAGGTTCTTACCGAGAAAATTTTATCTCTTTTTTCTATTTTTCTGCTTGCAGAGGGCATTTCCTTCCATCCAGAGATTTCTACCGTACCAATTTCCAGTCAAATTCTTTTGCAAACGGAGATTCTTACCGAAAAAAACGGCCTTTGCTCCTCTCCCCTGCTGCTTAAGTTAAAGGAATTACCTGCTATAAAAGCTAACCAGAGGTTTTTACCGCAAAAAAGTCCTTCTGTCTCTTCATATTTCGCCCACAGCCATTTTCCCGCCGTTTTCAGGTGCCATCGGGATGATCTTGTCGTTTCGATTGCTTCTTACAGGTTGCCAGCCTGTTCCTTATGCCCGTTCACGCAACACGGTAACAGAGATTTTTTCATTGTATAACAGAGATTCTTTCCATGTAAAATAGAGGAAACAACCTCTGCCGCCAAAAGAAAAAATCTCCGCCATTCTATGAAAGAATCTCCGTTATCACCAGAAGAAACCTCTGTTGTGGAGGGAAAGAACCTCTGTTTCTTCTATTATATAATAAAGTATAAGATATAAATTTATAAATATATAATTCTAAAGAAAAAGAAGAACAAAAGGGTGATTGCTCATAAAACAACGGAATTGATGCCCGCATAGCGGAGCGAACACGAATGCGGGCCATAAGAAGAAAAGCCATACGAAAAATACGCCGTTCTGTCTGTGCATATTTTGTGCAGCCAGCCCTCTCCCCTCCTCTGCTTTACGCGCGAGGATTCATCACTGTAATACCTGCAGCGCAGCCATAGGATTGACTTTTGCTGGAAGATACTGTAGTATGATACTATCATGAGTAAGTGTACCTTCTTCTAAATATTCTAGCAGTTCTGTGATGTATGGTTTTATTACAGGCGGGCTATTAGTTCCTAAAGAAAGGCGTGGACAAAACGGAGCACGGCATCCAATGTCCAATCATAGCGTATGAAAAATAAAGATGAAAAGAATACAATGACAGAATCACCGGATGTTATCATTGGTGAAGTTCTGCCGGATGAAAAGGCGGACGGCAAGAAAAAGCAGCTTGTGCCCAGGAAAAGTGACAATGTGGCGTTTGGCTCTTTCATCACGAAAAGCAACGATTTAATTCAAAGGACGAAGTATTCCCTGCCCCGCAACGAACAGAAAATCCTTTTTATGATGCTGTCCAAGATCGATCAGCGCCATGATATGGATGCATCGAAGTACTATACCATTTCGTTTGACGATTTTGCAAAGCTTACCGGGGTCAATGCGTTGGACAGCGGTTATGCAAATTATCTGCGCAAAACCATTGAAAACCTGGAAAACCGGATGTTCTGGGTTCCCCTTGGGAATGATCAGTACAAAACGATGTCGTGGGTGAACCGTGGTTCTATCGTCGATATGAAGAAAAAGACGATCAGCATGCGCTTTAACCCAGATATCTGGAAAGACATTGCACAGCTGACAAGCAATTATACATCCTATAGCATTGAATACCTGCTGATGATGCAGAGCACCTATTCTATGCGTGTGTATGAGATCATTTTGTCATATGACAACGGAAACAGAGATTATTCCTATAACAATGGGTTGATTTTTGAACCTGTAACAGAAGAAGTTCTGCAAAAGTTCCCCAATAAGCGGGAAGAACTGAAAGGGTTCAAATATAAGCGGTTTGATATGGAAGAATTTAAGGGTATGCTTTCCATGCCTACCCGTGATGAAATCAATAGAAGCAAGGGCAAAAGCAGAGACAGTTCCGCGCAAAAGTTCAGCCGCGATAAACCGCTGACGGAAAAATACAAAGTATTTTCCGACTTTGAAAAGAACGTTCTAGCAATGGTCAAAAGCGAGATCAATGAGATGACAGACCTGTGGTTTGACTATGAGCCGGTGCGCCGCCGCGGGGTTCGGAAATACGAGTTCCTTTATATCTTCATCAAGTACAAAAACCGGGAAGAAATGAAGAGCGTCAGAGCGTTCCATCAGGAGCATAAAGGCGCTGATACAGAAGTAAGCAGAAAACCAAGAAAGCGCCGCAGCTCGGTCAGCAAAGAAGCACTGGAACAGTACAATCAGCCGATGAAGGAAGCCATTTTGACGACAACCTATCGCCTGGCGCGCAATGAACTGGCGGTAAAGGCGCAATATCAGACCTATGAAAAAAAGCTGACACCGGAAGAGCGAAACATCTTCATCGATATTTTCACATATACGTCAAAAATATTGACCAACACAAAAAAGCGGGACCAGGCAGAGGAAACGCTGGAAGCGTTGAACCGGATTATCAAAGATAATAACGGGCTAAAAACTTGGGCATTGGGAATGAGCGTTAAATATAAAGCGATGCTTGAACGCGCAAGGGAAAGAAAATCTGCGCAGTATTACCGCACGGTGGTTTATAATGACATTATAGAAAATTCTGCCGCGATCATCGCTGACGGCACAAAACGCGCAGCATTACTGGATGGCGACAGAACGGATCTTTTCAAGTTCGATTGGTCGCAGTTTGATGAGTAATAGAACGTAAGGAAGTATAAGAATGAAAAAGAGGTTTGCAAAAAGCAGACCTCTTTTTTGTTTCAGAAAAAGCGCGAAAACAAACGAATTGAAAAAATGACAACAGGTACTTGAGTCGTGACAGGTAAATCAAGAGGAAAAGAAGGCATTATCCCCAGGATTCGTGTTGACATGACGAGCGGGTATGCTATAATTAGCTTATTAAGATGAACACTTTACAGGAAAGAACAGAAGGTAAAGAAGAAAAGATTGCCAGCGATATCAAATAGCAACAGGTACGCAAGTCGCCGCATAATAGTTACAACAAAAGAGAAAACTTTACTTTATGACAACATGTACCTAAGTCTTTCCACTTTATAATCAACCAACGAAATGAGGGAACGCCAATGGCAGCACAGATCATTACGATCGCCATCGAGAAAGGCGGAGCGGGAAAAACGGTCACTGCTTCTAACCTCGCCTATCTGATGGGCGATGAGGGTAAAAAAGTTCTTTGCATCGATACAGACCCGCAGGGAAACCTGACGAGCGCTTTGAGCGGCGGCAATGGAATTACCAGCGGCGTTTATAATGGAAGAGCTCTTTTTGATATGTTTGATGGCTTCCGTTATACCAAGACGAAGGACTATATCACCGAAACGGAATACGAAAATGTAGATATGATCCCCTGCAGCGCGCAGACGCCGCGGATCAACCAGCGTATTCCGGGAATTTTTGAGGATGCACAAACCTACTTCAAGCCGGGCGACCCGAAGTGCCTGACGAATATGGGAGAATTCCTCTATTACTTTTTAAATCAGGTCCGGGAGGACTATGATTACATCATTATTGATACCCAGCCGACCCGTGATTCACTCTTGCTGACGAATGCAATCAATGCGGCGGATTATGTGCTGATTCCCTCTCTTTGTGAGGCAAATTCGCAGGAATCGGCGTTCCGTACTTATGCGCTCTGCAATGAGCTGCGGAATACCCCCGGCAGCCATCTGAAAGGCGTTGGCGTAATTCTTACGATGGTAGTGAAAAAGGCAGCTACTACAAAAATTATCCGCGACCAGTGCAAACAGGTTTTAGGGGCTTCTCTTTACAAAACGGAGATTCCCAGCGGCCTTAGTGTGAATATGTCGGTTACGAAGCATCTTCCCGTATGCTATATGGCAAAAACACAGCCGGTTGCGGTGGCCTATGGCAAAGCTTACGAAGAACTAAAGGCTCAGCTTGCAAAGATGGGGGTGAACTGAAATGGCAATGAAAAAGAAGATGAAGGGGAACATAACGTCCCCTGCTCTCCCCGGCAAAAGTATTCTTGCAGAGGTAAACAATAACGAGGCGGGCAACATCTATAATAGTTTGTTCGCTAAAAACAGAAAAGTTGAATACGATAATAAATATATTGCGTTGGTTAATATCCGAACCAACCCGGATAACCAGATTTTCCGTGTAATGGATGACGATGAAGACATCCGCATTTTGGCGGAAGATATTAAGCGCAATGGGTTGATGCATAACCTTGTTGTATTCCCTGAACAGCGCGAAGAAGGAATGGTATATGTTTTGCTTTCCGGCGAACGGCGGTTTCGTGCATTGAATTACCTGCAAGAAAAAGGCGATGCAACATGGAATATTGTGAATTGCAATGTTGTGATAACACCTTTGTCTAAAAATGAAAGAAAAGTGCTACTGTACAGCGCAAACCTGCAGGTCCGTGGCGGATTCAGTGATGAAGCAATTCGCCGCCAGGCGATTGCGGAATTTATCACCTGCCTGCAAAAAGAACCTTATAATATGAGCAGAGAAGAAGCCCTTGGCGCGACAAAAAGCATCAGTACCGTAAATCCACGCACGATTGAGCGGGATGCGCGGATCGAAGAGAAGCTGGAGGGCAAACTAAAAGAACTTCTAAATGATAAATTTTTAACGAGAAGCGAATGTGAGACTTATCTGCGGTTTGAAGAGGACATACAGGATGAAATCGCGGAGCGGTTTGCCAAATTGCAGGAAGTAGATTGCCATAGCAGCGATACAGAAGATGCGGGAAAGAACTATGTAGAGGTTCTTCGGGACAATCTGCATGACGCATTCAGAGAGCTGCTATACGATGCACAGCGGCAGGGAACGACCAAAGAATACGAAGCTGCTTATAAAAAGGCGATTCTTTATTTTGATGATGGTCTCGCTGAACTGAAAGGGAAAGCGGATGAATACGGCAAAGCTAAGGTAAGCAGCCAACCGAAAGAAATTTCCGCCATCGATTACGAGGGCAAAAAAGAAGCCGCCAGGGACCGTGCGCGAAAGGAACACGAGGTTACAGAAACCAAGAGCAGCATGATCCAGAAAAGTGTTCCCCAAATGGTCAAAAAATTGAATAAGGCATACAGCAGTAAGGCATTTGCAAAAGCGCTGAAAGGTGTATCCAAAGAATCCCGTGATGCAGATGTTGCGGCGCTGAATGAAATCATCGAGATTTCGATGAAGCTTAAGAACATCATAGAATCGATCGATTGATGCCGGTGGACACAATGAAAAAAGAAAGAGTTCTGATTCGTTTCCGGCCGGAAATATATGAATGCTTTGAATTGGAAGCCGCTTATCAGGGGCTTCGCGTGGGAACGATTGCCAATCAATTATTGATCAGTGAGCTCAACAAAGCAGCAAGCGTGAAACCAGAGCACTGCGTTGTATTTGGATCGGAAGACTACGCTGCGATTCCGGAGGGCAAGCGAAGCAGCTATTATGTGTTGCCAGAAAGCAAAGATATTATAGAATATCTGCCGGAGCAAACCGGAAAGCGGGGCGCAAAGCCGATCAATAAGCAGGTTACATTTTATCTGATGGAAGATCAGCTTGAAACGTTGAAAAAAATTGTCCGGATTCAGGATATTCGCAAATCAATGGACCACGGGCAAATTGTAACCTATCGCTTTGCCGTGTTGGGGCTGCTGCTGAACAATGAAGCGCTGGATAGAAAACCTCCGGTTATACATTAAGAGGTAGAAAGAAGCCGCAGGTATTGTGCCTGCGGCTTCTTTATTTTATATATCATACAGCAATATTAGAATTGACAACAGGTACTTGAGTCGGAGAATGGTGAAAAAGTTTTAATATCGGTATCGGCACTTAGAATTATGCGGTATTGCCTTAATTCTGAAAAAAATTAAAAAAAGACCGACATTGCGCGGTGTATCTGCCTGCACAATGTCGGTTTTGCTTATTTTCTCTCGGCCAGCACGACCGTAAAGGTCGAGCCTTTGCCGGGGGTGCTTTCTATCTGCATCTCTGCGCCGGTCAATTCCAAAATCCGCTTGACCAGCGCCATGCCAAGGCCATTGCCCTCGGTGGAGTGGCTCGTGTCGCCTTGGTAGAATTTATCGTAGATGTGTTTTATCGTCTTTTCATCCATGCGCAGCCGGTATCGGTCACGGAAACATAAATTTTGCCGTTCGCCCGCGTTTGGCGCAGGGTAATGCTGCCGCCCTGCGGTGTGAACTTCATCGCGTTGGAAAGCAAGTTCGTCCACACCAGTTCCAGCAAGCCGGGGTCGGCCTGTGTGTAGGCGGCATCCTCTAGGTCAGCGTCAAATTCAATGTCCTTGCGCTCCCACGCATCCTCAAACTGCACGGCCACGCTGCACAGCTGGGCGCAGACGTCATAGACTTCTGCTGCTGGGCGGATGGTTTACTTTTCCAGCTTGTTCAGCTTGAGAATGATAAAATGATCAGGAGCCGTTTCCAAGCTGATGTAAGCAAAGAAATGGCTCCGGGTTTTGTTCTGTCTGCGCTACAAAAGATATACATCGCATATTAAGGTGCTAATTTGTGAATAATTATCCTTGTTCTGCAATTTTTGTGTTCGCATCTTCGCACGGTTCCTTTATAATATAGGTAATACAATATAAAGGAGTCCCTTGACGATGCGAGCAATAAACCTTAAAACTAACCATCTGACAGCGCCTGTCGGTATTGACGCCGGGCCGCTGTTTTTGTCTTGGCAGTGCGCTGACGGCGTGCGCCAGACGGCATATGAAATTGAAGTAACCGCCAACAACAAAACCGTATGGCAGAGCGGCAAAGTACAAAGCGGTGCCATGCACGCCGATACCCCCGCCGTGGCCGATTCCCGCGTGCGCGGTGCATGGAAGATCCGTCTGTGGGATGAAAACGATGTCCCAGGCGCGTGGAGTGAGGCACGCTTTGAGACCGGCCTTGCACAGTGCGACTGGGTAGGGGAGTGGGTGGACCCCGAGACCGAGCCAATCGACATCCCCGGTGACGATGCCATCAACGCCTTTGCCCGCCCCAACTGGGAGCGCAAGCAGGCAGAAAAAGAAGCCGCGGGCAAGGGTGCAGCCGAGTCGTACAAGCCCCATCGTCCGGCATCGTACCTGCGCAAAAGCTTCACGGCGTCCAAGGGCGAGGCACGGCTGTATATCACGGCCAAGGGATTGTACGCGGCATGGCTGGACGGAAAGCACATTGGTGATATGGTTTTGGCCCCCGGCAGCTTTACCGGGAACAAGCATCTTGGTGCGCAGACCTACGATGTGACCGCGCTGCTGCACGAGGGTGAGAATGAGCTTTTAATTGCTCTCGGTGATGGCTGGCACCGCAGCACGGGCGGTGTGGATGGCGACCGTGATTTGTTCGGTGATACCCTGGGCGTGCTGTTTCAGCTGGAGGTGGACGGCAAACCGGTCTGCGTTTCCGACGACACGATGCAGGCAACGCAATGCGGGCCTATTCGTCAGAACGATATGCAGCAGGGCGAGGTCTACAATGCACAACTTGAGGGCGAACTGACCGGCTGGCACGGTGTGCGCACCTACCGTGATGATCTGCCCATTACCGGTATGAATACCGTGCCGATTCTGGAACACGAAGCATTCCCCGGCAAGCTGCTGCAAACGCCCAACGGCGAGACGGTGCTGGACTTTGGGCAGAATATCGCCGGTTATGTGGAGATAACGCTGATCGCCCACACCGGACAGAAGGTCAAGCTGACTTGCGGCGAAGCGTTGGACGAAAACGGAAACTTTACCCAAGAAAACTTTCAGGACCGCAACCGCCACAAGGAGGGCGGCACCGCCCAGATGCTGGAGCTTGTCTGTAAAGAGGGGAAAAACCACTTTAAGCCCAGCTTCACCATTATGGGTTTCCGCTACGCCAAGGTCGAAACCGACGCCGATTTGACCGATGCCGTGTTTACTGCCTACGCCGTCTACTCCGATATGGCGGTGACGGGCGCGTTTACCTGCGGAAATGACGCGGTGAACCGGCTTGTCAAGAACAGCGTCTGGAGCCAGAAGGGCAACTTCTGCGATGTCCCCACCGACTGCCCGACCCGCGAACGCGCCGGCTGGACAGGGGATATGGGCGTGTTTATTGAAACCGGCTTGACCCTGATGGACTGCTACCCCGTGGCGGAAAAATGGCTAGCGGAGTGCCGCCTGAACCAGTACCCGGACGGTCGCATGGCAAACATTGCCCCGCCGAACGCCCGTCCCGGCTATATGACCCCGATGCTCTGCATGTCAGCAGGGTGGGGCGATGCGGCGATTTTGGTGCCGTATGCGATGTACAAGCGCACGGGTGACCGCAAAATTCTGGCGGACAACTATGAGATGATGCAGCGCTGGTACGCTTTTTTGCTGGGGCGCGCACAGCAGACGACCGATGAGCAGCAGGGCGGTGACTACGCCAAGTTCACCGTTTTAAACGGCATGGACTACGGCGAATGGTGCGAGCCGGGCATCACCCCCATGCAGGCAATGATGAACCCGCGAAAGAGCGTGGGAACGGCATATCTGGCCTACTCTGGGCGCTTGCTGGCAGAAGTAGCTGATGAACTGGGCAAGGCGGACGATGCTGCCAACTACCGCGATACTGCCGCCAACGCAGTGAAAGCCTACCGTGCAGCGTTTACCGAGAACGGCGTGATACACTCTGACCGCCAGTGTGAGTATGTCCGCGCCATTGCCTTTGCCCTGCTGGGTGAGGAAGAAAGCAAAGCCGCCGCCGAAACGCTGAACCGGATGGTTGCCGAGAACGACTACCACCTGAACACAGGCTTTTTGTCCACGCCATTTTTGTGCGATGTGCTGGCAAAATACGGCTATGCGGACACTGCCTACAAGTTGCTTTTGCAGCCCGACGCCCCCGGCTGGCTGTATGAGGTCGGCAAGGGCGCCACGACCGTTTGGGAAACCTGGACGGGCATTGACGAAAACGGCAAGCCGCACGAATCCCTGAACCATTACAGCTACGGAGCCATCTGCGGCTGGCTGTTCGGCGGTGTGTGCGGCATCCGGTACACGGACGGCGCACTGACGATTGTACCTACGCCCGACAAATCGATGGACTGGGCAAAAGCCACCTACGATTCCCCAGCCGGGCGCATTGTAAGCGGCTGGCGGTATGACGGCGATGTGGTAACCTATGAGTTTGAGATCCCTGCCAATCTGACCGCCGATGTCACCCTGCCCGATGGGCGTAAGTTTACCCTTGCCCCCGGAAAGCACACAGTATAAGAAGAAAGCGCCTGCCCTGCCGTAAAACTTACGGCAGGGCAGGCGCTGTTTTTGATAAACTGGAAATTGTCAAATTCTTTGTAATAGGGTAATCCTAATCTATAAATTACCATTTAGTCATTGCATTTTTTATAAAGAAAAACAGCTACGATCCATGCAAAAATAATAGTAAATATACCTGTTTCACTCACAAAAAACATTTTGTTATTAGCAACGGTTACTGTTCCAAAAATCAACTGGTCAAAAGTATTATGAGCTGCATGCAAAAAGATAGCAGGCCAAATACTTTTTGTTTTTATCGTTATTATTCCGTAAATCATTCCAACAGGTATAATCATAAAAAGAAAAGCCGGAACAGAATACCATGCGGGAGTTCCCGGCATATACAGACCTGATATAAGAATAGGCAAGTGCCATACACCCCAAAATATAGAAGTATATATTAGTGCCTTTTTTATTCCTACTCTTTCTAAGGTAGCTGGAACTAAATAACCTCTCCACCCAATTTCCTCACCGATAGCTGTAATCAAGCCTATGAAAATCCCAACAACAGACATAAGAACCAACTGAATGACGGATGCTTTACTCATATCTAAACTATTGGGAAAAGCAATCCAAAAAAGCACATATGGTATTCCTATGTAAACTGCCGGAATTAAACAAGATAATAGTATCCATTTAATTGATGTCTTCTGAAATCCAATACTCTGAAGTAATTTTTTGAATGATATTTTTCCGTTACTTTCTTTCTGCGATATACATCCTGCAATTATTGCCGCTATTGTGGGAACCCACATTAAAAAAACAGCTAACCCCATAGCTCTTAGTGCAATAACTATCGTTTCGAATATTGCACTAACTGAAATGACTATTACTAAAAAAGTGTAACTGATTTATTCGTAAACATTTTTTTCTGTTCATCCATTACTTTTTCCTTCTTTCATAATTCCGATTTTCTGCCCTAAGTATATCACACAAAAAACCGGGTTTCAACGCAGGAAAAGCAAATCCCCTGTCCTTTCGGGCAGGGGATTGCGGTTTAACCATGCTGTTTGAGATATTCGGCGCTGAGTTGCAAACTCTTTATGGGGGAGTTATCTACCCAGTTGCGGTGGCTTTCCAAAATCACGGCATCTACGCCGATAGTAAGCGCCTGTGCCATCAGGCTGTCGAGATCCATATTGCCGGTACCCAGCTCCATGCTGTCGGTTTTCAGAATCGGCGTCACGGCGCTGCCCGAAATGCGGGTGCCGCGGTCGTTGATATGCCACAGCTTCATGCGGGTCCCCAGACGCTGCATCCACGCAAGGGCGTTGGCGCCGCCCTCGGTAAACCAGTAGCTGTCAAACTCAAAGTTGACGAACTGCGGGTCGGTTTCCTCCAGCAAAATGTCGTAGGCACGCTTTTCGGCGTTGACATGACGCAGCTCACAGTTGTGGTTGTGGTACAAAAGCTCCACGCCCTCGGCCTTCAGCGCCTCACCCGCCTTGTTCAGTCGTGCGGCAAGGTCGTGCATCGTGGCTTCATCGCCGTAATCAAAGCGATACATTCCGGTAATAACGACATACTTAGTGCCAAAGCTTTTGGCTTCGTCCGCCACCGCTTTGGCATCGCGCTCCAGACTGCCCAAATCGGTGTGCAGGCTGACGACCTGCAGCCCCGCTTCTTTGACCAAAGCGTGCCAGTCGAGATTGCCGCCCTTGCCCACGGGCATACCCGCCGCCTTGGTCAGCAGCCGCACCATAAAGCCGATGGGGTGGATCATAAACCCGCACAGCTCAATGCCGTCATAGCCTGCGGCTCTCATGGCGGCAAGCGTCTGCCGTGCCTCGTTTTCGTTGCTTAAAACGGTTCCCAGCATAAATTGCTGGACTGCCTTTGTGGGCATGGTTCAGCCCTCCATCTTGATGATTTTTCCCGTTGTGATGCCGTTTTCGTTGAAGCTGTCCACGCAGACATAATAGGTCTGCCCGGCCATCAGCGTGGAAAGCGTGACCTCATCGGCATCATAGACAAGCCAGCTCTGGTACAGCTTATCCGGTGCAATGCCGTAGCGCACATTGCAGCCCTGCGCGTTCTCGATGTGCTGCCAGCTGATTTTGCCGTCCAGCGCATCCACGCGCACGGCTTTGGCGTCGGCTTGGGCAGGGCGGTCGCCCTCAACGTCGCCGAACACCCGCAGCCCGCTTACACGCAGCGTCTGGCCGTAGGGGAGGGCACCGCCCGTCACGCGGATATACCGCGCACGGATGCCGTCGGCATACTCATAATAGCCGCTGGAGCATTCGCGGGCGACATCCTCGCGCAGCGTCCAGGTCTCGCCGTCAAGACTGGTTTCCACGGTATAGCAAGAAATCTGCAGGCGCGTCTCGATATGCCGCGTTTTGCGGTCATCGCCGTAGCTGTCGGCAGGGAAGTCCACGACGAGTTTTTCATCGGCCATGTTGACCTGAATCGCGCGGACATCATAATCACGGCCCAAATCCACACACAGCCATTCGCCGGGCTGGTCGCTGCCCGCGCTCCACCAGCGGCGGCAGTCCTCGTCCACGGCATTCACCGGGTCGCTGCCCTCAGCGGTGGAGGATGCCGTCACGGCCTTGCGGTAGCTTAACAGCATCCACTTGGGCTGCTGGCTGGCGGCATCGAATTTGCCTGCCGGAATTTCGTGCGGGTAGTCGGCAAAATTCTGGTTGCAGAACAGCACGCCGTCCTTGTCAAACCCGGCAGGAAACAGCCCCACGCGACGCTCAAAGTCGTGGTTGACCGAAATGCGCATCGTGGATGCGTGCCAGTAGTTGCCGTATTTGTCGGCAATCGTGCTGCCGTGGCCTGCACCGGTCATAAACCCGCCCGGCTTGGAGGAAAACGGGTTGGACGCTTGCAGCGTGAACGGTCCCAGCGGGGACTTGGAGGTGTACACACCATCGGCGTAGGTGTTGTACTGGGTGCCGGGGCAGGCGTATTGCAGATAATACGTACCGTTGTGCTTTGTCATAAACGCGCCCTCAATGTAGGGCTTGCCGACGGCGTTGAACATAGCGGTCAGCGCCTCGGCGTTCAGCCCCGGCATCTGCGTCATCTGGGGCGGCAGCTCCAGCTTGCCGGTTGCCTCGTTATAGAAAGGCTTCATGGCTTTGTAAAGCACGCTTGCCTCTTTATCCACAATCCCGTTGTTACCGGGGCGCTCATAGCCCAGTTCTTCTTCGCGCCCGAAAATCAGTTCTTTCTTTTCTCCGATGGGCGTCATGGTATCGGGGTCAAGCTCCACGCCCCAGATGGGCGAGGTGTTGGAGCAGCCCCAGTAAAAATATACACGCCCGTCATCATCGCAGAACATATCGGGATCCCAAAAGGCGAACGGGGCGCTGACCTCGGTAAACGGCTCGATCAGTGGGTCGGCGGTGCGCAGAATAGGACAGTTGCGCCCCTTGCGGCTGGCAGAAAAATACAGGTAGTCGCCGACTTGGCGCACATCGGGTGCGTAGTCGTAAATCAGCAGATCGGGGTCGGCGTGGAAGTCCCAGTGCAGCAGATCGTCCGAGTACCAGAACCCTGCCGACATAGAAACAAACAGGTAGTATTTGCCCTTGAAGTACACCAGCGTCGGGTCGGCGCCTTCGCGGAAGCCCGCGGCGCGCTCACCCTCCTTCATGTGCTGGTAGCGGTAGCCCAGATCCAAGGGGTTGCAGTAGGTTTTCACTGTATTACACATCCTTTTTGATGCCCTGCAAAACGCGGTTCAGCTGCTTGATGCTCTCGGCATCTGCGCCGGCCTGCTTGAGCATTCCCTCCACGGTCATGCGCTGCATGGCGCGCTCCATCATGGCAACCAGCGCCGGGTTATCCTTGACGGCGGCAGCTACATCACCGCGGGCGGCAGCCGCCTTGTCGGTGATGGCCTTCAAGACAGGCCCCACCTTGGCGTCCGCCATGGCAGCGGCCATATTGTCCTTGACGCTCCAGCAGGTTTCGTCCAGCTCGCCGTCAAACCAGTTGTTCACGACCTGACGGTTGGACATCGCGTAGGCGGGGTTCGGCTCTGTAGCCTTGTTGACCAGAATCACGCTGGAATACGCCCCCGCGCGGGCCTCAATGCTGTGCTTGCCGGAAATAGGCACATTGAAAACAAACATTTTGTCGCCTTTTTTTGTTTCGACAAGGTGCCCGTCCTTGTACAGAGAAACCTCCGGCAGGTTGGAGTATACTCTGACCTCGGTCACATCCTCCGTGCGGTCCACATAGCGGCTGCCGCAGGTATGTACAAAGGGCTGCTTGCTCCAGTAGGCCTTGTACAGGTAGAAGGCGTCCTTCTTGATTTTGCGGTCAAAGGTGACAAGTCCTTTCTGGTTCTCGCCGTTTTTGCCGCCCTCATCGCGGCCATCGGCAGCAAAGTCGAACATATTCCAGACATGGGTCGCCCACAGCCACGGGCGGTCGGCAATCATTTTTGCCATGTGCTCGTGGTAGACGCACTGGTAGGTTTCGGTATAGTCGCCCTTTTCGGGGTGGGCGCTCTGGTAGGCGGGGTTTGCGTCCGCGCCGTACTCCGAAAAACCGATGCAGCGGTCGGGATATTTGGCGTGGTAGGTATCAAAAAAGTCGTCGTTCTGGTCCAGTTCACCCAGATACCAGCCAAAATACAGGTTGTAGCTGTTCACATCGGGGATTTCCAGAATCGGGCTGGTAATCTCCAGCATAAAGACATTCGCCATCGTGGTCGGGCGGGTCGGGTCAAGCTTGTGCGCCAAATCATTCAGGGCGCGGTGGTTTTCCAGCAGCTCCTCATTGACAGCCGATGCGGCAGTAATTTCGTTGGACAGCCCCCAAACGGCAATACAGGGATGGTTGTAGTTCTGAACAATCAGTTCTTCCATCTGGGTCAGCGTGTTGGCGCGCCCATTGTGCATATGCATCGTGATGTAGGGGATCTCGGCCCAGATGACAAGCCCCTTTTCGTCGCACAGGTCATAGAATGCCTGCGCGTGCTGGTAGTGGGCAAGGCGGATGGTGTTGGCGCCCATCTCCAGAATCAGCGCCATATCCTCTTCCATCATCTCTTTGGTGATGGCTACACCCGCACCCTTGCGGTCCTGATGGCGGGAGACACCGCGCAGGGGATAGGGGTGGCCGTTCAAAATGAAGCCCTTCTGCGGGTCAATCTCAAACTTGCGGCAGCCGAAGCGGGCGGTCTCGGTCTCGCCATTGTCCAGCCGCGCAGTTACGGTGTAGAGATACGGGTCAACAAGACCGTCCCACAGGCGGGCGTGCTCCAGCGTGAACACGGCTCTGGCGGTGCCGTCCTTGACGGCGGCGCTCGTCTGCTGGCCGTCAAGCGTGAAGTTGACGCTCTGCGCGCCGACAACGAACGCCTCAACAGTCACCTCACAGCGGCGCTCGGCAAGGTCAGTCACAGCAGGCGTGACCTTGACGGGCACAGCGCCGTTTTCGGCAAGGGCAAAGTGTGCAGCGGGCACAACATGCAGCGTTACATCGCGGTAAATGCCGCCGTAGAAGGTGAAGTCGGCCTTCTGGGGGTAGACGGTGTCGTTGTCGCTGTTGTCAACAGAAACAATCAACTCATTTGCACCATCGTGCAGGGCATCGGTGATGTCCACACGGAAGGTGGAGTAGCCGCCCTTGTGCTCGGCCACTTTCTCCCCGTTCAGGCTGACAACTGCAGTCATAGCAACGCCGTCAAACTGCAAAACCGCGCGGTCGCCATCGGACAGCTCCGGTTTCTCCAGTTTACGGGTGTAGCTGCAGGTGCCGCGGTAGTAGTCGTTGCCGCCGTCCTGACCGTCTACAGCGTTCCAAGTGTGGGGAAGGGTGACCGGTTCGTCATGACCTTCCTTGGTAAAAGTCCAACCGGTGTTCAACAGAATTGCTTTGCTCATAGAATGACTCCTTATGGGTGGTTTTAACTTCAAAGAACCGAAAAGGCTGCAAACCCTTTCGGCTTTGGTTAATGGGCTTACTGAAGCTGTTTTTTATAGAACTCAGACTGCGCAGCAGCCTTTTTCTCGGCAATGCGCTTTTGGACGTTGACCATTTCCTCCTTGGTCAGCGGGCATTCGCGCATGGCAACCAGCGTAATGACCCAGCCGATGAGGGGCAGGCCGAACTTTAGGCTCAGCGTCATCCAGAAAATCGCGCTTGTGCAAGGGTCGGTGGGCTGAGGCATCGTGGTGGTGTAGCCCAGCAGCGCCACAGCGCCGGTTGCGATGACGGCGGCAAAAGAGGTGATGAGCTTATCGACCAGGCTGTAGGTGCCGGAGACAACAGCAGGAACATAACGCCCGCTGCGGTCCAGCTCAAAGTCAATGGCATCCGCCATATACGAGGTGTTGGAGGTGGTGATGCACATATTGGAACCGTTCTGCAAAAGGGTCAGCACCACATAGAGAATCATGGAGGGGCTGCCCATAACGCCGATTTGCGTGGGGTCGCCAAAGATAAAGAACAGAACCAGCGCGGCGGTGATGGTCATACTGACATAGGTCCAAGTGACGATGCCGTTTTTGCTGCCGTGCTTGCCGACATACTTGGCACCGAACGCCGCAAAGAAGATGGAGGGAACCATGCTGATGACGGTCAGAATGGTGGCCAGACCCATATTGCCGATCAAAATACCGTTGAACAGCGTGTTGATGATGGCTTGGCTGGCCACCTGCTGTGCCAGCTTGTCAGAAGCGTTGGAGGCAATGTAGCACTGCAAGGGTTTGTTGTGCTTGAGAACCTCGACAATGTCGGACATTTTCAGTGGTTCGGACTTTTTGGTGCCGACAAAGGTTTCCGGCTTATCGTAGGCAGAAACGCCCAGACAGACCAAAGCGGTGCCGATACCCGCGGCAAGCAGCGTCATATTGCAGGCAGCGGACAGGAAGGCCTGGTTGTAGGTGCCGCCGCATTTGGGCAGCAGCACAACATTGAAAATCATCGACATTGCCATCGGCACCAGATAGTTGAAGGCGGTTGTCCAGACGCCGATGGTCGGGCGCTGGCGCGGATCATTCGTCATGATGGCGGGGATGGTCTGCGCAGTCATGTTGGTGATGGTGTAGCCGATGATGTAGACAATGTACAGCAGGGCAAACACCGGCAGCCCCAGCCCCTTGGACGAGAAGCCGGTGAACATTCCGTACAGGGCGAGCGCCTCAATCAAATAGCCGGCAACCAGCAAAATGCGTAGCTTGCCGAACTTGGTGTTGACACGGTCATAGACAAAGGCGAGCAGGGGATCGGTGATGCCGTCCAGAATACGGGAGCAGGTCAGAATAATGCCAACGGCAGCGGTCGTGATGCCGTAGCCGATGCTGGCGGAATAACTCGCCATGCCGATGAGGGAATAGACGCTCATACCGACAAGACCGTTGCAGGCATAGCAGATGATTTGCCATAATTTGGCGCGGCGGTATTGTACGCCGTCAACTTCTGAAGCAGTGGGTTTCTTTTTGAACATTTTGTTTTCCTCCTAAAAATTCCGCAGTGATTTTTCTCACTGACACCACTATACCAGAAGCAAAACGGCAGCAGGGGATAAAAATCAGCAGATGAGAAACAAAAATTCACGCATTATTTCAAATAACGCGAAATATTGTCCTGCTTTGATAAATAATGCCCTCGTGGCTTGCGCTTGTTATGTTATGATACAGGTACAGAAGTTTCTTGATTTGCTTTAGACAGCACAGGTAAGGAGAAAATTATGCAGAAATTTGAAAAAGGTTTCTTTGTCGGCGCGGCCACTGCCGCCCATCAGGTCGAGGGTAACAATATCCATTCCGACTACTGGGCGCAGGAGCAGCTGCCCCACACCAGCTTTACCGAGCCGAGCGGCATTGCCTGCGACCATTATAATAAATATGAGGAAGACATTAAACTGCTGGCCGATGCGGGCCTGAACGCCTACCGCTTCTCCATCGAGTGGGCGCGCATCGAGCCGGAGGAGGGCAAGTTTGACCCTGCCGAGATCGAGCATTACCGCAAGGTCATTGCCTGCTGCAAAGCGCACGGTGTGGATCCCGTTATGACGCTGCTGCATTTCACCAGCCCCAAATGGCTGATTGCCAAGGGCGGCTGGGAGGCTGAAAGCACGGTCGAATATTTCAAGCGCTATGTCAGCTATGTGATGGAGCAGTTGGGCAGTGAGCTTCACATCGTCTGCACCATCAATGAGGCGAATATGGGTCTGCAGCTGGCGGCTATCTCCAAGCGGTTCCGCCTGATGGCAGAGCAGGCCGCCAAGGCTGCTGCCAGTGCAGGCAAATCCGCCGAGGGCAGCGTGCAGGTGGGCATGAACTTCCAGAAGATGATGGAGAATATGAAGTACGCTGCCGCTGAAAACGCCGCCGTGTTCGGTACGCCGCAGCCGAAAATTTTCGTCAGCGAGCGCACGCCGGAGGGCGATCTGCTGGTTCTACACGCTCACGCCGCCGCGCGGGAGGCCATCAAGACAATCTGTCCTGAGGTTAAGGTCGGTCTGACCCTCTCGCTGCATGACCTGCAGGCCCAGCCGGGCGGTGAAGCCTTTGCCGCCGCTGCGTGGGAGGAAGAGTTCACCCACTATCTTCCTTATATTAAGGAGGATGACTTCCTCGGCGTGCAGAACTACACTCGCACGCTGTACGGTGCGCATGGGCAGTTGCCCGCACCGCAGGGGGCCGAGCTGACCCAGATGGACTACGAGTTTTATCCGCAGGCACTGGAAAATGTAATCCGCAAGGTGGCGCAGGATTTCCACGGTGATCTGATCGTGACCGAAAACGGTATTGCTACCGCCGATGATACCCGCCGCGTGGCGTTTATCGAGGCCGCATTGGCTGGTGTGCAAAACTGCATCGCTGATGGTATTCCGGTCAAGGGATACTTCCACTGGAGCCTGATGGATAACTTTGAGTGGCAGAAGGGCTATGCTATGAACTTTGGCCTGATTGCCGTAAACCGCGAAACGATGGAGCGCACCCCGAAGCCCAGCCTTGCGGCGCTGGGCGGATACGCCAACGCATAAAAATGTCAGTGGTTGTCTGTACGGCAGCCACTTTTTTTGGTATACTGGCATAAAATGAGGGTGATTCGATGGATGTTTTTCAAAATATGGAGCTGTTTTCTGAGCTGATCCAGTGCGGCGGCAACATTTATACATGGTGCTATAATGCCGATGGCAGTCTGCTGCAGAGCAACTGCCCGGAGGCGGGGTTCCTCTCCGGCGCATTTGAGATATTCGGCTGCAAGAAAAAAATGCTGGACTACGGCAGCCGGCACACAACGCCGGTCACGCTCGGCACGGCCATTGGCATGACATGGGCAGCTGCCTTTGAAAAGGACGGCAGTGTGCTGAAACGCGCCTGGGTCATCGGGCCGGTGTTTTATCAGGATGTTTCGCTGCGCGGGATTGAGCAGGGGCTGCAATACTATAACCGTCTGGAAACGAGCGTGGCATGGACCATGCAGCTGTACGAGGTGTTGAAAACCGTCCCTGTGCTGCAATGCACGGTCTTGCACCGCTACGCGCTGATGATGCACTATTGTCTGACCGGCAACCACCTTGCGATCAGCGATATCAACAGCGAGTTTTTGGCGCAGGTGCGCAATACAGTGCAGCAGCCCGCTCACGATCGCCACAAGGTCTGGATGGCAGAGCAGGGACTTCTGCAGATGGTGCGCACCGGTGACTTGAACTACAGGCAGGCCCTTTCTGCCAGTATGGGAATCAGCGCGGGTGTGCCGGTGCGCAGCGATGACGCTTTGCGCCAGAGCAAGACCAGCATCATCGTGTTTACCTCGCTGGTATGCCGTGCCGCCATCGAGGGCGGGCTTTCGCCGGAGGAAGCCTACGCGCTGGGGGACAGCTACATCCAATCCGCTGAAAATGCAAAAACATTGGAAGATCTTGAACCGCTCGGCCTTATGATGTATGACGACTTTGTCCGGCGCGTGCATAAATGCCGCACCAACCCGCATCTCAGCCAGCAGGTGCAAAAGTGCGTGGACTATATTGAGATGAATCTCGATAAAAAAATACGCGCTGCAGATATTGCAGCGCTGGTGGGCTATACGGAATATTATATGACCCACAAATTCAAGGAAGAAACGGGCTTGAGCGTGACAGATTACATAAAATTTGCCAAGATTGAGCGCGCCAAGGTTTTGCTGAAAAGCACCAACCAGACCGTGCAGGACATTGCCGCTGCACTTTCTTTTAGCACACGCAACTATTTCAGCCGGATTTTTCAGGAGGTCACTGGCCAAACCCCAATGGAGTACCGTGAAAAGTAAATACTTATTAAAAAACCTCTGCCAGGCAAACATCCAGTCTGGCAGAGGTTTTTGTGTTTTATTCTTGTGTCAGCGCCCGGACCGTTCTGACCACGCGGGAGGCATTGATTTTTACCTGCTCCAGCGTCACTGCGCCGCTGTCGATGCCCTGCAGCAGGTTGTCATAATCACCCTTGTTGCCGGGCATTGGAAAAATGCGACTTTGTGCCAAACGGGAAAACAGGGGAGAAAGGCCCCCGTTTTGTGGTGGAACGACCCCAAACAACCTGAGCGTTAATTCAGAAAAGGTATTGGCGGGGTGGGCTGCAATAAGGCAAATAAACCTGCCCGCAGGGAAAAAGAGCAATATGTCTGCGCCGTTCTGTAGCTTTACAAAAGGAAGGAAAAAAGAGTATAATCTGAACAATCGGCATAGGAAATATACGGTAAGGCAAGACAGAAACGCACAATATCAGTTGATGCAAGGCGATTGCCATATTTGGCGGGTAAGCTGCATCGGATCACGAAACGGGGATTTACCATGATACGCATCGCAATCGTAGAGGATGATACAGGGTATCGCAGTCAACTCGGAAAGTACATTGACCAGTATCAAAGCGATTTTTCGGAAACGGTCAGTGTATCTGAATTTTCAGACGGATTGGAAATTGTCGAAAAATATAAATCCGAGTATGACATAATCCTGATGGATATCCAAATGAAGCATATGGACGGTATGCAGGCGGCCATGCGCATACGGGATATGGATAAAAATGTCATCATTATATTTATTACAAATTCTGCACAATTTGCTGTGCAGGGATATAAGGTCGAGGCATTAGACTATGTATTGAAGCCCATTCAATACTTTGCCTTCTCCCAGGTGCTGCATAATGCGGTTAAAAAAGTACATGGAAAATCCAAGTTCTATATACATCTGATACAGGAGAGCAAGATGATCCGGCTGGATGCAGACCAGATACTGTATATTGAAAGCCGCGGGCATACAATTATCTACCATACCGAGATCGGTGAGTATGCAGAGAGAGGATCACTGAAAAGCGCCGAGGAAAAGCTCGCGCAGAGGCATTACTATAAGTGCAACAACTGTTATTTGGTAAATCTGGCGCATGTGGAGCGTGTGAATCAGCTGGTCGTAACCGTAAAAGGGCAGGCTCTGCAAATTAGCCGTGCACGGAAGAAAAGCTTTATGGAAGCCCTTGCTGCATATATGGGAGGCGAATAACAGGCGTGATACAGGATATTCCGAAATTGTATACTGCGCTGGCGGAGTGGTTGGCATGTGTGCTGTTTGTAAGGCTGCTGCCCCAGCGTTATAATGCAGCAAAAACGGCCGGGATCCTGGCAGCAGCGCTGCCCTTATTCGGCTTGGTGCAGTGGTTGATCGGCATTGTTCCGCTAAGCCTTTGGATTCCCGGCATGATCGTGGCTTTGGTTTTGATGTACGCTACAATCTGGTTGTGCTGCCGCTTGAACTTTTGTGATACGGGTTTTTGGTGGGCGCTGGCGTTCACGCTGGCAGAGTTTGTTGCGTCGCTGGAGTGGCAGCTCTATTCATTCGGCGCATCAAAGATGCCGGGCAGTTGGTGGATACAGGGACTGTTCTTGCTGGCTTTTTATGGCGGCGGATTTGGCGTTTTTCTGCGACTTGAGCAGAAAAGGCTGAGAGATAAAGCGCCACTGCATATGACAAGGCGTGAAAGCATATCGGCGGCCGTTATAGCGATCTGCACATTTTTAATCAGCAATATTAGCTATGTGACGACCAATACGCCGTTCAGCGGGCGTATGACCACGGAAATATTCTGGATACGAACGCTGGTGGATTTCGCGGGCGTGGCTGTGCTGCTTTCCATGCAGGATAGGTGGCAGGACATGCAGACCCAACACGAATTAACGGCAATCCAGACACTTTTAAAGCGGCAGTATGAGCAATACCGCATCAGTCGTGATAACAGTGAAGCAATCAACCGCAAATATCACGACTTAAAGCATCAGATACAGGTCATTCGGATGGAGTCAGATGCGGCCAGAAGAGAGGAATACCTTTCGCAACTGGAAAAAGGAATGCAGAGCCTGGGTGTGAATCAGCATACCGGAAATGATGTGCTGGATACGATCCTGTCAGATAAGCAGCTGTATTGCAGTCAGCATCAGATCACGCTGACGATCGTTGCGGACGGTGCAAGGTTGGATTTTATTGAAACGATGGACATCTGCAGCATATTCGGCAATGCGCTTGACAATGCAATAGAGGGTGTGGAAAAGCTGGCTGACCCGCAGCAGCGCCTTATCCGGGTGGCTGTCTATACGCAGAATGTGTTTTTGATCATCCGGGTGGAAAACTACTGTACAGCGCAACTTTCTGTTGTGGACGGAGAGTATCGCACAACGAAGCATGATAAGGATATGCATGGCTACGGGATAAAAAGCATCCGATATACAGCAGAGAAGTATGGCGGATCGGTTTCGGCAGATTGTTCAGATAACTGGTTCCATCTGAGCGTTCTCCTTCCATTGCCGGAAAAAGCCTGATCCTATACAGAACGGCTGTGCGGTTACATGGTATAAAAATTTCTGCCGTGCCGCAGCCGCCGGAGCGGTGCTTAAGCCGTAAGGCGGGAATTATGCGGTGTTGCCTTGGAAATACAGCCGGCCAGCGCGCAGACAAAAACAGTTTTAAGCATGTGGGAGCGGTGCAGAGTTGATCTGCACCGCTTTTTTGTGGAATGCACAAAAGGAAACATATATGCCCGAAAAAAGTGTTCAAGAATGCAAGTTGTGCCACTGTGGAGACGGGTTATGCCAAAATCCCCCGAAAAAAGAAGGAGTTGTGCTACACTTAAAACATAACAGCAGAAAGGAAGGAGGTGAAAACTGTGAACAGACAAGCAGTGAACCCATATTTGCCATCGTGGGAATATATTCCGGATGGGGAACCGCATGTGTTCAATGGTAGAGTGTATGTCTATGGCTCACATGACCGCTTCAACGCACCGATCTTCTGTGTGAATGACTACGTTTGCTGGTCGGCGCCGGTGGAAGATCTTTCCGAATGGCGGTACGAGGGGGTTATCTACCGCAAAAAACAGGACCCCAAAAATCCATTGGGATACCATCTGCTTTTTGCACCGGATGTCTGCCAAGGCCCGGACGGCCGGTACTACCTCTACTATGCGTTTGACTTTTTAGGCATTATGAGCGTGGCGGTCTGCGATACACCTGCGGGAGAATATAAATTTTTGGGTCATATTCACTATGCGGACGGCACACTCTGGGGACGAAGAAGGGGAGATCAGCTTCCGTTTGATCCCGGCGTTTTGGTGGATGATGACGGGCGCGTGTGGCTGTATTCCGGCTTTTATAATGCTGTGCCTGCTATTCTGACAGGTGGACACAAGCTTAGATGTGACGGCGGTACAGTTCTGGAACTTGAAAAAGATATGGTGACGATAAAAACGGAGCCGCGCGTGATTTTCCCTAAAAAAGGGCCGGGAGCTTTTCAAGGACATGAGTTTTTTGAAGCAAGCTCGATACGCAAGGAAGGGAAAACCTATATCTTCGTATACTCCTCTCGTCATAACCATGAGCTATGCTACGCTACCAGCCAAAGCCCCGACAGAGGTTTTTCTTACGGCGGCACCCTGGTTAGTCAGGGTGATATCTTCCTGGACAGCAACCTGTCCGAAAAGCACGCAGCTAACTATTTGGGCAATACACATGGCGGGCTGCTCAAGCTAGAGGACAAATGGTATGTTTTCTATCATAGGCAAACCAACCGTCATTCGTATTCCCGGCAGGCTTGTGCCGAGAAGCTTCGGCGTAACGAAAACGGAGCGTTTCTGCAGGCAGAGGTCACAAGCTGCGGCCTAAACGATGGACCCTTAAAGGGAAAAGGCCGTTATGAGGCGCGTATTGCCTGCAACCTCTGGGGGAAGAATGGTACCGGACGCTATGACGGACCTTTTCCGAAATGGCGGCTGCGCAATCACCCCTATTTCACGCAGGACGGGCCGGACAGAGAGGACAGCGGCAATCAGTACATTGCCAATATGCGCGATGGTGCAGTGGCAGGATTCAAGTACTTTGCCTTTAAAGATGCTGCTGAGATAAAGGTACATTGTACCGGCTCTGCAAACGGACGCCTTCAGGTGTCGACCGCACCGGATTTTTCCACGCTGTGTGCCGATATTTTCATAAAAAACGGCAGTCAGGTGGGGGAAAAGGTGTCCCTTACGATCCCTGACGGAACCTATCCACTGTATTTCCGTTTTACGGGTAGTGGGAAAATGAATTTCCACTGGTTTGAATTACAATAAATACGCATTGAACCGCATACCCATTTACTTTTGAAGGAGAAACGAAATGAAAAATAAGAAGAGGTTTGTGCCGTGGCTGATTGCTGCAGTTATCATTGCAGCATTTGCGGTAATCGGGAAAAAGCTGTACGATTTGATGTTTGGCGGTTCCCTGGCAGTTACGACCGAGGATTTGAAGAACGGCTCTGTTCCTCATTATGAGTGATACGGATGACAGCTTTAACTTCCTGATCTCCATGTGTTATACCCAGCTTTTCAATCTGCTCTGCGAAAAAGCCGACGATGTGTATGGCGGCAGGCTTCCGGTTCATGTGCGCTGTTTGATTGATGAGTGTGCTAACATCGGGCAGATTCCGAAACTGGAAAAGCTGGTGGCCACCATCCGAAGCCGTGAAATCTCTGCCTGTCTGGTGTTGCAGGCACAGAGTCAGCTCAAGGCGATCTATAAGGATAACGCAGATACCATCATCGGTAACATGGATACATCCATCTTCCTGGGCGGTAAAGAGCCGACTACCCTCAAAGAGCTGGCTGCCGTGCTGGGCAAGGAAACCATCGACACCTACAACACCGGAGAGAGCCGTGGGAGGGAAACCTCCCATTCACTCAACTATCAAAAATTGGGGAAAGAGCTGATGAGCCAGGATGAGCTTGCTGTTATGGATGGAGGCAAGTGTATCCTCCAGCTGCGCGGTGTGCGTCCTTTCCTTTCGGATAAGTACGACATCACCAAGCACCCCAATTTCAAGTACACTGCCGACGCGGATGACAAGAACGCTTTTGATATTGAAGCATTTTTGTCCGCAAGGCTGAAACTCAAGCCCAATGAGGTCTGCGATGTATATGAAGTAGACACAAAGGGTGCTTAATTTCGTTCCGCTTTAGAAGGGAGTGATCTTATCTATTCGCCGCACCTGCCCTCTATGGGCCATTGGCGTACAAAGCGGACAATCGCAAGAAAAATAATGAAAAAGGAGGACAGCCGGAATCATGCCCCCCGGAAACCGGGCGGCAGATTGTTCCGGCTTTTGTATGCCTATGAAACATGA
>OLQR01000608.1_pt1 | contig 25932 bp, 21 predicted proteins | sample 1671881 | NCBI WGS metagenome assembly OLQR01 (sample SAMEA3136623, study PRJEB25190) | human gut metagenome | biome: human gut; feature: human-associated habitat; material: faeces | place: Austria | collected 2013 | reverse complement strand
CCGCAGCCGCCGAAGCGGTGCTTAAGCCGTAAGGCGGGAATTGTGCGGTATTGCCTTATGTTATTCTTTGTTTTGGCAAACGCTCAGCCGGCCATGTACTGGCCTTCAAAGTCAAACACGGTATTCCAATAGGTATCACCCAGAACATCCATCGCCTCGCCGTGGCCTGCGCCCTCGGCGGTCAGAGTGGCCTTGTTGGTGCCGGGTTTGGCGTTATACAGGGTACCCATCATCTCATAGGGGATAAAATCATCCGCGGTGCCGTGGATGAACAGCATCGGCTTTTCACAGTTCTGCACCTGCTGCAGGGCGGATGCTTCCTTAAAGCCATAGCCCGCTTTGGCTCTTGCCGTGGCGCTGGCGGTATACAGAATTGGGAACTCCGGCAGGCCGAACCGCAGTTTCAGCTCACTGGAAAAAATATCCCACACGCTGGTGTAGCCGCAGTCCTCCACAAACACTTTTACCTGTTCCGGGGTGTCCTCCCCTGCTGTCATCATGGTGGTGGCGGCACCCATGGAAACGCCGTGCAGCACAATTTCAGCTTCGCTGTCCTGCGCCAGCACCCAGTCGATCCATTGCAGCACATCCTTGCGGTCCAGCCAGCCCATGCCGACATAATCGCCCTCACTGTCGCCGCAGGCGCGCAGATCAGGGGCCAGCACCTGGTAGCCTGCATCGTAGTAGTGCTGGGCCAGGTTGGTCACGCCGGTATGGTTGCCGCGGTAGCCGTGCAGGGCAATCACCCACAGGTGGCTGCCCGCATTGGGGTAATACACGCCGTTCAGCCGCAGGCCGTCCGCTGCCGTGATCTGCACCGTCTGGCCGGGATTCTGCTGCAAAAATTCCTCATTGGCCTGCTTTTGTACGGCGCGGTTTTCGGCAATCAACTGTTCCACGCCATCCGTGGGGGCTTCCACATCCAGCGCCACCTCACGGTCACCGCCGTCCCCGCTGCGCCCAATGGCATAATTGACCAGGTAGCTGCTGGCAAACGCAATGACCGCCGCCACCAGCACCACCACGGCAATCAACACGCCAATGACAATTTTTCTTCTGTTCTGCTTTTTTGTTGTAACTTCCATTCTGTTTTCCTTTCCCTCTGTGCCCGTGCCATATGTTGCACGTTTCAATCCAGAATGTTCAATATTATACAACAATTAGCAAGAATGTTCAACGGTTATTTGCTGGCATACAGCGGGTTGGCCGCGCGGGTCTGGGTGCCATAAACCGCTTGCAGCCGTTCAAATGCCGCCTGTACCTCCGGTGGGATGTCATCATGCGCAATATAATTTTTGCCGTTGGGGCCGCACCCGGCGTCGTTATCCGTCAAACGGGGGATTTTTTTCCCCCCCCATCAACAGGTTCACATACCGATCCACCGCCCACATGCCGGGGATTGCTTCCCGGTAGATCAGCTGGCTGCCCTGCGCCACCACTTCGGCCTGGTATGCCGCATAGTTGATGATTTCCATCCCCTGCGGGCGGTACTTGCGCAGCCCCATCTCCATGCGGCGCTGCATCGTGGCATCCTGGCACAGAATGATGCTACGGCAGGGGATTTTTTCCCGTTCCAGCAGGTAGGTAATATTATTACCGCAGTTGGTGGACTGCGTTTCCAGCGCATCGGCATTACCACATTTCTCCCGCCCCCAAAATCCCGCGTCATCTTTTTCCCGCCGCCCGCATACCCATGGTGCAGGGGTGAAGTCTTATGATCGGGATTTTATGGCTTTTTTTGCAGTCGGCTGCTTCGCATCTGCTCTACCTGGCCCTCCGGCTGGAAACTGGCAGCTTTCCCAAGCCGCTTTCCGCCAAGGAGGAACAAGCCGCCTTCGCCGCCATGCGCGCCGGGGATGCCGCCGCGCGTGAAACGCTGATCTGCCACAACCTGCGGCTGGTGGCACATATTGTAAAAAAGTATTATACCGTTTCCGGCGGGCAGGATGATTTTATCAGCATCGGCACCATCGGCCTGATTAAAGCAGTAGATACCTATGACTGCGCCCGCACCACCCGCTTTGCCAGTTACGCCAGCCGCTGCATTGAAAACGAGCTGCGGATGCAACTGCGCCACACCCGGCGCGAAGCAGGCACCGTTTCTTTGCAGGAGCCGCTGGAAACCAGCGCGGACAGCGGCATGCTGACCCTGGCGGATGTTCTGCCCGACCTGGCCACAATGGAAGAAGACTGCGAACTGCGGGATGCCGCCGCTCAGCTGCGCCAGCTGGTTACCGCCCTGCCAGAGCGCGAGCAGCAGATTTTGACCTTGCGGTACGGCCTGAATGGCGCCGCCCCGCAGACGCAGCAGCAGATTGCCGCACAGTTCGGCATCAGCCGCAGCTATGTATCCCGGCTGGAAAAGCACGCCCTTGCCCGCCTGCGCCGTGCGTGGAACCAACCGCACCCGCTGTAACTGCTCAAACGTTTGCATTCTATAACAGCCGTTCATCGGCGGACAACCGTTTCTGTAAAAGCAAAAAGTATGACTTTTCAAAACTACTTGCACTGTCCCCTGCTTTTCCTTTATAATAGTATATATCTGTGTGTTTGTGCGGCTGCGGGGGCTTCCATTAAACTTATGGGTTTGTAGGAACTGTCGGCAACCGATGCACAAATTTCAGCAATTTTCCATAGTTAAAGCAGTTGTTTCGCTGTATTCTTTGTGATAGAATAATAAAAGGGGTGTTTTCTCTTTGTAGGGCAACACCTACAAGAGAGCGAGGACTTCCACCATATGAACGCGCAAACCATTATGATCTGCTCCGGCAAGGGCGGCACGGGCAAAAGCACCGTATCGGTCCTGCTGGGTGCCCAGTTGGGTGCCTGGAGCCGCCGCGTCCTGCTGATCGAGTTGGACTCCGGGTTGCGCAGTGTGGACATGATTGCCGGGGTATACGGCAAGACGGTTTACGATATCGAGGATGTTCTGTGCGGTCGGTGTGATGGCAGCAAAGCTATTGTGCCCAGCCCCTTGTACCCTGGGCTGTCAGTCATCAGCGCTCCCTATGAGGGCGGTGAAGTCCGCGCAGCACCGCTGGCTGGGCTGATTTTGGCCATGCGGGAATATTTTGATTATATCCTGCTGGATACTGCAGCGGGCATGGGCGCACCGTTTACCGCCGCCAACCGCTTGGCGGACCGCGCACTGGTTGTTTTAACGCCGGACCCGGTCGCTCTGCGGGATGGGCGCATTGTGGCGGATGCCCTGTTACAGAGCGGCCGCCCCGCCAGCGCCGTGCGGCTGGTGATGAACCGTGTGTCCCGTTCCAGTTTTGGCAAGGATGCTGCGGTGTTTGACCTGGACGAGTGCATTGACACCGTTGGTTTGCAACTGATTGCCGTTATCCCGGAAAGCCGCACCTTGCAGCGCGCCGGTGCCGCAGGCACCGCCCTGCCGCAGGACTGCCCCGCCGCCATTGCCGGGCACGCCCTTGCGGGCCGCATTTTGGGCGAGCGCATTCCGCTGACCTGTTTTTGACAAAAAACGCATAGCCATGCTATGCTGTAACTTATAGAAAGTGGGGGATTTCTTATGACGATTGCCCTTGTTGCACATGATACAAAGAAAGAACTGATGGTTCAGTTCTGCATTGCCTATCGGCAGATTCTGAGCGAGCACAGGCTGATCGCCACGGGTACCACGGGGCGGCTTGTGGCCGAAGCCACCGGCCTGAACGTACAGCGCTTTTTGCCGGGCGGCCACGGCGGTGACCAGCAGATCGTTGCCCGCATCGCCTGCGACGAAGTGGACATGCTGCTTTTCTTCCGTGACCCCATCTGCGCTAAGCCCTCGGAGCCCAACGAGATGAACCTGCTGCGCATCTGCGATGTGCACAATATTCCGGTTGCCACCAACATTGCCACTGCCGAGGTGTTGATCCACGGCCTGGAGCACGGCGACCTTGACTGGCGTACCATCCTGAACCCCCAGCACTAAGGGCAAAATGTGATACAGGGCATTCACCGAAGAACAAAGAGACAAGTTAAGAATCCACACGCAGGCCCCTCCGCCATCCGGCTCCGGGGCCTGCTTTCTTTTTTGTTTCCAATCCTCTCTCATTCTGTCCCATCCGGGAAAACATGAGATAATGCGTTGATTTTGCTTGGTGTGGACTTGGAATGTTCTTGGAGTTGGCTTGGAGATTAGGCGGATTGCGAGCGGAACGGAGTGGAGCGAGCTCCTATGCGCTCTCTTGATTTCCTCTGCGCCTTTCTGGATTTTTTCGTGTACCCGCGCATATAGTACGGTCAATACAAAATCGGAAAATGTGGAATCCTGTTTTGCCTCTTAGTATCGCTTTGTACCATCCTAGCGACAAATCCATAAGGCAGGCAAAAAATCAAGATTTTCCAAAAGGCACACTGAAATTCCACTTTTTCCCAATTTCGTTCTTTTCGGTTCGATTTTTGGAAAATGTGGAACGGAAGTTTGCCCCAAAAGGGCACAAGTAATTTTCCTTTTTCTTCGGTGAACGGACGCCCCAAATTTACATTAAGGAGCGTCAAAGAAATGCGAAAACAAGTCCAAAAAGAGCGCTGTACTAAAATCATGCTCACCAAATGCAAAGCTGTCTGCTGTCTGTACAACAAAGTGCAGCTTGCCGCCGCGAAAATGCTGGATGCAGAACCGGCCATTTTTCAATTTGAATGTAATGTTCCTATCCTTTGCAATGATATTCCTGCCAACGACTTAAATCTACCCAGCGAAACCTACACCACAGATTTTGTCCTGCACTATGACGATGGGCACACGGCAGTCCGCGAGGCTGTCTTTCGGTCTTATTTAAGCCGTCCGTCTGTCGCGGAAAAACTGGAATTATCCCGCCGATACTGGCAGCAGCAAGGCATATCCGATTGGGGTATCATCATTGACAAGGAGGATACCCGCCATGAGGAATCTTGACATCCTTGCCGCTGAAAACGGCGAGCACGTCCGTGTCCTGCTCTGTGGAGAAGAACAAAGCTATGTTGTCAGCTGCCAGCACTTTCGGATGCCGTACCCTGTTGCATCGGATTTACTTGCAGAATTGCAGCCCGTTCCTGCCGAGGCGTACTCTGTTTTCGTTCTGGATGAGGACATCACTAACCGCCAGCGCGAGGGGCGGAATCGCAAGCTCGACTTGATTGCGCCGCTGTTAGATGACACCTGCATCTATGATAAGTCCCACCGTAATGAGGTTGTCCGCCAGATAGCTGCCGAGCATAATATTGCCCGCCGCACGGTGCTGCAATATCTCTGGCGCTACTGGGTATACCAAAGTAAAAATGCACTTTTACCCGCAGAGCGTCCCGCGCCAGAACAGCATGAGCTTACTACCGATGAAAAAGCCATCCGCTGGGCACTGAACAAGTATTACTACACCCCGCAGCGGCAGAGCTTGCAGACCGCCTACAAAATGATGCTGCGGGCGAAATACTGCGATGCACACGGCACATTGAAGCCGGAATATCCCACGTTCTGGCAGTTCCGCTATTTCTTTCGTAAGAACCGCGACCCCATCAGCGAGACCATCAGCAGGCAGGGACTTAAAGCCTATCAGCGCAATCATCGTCCGTTTACTGGCTCGGTCTGCGATTATGCACACACCATCGGCGTGTATATGACCGATGCCACCGTTGCCGACATCTACATCGTCAGCCGCCTTTCCCGCAAGCCCATTGGCCGACCTGTCATTTACACGATGGTCGATGCCTACAGCCGCCTGATTACCGGCGTTTATGTTGGTTTAGAGGGCGGGCAATATGCGCTGCGTCTGCTGCTTCAGAACACTTTTACCGACAAAGTCAGTTTTTGTCATCAGCACGGAATCGACATTGACCCACAAGACTGGCCGAGCCATCATCTGCCCACCAAAATTATGACAGACCGAGGCAGCGAGTTTGTGGCCGGGACATTGGAAAATCTGTGCGAGAGTTACCACATCGAGATTGAAAATCTTCCCGCGTATCGCCCGGATTTGAAAGGTGTAGTTGAAAAGCTGTTTGATTTGGTTCAGAGCGCCTACAAGCCCCTGCTTAAAGGCAAAGGTGTCATCGAATCCGATACGCAGGAACGCGGTGCGCCTGACTATCGCAGGCAAGGCACATTGGATTTGGAGCAATTCACGGCTGTCGTTCTTCGCTGTGTTCTGTTTTACAATTCAAAATCTGTACAGACAGGTTTTACTCGCACTCCAGCCATGATAGAAACCAACACACCGCCACTGGCTGCAAGTATCTGGTCGTTCTGTGAGGCGCAGGATGATTGTCCAGTAAAGGAAGCCACTGACAAGAAACTGCTCTATACGCTACTGCCCCGTGCTGAGGGAAAAATCACGCAGCGCGGTCTGGAAATTTTCGGCCTCCGCTTTTCAAACTGCACTTTTAAAAAGCGTTTCGTTTCTGCCGGTCTCGGTGGACGGGAAACTGTACAGATTGCCTATGCGCCGGAATGTATGGATACTGTTTGGCTATACGAAAATGGCACTTACTCGGCTTTTGATTTGGCTCAAAAAGCCTATCTTGGCAAATCGCTGGCAGAAATTGCCGATGCACAGCAGCAGGAAAAGATAGAACGTACTGACTGGAAAAAGCAGGAATTGCAGGCACAACTCGACCTCATGAGCGATATACAAGCCATTGCAGACGGCTCCGAACGTACAATGCCAGACCGCAGCAATATCAGCAGGCAGATACAACGCAACCGCAGCACAGCCCGCAAACAAGAAAGCGTATCGCTGATGGATTTACTGGCCGAGCAACAGGAGGATGATTTCGATGCACGCTGATTATGTCCCCAATCCGCTTTATGATAACAACCCGTTCATAGAGGCTTTGCCACCGATGCTGTCTGGCAAAGACTTGATTCGCGCTCTGGCGGTCATCCCACCCTATAGCGATAGTGACCGTGACCGCAGCACCGGGGAACGCTTGCAGCTGTTGTCCTCTTTGTACGAGTTTTACCAGCCGCTATCCATGACGATTGACTTGTACTGCGAAATCTACACCGCCATGCAGCATTACTATGGGCAGTATTCAATCCAGAGCGAAGCTGCCGCCATGCAGAATGGTTACTCGCTGATGCACGGCAATGCCCTTGCGGCATCCGTCGGCGGCGGCAATTCTTTTTCTGTCATTGGCGTATCAGGACTTGGCAAGTCAACTGCCTTACAGCGTGTATTATCGTTATATCCGCAGGTCATCGAGCACACCGAGTATCATGGGCAAAAATTCTACTGCCACCAAATCTCGTACTTGGTTGTGCAGACCCCGCACGATGCGTCCATTAAAGCGCTGATACTGGATATTTACCTGCAAATCGACAGTTTGGTTGGAACCAGCTATCAAAAAGATGCCCTATCGCGCAGATTGAGCATTGATGTCCTTGTCAGCCAGCTCAACCAAATTGTACGGGTCAATCATATTGGCCTGCTGGTGATAGACGAATTGCAGAACATTGCCTATCGTAAAAGCGATGGCGGTATACGTTTCTTAAATTTTCTCGTTCACCTTATCAACGGGGCAGGAGTAAGTATCTGCATGGTCGGAACGCCTCGCGTCTTGCAGGTATTACAACAGGAGTTCCGCTCTGCGCGGCGAACCACAGGGCTTGTCTATGACCGTCTACCCAATGATAAGGAATTTGCGTTGCTCCTGCATGGGCTGTGGCATTACCAGTACACGCAATATGCCACCGACCTGACACCAGAGCTTGCAAACTGGCTGTATCGCAAGACACAGGGCATCCCGGATATACTCGCCAAGCTCTTATATAATGCCCAAAAGCAAGCTATTCTTGATGGGCGCGAAAAGCTGGATTTAGAAGTCTTTGAAAGTGCATTTTTAAGAAACTTGGGGATGGTATCCGAATACATCAGTGAGCTTTCCACCAAATCCGTAGCCAAGCGGCAGACAAAGACCGCGCCGGAGGTATCCGTAGGTTCCGCAGCCCCCATCAAGATTGTTGGAAATGATATACGGGCGTTACTCAAAAAAGCAAAAAAGAACGGCGAATCACCTGTATCTGCTTATGCTGAGTATATCAAAGGCGAGGTGGCAATATGATTAGCTTCTTTCCCTCGCCGTACCCTGATGAACTATGGTACAGCGTCATTTGCCGCTACCATGTTCACAGTGGCAACTACTGTGCTAAGCACACCCTACGGCAGCTATATGGGGACAATTTCTGTGCTCCCAGTCTGATGCTCTGCGGGCCTATAAAGGCGCTGTTGGCACAGCTTCCGCAAGGTTTCTTGTCCGCAAGGGATGTTGTAATGCAGCACACATTTTATCCCTATTACGCGCGATTTTTCCCTACTCAGCGTAAGCGCTCCACCTATGCCTATGTTGTCAATGGCAATCCATTAGCTGTACATCGGATGGGCATTTCACAGGCCAACGGAAATCATTGCTCCGTAATGCGCTATTGCCCCGTCTGTTATCAAGAGGATTTGCAACTATATGGTGAGCCTTATTGGCATCGCAGCCACCAACTGCCGGATATGCAGATTTGCACCAAGCACCGTTGCTGGCTGGTCGATACCGATGTCATATACAGCAGCGCACGGCAGCAGGAACTATTTCCTGCAACATTTACCATGCGGCTTAAAAAGCAACCAGCAAAGCCCGTGCCAGATTGCCTGCTGGCATTAGATTTATTGCTACAAGATACTTTGGATTCCAGTTTTGATTACCGTGACGGTTCTGCCTACCATGCCGTCCTTGACCGCGCATTGCGTTCCCGCGGCTGGCGTTCCCTGACCGGAGGTAGAACGTATGCCACTAAAATTGAAACTGCACTTTTAAGTCTATATGGCAATTATATTCCCACAGCCGACATATCCGCCAAGCAGCTGCACGCCACACTATGCAGCAAATCCGTTGCACCGCGATACGTTCTGCAACTTGCTGTCCTGCTGGGACTGTCTCTCCACGACCTGCTACACGCGCCTGATGCCGTGCCAGACTATAAGACCGAGATGAAAGAAATGTATCAATCAGGAGCCAGCATGTACCACATAGCGCAGTTATACGGCATAGATGCCAAGACCGTAGCAAGATGGATTAAATCATAATCATGCTGCCTATAAATTCATCAAAGCAGCAGCATAACTATACTGTTTTCTCTTAGCCCTTAACTGTCTTCTGCTTTTTGCCATTCTTACGCGCTTTCCGCTTCTTGTCATACTCCTTTTGAGTCGCCAGAAACTCGTCCATAAGTACCTTTTCCTTGTTGCGGTTTCCCTTGATAACCATAGAGGGGTTAATCCGCCATACACAATCAAATTCCATCGCAACAAATCCTTTATCTGTAAGCGTGTCCATCGCTCTCTGTACAGTGGCTTTCGAACAATTTACATTTTCTGCAATCTGTTTCATCGGCCCAGTATATGTATTATCACTGTTTCGCATTGCACACACCAAAAAATTTAACACCTCGGATTCTTTGCCTCCCAGCCCGGAAAGAGTTTCAAAAAATAAATGATACACTTTAATAAAATCGCTTTTTGCAGTATCCAGGCTTTCTGGTGTTGGATATTCTATCGGCAGGAATAACGGGTCATTGCCATTGCTATCGGTTATAATCCAGTCACTCAATGGACGGCCAAGCAGTGAATCATACTTTGACATCAACCGTGCCTTAACAATAATATCGCCCTTTACCAGCAATCTTGGATTGAGCATCCAAATCCGTTCGTCATCAGTCTTAGCCAGCATATCATTTTCCATCATCTTTTTGAATGTGTTACGAACTGTTGTAACATCGCATTCCAGTTTTCTAGCAATGGTTTTATAGGCTCCGATAAACTCATTCTTTGTGGGCTGCGTTTTTTGCAGGATATATGCCACCACCTTGCTTTCTGCCGCGGAAAACGTTGAAAGCAGTTCAAAGAATTTTTTGTCTGCTTTCCAAAAATGCTTTGCCCCGTACTCGGCTTTGTGCTGCTCGTGCTGAAACTCTAATGCCTCGCCAGTTTTTGCATTCTCAAAAATGACAGTTTCAACGTCCTGTTTGCTCATTTTCTTCATTGTATTGCTCCTTGATACTTTAGGGGTGATTCCATGATACTTTGTGTATTTTTGGAAAATATTTCCTTTCTAAATATTTAATTATATGTCGTTATATTTCTACACTTTCCATTTCAAAAATGCCAAGTCTCTCATCTTATATTGTTCAATGTTATTCATTTCATGAAATATCATTGAATTAAATAAGGAGTATTGCGGAAAGTTGCATCCTAACCCATAAATTTTCCATTTGTTTATCCGCTTTTCCTTATTTCCTCCTATATAAGTTCGCGCTTCGCGGGATAAATAGGAAAAAATAAGAAACAACTTATTGTTCCCTATAAGTTCACGCTCCGCGGAGATGATAGGTAGAAAATAAGAGCTAACTGCTATATCTTTCATTATTTATTTCTTTCACATTAAAAGTTTCTTCTTATCTTTTCCTATAAGTTCGCGCTTCGCGGTCTGCATAGGGGAAAAATAAGCTGTATCTTTGATGGAACCCTTTGCCTTATTGCTATGCCTAAATTCTTAATCGCTTCCATTGCAGCGTGTAGCTTTTTGCTCTACTAGTAATAGGTTATCTGTCCATTTTATTGACCGTGTAGTCATTGATAGCATTTTACGTTCTGAACACAACTTTCTGGCTGGCAATGGTTTCATCTTATCTTGAAAGGCAGCAGCTTCCTTATGTTTAGTGGTTTTTCCTACATTACTAACGCCACCTTTCGTTATAGCCAAAAGCGTTGACTGCCATGCACTTTTGGGCGCTTTGAGCACTATGATTTAGGCTGAAACACTTCACCCAGAATGTCTGTAGTGCAATGGTAGGTTGCTTTTTTACGTTCTGAACACAGCTTTCATGTAGGGCAGGCACTTCCCTCTTATTTTGAAAGTTGTGCGTTGCCTTTACCCTCTGCATTTTTAGCGCCATTTTGCTTGCAGCCCAAAAAGCAGGCTGTCATGTTCCCTATTGGCTGTGTGCTAAATCTTGGGCGGGACGTTTCGTTCAGAACGTCAGCAACGTAACGGTAAGCTGCATTTTTACGTTCTGGAAATAAGCTACAGGCAGGTCGACACCTTCCCAAAAAGTTGGCACTGCTCATAAAGTTATTGCTTTGACCTTTGCAACCATTTTGCAGTTATCATCCATCACAGAGCTGCCGATGATGCGTATTATTCTTTTTTCAATGTACAAAAAAAGAGCCTGCACAAACATAAACTGCAATTCCGCAATAGGGATGCAATAAATTTTGTACAGGCTCTTTATTGGCCCATATTCAATTTTTAATGTAATCGCATAAGTTTTTATATACTCTTCGAGGTTACATATATATTATGCCTCGATTCGCACAGAATGTCACTATATTTTTTTGCATTATATTAGCCCAAAATATTTATCAAAGAACGCTTGCAATTTTGCAATAATTCCATCCTTTTTAGCCGTTCGGTTGCCGCCGCCAAAGCGCGAGACCGGCGGCAGGATGCGGTCAACATCTGTGCCGGTAGTCTTTAATATACCGTCACGGAAAGAGTTATCCACAAACTTGCGCGTTTCGTCCGGCTTGAGCTTTTCCTCCGCGATAAGTGTATCAAGGTCGGTTTTCTTTTGCTCGGTGACGAACTTTATCCAGTCGTCATCCACCTTAGTAGCCGTATTGACCGTTGCAATAAAGTTTTCAATCAGGTCTTTCTTGCTGCGCAGCTGCATACTGGAGTCCACGGCCTTGCGGATGTCAACAAGGATTTCTTTATCCTCGCAGTTGCTATCGTGATACTTGGCAACCAGCATAAGGATATAGTCAATATTGATTTCCACCTGACGGATAAGCTCCATCTCAAAAACTATATCGTCATTGATGACTTCCTTATCCGGCTTTGGAGTCCGCATTTCATGATAGAGGTCAAGATAGCGGCTTTGGTAATCTTGCATATCACGCGGGGCAAGCAGCTCATTGCCTGCAAAATCATCAAACGAGGTAAGGATATTCCTCATTCGCAGGATTGCACCAAACAGTGCGATAAAATCCTTTTTGTTTTGGTCTCCAACAATCGGCTGGCCCAGCGGGAACTTTGCTTGCAGCTTGGCAATCAGCTCTTCGTAGCCATCATGATGTTTGCCGCCTTCATCATAGCCATCATAGTAGGCTTTATAATTTTTCAGCAGAACAACGCTGCCCGCTTCACTATCTCCAAATAGTGCTAAGGCCTCGTTGGTTTCTTCCTCCAGATTGCGGAAGCAGACAATGTTGCCGTATGTCTTTACGGAGTTCAGGATGCGGTTCGTGCGCGAGAACGCCTGTATCAAGCCGTGCATGACGAGGTTTTTATCCACCCAGAGCGTATTTAGCGTGGTAGCGTCAAAGCCCGTCAGGAACATATTTACGACAATCAGGATGTCAACCTCGCGGTTTTTCATGCGCAAGGAAAGGTCTTTATAATAGTTCTGGAATCTGTCGGCCGAGGTGTCATAATGCGTCTTAAAAAGTGCATTATAATCCTTGATTGCAGACTCCAAAAAGTCCCGCGAGCTTGCGTCAAGCTGGCTGGTATCGTCAGAGTTTTCCTCACCCAGCATGCCGTTTGCATCTTCCACGTCCTCGTTGGGCGCGTAGCTGAAAATCGTTGCCACGCGCAGGCGCTTTGCTTCGGGCAAGTCCTGCATCTGGCGCTTAAATTCCAGATAGTACGCCTTTGCCATGGCAATCGAGCTGACCGCAAAGATGGAGTTAAAGCCCGACAGACGCACACTGTCCTTGACTTCTGCGACCTGCCCGCGTGTTTTATCGGTGGCTACTGCTTCAATGTTGCGCAGCGCACGGAAAGAATACGTCTTACCGTTGCGTTTTGTTTTCTGGTCAAAATGCTCTAAGATGTATTTAACGATTTCCTTTACACGGCGCGGGTCGGCAAGTGCTTTTTCAGTGTCGATGGCCTTAACCTGCTTATCACCGATGCCCGCTTTGCGGTTGACCGTATCCACATAGTCAATTCTAAACGGCAGAACGTTGTTATCGTTGATAGCATCAACAATCGTATAGGTATGCAGCGGCAGGACTTTTTTGCCGTTGGCATCAGGTTCACCGCCAAACGCCTGCGGGGTGGTTTTCAGCGTAGGTTTGCCGCGCGTGCTGGCATTGGCCGCAAAAATCGGCGTACCCGTAAAGCCAAACAGGTGATAATTCTTAAAATACTTGACAATATCCTCGTGCATATCGCCAAACTGGCTGCGATGGCACTCGTCAAAAATCAAGACAACGTGCTTTTGGAAAATCTCATGTCCCTTATTGCGGGCAACAAACAGCGCCAGCTTTTGAATCGTTGTGATGATGATTTTATAAGTATGCGGGTTGCCTTTGGCATCCCGGTCTTCCAGCTGGCGTTGCAGCACCTGCGTGGAGGTGTTGCCGTTGGCCGCGCCTTTTTCAAATCGGTCATATTCTTTCATGGTCTGATAGTCCAAATCCTTGCGGTCTACCACGAACAGAACCTTATCAATATAGGGAAGATTGGACGCCAGCTGCGCCGTTTTGAAGGAGGTCAGCGTTTTGCCGCTACCTGTTGTGTGCCAGATGTACCCGCCTGCCGCCAGTGTTCCCGTCTGCTTGTAGTTAGTTGAAACCTCAATGCGGGACAAAATACGCTCGGTCGCCGCAATCTGGTACGGACGCATCACCAGCAGCAGGTCTTCGGACGTAAAGACGCAATACTTCGTCAGGATGTTCAGCAGCGTATGGCGGGCAAAAAACGTGCGGGTAAAGTCCACCAAATCGGGAATGACGCGGTTTTTCCCATCCGCCCAAAAGGACGTAAATTCAAAGCTGTTGCTTGTCTTTTTGCCGCTCTTTCGGGTCGTTCCGGCGCTCTCTTTAATGTGGCTGTCGCGGGTCGTGTTGGAGTAGTATTTCGTGTTCGTGCCGTTGGAGATAACGAAAATCTGTACATACTCATACAGCCCGCTGCTCGCCCAAAAGCTGTCCCGCTGGTAACGGTTGATTTGGTTGAATGCCTCCTTGATGGGCACACCGCGCCGCTTCAATTCCACATGAACCAGCGGCAGACCGTTTACCAGAATCGTGACATCATAGCGGTTATTATAGTTGCCGCTGTTTTCCACATATTGGTTGATAACCTGCAAACGGTTGTTGTGGATGTTCTTTTTATCCAGCAGCGTAATATTGACCGTAGAGCCGTCCTCGCGGGTCAGGTTCTGAATGTTGTCCTCTTGGATGCGGCGGGTCTTTTCTTTGATGCCATCGTTCGCGTTGGCGATTTTATCCTTAAAGAAGGAGTCCCATTCCTTATCCGTAAAGGTATAATTGTTCAGAATCTCCAGCTGACGGCGCAGGTTTGCCACAAGGTCAGCGTTATCGTGGATAGGAAGATAGGCATAGCCCTGCTCCTCCAGCATCCTGATAAACGCCTGCTCCAGCGCGGCCTCGCTCTGGTAGGCATCAGAACGTTTGCTTTGCGGTTCGTATTCTGTTACAACCGTGCTTTCGTTGCTGGCAGCAACTACATTGTAAGTGCTCATGCACCCAACTCCTTAAATGTTAAGAGCTTGTCCCGGTAGTATTCGTATTGCTTTTGCCGTGCCTCGATTTCAGCGGGGAGGCCGGTGGTGAGGTCGTTGCAGAGGGTGTCAAAGCGGTCAAGGATGGCTACAATATCGGATTGCTTTTCTAATGATGGGATTGGTAATTCAAGTTCTCGTACAATATCTGCATTTAGATTTTGTACTGCTCCTCCAAAAGAGGCTTTTTTCTTCATCTCTTGCTGAATTTCATTCGAGTTTAGCAGATGATACAGGTAATCCGGCAAGAGCCAGTTTTCATAATCGCTTATTGCTAACCAACCGTCATGAATACAGCCGTCTATTTTCAATATATACGGTCTGCCAAAACTCATCGAATTGGAGAGTATAAAGTCACCTTTTTTGACGTATCTGGATTTTTCAGCGCCCTCTTTTGTTATCTTCTCTGCTGTACTTACGATATATTTTGTGTTTGGCTTAACATCGCCAATTTTTATCCAACAAACGCCATCCTTATCCGTAGTGATATAGCTTCGTATCGGTCTTGGCGATGCACCTCTAACGATAGTTGCAATCTCTCCGAAAGGCAAGGCAACATAGCCAAACACATACTGCAAAAGCTTAATTAGGCTTTGTCTGTCTGTCTGTCTGTCTGTCTGTCTGTCTGTCTGTCTGTCTGTCTGTCTGTCAAGATTATGTCGTCAGCCGCAGCAAACGTCAAGAGCATATCCCGATAATATTCATACTGTTTTTTACGGGCTTCAATTTCAGCAGGCAGACCGATGTTCAGGTCAGAACAGATGGCATCGAAGTTATCCAGTACATTCACAATACGCCGTTGTATCTCAACAGGAGGAAGATATAATTTTATTGCTTTCAACTCACTGACCGAAGGAACATTTTTTATTGCTCCGCCTCGCGCCACCTTATTCATAATTTTCGAAATTGTATTTTCAAAGAAAAATTGGAGGTAAAATACGTTGATTTTTTCGCTATTGGGTGTCAATTTCAATAATGCTTGATTTATTATTCCCTCTGGTGCGTTTTCCGGAATTACAAACGTTTTTCCTATTGTTCCTGAGCAGCTAACAATTACATCACCAGGCTGAACTGCAAATCTTCTAAGTTCATTAAATTTTTCTTCGTCAATATAATATCTAAACCTCAAATTCTGATAAATAGCATTTTGTTGCTCATATACAGCATAACCATTTGGTTGAAATATTTCTTTTTTTAATGCACCCCCAAATGGTCCACGCACAAAGTGGCACACATCTCCAAGTTCTACCATTTCCGATTTCGCTGTAAATGACAACAACTCATTTCTATAAAATTCATACTGCTTTTTGCGTGCTGTAAGCTCCACTGTAAGCTCCGCTGTAAGCTCCGCTGTAAGCTCCGTGAAATTGTCCAGTATCCGGACAATTTCACGTTGAACAGGTATCGGCGGAACAGGAATCCTAAACGCTTTCACATCCGCATCCGCTATTGCTGGATAACTTGCTCCTTTTTGTACCTTTTCAACATAAGCAAAAAAAGCCGTCGAAGAAATCTGATGGTAAATCCATCTGGGAAGTACAACGTCATCATTCGCACGCAAAACGCAAAATCCTGTACTACATATTTGATTATCAAATTTATCTTCGATATAGCAATATCTTTTCAGCATCGGCCTTGTAGCACCGAGCAAAACATCATTTGTATGCACAATCTGTTGTGCGCGGCTTGGTGCATTGTCTGCATTGATAGTCTGCGTCTCCGAAATTTGATGCGTATCTCTATCGACAGATGCCAAATCTATATACTGATATTGCCCGTTAGTTTCTTTCCACTTTATCGTACCAACTTTTCTTACACATTGCCCTATCGGTGTATATCGAACGCCATCAGGGCAATATTTATTTATTAACTCGTCGAACCTATTCATATTAGCCTTCACCTCCATTAGGACGCAACTCTAGCACTAATGAGTTTATCCTAGATTTCATTTTTTCGTGTCCTTTTCTAACAAAACTTTTGCTATATCAACAGATGTAAATAATTGCGTATTTTTCTTTTTCTCACAACCAACAAATTTCATTTTTGAAATTCCTTTTTCATAAAGCACAACATTATAATTTGAGCATTCTATACCAACTGTTTCCATTGGAAGATAGCATGAACTGTACCGAATTCCTTCCGCAGATTTCTTTTCGAAAGTCTTACAGAGCAGATTTGTTAATTTATAATAATTTCCTTTCTGATTAAGCACCCCAAATTTGAACGGAAGTTTCATATCATCACTTATGTGTAATTCGTCAACTGTCAATTTTCCGTAGTACTTATCTAAAAAAGAAAATAGTTCTGCGTTTTTGTCGTTCCTTGCTGGCGCTATGAAAAACGCATTTAATACCATTCCTATAAGATTATGCAGTTGATTGTTTCTATCCATCTGCAAAAAGCCAGCCAATGTAATGTCATCCACGCATTCATATGTCGCAAGCATATAGGGAGCACCTTTTTCTATATGCGTTTCTAACAAACAAATCGTTTCTGTACTTCCTAAATATAAGGCACATTGCCCTTGCACATTTGCTCGATTCTTTGGCCTTGACGGCGGGGGGGCCCACTGTTTCGCGTCTGAATAATCCACCGTTTCATCGTATGTACGAATCCGATAGAGCCTTTCACCTTTGCGTATTACATCCACTCCATAATCAAAAGATACACCCAATTTGCTCAAAAAAGTATAATCTGATACCCACTCCAAAATATTGCTTGCTTCTTTGAACACTTCATATTTTGCCAAATTTATTGCCGCTGAATTGTGTGAATTTAAAGCATCTGTCAATTTACAAATTGCTTCTTCTTTAGATGTTAAATTGGCCATATTCTTCACACCCTCCTAAGCGTATTATCTTCATCCTATAGAGCTAATTATCTCCGCGTAATGCATTGCTTTATGTATTTTCACTCATATCCCAACCAAGTTCAGAAAATGCAGCTTCCAATTCTTCTCTGCTCCTCTGCTTTTCTACATTTCTTCGAATATTGTCGAGTATTCCAACAATCAATCTTCGTAAGAGTTTATACTTTTGTAGTGCTTCTTCTTCATCATTATTTGCATGGACAACATTACTCAATTCTCCAAACAATTTATACCCATCGTCAGAAAACTCGCTTGGAACAATTCTATTCTTTTGGTCAATCTCTTTTAACAACTCATTAAACTTTTTTCTTCGACCTTTGTCGTCTTTTAATTCAATGTCTGCTGCTTTTGCCGCGTTAATAGCTACTTGTTCCAGTAATTTTCTTAGATAAACCATTGCTCCCGCGCCAAGCCCTTCACCATAGGCTCTATCTGCTTTGTCTAATAATTTAGATAATTCTCCATAGCAATACTCGTTCATCGTTACATTATCAGACACTTTCAGTGAACGCTTTATAACCTTTACTTTTGGTGCTGGATAAGCCATCTTTTGTTCGCTTTCCACTAAAAACCATACTAGTATTTTTTCACCACATCTGGCACATTTGAGTACACAATCAATACTTATTGTTCTATCATCAACGCCCACTGCCCATGGACTTGCTTCAGAAGCAAAAGACATTACTGTTCCACAATTTTTGCAATGGCAGTTAATCGCAATCTTGCCTATCTCTACCTTACGACATCTTCCGCATCTAAGTGTCCGATTATGCAGAAAACCATCTATCTGCTGATAGCTCTCCACTATTGTTTGATTGGATAATATATCACTCAAGCGCATACATTGGTCCCATCTTTTGCGTCTTCAAAAATTGCTATATTTCTATCCTTTTTATGCACTGCTTCGTTCACAGTCTCTATTTTACAAGTGAGCTTTTAATCATACTGTGCCACGTGGTCGTTGCACTTTTTTGCACCAACCACTTGCTACACAATCTTTTTAACGGCAACTCACAGTTTTTCTGTCTATTACTCTGCCTCAATCTCCGCAATAATCTTATCAATCTCGTCACGCAGAACCTGTTCCCGCGCCACAATGCGCTTGATTTCTGCGTTCAATTCGGTAATGTTGATGACCTCGCGGGTGTCCTCCTGCTCCACATAGGTGGATACCGACAGGTTATAATCCTGTTCCGCAATCTTGTCATTGTACACAAGACGGCAGAAATAGTCCTTATCCTTGCGGTCAATGAACGAGGCCACGATTTTTGCAATGTTGTCCTCGGTCAGCTTGTTGTTGTTCGTAACCTTAACAAATTCTTTCGAGGCATCAATAAATAGCGTTCTGTTTTCAGCCTTGCTCTTTTTCAGCACCATAATACAGGTTGCAATGCTGGTGCCAAAGAACAGGTTGCCGGGCAGCTGGATAATGCAGTCGATAAAGTTGTTGTCAATCAGATACTGGCGAATCTTCTTTTCCGCGCCGCCGCGATACATAATACCGGGGAAGCAGACGATAGCCGCCGTGCCGTTGGTCGCCAGCCATGCCAGCGAGTGCATGATAAAGGCCAAGTCCGCTTTGGACTTCGGGGCCAGCACACCGGCAGGGGAGAAACGCGGGTCGTTAATCAAGACCGGGTTATCATCGCCCTCCCATTTGATAGAATAGGGCGGGTTGCTGACAATGACCTCAAAGGGTTCCTCGTCCCAATGCTGGGGCGAAATCAACGTATCCTCGTGGGCGATATTGAACTTATCAAAATCAATATCGTGCAGGAACATATTGATACGGCACAGGTTGTAGGTCGTCAGGTTGATTTCCTGACCGAAGAAGCCCTGCCGGACATTCTCTTTGCCCAGAATCTTAGCCGCTTTCAGCAGCAGGGAGCCGGAGCCGCAGGCAGGGTCATAGACCTTGTTAACCTCGGTTTTGCCCACAACGGCAAGGCGGGTCAGCAGCTCCGAAACCTCCTGCGGGGTAAAGAACTCGCCGCCGCTCTTGCCCGCGTTGGAGGCATACATACTCATCAGGTACTCATACGCATCGCCAAACGCATCAATCGTGTTTTCCTTGTATTCACCGAGCTTCATCGCGCCGATGCCGTCCAGCAGCTTGACAAGCATTGCGTTGCGCTTTGCCACCGTAGCGCCAAGCTTGTTGCTGTTGACATCAATATCATCGAACAGACCGGCAAAGTCGTCCTCGCTCTCGGTGCCTTTGGCGGAATCCTCGATGTGGCGGAAAACGGCCTCCATCGTCATGTTGAGGTTGTCGTCCTGCGGCGCACGGGCGCGGACATTGACGAACAGTTCAGACGGCAGGATAAAGAAGCCTTTGGTCTGCACCAAGTCATCCCGTGCCTGCTCGGCCTCCTCGTCAGACAGCTTGGCATAGTCAAAATCCGCGTTGCCTGCCGCGATTTCGTCCGCGTTGATGTAGTTCGTCAGGTTCTCGGAAATATAGCGGTAGAACATAATGCCCAGAACGTAGGATTTGAAATCCCAGCCATCCACGCTCCCGCGCAGGTCGTCCGCAATCGCCCATATTGCGCGGTGAAGTTCTTCGCGTTCCTGCTCTTTTTTGTTATCCGGCATTGTGATTCCTCCAAATTTTAAGTACACTTTTTAACCCTATGTATATTGTAGCAAATACGCCATCCTATAAATCGGACTTGCAGCCAAAGATACATATTTTTATCTATTATAACGAAAAAGCGGGTGTATGTCACCCGCTTTTTGCTGCTATTTTTTGATTGATGGAAAGAATGAACTGTGACAAAAGAAAAAGAGGACGGTTGCCCGTCCTCCTAATCAATCGTCATTTTCTGCTTTGCTTTCATCTTCAATAATTTCATGCTCAACGCCATTACCTGCGTCAAGCGCATCAATACCACGGCGCAGGTGAGCCATATTGCTTGCAGAATAAAACGGGTCTACAGCAATTTTAGAATCAAAATTTTCATTAAGCTTTTGTGACATATACAGCACCTCTTGCATAAAGTATATGCCCGCACCAATTATGTGTAAAGTGATTTTTATTTGAAGTAGAAATTTTTCCGCAGCCGGATTGCCCCATCATCACAGATTACAAAGAGGTCTTGTTCCAAGTGTGCAAGGTCAGCTGGCTTGATGATGGGCTGTGATTTCTGGTTTGGGTCTGTTGCCAGTAGGGAACGCTTCTCACCAATCATTTTGGAGAAATACTCCTGTGTTTCGGTATCCTTACAGCCGAGCAGAACAGTAAACTTAAAGTTGCCCAGCATAGCTTTCCGTTCATCTTTTCCGTAAATCATGTCAAGGTCAGCCAGCGATTGCGTCAGCACCATAATGCGGATGTGCCGCTTTCGCAGCTTGCGCAGGGCCTCGGTGATTTGCAGCTTGCCGAACGAAGCGAACTCGTCAAGGCAAAATAGAATCATTTGCTTGTTTTCTGGCGGTCTGGATGAAAAATACTCCATTGACTGGGCCGTGATAATGCGCAGCAGGTCGCCATAAATTTTGAGCTTTTCATCAGGGATATAGATATAAACGCTGTTTGTTTCCAGCGTAGCCGGGTTGATTGATTGCTCATAGCTGGCCGATTTCCGAAGTGCATTTTTAATTTTTTCGTTTGTAGCAAACAGTTTCAGGGCATCGTCTGCCGCCTGCTTGCAACCCGCCGTGTTTTGCTCTGACGCGCCTGCGAACGAACTGATGAACATATTGGCAATCGGATTCTGCTGCTTTGCAATATCGTTCAGCAAACCGCGCCAATCATGGCCGAGGAAGAACTCGCAGATTTGCACAAAGCCCCAGCCCATACCGTAGTAGCAGATAAGCGCTGCCGTTATCATTTTGCGGCCATTCTTACAAAAGAAGATGCCTGCCTCGCTGTCGTTGGCTTTGTCCGGCAACAGCAGGTAGGCAAGTTGTTCCAAGCGTTCCTGCCGTTCGGTGTCATCCGTTACCGCATTGATTGAGGCAAACACATCATACGGGATGCAGTTTTCTGATGTGGGGTCAAATATGATTTTGTTCGGTGTGTTGACGTTAGCTGAAATGTCGCCGGAAATATCTACCACCAGCGCTGTTCCCTGCCAGCTGCGCAGCGTTGGAATCAGCAGTGCACTGGTCTTGCCTGTGCCAGACGGCCCCATTACGAGAATATGCCCCTCGTCCTGTTCAGGAGAGTAGGCCAATAGGCTCAGTTTCTTGCCAAACAGGATTCCTCTTGCTTGCGCTGGCTGCCGATACGCAAGATTCTTTTTGGAAAATGGATTTGGCAGATGATTAACCTGCCCGCGCAGATACACCAACAGCAGCAGTATAACCAGTAGAATTGCCGCCACGCCATAGAGATAACAGCTGATAATCCATATAACTTGTTTCATGGTCGCACCTTATTAAAAGTGAAGCCCCTGCTCAATTCTGGATTCTCCAAAATATAACGCAGGGCGTTCCACTTCCTGCTGGTACTCGCGTTCGGCTTTCAACTGTGCAACAGTGCGGTTGCCGCCCTGCCGTTTGGTTACGCCGGTCATAACGCGGGCATCTTCCAGACCGTGCTCATTCAGGTAGCGTTGCAGGTCAGGGTGAAAATTGCGCAGTTCCCGGCGGTCCAGCACATCGTTCGCACAGATTTTATAGCCCTGCTCGTGCTTCAAATCTTTCTCGACTGGGATAAAGCAGAAATGCAAATGCGGCTGACCGCCCTCGTCATCATGGACGATAGCCTGCACGACATTTTCCTCACCATAGCGATTTGCTAAGAAATTGTATGTTGCGTAGAAGAAGTCATCGTAGCGCTCCGGGGCCAAATCCTGCGGGGCCGTTACGACCCAGCCCGCCATAACCTTTACGTCATCGCGGCTATAGCAGTACAGTTCTGATTTGCGTTGCAAAAAATAGTCATACTCGGTCATGCCCCTATCGGGGGACAGAACATAGTCCTGCCCCTGCCGAGACGGGTCAATGTCAGGATTGCCGGAATGTTCGATTTCGCGGCGATTGTGCCGCAGTTGATTGCGGACTGCGCCCGCTGAAAACTTCTCTACACTTGCCATTGTAATCTCACTTTCCTTTACGGGGTTCATGTCCCCTCCGCCCACGCCTTGAAATGCCCTGCACAACGAAGCAGTGCATTTAGTCGCGGACTGATGTGCCATACAAGGTATGGCAGTTTCCCCGGAAACTCCCACCGCCCTTGCGGACTTACCTTGCCAAAGGGGCGTGACCCCTCTGGACTCCCCGCTGCCGACAAGACCCGCTTGCCGTCAGTGAGGGGCTGCGGCCCCATCGGGACGATTTTTCATCGTCCCTGCCCCTATAAGATTGGCGGTGCCAAGTTCTGCACTTCCACGCAGAGCATCAGCACCGCCCTTGCTGCGACCTGTACGCCTTACTATCGCAAAGGCGTGTCAGGTCTTATTTTTTTCTACCCGATGTACAGCACCACTGGCCCATTGCATCATGCTCAATCCCTGTAAGGAACTGCATGCCCTCAAACCAGTGGAACGCCTGGTTCGGCTCGCAACGAAACGCAAGCGCCGCCAGCACATCGTACACAGCCTTTTCGCTCCACAAAGTATCCCACTCTGCAAAAATGTCATCCACCAAACGCGCACCGTTAATTTTGCTGATGCCTCCAGCTGAAATCTGTTTGCCGAGAATATTGTAGACCTCAACAGCAGATTCCCACAAGGCATCATTCTCTGTAATGGTGCAGTTCTCTACATCCTCATGCAAATGGTACCGGGCAAAAAATCCTTGCAAGCGGTCTGCATCACGCACCGGGCGCGTTCCTAACGCTCTAATACCGCGCGTCATCGACTGCTTGATTTCCTGAGCTTCCAACGCTCCTTCTGTATGGCGTTGCAAGATAAATCTTGCCTCCGTGCGGAACGGTTCCGTAATCGGCAGAAACTGATTTTTAATTGCCATATTGATGATGTCTCCAATTTTCAATCCAAAGGTTTTGGTTGCCTCAGCGATAAGCATATCACTCTCAGCATCCGACGCAAAGAAACGTTTCATAATGTTTTTCCTCCTTTAAAACGTTCATAATTCAATACATCATGTATATATCGTTTAAAGTATGCACACGGAAAATATATACATTTTGTATATTCAAAATTGTTATGCGTGTGCTATAACGGTAAAAGGGATTCCTCCTACAAATTTCATTTTCTGCAATTCGCAAGGATTGGCAAGCCCCAAAAATGCTTTTTTGCAAAAATTATATTTTTGCTTTAAAGCGTTATTTATACTTTAAAAAGACTGATAAACCGCTGCGGCGGAGATTGAGAAGCGTGGCCCTGCCGCTCAAAAAAGTATATAAGCCCCCAGCCCTAAGTCAACAGACTTTCACGGCATATTCTCGCACTTTTGCGGGGAGTGCTGCGATATTCCATGTTCTGTTGACACCGGGATGGGGGCTTTACTTTTTCTTTTCGCCGGCAGGGGCCAAACCTGCAAACCGCTTCGGCGGGGATTTAAAAGTATACTTTTAAGACGAAAGGACAACGAAAATGAAACAGACGATTAAAACGAGCCGCGTGGCAGGTCAGTTAGAGAAAATGTTCCGAGCACTTAACAACCGCTTTTTTGACGGCGAACTGCCGGAAGTCGTTATTAGTTTAAAAAAGACTGCTGGCGCGTATGGGCACTTCACCACTGGAAAGGTTTGGAAGACAGGCGAAGAACGGCGCTACGAAATCAATATAAGCTCTGCCAGCTTAAATCAGGAGTGCGCCTTTCTCGCAGGCGTTTTAGTCCATGAGATGGTACACGAGTATTGCGCTGAGCACGGTATAAAAGATACTAGCAATAATGGCGTGTACCACAACAAGAATTTCAAGCACATTGCAGAAACCCACGGTCTGGAAGTCGAACACCATCCCAAATATGGTTGGACAATTACCAGCCCCGGCCTTGAACTTCTGGATTTTGTTGAGGAACAGGGCTGGCAAGATTTCCAGATGGTCGAGAGCCTTAACCTACTGGATGTACTCGGAACGCTCCCCAAGGGCGGCAACAGCGGTGCAGGCGCAGAAACCAGAACGAAAAAGCCCAGCAGTACCCGCAAATATATTTGTCCCAAATGCAGCAACAGCTGCCGAGCAACCAAGGTCATCAACCTAATATGCGGCGACTGTATGGAAAAAATGGTTGTTGCCGAATAAATTATAACAACAGTGATAATGGTCGAGTGAGAGTAGACCGCTATTTTTATATGTACACTTTTAAAGGAGCTACACAATGCAATACGATTATTATTCCTGTCCGTATGAGCCTGATACCGGCATACCACCGTGCGGAGAAATGCCAGAGTGCCAAACCTGTTCTTGGTGCTACCTTGCAGACAGCGAAAAGTAGAACGATGGCGGTGGTCACACAAGCGACCACCGCCATCATTTTCAGTATCAAATTTAAGCTATGCACAAGTAATATCAAAACTGCTTGCTATCGTATGACAAAGTAAGTATACTATCAGTATCAAAATTAACGAGCCTTAGAGGTGATACCGCCATGCAGATATATGGTTACTGCCGCATTTCCACACCACAGCAAAATATCGAACGGCAAGTACGCAACATTTTGGCAACGTACCCAACCGCACATATCATCCGAGAAGTATATACTGGCACGACCTATCAAGGCCGCAGAGAATTAGACAAATTGCTTCACACCGTGCAAGCAGAAGACACTATCGTATTTGACAGCGTATCCCGCATGAGCCGCAATGCGGATGAGGGTTGCCAACTGTACGAAAACCTGTACGCCCAAAATGTAACTCTTTGCTTTCTCAAAGAACCGCACATCAACACCGAGACTTACCGCCAGACCATCCAGCGGCAAATCAGCCCCCAGCTGAAAACCGGCAATGCCGCTACCGACAGTTTTGTATCCTCGGTCATTGCTGCACTGAATCAGTACACCGTTGACCTCGCCAAAGAGCAGATACGCCTTGCCTTTGCGCAAGCTCAAAAGGAAGTTGACGACCTGCACCAACGCACCAGAGAGGGAATGCTGACCGCCAAACTGAACGGCAAGCAGATTGGGCAGGAGCGTGGCCGCAAACTGATAGTCAAGAAAGCTGCCGCTTGCAAGGAGTCCATTAGAAAATATAGTAGGGATTTTGACGGAACGCTGTGCGATGCAGATTGTATCAGGCTCATTGGCATTGCACGGAATACATATTACAAGTATAAAAGGGAACTGCGAGAGGCAATACCCCTATAACCGAAACAGCCTGTAAAATGATTTCTCATCCCACAGGCTGTTATCTCCATGACAAAGAAAATGAGAATGGTGTCCTGTTCGCAATCCTTTTTATCTCTTGTCACACATCATTGTAATGCCTACACTTTAATTTAAAAGTACATTTATAAAAATTCCAGTTTGTCGTCGCATATTGACTTATATTCTTTTCTATATTACTATGATACAGGGCGTTCACCGAAGACTAAAGAGACAAGTTAAGAATCCACACGCAGGCCCCTCCGCCATCCGGCTCCGGGGC
>OLQR01000568.1_pt1 | contig 27415 bp, 23 predicted proteins | sample 1671881 | NCBI WGS metagenome assembly OLQR01 (sample SAMEA3136623, study PRJEB25190) | human gut metagenome | biome: human gut; feature: human-associated habitat; material: faeces | place: Austria | collected 2013 | reverse complement strand
TATCAAACTTCCTACACTTGAAAAGTGCGAACATAAAAACAGTTTCATCCATATCCTCCTTAATAAATCCCGATTTACGCATCCCTCGTCAAATCCACATCCGGACGAGCATTTGTGCCATACACGATGCGCGGGACACCGCTGTAATCCTCGGTGATAGTGACATCCTTGTAGCCGTGCCGCTGCATGATGCCTGCCACGTCGTCGGCCTGATGCCAGCCGCACTCGAACAGCAGCCTGCCGTTCGGCACCAGCAGCTCCCCCCAGCTGTCGCAGATGGCATGATAGAAATCCAGACCGTCCTCGCCGCCGTAAAGCGCCTCATGCGGCTCAAAATCGGCTACACTGCGGTCGAGCATCTGCATTTCGTCCTCGGTAACATACGGCGGATTGGAAACGATGATATCAAACTGCCCAAGTCCGCGCGGAGGCGCGTGCATGACATCGGCCTTCATGGTCAGCAAACGGCTGCTCACGCCCAGATCACGGGCGTTCTCGCGGGTAATGTGCAGCGCACCGTCCGACAGGTCGATCGCGGTCACGCGGGCATCCTCGACCGTGTGCGCCGCCGCAATGCCGATGCAGCCCGAGCCGCAGCACAAATCGAGAATACGAGGTGAAACCCGCTCTTTGGCCTGCTCAATGACCAGCTCGCACAGCCGCTCGGTGTCCGAGCGCGGAATGAGCACCGAACGGTCCACCTTGAAGGTCAGGCCGTAAAAATCCCATTCGCCGATAATGTACGCCAGCGGCTCGCCGTCCAGACAGCGGTCGCACAGCAGACCGGCGTAATCCACGGTCGTATCCTCAACGTAGAAATGGGACCAGCCGGCAGTCTGCTTTTTATCTGCTTTGCAGGCGTAGGCGGTGATCTCCCGCGCGGTCAGCTGCGGCATCGGGTCGCCACCCTCTTTCAAGCGGCGGAAAAGCTGCATGTAAACATCGTTGATAGTCTTGGTCACACAGGGTCAACTCCTAAAATTACGCGGGTTTGAACCACAGCGGCACGGCGTTCGCCCGCACCCTGCAATCGCGGAACACGGCTGCGGCCGCTGCCTGAAATTCTGCGGCATTTTTGGCTTTTTTAATTGCTTTACCCGTTTTTTCGCTGTTTTCAAACAGATTCAGATGGTAAAACCAGATTTCCTTCATGCGGAGCATGGCAATCCGGCTGTCGCCGAAGGCTTCGCAGTAGCGCACGAACAATGTATCGTGGAAGGTCTCGAGCATTTTTGCGTCTGCAGCCTTGCCGCCGGTCAGGCGCATCACGAGAGACGGATCGGCGATCAGCGCACGACCGATCATCACCGCCGGCAAATCGGGATAGCGTTCGCTGACGGCGCTTACATCCCGCTCGGTGATGAGATCGCCGTTGTAGCACACGGGCATGCTGCAGCGCGGAAGCGCCGCCGCGAAATCGCTCTCGCGCACCTTGCCCTTGTAGAAATCCTGCCGCACACGCGGATGGATGGTCAGCTCAGTGATGGGATAGCGGTTGTAAATCTCGAGCAGCTTGGCAAACTCGCTTGCCTCATGCACGCCGAGACGGGTTTTTACCGAAATCCCCTCGCATTTTGCGAAAACTTCGTCAAAAAACCGGTCCAGCTCGTCCGGATGTGCGAGAAATCCGGCTCCCTTTCCCTTGGCCGTCACCGTGCCGGACGGACAGCCAAGGTTGAGATTGACCTCGGGATACCCGAGGTCATGCAGTGCATTCACCGCCCAGATGCAGTCCGCGGCAGACTTGGTGAGCAGCTGCGGAACCGCAGGCACGCCCTCGTTGTACTCCGGCAGGACATCGCGCTTTTGCCGCGGCGTCAGCTTTTCATTCGTGGTCGGTGTGATAAACGGCATGAAATACTTGTCCACACCTGAGAAAAATTCGTGGTGCGTCCGGCGATAGACCGCACCGGTCACGCCTTCCATCGGCGCAAAATAATAGTGCATGGCGCTTACCACTCGTCCGAGCCGTCATCCGGAATGACCGCCTTCATCGCGGTGATCGCAACCTCGATCATGGAATCGTCCGGCTCAAATACGGTCAGGTGCTGCACCATCAGTCCCGGCCAGCGCAGTGCACGCGAGAGCAGACTCTCCGAGCGGCCAGCGTAGCGGTTAAACTCGTAGCTTATGCCGACAACAAGCGGCAGCAGGATCAAATGCGCGAGCATGCGCAGGAACGGATTGGTAATGTCGATGATGGAAAAGACGATCGACGAAACGATAGTCGCAATGATAATCAGCACAAACATGAAGCTGGTGCCGCATCTTGGGTGGTATTTGCCCTGTTTGCGAACATTTTCAACGGTCAGTTCTTCGCCTGCTTCGTAGCAGAAAATGGTCTTGTGCTCTGCGCCGTGGTACTCGAATGTGCGGCGAATATCCTTCATATGCGACACCGACCACATGAACAGCAGGAACAGCACAACGCGCACGCAGCCCTCGAGCACATTGCGCGCAAGCACACCCCAGGTTTTCGGCACAAAACCGCCGAGAAAGCTCGGCAGCAGGATGAACAGGCCGATCGGCAGAGCAATGCCGATGACAGTCGAAATGCTCAGGATAACCTTGTTCAGACCCTCCGAGCCGAATTTCTTTTCCAGCCAGAGTTCAAATCTGGACGGCGGCACATCGGCTTCCTCATCCTCAAAGAAGGACGCGGAGTAGTTGATGGCCTGCATGCCCTCCTTCATGGCGGTAAACAGCGTATACGCGCCGCGGAAGATTGGCTTTTCCCAAATCGGGGCACGGCTCGGCGTCGGTTCGGTCTTGCTGACAAGCTCGCCGTTCGCCCTGCGCACGACCGTGCAGGACTTCTTGGGTCCCTTCATTACAATACCCTCGATGATCGCCTGACCGCCGATGGTGGTTTTCTTTTGCGTTGTCATGAATGCTCTCCTTCGGTAAACGGGGTTTCAGGTGCCTTCGAAATGGCACCGGTAATGCCGAGCGCCTCCTCGGACTTGGCGGACGGCAGGGTGACGGTAACCGTCGTTCCCTTGCCGACCTCGGACGCGATATCCAGCGTACCACCGTGCATGGAAACGATTTCTTCCGTCACGGCAAGGCCGATGCCGCTGCCGCGCTGCTTGGATGACCCCTTGTAGAATTTCTCCTTGACGAACGGCAGCTCCGCTTCGGGAATACCCTGACCGTAGTCGCGCACAGACGCGACGATGTTGCCGCCGTCACGTTTAAGGTCAATATCAATCTGCTTGCCGTCGCCGCCGTATTTCGCGGCGTTGTCCAGAATATTCAGAAACACCTGCTTCATGCGGTGGCGATCGCCGTTGATGTAGTAGTTTGCATCCACATCTTCGTCGTACAGCAGGCGGATTCCGCTCTTTTTGAGCAGGTTTTCATACATATAAACCGCTTCATACAGCTCGATGGACATATCAAACGTCTCGATCTCCAGCTTCATGCGGCCGGATTCGATGCGCGCAAAGTCCAGCAGCTCCTCGACCATGCGGGTCAGACGGCCCGCCTCCTTCTGGATGATCGTCAGGCCCTGCATGACCTCCTCCGGGTCCTCGCCGCCGCCGGCCAGCAGCGTCTCACTCCAGCCGCCGATAGCGGTCAGCGGTGTACGCAGTTCGTGTGAAACCGAAGAAATGAAATCGTTTTTCATGCGTTCGGCGCGGCTGATCTCGTCCGACATATAATTGATGGTATCGCACAGCTCACCAATCTCGTCATCATAGGTCTTCTGCAGCCGCACGCCGTAACGTCCGGCCGCGATCTCCTTGGCGATGGTGTTGATCTTGAGCACCGGATCGACGATCGACCGGATAAAATAGCTGTTCGACGCCACAACCAGCATTAGGAACAGCAGGCACGTCAGCAGAGAGAAGCCGACGATCATCCAGATCTGCCGTTCGACGATACGCAGTGAGGTGATATACCGCACGCCGCCGACCAGATCACCGCGCGCACTCAGCAGCGGCGCTGTGACGCTCATCACGCGCTCGCCGGAAAGCGGGTCTCTGCCGGTGAAAACCGCGGTTTTCTGGCCGGAAAGCGCCTGCGATGCATCCTCGGTCGAAGCAACGCCGCCACCGGATAATCCGGAGGTGGACAGCAGAATGCGGCCGTTTGCGTCCAGAAACTGCTGTTCAAACTTGTCCTGATCCTGAAATGTGGTGACGGTTGCCTCCGCCTGCGTGTAAAACTGATCGTAGGTGTCGGTGAAGTATTTGCGGAACGTGTCCGACGTGGTCGCCGCGCGTGACGCGAGGTTGTCGCGCACGGTGGCATAGTAATACCCTGAAACGCCGACAGAGATCAAAATAACCACAACGGCCAGAATAACGAGCACGAAGGACAAAGAGTTCACCAGCCAGCGGCCCTTGATGCCGCCCGGCGAGTGCTGCACCTTTGGTGCCTCCGGCTTCGAAGACGGTTCCGGTTTGCGTTTTTGCTTGCGATTTGTCATAGAAAATGACCTTTCTGATGCCGCTTACCAAGCGGCGGAATGTGCGCTGACGCCGCGCGGGAATTCGCCTACCCGGCGGGGCACAAGAAGGAAGCAACCTACGGTTTCCTCCTTCTTGTGAATCTTCCTCTTTCCCTTAGAGGGCACGGCGATAATTCATAACTGAGACTATAGGGGAACGGGCGTACTGTTCATCTTCCGTAGGTGCGGTCTATAATAACGTGCTAACGAATTGCGCGACACTGTTATCCCCCAGGGGACCTTCTCTTGCCCTTCGGGCAATTCACCTTGTGTCGCGCCTGCGAAGATAAAACCGCCTGTGTAGCAGTACGCTGTCTGACACTGCGCATCGGTTAAGACATGGGAGCACTCCGTGCTCCCCTACGGCAGAAAAAATCCTCTGCCGTTCCCCTATTTCGGAGCGGTCGCCGGTCTCTGGTCTGCACCAGATTAGGAAACAAAGGGAAACGGGAGTTCCAAGAGGGTAGAAACCGCAGGTGTCTACCCTTTTGGTTTCCGCGGCGAAACCGCCGCCGTTCCCCCCGCCGCGGGTGCGGCGATCGGCTATATCAGCCCTCCCACATATAACCGTAGCCGCGGACCGTTACAATATGGGTCGGGTCCGCCGGCGAATCCTCAATTTTAATCCGCAGACGGCGGATATTCACATCCACAATCTTCAGCTCGCCCACATAGTGGTGTCCCCAGACCATTTCGAGCAGCTCATCGCGCGAAAGCGCCTTGCCGATGTTCTGCATGAACGCCTTGAGCAGACCGTATTCGATCTGCGTCAGCTCGATCTTCACACCGTTCTTGAGCACCTCGCGGGCACGCAGATTGAGCTTGAACGGACCGGACTTGATCACGTCATCCTCGGAGAACGGCGAACCGGATACACGGCGGTACAGCGCGTCCACACGAGCCGCCAGTTCAATAACCGAAAACGGCTTGGTGACATAATCGTCCGCACCGTTCATCAGACCGGTTACCTTATCCGCTTCCTGCGTGCGGGCGGTCAACATGATAACGCCCGCCTGATAGCCCGCGCCGCGCATGGCGCGGCAGACCTCGTAGCCGTCGATGCCGGGCAGCATAACATCCAGCACCGCAACCGCGATATCCTGATTTTCATGGTACTTTTCCAGTGCTATTTCGCCGGTTTCGGCCTCTATTACCTCGTAACCGCTGCGTTTCAGGTTGAGAACCAGAAAGGAGCGGATATTCTCTTCATCTTCCAGAACCAGAATTTTGCGCTTCATTGTAATATCCTCCTGTACTTTTAGCGCTTATTGGTAACTGCCGCGTTTCTGCGGCGTTTGATGATTCTTAATTGTTCCACGCCTGGTTGACCAGCGAGAATCGGGCTTTGATCTCGTCTCCGGTCAGCGCCAGCTCGCTCTGCTCGCCTTCATTTGTCAGCTTGGCGAAGTAGATGGCCTGCGTGGTCTGTCCCAGCTGGATCAGATCGGTGCGCTCGGCGTAGTATTCACGGTTGGAGCCGGTCGCGCAGTAAATGTTAAACAGCGGGATGGACATTTTGTTCTTGCGGTACTCAAAAAATTCCACATAGCTGAGTCCGCCGTCGTTTGCCTTGATTGCGGTGATGCGGTCATGCCATTTCTGGTCGATCAGCAGGCTCCACGCATCCGAAATGTTCTGATAAGTGGTGGCAACCTTGGTCGGAACCTTGCCAATGCCGTAGGCATACCAGTCGAGCATATACACCGCATCGGACGAGGATGTGTCCTTATAGCCCGCCATCAGCACTGCACGCGGCAGCTCGGTGATGCCGTCGCCGTTGACGTCGCTCGCGTAGACCGCCACCGGACGGTAGGTGCTGTGGCTGGCGGTATCCTCGCCGTCCAGTGCCAGATTGCGCAGCGTGTCGTTCGAGTAGACGAAAATATCCGTCGTCAGACCGGCGCCATTCGCCACCTTTTCCTCAGCGAACACGGCGGTCTTGCTGTCCTGCACACGGCCGGACTGCATGCGCTCAACCGCAGCTGTCCCCTGACTGGTCGCCGTCTCACCGGCCGGCAGCATGGAGCCGTTGTCATACTGATACAGGCGTGCCACACGCTTGCCGGAGGTGTCGCTCGTAATCAGCAGCAGATCCTTTGCGCCGTTGCCGGTCAGATCGGTCAGCTCCATAGCGGTATATTCGGTTTCAAGAATGATACCTGGCGTGCAGTTTTCGTCAAAATCGCACATGGTAAGCGCACCTGTTCCGTCGCCCGGCAAGCGCCAGGTGAGGACCATGCCGCGCTTGCCGCTCGGCTCAAGCACCGGAAATTCGACCGAACGCAATGCCGTTCCGCGGCCGTCGATCGTGCCGGTGCAGACGTAGCTGTCATCCTGCTTGCGGTAAACAGCTACCGTAAATTTGTTACTCGTCGCCGAGGTGGCACCGCGGAAAAACGTAATGGCCTCCTCTACGCCGTCGTTGTCCAGATCGGCAAGCTGAATAGACGAACGGTTTTCGCCCTCGCTCGGCGAGGCGTAGGATACGCCCTGTGCCAGCTGCTTTTCCAGCTCAGTCTGCAGGCTTTGGTAATTGCTAGATGGTTTGGGCGCAGCTAGCAGCTCATCGCCCGAAGGAAACACACAGCCGCCCAGCAGCAAAAGGAGCAGCAGCGCCGGTAAAATTCGCAGTGATCTCATGGAGCTCTCCTACCTAAAATGATGCAAATATTGGTTGACAGGTGCAGGCACCTATACATATTAAGTATAGCACATTCTGACAGTGGGTGGTACTGAAATTTACGCAAATTTTGCAGGATTTCAAGCGGAAAGGGATAGAAAAAGGGCGGACCGTTGGTCCGCCCTCAGGCTGTCGCAAAACTGCAGTTTCGCCGACAAGAGGAACGGACCGCAGGCCGTTCCAAAGTCGTCCAAAAGTTCCTCCCGATGGTCGAAACTTTTTCCCTCTATAAGTCAAAAATCCGAACGCTATCCTTGCGGCGGCTTCTCGGCCGCGCTGCAAGGCACATGTCCCCGGATTTTGGGAATCTGCACAGCAAATTCTATTTGATATGCGCTATCGCGCGAATTAACTTTAAAAGGACGCACTATGTGCGTCCTTTTACGGGATTTCATCAGTATCTCAGCGGAATACCGTGCGGTTCAGCCTCACCGGCAGGCAGCAGCGCCGCCGTAATGTCCGGCCGGCGTGTTTCGATAAAGTTTACGCCTTTGCGTATGAGTTCCGCAAGCGTATTGGGATCGTCCGTGCACCGGCTCATGGTGAACAGCCCCGCCTGTCGGCACGCTGAAACCAGCCGCTCGGATAAATCCTTCGGCTCGGCCCGCAGACCGAACAAACCGGTTGTCTGCGCGGCATTGACCAGCGCGTCAATCTCGCTCGGCAGATTGGGCAGCTCACCCATGATATGTAAATCCGGATTGGCAGACGCAACACGAGCCGCTTCTACCAGTCCCAGACCGATGATGATCGTGTCATCCAGACAATCCGCATACCGCAGCGTCATACGCAGCTGCCGCAGCATGGTCTGATCGTGCACGATGATGGCAATCTTGCCCTGACAGGTGCGTGCCAGCTCGATTGCCTGACTAACCGGCGTCAGCTGCGGCGCCGCCTGATGCAGCTCCGCGTAGCTGTAATCGCTGACAGGCAGCCTCGTGCCGTCGGGCGCGGCAGCACAGCCGTCCGACGAAAGCACGGCAATACCGTCTGCCGACATGGCAACCGAAAAACAGCAGCCTTTTGCGCCCTCGTCGTTGCCGGCCAGAATGGATTCCAGTCCGCCGCGTTCGGTATCCATGCAGCCGTCCGCAGACAGGACAAAAGTCTCCTTATTGGTATAGTACAATACCGATCCTCTCCCTCTGTTACAGGGTCTCCGGAGCCTCGTACTCTACGCCCTGCGTATCCACGGTAACGGACTTCATCTTCTGCTCCTCGCGCGGACGGTCGTGCCAGTCGCGCTTGGTGTTGACGATGGCGTCAACAATGTCCATGCCGTCGATAACCATGCCGAAGGAAGCGTACTGACCGTCCAGATGCGGTGCGTCCTCGGTCATGATGAAGAACTGGCTGCCTGCGGAGTCCGGTGCAGCGGTACGCGCCATGGACAGAACACCGCGGGTGTGGTTCAGGTCGTTCTGGAAGCCGTTTGCGGTAAACTCGCCGCGGATCTCATAACCCGGGCCGCCCATGCCGGTGCCTTCCGGGTCGCCGCCCTGGATCATAAAGCCCGGGATAACACGATGGAAGATCGTGCCGTCATAAAAGCCCTTCTGCACCAGAGAAACAAAGTTGCGAACCGTGTTCGGTGCAACTTCCGGGTACAGCTCTGCACGGATTACGCCGCCGTTTTCCATTTCAATCGTAACGATAGGATTGCTCATTGGTATCAACTCCATAATTTTTGTCATTTTGCAGCATATGCACAGCCGCGCTGTACATATATGTATTTCTATTGTAGCAAATTTAGAGTGGAACGGCAAGTGGTGTTTGTCGGGTTGTGTCGGCGAAGCGTTAAAAGAGTTAAGCACTTCTGCAAGATAGGAAGTAGGAGTGAAGTAATGATTTCACGTTGCGTGAATGGCCACTGACCACCCCTACGATTAACCATATCAGATTACGATGTAATCCATAGAGATATACTTACTATTACCGTAGGGCGGGGTGCCCTCACCCCGCCGTGTAAACCATCTGCACATCGCTATACTCGGCGGGGTGAGGGCACCCCGCCCTACGAATAATGTAAATTGGTATCCGCAGACGTTTACGATATGTTTTTCGTTAAAGACGGTGCGCCGAGTCGTCGCACCCTACGGTAAAGTCTGTTGATAAGTGTAACCCGCAGGTGCCGTGCATTATAACCTGCCAAAGGGTTGCGCGGCACAATTATGCCGCGCCTGCGGAGAGCAGCCGGTCTGTGTAGCAGAAATGTATCTGACCCTGCGAATATGCGGATACATGGCGCGCAACACGCGTCCATGCGGAAGAATAAATCCTCTGTCGTTCCCCTTTTCGGAGCGGTCGCCGCTCTCCGATTTTCGCCAGATTAGGAATAAAGGAAACGGGATTCACAAGGGTGGAAACCTTGGTGTCCACCCTTGTGCCCACCGCCGTGGGTACGGCGAACCACCAAGCCAAGTTTTGGCTCTCATTCCTGCTCCGCAGGATACCGCTGTAAAAACCTGTCGCAAAAACTGGCTATCCACTTTATCCACAGGACTTTCCACAGGGTATCTGGGGATAACCTTGTGCATAAAGTGGATAACTTTTTGTATACACCCTCGCAGGCCGCCGTATATCTCGGTTTTTCGACTACGCATTGTAATATCGGCTGTGGAAAAACCACCGCTGCATAATCCACCGCACCTTGTGGAAAACTTGTGAGCAGGGCAAATTCACCACTTCAGGAGGGATCATCTATGTCCGAAGAAACCCCGTCCATTGCCGCACCGGAACAGAATGCCATCGCGGAAACCGGCTCGATTACGGCAAGAACATCGCGCGGAACGATACACTGCATCACCATTGTCGGCCAGATCGAGGGCCACATGGAACTTCCCGCACAGAACAAAACCACCAAGTACGAGCACCTCATCCCGCAGATTGCGGCAGTTGAGCAGACCGACGAAATCGACGGTCTGCTGGTTCTGCTCAACACGGTCGGCGGCGATGTGGAAGCCGGACTTGCCATCGCTGAGCTGATCGCGGGCATGAAAAAGCCGACCGTGTCGCTCGTGCTCGGCGGCGGGCACTCAATCGGTGTACCGCTGGCCGTTGCCGCCAAAAAGAGCTTTATCGCCGTTTCCGCCGCCATGACCATTCATCCGGTGCGGATGAACGGCACGATCATTGCTGTGCCGCAGGCATTCGAGTATCTGGCGAAAATTCAGGAGCGCATCGTGGATTTCATCACCTCGCACTCACACATCACCGCCGAGCGTCTGCAGCAGCTTATGCGCGAAACCGGTCAGCTGACCGCCGATGTCGGCACCGTGATCTCCGGCAATCAGGCCGCCGCACTCGGACTGATTGATGCGGTCGGCACGCTTTCGGATGCGCTGGAAGCGCTCTATACGATGATTGGCGAGCACAAAATGCAAAAAAGAGACGGTAAATAACCGTCTCTCCGTCTGTCTTTTGCATTATACGCTCTGTTTTTTCCGTTCCGGTAGCTGTGCCAGCACGATAGCGCCAAACATCAGCACACAGCCGAAAATCTCTCGGCCGGACAGCGCCTGACCGAGAATAAGCCAGCCTGCGATAACCGAGATAACCGACTCCAGACTCATGATAAGCGATGCTACCGCCGGGTTCATGCCCTTCTGACCGACAATCTGCAGGGTATAGCCCACGCCGGACGACATCGCGCCGGCATACAGGATGGGCTTCCATGCCGCGAGGATGTTCGCGAAGCTCGGCTGCTCGAAGATCAGCATACCGATGCCCGATAAGATCGCACAGAAGAAAAACTGGATGCAGGACATCTTCACGCCGTCCACCATCGGTGAAAAATGGTCGATGACTGTGATATGGATGGAGAACAGCAGCGCACACGACAGGCCGATGAGGTCGCCCATCGCGAAGCCGAAGCTGCCGCCCGTCATGCACAGGAAGTACAGCCCGGCCATCGCCAGCGCAACGCCGCACCAATGCTTCACACCGCATCTGCGGCCGAACAGCAGGCCGAGCAGCGGCACGATCAGGATGTAGCACGCGGTGAGGAATCCGGCCTTGCCGACCGGCGTATACAGCAGCGCGAACTGCTGGGTGATGCTGCCCGCGCACAGCGCTGTGCCGCAGCACATACCGCCGATAACGAGCGTTTTGCGGGCTTTGCGGCGCTCCTCGGGCGCTTGCTTCGGATGCGGGCCGCCACTTTTGCCCAGCACCGCGATGACCGGCAGCAGGACCAGTCCGCCGATGACGTTGCGCGCGAACACAAAGGTGAACGGGCCGACATAATCCATGCCGACGCTCTGCGCCACGAACGCCACACCCCAGATGGTGGCCGTCAGCAGCAGAAGCAAAGAGTTTCGCAGCTTCATACCTGTTTTTCTCCCTTATTTTGCAGAATTTTTCATAAAAAAAGAACCGCTTACAAGCGGTTCTTCATGGAGCTGCTAACCAGATTTGAACTGGTGACCTCATCCTTACCAAGGATGCGCTCTACCGACTGAGCTATAGCAGCATTGGCAGGGGCAGTAGGGATCGAACCCACGGCACTCGGTTTTGGAGACCGATGCTCTACCAGCTGAGCTATACCCCTATAAAGTGGCTCCTCAAGTTGGACTCGAACCAACGACCCTGCGGTTAACAGCCGCATGCTCTACCAACTGAGCTATTGAGGAATATAAAATGCTGGTACACGCTGTTTGGATGGTTTATCGCAATCAGCTTGTATATTATAGCGCGGATACAGCGTATTTGTCAATAGGTTTTGCAAATTTTTTTCGCAAGTTTTTTACTTCCGCGCAGAATGTCAAAAAGGGACCCTCTCGGGTCCCTTTTCAGGCTTTATTCGGTAACTTTTGCTCCGGTAACGATCGCCTTCGGCGAACCGGTGAGTTTTTTGCCAGTATACGGTGTGTTGATTCCCTTTGATTTATACGTTTCGTATACCTTCTCAGTATCCCAGTCCAGCAGCACCAGACGGGCGAAATTGCCTGCCTGCACAGCACGGTCGGTCAGACCGTAAATCTCGGCAGGAGCCTTGCTCATACGGTCGAGCAGCTGCATCGGCGTGAGCTTGCCGGTCTGGACAAGGTAAGTATTGCACACCGAGAACGCGGTTTCCAGGCCGGTGATGCCGGACGGCGCCTTTGCGAACTCGCGGGCCTTCTCCTCGGCGGTGTGCGGTGCATGGTCGGTTGCCACCATGTCGATGGTGCCGTCCGCCAGAGCCGCAATCAGCGCCTGACGGTCAGCCTCCTTGCGGAGCGGCGGATTCATGCGCGCATAAGTGCCGTGTGCCGGCACATCATCCTCGGTCAGCGACAGGTGATGCGGCGTGACCTCGGCGTAAATCTTCGCGCCCATCGCCTTGCCCGCTCGAATGAGCGCGACCGACTGCGCGGACGAAACGTGCTGGAACAGCACGCGTGCGCCGGTATCGAGCGCCAGCGCAATGTCACGGCCGATCATTGCAGATTCCGCGCTCGCCATTGCGCCCGGTACGCCGAAATGCTTGGCGGCCGCCGAGCCGTAGTTCACACCCGGGGACGGCACGAGCGACGGCTCCTCCTCGTGGAAGGAGAGCAGCGTGCCGCGCTTGGCGGCTTCCGCCATGGCGGTGCGGCACAGCGCCGCACTCGTCAGATTGATGCCGTCATCGGTCAGGCACGGCGCACCCGCTTCAAGCAGTGCGTCAAAGTCGGTCAGCTCCTGCCCTTTCAGGCCCTTGGTGACCGAGCCTGCCTGCAAAACCTGCACCGGACAGTCCTTCGCCTTGTCGGTAACGTAGCGGATAATCTCGGGTGTGTCACAGGTCGGCACGGTGTTCGCCATGCAGATTACCGTGGCATAGCCGCCCGCGGCTGCCGCCGCCGCACCGGTCAGCACGTCCTCTTTCTGGGTCTGACCCGGATCGCGGAAGTGAACATGGCCGTCCACAAAGCCGGGAGATACCGTCAGCCCGCTCGCGTCATACACCGTGCAGCCCGCGGGCGCGTCGATGTGCTCTTCCACCTGCGCGATAACGCCGTCGTCACCGATCAGCACATCACACAGCGCATCCATCTGCGTATACGGGTCGAGAACCCGTCCGTTTTGAATCAACAGCATGGTAAAACCTCCGTTTTATCTCGTTTAATCGCGGTAGAACGCACCAAAGCCCTTGTATGCCATATACAGATCCAGCTTGGCAATGCACTCGAACGGTGCGTGCATGGAGAGCACCGGAACACCTGCGTCTACGGTGTCAATGTTGCGGTTTGCGAGGTACATGGCAACCGTGCCGCCGCCGCCCTGATCAACCTTGCCAAGCTGACCGGTCTGCCAGATAACACCCGCCTTGTCAAAGATGCAGCGGATGCGCGCCATCAGCTCGGCGGTTGCATCCGAGGTGCCGGACTTGCCGCGTGCGCCCGTGTACTTGACGAGCGCGAAGCCGCAGTTTGCGCGCGCATCGTTGCGCTTCTCGGAGACATCCGGATAGTTAGGGTCAAAGGCATTGCAAACGTCGGCAGACAGGCAGACCGAGTTCTCAAAGCACTCGTCGAGCAGCACGTCCTGGGCGCGGCAGAGATCTGCCATAAAGGTGTCGAACGCGCGGGACTGCATGCCGGTTACGCCGTCCGAGCCAATCTCCTCCTTGTCCACCAGCAGGCAGACGCCGGTATGTGCCGGAGTCTCGGTCAGGTCGAACAGAGAGGTTGCCGCCGGGTAGGAGCAAACGCGGTCGTCGTGGCCGTACGCACCGACAAACGAGCGGTCAAAGCCGATATCGCAGGCATTGAACGCCGGAACGCAGCACAGCTCGGCAGACAGGAAATCCGCTTCGGTCATGCCGTACTCGCGGTTAAGGTGCTCCGTAATGGCGAGTTTGATCTTCTCGCTGCACTTTTCGTCCACGGTTTCGCTCGGAACCGAGCCGATGAGGATGTTCAGACCCTCGCCCTTGATCACCTCGGTCGCCTTGCGGGTCATCTGCTCGGTAGCAAGGTGCGGCAGTAGGTCGGTGATAACGAACTTCGGGTCGGTCGGCTTGTCGCCTACGCGCACCTGCACGCGCTTGACCTCGCCGTTCTCGCACACGCAGACAACGCCGCGCAGCTCGAGCGGAATGGCCGTCCACTGATACTTCTTGATGCCGCCGTAGTAGTGGGTCTTGAAGAACGCCATGCCGTTGTCCTCGTACAGCGGCACGGTGCGGATATCAACACGCGGCGCATCGAGGTGCGCGGCGGTCAGGCGCACGCCCTCGGCGAGGCTCTTTTCGCCAATAACAGCCAGCATGATGCCCTTGTGACGGTTGATGCGGTAGATCTTGTCGCCCGGACGAAGCGTGTCATCGCGCGTCCAGACACGGAAGCCCTTGCTCTCAGCCATGCGGGCGATTTCCAGCACAGCGTCACGCTCGGTTTTGCTCTCGTCGAGGAATTTTTTGTAACCCTCGGCGTAGGTCTGAATGCCCTGCTTGTCCTCGTCGGTCAGACGGTCAAAGCCGGTCTTTTTGTCGTAAAAAAGCTGTTCGGAAGTCATGTTGCATTCTCCTTTTTTAATCCGAATCACTTAATGAGTTGACTGTATAAAGCATCGGTGTCCCGATACAGCATATCGAGACCGCCGTTGTTTTCGATGATAAAATCGCATTTTTCGCGGTAAAACATGTCGTTCGGCTGCGCGTCGATGCGGGCGCGCGCGGCTTCATTGGACAGACCGTCCCGCTCGATGATGCGGGCAACGCGCGTGTCGTGCGGCGCGAGCACAGCGATGATTTTGTCGCAGAAGTCATCCGCACCGGCTTCAAACAGGGTCGGCGCATCGTACAGCACGATTGGACACGCGCTCTGCGCGTGAATCGCATCGAGAGACGCCTTGCGGATATACGGTGTGGTGATTTCGTTGAGCTGCTGCAGCTTTGCAGGGTCGGAAAACACGATTTTCGCGAGTTTCGGACGGTCAAGTACGCCGTTCGCGTCGGTTACGCCGCCGAAGGCGGTATCGAGCGCGGACAGCATTTCACGGTTCTCCGCGCAGAGCGTGCGGTACACCGCGTCCGCGTCCACCCAGCCCGCGCCGAGAGCGCGCATACGCGCGGCAACCGTGCCTTTGCCGGTGCCGCTGCCGCCGGTCAAGCCGATGATTTTCATTAGTTTCACTTCCTGAATGGAATTCTATGCGTGGGATTGAATCGGTTATTATTGTTAGCTTGCAATGGGGTTTTCTGCACCCGCAGAACTGGGAATGGGAGCCGTCCGGACGGCGAGGAGGTCCAAAAGGATAGACACCAAGGTTTCTATCCTCTTGGGACTCCAGTTTCCTTTATTTCTTAGTCTGGCGAAAATCGGAGAGCGGCGACCGCTTCGAAAATAGAGGAACGGCAGTCGGGTTACTCTTACGTTCGTTTCGTGAAATATCCGCAGTTCACAGACAACGTACTGCTACACAGGCGGTTTCATATACGCAAGGTGCGGGATAGCAGTGCCGCACAAATTTTTAGCACGTTGTAACAGACGGCACCTGCGAATTTAGACATTCGGTACAATTTATCTTCGCAGGTGCTGGACGTAATATCCAGACTTACGAGTTGTGCGGCACTGTTATCCCCCAGGGGACCCTCTCTTGCCCTTCGGGCAATTCACCTTGTGCCGCGCTTGCTAAGAGCAGCCAGTATGTGTAGCAGAACGCTGTCTGACACTGCGAATAGGTCTCGACATGGGAGCACACTGTGCTCCCCTACGGTAGAAAAAATCCTCTGCCGTTCCCTTATAGTCTCAGCTCTGCAAATTTCGCCGTGCCCTCTCAGGGAAAAGGGGTGATTCACAAGAGGGTGGAAAACCGCAGGTTGTCTACCCTCTTGTGCGTCCGCGCGGCGTCAGCGCACGTTCCCGCGCTCCGCAGAGCGCAACTCTCCGCTTGATACAAGCGAAAAACCTCCCGCCCGTTATGGGCGAACACGCCTGCGGCAGTTCACGTCCCCCGCTCAGCCGGTGCCGGAAAAGGCTGCTCTCAATACTCGCGGTAAACCGCCTTGACCACGCCCAAAATCTGGCATCCAGTGCCGTTGATCGGCGGATACGCCGGATTCTCCGGCATGAGCCATACACCGTCCGGCGTGATGTTGAGCGTCTTGCAGGTAGCCTCATCCTCGAGCAGCGCGATCACGATGTCGCCGTTGCGCGCCTGTATATCCTGCCGGATAATGACCAGATCATCATCCATAATTCCCACGCCGATCATCGAATCGCCGCGAATACGCAGCGCGTAATACTCGCCGCCGCCCGCTGCCGGCTCGAACGGCACATAGCCGATATGCTCCTCCACCGCGAGGATCGGCATACCGGCGGTGACGCGGCCCAGAATCGGCACGCGCGGCACCATGGAAGGGCCGCTGACCGGCGTCAGCGCACGCGATTTATGCTCATTCGGCTCCAGATAACCGGCCTCCTGCAGCTTTTTCAGGTGCGCATGCACGGTGGACGGCGACCGCAGTCCCATCTCTGCACCAATCTCACGCACCGAAGGCGGATAGCCGTGTTCAAGGGAATAACTGCTTATATAATCCAGTATCTGCTGTTGTTTGGCGGAAATCTTCTTCATTTTCGGCACTCCTCGCTGTTTCCGTCGGAACATACGTTCGTAATTTTATCCTTATTATACCGCAATCCGCTGCAATAAGCAAACATTTGTTTGCATTAACCTGTACGAATTTTCCGTGTTAATCGACACTATCCTTCAATTTAGCCGGTTTTCTGCCGCCGTGTTGAAAAATAACGCAGTTTCATCACCGCATTGCTTGTATTTTACATGATTTTGTTATATCATATAAACAGCAAAAGTATTGATTATTGCGGGGCAGACGCATTCTGCCTTAACTCGCAGGGAGGTTTTTATATGACCATCAAGACCGATCTCGGATATATCGACATTACCAACGAGGTGCTGGCCGGCATTGCTGGTTACGCAGCATCCTCCTGCTTCGGTGTCAAAGGCATGACCATCCGCTCCATGTCGGACGGACTGGCACACCTGCTCGGACTGGAAAACCAGTCGCGCGGCGTAAAGGTCACCGAGGCTGTGGACGGCGGTGTCAACATCGACCTGCACATTGCAGTCGAGCACGGCGTGAATATTGCCACCGTCTGCCGCTCTATCATCGGCGAGGTACGCTATCATGTTGAGCGCCTGACCGGTGTGGACGTAAAGAACGTCGATATCTATGTAGAGAGCATAAAGGCGGACTGACACCTATAGGGGACTTCGCAAGTCCCCTATATACGGAAGTCAGTTCCGTAGAAACTGACTTCCGATACCCGATCGACGCGCCCCAAGGGCGCTGAGTCGGAGTAACAAAACCCACGCTCATGTCGCGGGTTTTGTTGCGGCATAACGCCGCTGTTTGAATACCGCGGTACAACCGCGGACGTCTGCGGACGGAACCAATGACTCGGATTGCCCTAAGGAAATCCTGTCATGCGGTTACGGTTTGCAAGCAAACCGAAATCTTATTACGCGCAACTGCGCGGTTACTTTTAGGAGAGTTAGATAAATGGCAGATCAGAAAATCAACGGTGCTCTGTACCGGTCTATGGTGATCGAGGGCGCACTCGCCATTGCCGAAAAGAAGGAACAGGCAAACGAACTGAATGTATTCCCGGTACCGGACGGCGATACCGGCACGAATATGTCCATGACGATGGGTTCCGCAATGGCTGAGATGGAAAAGCTCGCCGAGCCGACCCTCGCCAAAGCAGCGGATGCGACCGCTTCCGCGCTGCTGCGCGGCGCGCGCGGCAACTCGGGTGTTATCCTGTCGCTGCTGTTCCGCGGCATGGCGAAAAAGCTGCGCGAGACCGACGAGGCCGACGGCCGCACACTCGCGCTTGCGCTGCGCGAGGGCGTAGACACCGCCTACAAGGCAGTTATGAAGCCCGCTGAGGGCACCATCCTGACCGTATCACGCGTTGCGGCACAGCACGCGGTCGAGCTGTGTCAGGCCGAGCCGACGCTCACTGCAGAGCAGGTTCTGGCAGCGATCATCGAGCAGGGCCACACCGCACTTGAGGAAACCGTTCATCAGAATCCGGTGCTCGAAAAGGCAGGCGTGGTTGACGCCGGTGGCTTCGGCTTTATCACCATCTTCGAGGGCATGTTGGACGCGCTGCGCGGCATCCACAAGGAACGTGCTGTTGCGGCAGAGCCGACCAAGTCCACCGCAGACTTCGCTGCGATCAACGACGAGGACATCACCTTCACCTACTGCACCGAGTTCATCGCATCCCGCAAGGACAAGGCACGCAATGTCGCTCGTCTGCGCTCCATCCTGAACGAGATCGGCGATTCGCTGGTTGTTGTCGAGGATGATGATATCGTCAAGGTACACGTTCACACCGACCAGCCGAACAAGGCGCTCGAGGAGGGCCTGAAATTCGGTCCGCTGCTGACCGTTAAAATCGAAAACATGCGTGAGCAGCATACCGCCAAGGTCATCGAGGGCACGGCGGACGCGCCCAAGGAGCGCGTGATCGTCCCCGCAGAGAAGAAGTTTGGCTTTGTAGCCGTTGCTGCCGGCGAGGGCCTCAAGAGCCTGTTCACCGACCTCGGCGCAGACGTTGTGGTACAGGGTGGCCAGACCATGAACCCGTCCACCGACGACATTCTGCACGCTGTCGATGCCGTTCCGGCAGAAATCGTTTTCGTGCTGCCGAACAACAAGAATATCATCATGGCTGCCGAGCAGGCGGTTCATCTCTCCGAGGAGAAAAAGGTGATCGTCGTACCGACCAAGACCATCCCGCAGGGCATTTCGGCCATGCTGGCGGTCGATCCGGAAGCCGAGCAGGACAGCGAGCTGGCGCTTGCTATGCTGGACGCGGCAAAGCACGTCCGCAGCGGTCAGGTGACTTACGCGGCCCGCGACAGCGAGTTTGACGGCAAGAAGATCAAGCAGGGCGAGTATCTCTCCCTGTGCGAGGGCAAGCTGTGCGCCAATGGCAAGGAAACCTCGGTCATCAAGAAGCTGGCGCGCGAGATGGTATCCGACGACAGTGCATTTGCGACCGTTATCTTCGGCGAGGGCGTTACCGAGGAGCAGGCCGCTGAGGTCGAGAACCTGCTGCACAAGGAAAATAAGGAGATGGAGATCAACGTCATCAACGGCGGTCAGCCGGTTTACTACTACATCATTTCGGTGGAGTAAACCATCTCCCTAAGCATAAAAAAGCATCGGAAACTGCGTTTCCGATGCTTTTTTCGTGACATTCCGTCTGCTGTGATTTACTTTACAAGCTCAGCTGCCATATCGAACATGGTCTGTGCATCCAAACCGGTATCGTAGCCGCTGATAAGGTAGGTCACGCCGTCCTGCTCCCAGAGCACGGACTGGAACATTTTATCCTCCACCTCGTCTGAGCCATAATAGCTGATAACGAGTTCGCCGGACTTCTCCTGCTGCTTTTCCTCGTCGGACTTCTCGTAGTCGGGCGGTACGAAGCGGTAGTGCGCATCGCGGTAGGTCAGCGTAACGCCGTTTACCTCGGTGGTCGTTGCCGGAACCGGATTCTCCATCTCGTCCTCGGTGAACACGGTGTAGCTCTTGTGCGCGGACAGATTCAGCTCTGCGCCATCCTTCGTATAGGTTGCATCCACCTCGCTGACTTTTTCGGTCTCGCCCATGTCATTCCGTGCGGTGGTATCCACATCAGAGCCGTAGCTGAACGTATACTCGCCAATCTTGTCCGGCAGCGTGAGCGCTACACCGGCATCAGCCAGATGCGCCTGCGTGCTCGACAAATCCAGCCGCTGGTCAGACCAGCCCTCACTGAAAATGCCGCCCATGCCGCCTGCCGCAAATGCGCCGGTCACTGCAATCGCCGCGACAGCGGCAACCGCCACAAAGCGTTTGCTCCACAGATGACGCTTGCGTGCCGGTGCATTGTTCAGTGCGAATTTGACGCGCGCCTGCATCGAATCCGGTGCATGCAGCTCATCTGCACACTGATGCAGCATTTCCTTGATTTCACGTTCCATTTTGATTTCATCCATGATTTGCAGCCTCCTTCGGCTTCCGTTCTTCGGTCAGCGCCTGCCGCAGATGACGGCGAGCGGAAAAAAGGCGGGATTTCACCGTTCCCTCGGTCACGCCGGTCGCCTGCGCGATCTCGCGCACCGAGCGATCATCGAAGTAATACAGCACCACGGTCACGCGGCGTTTTTCGTCCAGCGTATCGAGTGCGGCATACAGGCGGCGCTGCTCATCCGTCCGCAGCACGGCGGACAGTGCGCTTTCACTCTCGCCTGCGTCAAAAAACTCTGAGACTGGCGTTTCCCGTTTGGCTTTGCGGCAGTACTTCCATGCCGCGCGGGAAAGCGTTTTGAGCAGCCACGGCCGGAATTTGCTGCCGTCCCGCAGCGATTTGATGGACTGCGCACAGGTGACAAAGGCCTCCTGCGCCAGATCCTCGCCGTCCGTCCTGCTGCCGGTGATCAGGCACGCAAGGCGGTATGCATCGTCCTTGTAGCGTTCGTACAGCTCGTCGAACGCCTGCATATCGCCGTGCTGCATGCGGCTGACAAGCTCTTTATCGTTCATAACTTTCTATCCTTTCCCTGGGTGCGTCTGTATATAAGAGCAGCCACTCCGGATTCGGTTCATTTTATTTTCGGTGAAACCCGCGTCCTTTGACGCACCCGAGTATAAGAGCCGCGAAGCGGCAGGCCGGTTCATTTTTATTTAACGGACACTTTGTACAGTTTTGACGGTTGCGTTTAACGTGTATGTATTCTATACTTAATTTATAAAATCTGGATTGTGCTGCTGTATCGTGTGGTCGCTTGCGAAGCGAACCTAACTCGCCTGCCCGGCGAGGGCACAAGAAGGAGACAACCTGCGGTTTTCTCCTTCTTGTGAATCTTCCGCTTTCCCTTAGAGGGCACGGCGAAAATCGGAGAGACGAGACCTCTCCGAAAAGGGGAACGGCAGAGGATTTTTTCTTCCGTAGGGGAGCACAGTGTGCTCCCATTCCCCTGCCTATACGCAGTGTCAGATACTCTGCTGCTACACAGGCGGTTCCGTCTCCGCAGGCGCGACACAAGGTGAATTGCCCGAAGGGCAAGAGAAGGTCCCCTGTGGGATAACAGTGTCGCGCAATTCGTTCGTCTGAATATGACGGACGGCACCTACGAAGATAAACTGTACCAACACCTAAATTCGCAGGTGCCTTCCGGTATAACACGTTAAAAATTTGTGCGGCACTGTCATGCCGCACTCTGCGTTGATTATACCACATGTGTAGCAGAACGGTATCTGACACTGCGAATATGCGGATACATGGACGCGCAAAGCACGTCCTGCGGTAGAAAAAATCCTCTGCCGTTCCCCCATAGTCTCAGTTCTGAACAACCACCGTGCCCTCTCAGGAAAGGGGAGAAAATCAGAGGGTGGAAAACCGCAGGTTGTCTACCCTCTTGTGCGCCTGCCGCGTAGGCAAGATTCCGCTCGCTTCGCAAGCGACCATCCCCCGTTAAGGGAAAAGAAAGGAAGTGCTTCCATGAATCAGCACCAATTCTTCACAGGCGAAATTTTCGACGCCTACCACTGGTTTGGCGCTCACATAGAGCAAAACGCTGTCGTTTTCCGTACCTTTGCGCCCAATGCCAGCTGCATTACGCTGACCGGCGCGTGCAACGGCTGGACCGAGACCGATCTGGTACAGGACGGCCGCAGCGGCTTCTGGTCGGTCTCTGTGCCGGACGCCCGCGCAGGCCAGTTTTACAAATACCGCATCTACGGCCCGGACGGCTCTGTCACCGAGCACTGCGATCCCTACGGCTTTGCAATGGAACTGCGGCCTGCCTGCTGCTCGATCATCACCGACCTCGAGGAGTACCGCTTCACAGACGAAGCGTGGATGAACAGCCGCACGGCTTCGCCGGACGCACCGCTTAATATCTACGAAATGCACCTCGGCTCGTGGATGCGCAATCCGGACGACGCAAACGGCTGGTACACCTACGATGAAATCGCCCGCCGGTTGATTCCCTATCTGCAGGAAAACGGCTACACGCATGTGGAGTTTCTGCCGCTGTCCGAGCACCCGTTTGACGGCTCCTGGGGCTACCAGAACACCGGATTTTTTGCGCCGACCTCGCGCTACGGCACGCCGGCACAGCTGAAACTGCTGATTGACAAGCTGCATCATGCCGGTATCGGTGCGATCATGGATTTTGTACCGGTACACTTTGCCGTAGACTCCTACGGTCTGGCGAAATACGACGGCACGCACCTGTACGAGTACCCGCACAGCGCGGTCGGCGAAAGTGAATGGGGCAGCTACAATTTCATTCATTCCAGACGGGAAGTACGCTGTTTTCTGCAGTCTGCGGCCGATTACTGGCTCACTGAGTTTCATTTTGACGGTCTGCGCATGGATGCGGTCTCGCGCCTGATCTACTGGCAGGGCGATCCCGCGCGCGGCGTCAACGGCGACACGCTCGAATTCCTTAAAAATATGAACCGCGGTCTGAAAGCCCGCCATCCCTCTGCTCTGCTCATCGCTGAGGACTCGACTGCCTATCCCGGTGTCACCCGTCCGGTGGACGAGGGCGGCTTGGGCTTCGACTACAAGTGGGATCTCGGCTGGATGCACGATACGCTCGAGTTCTGCCAAACCCAGCCGGATCTGCGTCCGCGCGACCATGGCAAGCTGCTCTGGTCGATGCACTATTTTTCCAACGAGCACTACCTGCTGCCGCTCTCGCACGACGAGGTTGTGCACGGCAAGGCGGCAATCGTGCAGAAAATGTGGGGCGCGGACGAATGCGACAAGTATGCGCAGGCGCGTGTGATGTATCTGTATATGTTCACGCATCCGGGTAAAAAGCTGAATTTCATGGGCAACGAGCTGGGTCAGCTGTACGAATGGAGCGAAGCCGGTACACTGGACTGGGCACTGGCCGAGCGTCCGTTCCACCGATTTTTCCACAGCCTGTGCAAAACTTATGTGGAGAATCCCGCGCTACACGCAGATTATGCGCCGGATAATTTCCGGTGGGCGGAAAATCATGCCAATGCGCCCTGCGTATTCGGCATGGAGCGCCGCGCAAACGGAGAAACGCTGCTCGCCCTGTGCAATTTTGCGGACAGCGAACAGAACTTCACCGCTTCCCTGCCGAAGTTTACGATTCTGCTTGACAGCAATGCCGCGGAATTCGGCGGCACCGGAGAGACGCTTGCCGTCTCCCGCAAGGATAGTCTGTGTACAGTTGCGCTGCCGCGATACAGTGCGGTTCTGCTCAAGCTGTAAAATCGAAAAGCAGCCGAAAGGGATTTCTTTTCCGCTGCCGTATACCATTACTAACTGCCGATTTCTCATTGCGAATCAAAAAGCGCTCTGCCAAAAACAGAGCGCTTTTCCTATTTATTCGACCGAAATCGGCTTTACCATCTGATAATGCAGTCCGTTCTCATCGCGGTACTCGCCGCGCTGCAGAAAACCGAATTTATGATAAAAACCCTGTGCACGCATGTTTTTCTCGGCAACACGAGCACACAGCTCGCGCTTGCCGAGCGCACGGTACACGCTGATGGCCTGACCGAGAATCTGTCCGCTCAGACCGCAGCCGCGGTAGTCACCGGCAATGCAGAAGCCGCCGACCAGACCGATCTCCGGCTGCTCCTCCCACCAGGTTTTCAGGTAAACGAGCGCGGCCTCTTCCCCGCTTTCCAGACAGCCGAAGGTGCACGCCCGCGGCGAAACCTTCTGTGCCCGCTCTACATCGCGGATGAGCGCATCCGGATCGAGGTTTGCATCCGTGCCGTAGGCATTCTTGTGCAGCTCGCGCATGAATCCCACAATTTTATCCACATCCTGTGGATTCTTTGGGTCAGCACGGCGGAACCAGATCTGCGGCGACGCCGGAATACCCTTGGTATTCGTCCAGCCAATGGACGCAAACGTGGAGTATTCCTGCGGCAAATGCGAGGCATCATTCTCGTAAACCACGTCGATATTGCCGTTTTCGTCAAATTCCAGCTCAGCAACACAGGTGTTGTCACCCCAGCCGATTTCGCCCATCTGTTCGGGTGCAAAGCCGTGTGCAATCGTCAGCATGCCGCGAATCGCACTGCCGTGCGTCACTACTGCGACCTCTTTGCCCTCATTTTCGCGCACAATTGCGCGCACGCCGTCCAGCATGCGCTGACCGGCCTGCATGACCGTCTCGCCGTGCGGCGGCGCTGCTTCCCACGGACGGGCACACCACAGCGCGTACTGCTCAGGCCATGTGTGCGGCAGCTCGGCCCACGGAATGTCCTCCCAGTCTCCCATATCAATCTCGCGCAGCACCGGTCGGGTCTCCACCGAGAGATGATGCGGCTCTGCCACAGCCTGTGCCGTTACGCGTGCGCGGAACAGGTCGGACGAGTAAACCGCCGCAAGCGGCACATTCTCAAACCGCTTTGCCAGATACGGCAGCTGCTTGTATGCCCGCGTGGTCAGCAGCGCGTTGTACTGACCATGACACCGGCGGTATACATTGCCCTCTGCCTCAGCGTGACGGATGATGTAGACCGTGGTTCTCATCAGCCTACCTCAACCGCGCCGGACAGCTCGGTGACAGACTTCACGCCGTGTGCATCCAGCCACTCGTTCAGCTCGGCAAGCGCCTTGACCGGAGCGGTCGGGTCGTTGAACATCACCGTACCCATGGCAACCGCGTCTGCGCCCGCAAGCATCATTTCGACAATATCACGTCCGGTTCGGATGCCGCCCATGCCGAGAATCGGCACGGAAACCGCCTTACGCACCTGATATACCATGCGAACCGCAACCGGGAACACCGCCGGACCGGACAGACCGCCCATTACGTTGGACAGGATCGGCTTGCGCTTTTCGATATCAATGCGCATACCGAGCAGTGTATTGATGAGCGAAAGCGCGTCCGCACCTGCGGACTCCGCCGCGCGTGCAATCTCCGCAATATCGGTGACATTCGGGGACAGCTTGACGATCAGCGGCTTCTTCGCCTTGGCCTTGGCTGCCGAAACAACCTCCTCGACCATCTTCGGCTGGGTGCCGAATGCCATGCCGCCGCATTTTACGTTCGGGCAGGAGATGTTCATCTCGATGAGGTCAACATCCGCATCCGAAATCTTCTCGACCATGCCCTCGTACTCCTCGACCGTGTTGCCGGAGACGTTGGCGATAATTTTGGTGTCGTACCGGCGCAGGAACGGAATCTGCTCCTCGATGAAGCGGTCAATGCCCGGGTTCTGCAGACCGACACAGTTGAGAATACCCTGCGGGGTCTCCGCGATGCGCGGCGCCGGATTGCCGAGACGCTCGGTCGGTGTCAGACCCTTCACGCCGATGCCGCCAAGCTGGGACAGGTCAAAAAATTCGCCGTACTCATGGCCGAAACCAAAGGTGCCGGATGCGGTCGTGATCGGGTTTTTCAGCTCAACACCGCAAAAGTTCACTCTTAAATCTGCCATTACCACTCGACCTCCTCAGCATTGAACACCGGACCGTCCTTGCAGACATGACCGTAACGGGTTTCGCCGTTTTCCGACTTGAGCGCGCACGCGCACACCAGACAGGCACCGATGCCGCAGCCCATGCGCTCCTCCATCGAAACCTGACAGGGCACGCCGGCTTCCTTTGCAATCGCCGCAATCACCTTCAGCATAGGCTTCGGACCGCAGGCAGCCACGCCGGTCGCACCTGCCACCTGCTCCTTCAGCACATCGGTGACAAAGCCGTGACGCGCGTAGGTGCCGTCGTCGGTGGTGACAAAGGTCTCGCATTCATCACGGAAGTCGCCCTCCAGGATCACCGCACCCTGGTTGCGGAAACCGAGGATTGCGGCAGGCTGTGCACCCTTTTCTACTGCCGTGCGAACACATCCAAGCATCGGCGGTACGCCAATGCCGCCGCCGATAAAGATCGGACGGTCACCCAGTGCCTGCACGTCAAAGCCGTGTCCGAGCGGTCCAAGCACGTCGAGCACATCGCCGACCTTGCGTTCGCTCAGCCACTTCGTGCCGTCGCCCTTCACCTGAAAAACAATGCGCAGATGGCTGCCCTGCCAGGTGCAAATCGAAATCGGGCGGCGCAGCAGATGCCCCTCACCGCATGCAATGTGGACGAACTGGCCGCACTGCGTCAGTTTAACGATTTCCGGCGCGTCCAGCACCATCAGATACAGACCCTCGCCCAGCCGTGTATTTTCTACAACACGGCAGTTTTCCTGAATCGACATAACATTTCTCCCTCCGTTGATCGGTCTGCCGACGAAACAGTGGATTTTTCGACAGCAGGCGAAAAATTCTTCGATAGTTCTATTGTACAGGAAAATCGGAAAAAAGAAAAGATTCTCCTGCATTTTATGTAAAAGAAAAAGCAGCAACTTTCGTTGCTGCTTAGATGTAGGCGTTGAGTTATCTTCCCGGGCCGTCGCCAGCCAAGTATTGTCACCGTAAACGAGCTTAACTACTGTGTTCGGAATGGGAACAGGTGTACCCTCGTCACCATTAACACCTACTATTTCGTTGCACATTCCTGTGCAGCTTTGTTATTATACCATACCATCAGCCTGCTGTCAACATCTTTCTTGAAGAAATTTGGTGACCCGTGGGAGAATCGAACTCCCGTTTGCGGCGTGAGAGGCCGCCGTCTTAGCCGCTTGACCAACGGGCCATAACAGTTAGACTTCCGGTATCTCGGTTTCGCTGTGGACTCTCTCGAACCCACAGCGCACCGAATCTGGTACACCATCACGGGCTCGAACCGTGGACCCACTGATTAAGAGTCAGTTGCTCTACCAACTGAGCTAATGGTGCATACTTTCTTGTGTACAAGAAAGTATGCAAAGAAAACTTTACCTGCACACTTCGTGTGCTTTACTTTCTCATTCACAATCTGAAAGTGTATTTTTTTCTTTACACCCTCAAAACTGAACAATCCTACTCGCAATGCTTTTTTCTTCGAGGTTACCTAACATTTAAGGTCAAGCCCTCGGCCTATTAGTATCAGTCCGCTCCATACATTACTGCACTTCCACTCCTGACCTATCAACCTTGTAGTCTACAAGGGGCCTTACTCCCGAAGGATGGGAACACTTATCTCGAGGGGAGTTTCACGCTTAGATGCCTTCAGCGTTTATCTCGTCCGTACTTAGCTACCCAGCTATGCCCTTGGCAGAACAACTGGTGCACCAGCGGTACGTCCATCCCGGTCCTCTCGTACTAAGGACAGCTCCTCTCAATATTCCTGCGCCCGCAACAGATAGGGACCGAACTGTCTCACGACGTTCTGAACCCAGCTCGCGTACCGCTT
>OLQR01000564.1_pt1 | contig 27497 bp, 18 predicted proteins | sample 1671881 | NCBI WGS metagenome assembly OLQR01 (sample SAMEA3136623, study PRJEB25190) | human gut metagenome | biome: human gut; feature: human-associated habitat; material: faeces | place: Austria | collected 2013 | reverse complement strand
CCCGGAGGACCTTACCAAATCGGTAAGGTCCTCCGGGCTCTTTTTTCTCCTCCGGAAAGTGTATTCAAGAGGGTTACACAGAATAACGATACAACACGGAAAGGTAGTGAACTTATGATTAGACCAATTCTGAGAGATTGTGTGAAATACGCACGAGGACCGCCAAAGTGAATCAGAACTGATTCACTCTGGGGAGGTAAAACCGAAAAAGTGAATCAAATCTGATTCACTCTCACATTTCGTCCAAACGCGCCCTGTGTGGGGCGGATGCTCCGTATCGCACACGGACGCGACATCACCCGCAAACCCGCCGTTTGGCGCGTATGTGGGGCTGTGGGACGGCATGAGCCGTACAACTTAACACTAGAGAGTAAAACTTACTACACACAAAATTACGATACTATGAGATAATAGATATATATCAAACAAGAAGGGATGATGCAAATGACTTTTACGAAACTTCCGAAATCTATTACCGCAGAAGAACTCCTCTCAACGCCGCTGCCGCCCGTAAAGTGGATTGTTCCCGGTCTGCTCCCGGCAGGACTGGCGCTGTTCGCAGGCCCCAGCAAGGCGGGCAAAAGCTGGCTGACCTTGTGGCTGTGTTTGCAGATCGCGCAGGGTAATCCTGTCTGGAATCGAGAAATAGAGCCACGCACCGTGATTTATTTTTCGCTGGAAGATACATTTAATCGTTTGCAAAACCGCATTTTTCAGCTTATCGACGGCGGAGATGCCCCAGAGCGTCTGATTCTCCAAACAGAATGCCCCAGCATCGGACAGGGCTTAGAAGAACAGGTAGAATCTTTGATTCATACATACCGCGATGTTGGCTTGATTGTCATAGATACACTTCAAAAAGTGCGTGTAAGCGATGGAAACGGTGGAATGTATGCGAACGACTATAAGGAGGCCGGTGCATTGAAAAAGCTTGCTGACAAGTATGGCATCTGCATTTTGCTGATTCACCACTTGCGTAAGCAGAGTGCGGCTGATCCGTTTGACCAGATTTCAGGCTCCACGGGGCTTATGGGTGTGGCAGATACAAGCTGGGTTATGCAGCGCAAGCGAATGAGCCAAACTGCTGATATTTTGCTTACCGGACGCGATATGGACGATAGAACGCTGCATTTGCGGGAAGAAAATTGCATCTGGACTTTGGAAGATGAAGAAACCGCAGAGGAACGAGAGATCAAGGCTGTGCCGGACTACTTGTGGAAAGCGGCAAAGTACATCGAAAGTGTCGGAAACTGGCAGGGAACGGCATCTGAGTTGCTTGCAGCAGTGGGTATTGAAGATGCCAAGCCAAATCAGTTCACCTACAACATGGCGAAGTATTTCGATAAAGTGTTCGAGCCGAAAGGCATTCGCTATAAAACTCATCGAAAAAACAAGGTTCGCCTTTTGAACTTCTATGGTGACGATGGTGACGGTGGTGACGATGATATTGACATAACTCAATTATCGGGGTGGGGTATCCCAGAAAGACCGTCACCATCGTCACCATCGTCACTCGGAGCGCTTGAGGGAAGCAAGCATGGGCGAAGTGTTGCCACAGGGCAACCCGCCGAAAAGCCTACGGGGACAGCCCCGAACCCCTGTGAGGCTGCGAGCGCATGAGAAATCGAACTGTCGGAATCAACGTCCGGGTGACCGTCACCGAGAAGAAAAAGGTGACGATGTTGGCTCGGAAGTGCGACTTGTCACTTTCAGAATATTTGCGTTAGCAGGCGTTAGGATATAAACCTTATGGATATCCACTAAATTGGGTAATTAAATTATTCACGCAAAAAGCGCTAATTATACAGCCTTAATAGGAGCAGTTACTTCAGTTAAATTTAAATCACATCGATGCTCTGCTTGTTTTTCATTCATTTTTCCTGAAACATACATATTTGATGATAGTATGATTCGCTGAGTATATAAGGTTTGGTACATATCGTGATATTTAATATGGATAACAATATTGAAATTTTTATACTTACTCAATACTGTTGGCTTAATATCATATCGTGAAAGACCTCCTTCGCCAGAATCGAAAAAGTCGTTTTCACTTATCGGATCAAAATTAAAATAGATATATATCGGTATTGCTGCTTCTTCGCCAGGCTGTAAGTAGTTGACTGCACAGTTCGATGTGTCCGAGTTTCGTTGCATTAAAATCATATAATGATCTCTACCATCATCAATTTTGTCACAGCAGAATTCAAATTCGATAGCCGTTCCGAGTCCAATATTTTTTACATAGAGAATACTTGTGTAGCGCGGGCCGTTGTTTTCTTGGGGTTCACAACCTATTGGAATAGAGCCTATAATTCTATTTGTTCCTACAAGTTTGTCATCATGAACGTGTCGTATAGTGCAATACGGCCTAACCTGAAGTTCTCTATCAATTCGATTTTGCTCATTCGTATACTTTATCGTTGCAGCAATTCCAATGAGTGAAACAAGTGCACCTATAATGGCTCCTATATAGCTTCCTAAAAAACCTACCCAATCAGAATTTGATATATTACTTGGTACATTGTTTCCTATAACAAAGCGATCAATAACAAAAGGTAACAGAAAAATGGCGATTAATGATAATAATATACTTGCAATTAGGCTCCTTTTCATTGTTCGCACTCCTTTAGTTTTCTCTTGTAATGCAGAACACTTTAAAAATATCATATCACATTTGGCGATAAAGTAAATAATCAAAGTACGAGTCACATCGCATTTTTAAAAGGACAACGTAAAAAGCACAAGAAAGCAGGCTAAATAAGCAGGCGGCACCGTCATCTCTGACGGTGCCGTTTTGTCAGTAATAGGTAGGATTTTAGGGCAAAAGATTGTTGGGTGTGGTGATAGCTTTCTGTCGCAGTTGTCGGTATGCTTTGTAGTACCGCAGGTCAATAAAATAACACTAAGGAGCGTGCAAAACATGGCGTCTATTAGAAAGCGCGGCAGCAACAGTTACTTGATTGTAGTATCTCGTGGGTATGACTACGAGGGAAACCGGCTGAAATCGGTGCAGAAAACGGTCAAGCCACCCAAGGAGTACACACCCAAACAAGCAGAGAAATGGGTAAAGGAGCAAGCGATTCTATTTGAACGCGAGGTACAACATACGCCGGAACCCATCAATCGAAGCATCACGCTGGCAAAGTACATTGAGCATTGGGCGGCTGACATAGGACCGAAGAAGCTGGCGGACTCAACATACCAACGAGATTTGCAGGATATTCGCAGAATCCTGCCCGCGTTGGGAAACTACAAGCTGACGGATTTACGCAAGGAGGTTATCCGAGATTTCTATGAGCAGATGAGGCATAGCCCGCGTTTGGACGGAAGAGGGAATCTATCCGAGAAGTCGGTCGAAGGTTTACACAACACGCTGTGTGGCATCCTATCGGCGGCTGTGGACGAGGGATACCTTACCCACAATCCCGCATGGAGATGTTACAAACCGAAAGGACAAAAGAAAGAGCGCCCGGTGGCTGACGAGGAAACCGTCAAAAAGTTAATTACTGCCTTTGAAGGTCAGAGTATGAAGTACGAAACCTATTTCAAGCTGGTGCTGGCAACCGGGCTACGTAGGGGAGAGGCATGTGGATTAAAGTGGAGTGACATTAACTGGCGTAAACGGACGATTCATGTACAGCGGGGTGTGGTCAAACTTAGTCACCAAGAATCAATCACTAAGGACCCTAAGACCAGCAACGGTGATCGTATGGTCTACTTGAGCAAAGAAATGTGCCAGCTGCTCAAAGCGTGGCGGAAAGAATGCGAGTGGGATAGGCAGCAGACCGCGAACGAAACTGTGGACGAGGATGACTACTTATTCCGTCAACCTAATGGAAAGCCTATGTGTCCCAGTACATTCACATATAGATTTAAACTGATTCTGAAAGCAAATAATCTGCCGCTGGATTTGAATGTGCATAGCTTGCGCCACACAAATGCCAGCCTGCTGATTTCGCAGGGCGTGGATGTACGCACGGTGGCTAGTCTATTGGGGCATGCACAGGCAAGTACAACGCTGGATATTTACGCCCATGCATTCGACAAGAACAAGCGCAAAGCGCAAGAAAAACTTGGAAAGGCGATTGGATTATGACGAGAAAAATCAAGCTGACACGCGCAAACAAAAGTATCTTACTGAAAGCACTAGCACCCTATTACTATCAAGAAAAGGCACTTGGCCATAACACGGAAAACCCGGGGCGACTGATACTGAAAATTGATTCTCTCCCAGCCGATAAAAAAGCTACTTTTTCTACAGAAGAAATCCGCCTCATGCGAATCACTATAAACAGGCTGAGGAACGAGCGTCTAGGAAAAGGGCAGTACACCGATGCAGCAGACGATATGCTGCTAAAATTATTCTGAAAATCAAACACTAACAAAAACAAAAAACCTCATTGCAAAAAATACATCGCAATGAGTTTTTTTGGTGCGACCGGGAGGATTCGAACCTCTGGCCTTCCGGGTCGGAGCCGAACGCTCTATCCAGCTGAGCTACGATCGCTTATATATGAAAAACGCCGTTACAGCGTATTTCAATCTTGTAAAGTAGTCAATTTCCAATAGTGGTCAATTCGTGGTCTGACTACCGTTGACCACCGCGTTTTTGCAAGCGTAAATCACGCTGTATCGCACAAAAACAAGCCTAAAACCTGCAATGTCGCAGTTGTCGGAGAACTACGATAGGGCGGTATAGACCGACGTTGAAACGTAAAATTTGTTGGTTCTGCACAGCGGCCCCTAAAACAGGAAAAAGCCTGTTGTTGGTTGTTACAACAGGCCTTTCCGGTATTTTGCGGTGTCGCTGCACAGTAGTGGTCAAATGGTGGTCAATGGTGAATCGTCGGTTTCAGCATGACCAGTCAGTAGCTGGCCATCAAGCATTTTTAGTGCTGATGCCGGAAGGTTATTCAAGGTGACAGATTTGTCCATAAACAGTAAATCTGTATAATTGGCAGCGTCATTATTCTTAGACAGGATATGGGTTACTGTGTAAGCAGACTTACTGCGTGAAAAGCAATCTTCGTCCCGCAAAGATTCAACAATATAGCAATCACCTTTTTCATTGCCATAGGAATCATGCTCTTTATTCATGCACAAAGAAAAATTCAAATCAGTAGTTCCGAATTTATAGGTCCTTGTATTTGTAACAATTTCTTCGAGCATAAAATTCTCTGTACTTGCCAAGATAGAAATTTCGCATAAATGCTTGATTTTTCTTTTACACAAAGAATATGGGTGGGAAGAGCTAAAGTGAATCTGCGGAGCTTGTAGGCGATTTTTTAGCGCATTCCTATAAAAATCTGCTGCCGACATATTGCATTCTACACCAGTCAAATGCTTGAAGTTTACATTTTTATACAAGACTTCTATGTATCTGCCATCAAATACATATAGAAACCTTTTGCCAACAAGGTTAGCCTTGTAAAGATTGGCAGCCTTGCAAATTTCTTTTACGATATGTTCTTTATCACTCTTTTTGCTCATAGAAAATTCCCTGCTAAATATAGCAAAGCGCCGAACGACAACCCGTCATTCGGCGCTTATAGCTTAAAATGCGTGTTTTATGCTGGCCGTCAGCCTCGATGCCCTGCCGGGCATCATAAAGTCGCCGGAATGTTAAGTCCCCGGCGCGGACTCACCGTATATCCCAGGTGTGGGCTCGATGCCCTGCCGAGCATCATAAAGTGTTGGTAATTAACCTCCCCAACCGGAGTACAGCTTTAACGTGCCGCCGCACGAAACCTTTATGGTTCACTATTATTATACGCAAATGAATAGCTGTTGGCAACTGTTTTGATGCAATAAGTTTGAAAATTTTTTGTGAAATGCCAATGGCAGGAGGTTTGTAAAAGTATAAATTGATAAGCGAGAGAAAGACTAATCAGTAAGTGCAATTGTTGACAAAATTTTCTTTGTATCCGCGAGGGAGTAAGCTCTATCCTCTTGCAGACGGGCGATACGTTTAATCTCTTCAATAACATAATTGCAATAGCGGTAATTCTTCTCATCCTCATTGGCAGATGGTCTATGTTTTTCAATTATTTCAATTGCAACCCCCTTTGAATTTATACCACAGTTAGCAAAAGCCGTTATTAGCGCATTACTAAGGCTATGCCATGTGCAGTCACTAAAGGAAGAATCCATTTTGACAATAAGAAGGCTTTCGAGCTGTGGAAGAAACTTACAATCATGAAGTGTACTAATAGCAGCAGTTGGACCGTCAGAAAGGGTTTTGTCTTTTTCAGGAGGGAACATATCTCGCATGACCTGCTTAACATAATCATCCACGGCCATTTCACTTCCATAGGTAATTAAATGCGTCTGTAAATTCAACGTAGGAGACTTTTTGTACTCACGCTCCATGGCATCTCTCAAAGCATTCTGAGAGATATCTTTGCAATGAATACTGATTTCTAATAAAAGCTCCCCATTGGCAAAAGGCAGTACTTGATCCGCAACATATTCTGCTCCTAAGGTGACATATAAGTAGCTCAACGCGGCGATGCGCAAAAAATAGTCTGAATCATTTTTGAGTACAGAAAGTGCAAACCCTGCAAGCGAAGAATCTTTGAAGCTTGCTAAGCAATCAAAATGATCTCTTAAGACATCTTTCTGAACGCGCTGTTCCGTTACATTCTGAATCAAGCGTTGGACAAGTTTGTCGTCTTGAAGCATTCCCCTTAAATAATCATATTTCACAGAACGGTTATCATTATCAAAAATCCAGTCTGGCACTTCGGTTAACTTTAGCAGGGATGACTCGTCAAGAGGATAATGCAAGTAACGAATTAAGAACAGCGTTTTCTGTGCAAGAGAAGAATACGATAGACCGTTTTGCTTATAGACTATGTTAAAAGTAAGCGCATGATTTTCCAATGCTCTGCCTATAATTTTGGTGAGAATTTCTTTTTGTTCCTTGGTAGGAACCACAGAATGTTCAGAAGAAAGTATTCGAGCAGACTCGAAAATGCAAAATTGGTCAAAATCAACTATATTGAAAAAGTCTGTAACTTTGCAATCTGTTGCGTACCGATACATTGCAGATTGGAGATACTGCAATGCAGAAGTCCTCTCAATATAGACATTATCGTCGAACAGGTGACTTGTGATAATGTTGGGATCTCCAAGTATGTCAATCATTCGACACGCTAAAGAATTCATCCTTTCTGCACTGAAGAGACTGTCAAAATACTCCTGTACGGTCTGCTTTTGTTGAGCACCATAATCAATGGGGGCTCTATACGGTGCCAAATCTATCCCGTCAATCTTTTTTACCAATGCGGCATATTGTTCGTACACATCCTTGTCTCTGACATAGCGATCAGTGATTCTTTGAAAAGAGCTGTGTGATTTCAACTGACCGTTCATATAAGCATCTTTCAAAGATTCAATTACAGAGGGATTAGAACGCACAAGGGCGTCAATAAGATAAGGTGCATCCTCATTTTTATCAGTCAATACTACGGCAGCAGCGGTAAGTGTACCCGTTTCTCTGAAAAATCGAACGGACTCGTTAATTATGGTATGATTGTATTTTTCATGAAAAACTGTGTACAATTCAAGCAGAATATCAAAAAAGTCTAAATCACCAGCGCGATAGAATTCTATAGCGTTTGTAATGGCAGAATTGATGATTCTATCTGAACCATAAAAATCCAGATTCTGATTTTGTAAATGCCACTGTAGTATGCGTTTGACACTTTCGGATTTGGATACCTTTGCCAAGCTATTCACTAATGTGAAAGATTCATTGCCAATCCTTGAGTCTTCGCTGCTGCTATTGAGGTTATGGGCGATAAGCGGAATTCCTGATAGGCAATACTCAATGTAGGTATCAAGTTCCTTTGCTTCGTGCAGATACTCATACATGCCCCAACGGATATAGTCGTTGCTGCAACTGCCGAATTGTTTCATAAGCAGCGCAGTAGTTTCCGATGTGTTAAGCTTGTGCAAGGCTAAGGAGAATATAGCTAAGCAGCAAATATTGCCATCCGTTTTCGGGTAGTCTTTGCAACACCTTAGAAGAACTTCTCGGACAGCGATGTTTTCACCATACAGTGACGGTAGATGCAGCAAAGTGGTAAGGGCATTATATTGCGATGTCCAATTTCGCGGAGAAACTATCCGATTTATTAAAAATAGCAGAGTGTTTCTGTTGCCCGCAAAATGTGCCAATTCTCTTGAATCAAATAATACATCGCGAATAATTAACTGCTGAGATTCATATCTGTCAAAGATCTTCTTGAAAATTTCAAAGCGGGTTGCCGCATTTACACGATCAGGTTCAGCTTTCACAAGAACATTAGGAGCGTTTTTTGTTAACCAACCAATCAAATCCCATTTCAGGTTAAATCCAGTCAAATAAGCCAGCGTATTTGCCCAGTGAGGATAAACATCACTTCCATTAAAAATCAAATCAATAGCGGTCTCTTTTGGCAAGTGTGAGATATACCGTGCGGTAAGGTATTCCTGAAAATTATTGTGCTGGAATCTCCAACCATCTTTTTCTTGTGTAAGTAGTCCGCTCTTCTTTGCAAGATTCCGCTCGCTAAGAGAAAAAAGGTTTTGATATTCGGTTTTATCATCAAAGCGCCGACGTTGCATAAGCTGCATAGAAAAGGCGATTTTTTCCAACGCCGTAAACAGTTCGTTATATCGTTCCCCTAATTCACCGGAGAACTTGGTGTCATCGACTTCAAACGATTCTGCCACGAGCTCGTCCATTAGCTGTGACTTTGGGGGCAGACTTTTGTTTTTTATAAAAAGGGCTGCTATTCTTATGAGATAAAATGGATTACTAATAAAATCAGAGGAAACTTTCTCGGAAAGTGCATTTTCAAATTGGCGTAAGTCAATTCTTTTTGCTTCCAAATATTCCTTGATATCTTCCGCTTCCAACGGCCCTAAAATGTAAGTGTAAAAACCAGGAAAAGTATTGGACGCATTGCTTGTTTCCGCTCTACAAAAATTGCTCCGGGAGGAAATTACAATATGCGCGGAGGAAGATGCCTCCAGATACTCTTTAAGTTTTGACCTGAAACCGTGGACATAACTACTGTCAAGTTCATCGAATCCGTCTAATAATAGAACGATTCGATCAGGTGGAAGATTCTGATAGCTTGTAGGCAACAGTGCTTGAATATTTTCACCGTGGTATCTTTCCAATGGGTAAAGAAATGTATGATATTTTCCGCAGAGTTCATAGGCTAAATGATTTAATTCCAGGCTTTTGCCCATACCGGCATCACACAGCAATAATATTCTTTTGTCTTTGTGAACTGCGGCAGATAAAGAGATAGCTTTATCTCTTGCCAGCATATAGGCATAATTTCCCTCGCCTACATCTTGATAAGCAAAAATGTGCCGTGAAATGTGGTTCGGCACAGCAGGGTAATCAATTTTCCCAATGTCATCAGGATCCGCAAAATGTTTTGTCCCTGGATATAACTCATCTTCTGCAAAATTGTTGTGTCCATCCCCGGTATCTATCCACCTTTCAATACGCACAATCTGACCGTTTTGAATATAACCAACTGTAAACTGGTGCCAAACCAACGACATCCAAGATGTGTTGCCCGATAAACTTCCGCAGCCCACCTCAAGCATAGAATTGGAAAAATTCGATATATCGGCTCTGTGGGTGTGACCATGAAATAAAAATTTTATGCCGATGTCCACCAGCTTTGCATGTAACGCCGCGCTGTCTTGTATAGTATCATGTGGATCGCCCTGCCCTTGGGAAAGTGCATGATGGCAAAAAAGAACGTTGGTCATGTCGGACCGGACCTTTGCTCTGATGGCGGCTATGTTTATATTTCCTGGAGCACTGTGGTCGGAGTGTACATTAGAATCAACAAAAATGAAGTTTGTATCATCAAATGTGTAGGCATAGGCAGGAGAATTTTCGTAATTATGAGAAAAACCAAATTCGGAGGTGAATTTGTCAAATTCACAAAAAGAATTGTCACAAAGATCATGATTGCCCGGTGTAAACATGAACTGCACCGTATACTCATTAAGTTCGGTTTTAATTAAGGAAAGGATGCTTCTGCCGACAGAAAAAGATTGTGGATTCCCGCGGTCGGCAATATCTCCCAACAAAATGAACAATATGCGTTCATTAAGATCTATGTCTGTGCGTATTTTAGCACACAGCTTCTTGACTTGACATGCAGTTGCGTCTGGGTTCTCATCGGCGGATAAATGTAAATCAGATAGAATGAAAAAACGCATTTTTATATCTTCGCCGCAACAACATACAGTGTTGCTGTAAATTGATTAGGACTTGTGATGATTAAAACAAAACCAGTACTATTGAATAAACCAAGCTGAATGCTTCCACCTTAATTATAAACGCTAAACCGGGCAAAAGCAATCTCGCTTTTGCCCGGTCTTTACTTTGCCAGCTTATATGCCAGCTTCGCCACCAATGCCAGACTCTCATCATCCAGTTTACCCAATTCCGCAATAGCTGCATCCATCAGCGCGGTGCGCTGGCCGGCAGGGGAAGCGGGTTCAAAAAACTGCGCAGGCGTGATATTGAAGTAATCGCATATCTGCAAAAATTCCTTCATGGGCGGTAGGCTCTTGCCGGAGGAGATGTTGTAAATATACCCCCGGCTGCGGCCAAGGTCATAGCTCATCTGGTACTCAGATACGCCCTTCTCCAAGCGCAGTTGCGTGATGCGTTCACGGACAAAATCAGCATTCATAATACAATACCTCCTCTACCCAGTGTAGAGGATTTTTTGTGCCCATTAGTCGAAGAATTTATGTTGTAAGGCTGTGCATAACATATTATTTATGTTATAATCCAAATATATATGTCATTTTATCTCTGAAAGTGTAGGAAAGGGAACTTTTGCCATGGATAAGACGATGCAGCAGCTGAAAGCCGCCAGCCCATACAGCGGTGTACTGACGCGGGAGCAATTCTTGTTTTACGAAACACGCACCACCGCAAAATTGCTGGATGAAGGGCTTTCTCCGACGGAAATACAAGAAAAAATCGTGCAGGAAAATCTCTTTCAGTACCCCACCGAGAAATCGGTGCGGCAGATGGCACGCACCTGCATCCAGCGCGTGCAGGCGCTGGACGATGCTGACTTGACCCACGCGCTGGCGTCCGCGCCATCCGAAGTGTCCAAGCAAATATGTTTGTATGCCATGATGCGCCAATATCGTTTGATGTGGGATTTCATGGTTACGGTCATCGGCGAGAAATACCGCAGCCTCGACACCTCGTTCAGTAAAACCGATGTGAATGCGTTTTTATTCCGCTTGCAGGAGCAGGACGACTGGGTCGCCACCTGGAGCGATAAAACCATCGCCAAGCTGCGGCAGGTACTTATCAAAACGCTGGTGGAGACGGAATACCTCGACAGCCCAAAGTCGACGCAGCTGAACCCGGTCTGGCTGCAGCCGATCCTTGAAAACATCATCCGTACCCGCCATGAGGAAATCGCCCTGCCCGCTTTCAACTGCCTGCTGTAAAAGGAGAAACCGATGGATAACTTGACCGAACGCCTTGACGCTCTGCGCCAAAAGCTGCAGGAATCTGATTTTTTGCAGCGTAAGGGGCTGAGCAACGAGGTCGGCATCTGGATCTTCCAGTACGATGCCGCCGACGAGATGGCCGTGCGGCATTTCACCCGCCAGATCGCTGCCGACCAGGAATTACACTGCCGCATCATCGAGCGCAACCTCTACGAGATTTTTCTCGCCATTCTCGATGATAAGCACATCTCCGCCGCCATCCCGCGGCAGGAGGAAAAGCTCGGCAGCAAGCGCCTGTTGGAGCAGCTGCAAAAAATTGCTACCGGCGACAAATTCATCGACAAAATCGACTACGCCCCGCATCAGCCTGGCGATGTCCTGCTGCTGACCGGGGTAGGAGCGGTGTTCCCCTTCATGCGCGTCCACAACCTGCTGGAAAAATTGCAGCCGCGCATAGGCGATATTCCCATTGTAGTCCTGTACCCCGGCGCTTATACGGGGTACGACATAAAACTGTTCGATCTGCTGCCTGCCAACCCCTACTATCGGGCATTCAATATGCTGTAAGGAGAAAAACTATGATGATACGCAATATGTTTGCCGATGACATCAACCGCAACATCGGCGGTGTTGTCCGCGTCGATCAGGATGACACGCATGTCATTTTGCAGGAAGTCAACGAGTACGTGATCACCCGCGAGCTGCGCCGCCACTTTGCGGCCTTCTTTAACTATTACAGTGAGGCGTTCCAGACGCCTACCGACGACATCGGCGTCTGGATTTCCGGCTTCTTCGGCAGCGGTAAATCGCACTTTCTGAAAATGCTTTCCTACCTGCTGGAAAACCGCGAAATCGACGGCACCCGCACAGTGGAGAGGTTCCGCGCCAAATTTGCGGACGACCCGGCCACCTTTATGAACATCGACGCTTCGACCCGCGGCGAAACCGAAACGATCCTGTTCAACATCGACGCGGAAGGTCCCATTAACAAAGACAAAACAGCGGTGCTGCGCGTCTTTGCAAAGATGTTCTACAACCACCTCGGCTTTTACGGCGAGAATCTGAAGGTCGCCAAGCTCGAGCAGTTCATCGCCAAGCGCGGCAAGACCGACGACTTCCGCCGCTGCTTCGCCGAACGCACCGGCACGGAATGGCTCGATTCCCGTGACGCATTTGTATTCTTTGAGGACGACATCGTGGCAGCGCTGGTCGAGACCCTCGGTATGAGCGAAACCGCCGCCCGCAACTGGTTCGACGGCAGCGAGGATGTGGATATGAGCATCACGCGGCTTGTGACCGAAATCAAAGAATATCTCGATACAAAGCCAAAAAGCTTTCGCCTGCTGTTCATGGTGGACGAAGTCGGCCAGTATGTCGGCACGGACACAAACCTGCTGCTCAACCTGCAAACGCTGGTGGAGAAAATTGGCAGCGAGTGCGGCGGGCATGTTTGGGTCGTCTGCACTGGGCAGGAGGCCATCGACGAGATCATTCGCGTGCGTGCGGACGAGTTCTCCCGCATTCAGGCGCGGTTCAAAACGCGGCTTTCGCTGTCGTCGTCCTCGGTGGATGAGGTCATCCAGAAGCGTATCCTGAAAAAGACGCCGGATGCCGCCGCCCAGCTCACGGCACTCTACAACGAAAACAACGCTGTGCTGCGCAATCTGTTCAGCTTCACCGACGCCGTCCTCGACATCAAGGGCTACGGCGGACCGCAGCAGTTCGCGGATAACTTCCCCTTCGTGCCGTATCAGTTCATCATCATGCAGAAGGTCTTTGCCGAGATCCGCAAGCACGGCAACGCGGGCAAGCACCTTTCGGGCGGCGAACGCTCGATGCTGTCCGGCTTCCAAGAGGCCGCGCAGAAGATCCAGACCAAGGACGAGTACGCCCTCGCGCCGTTCTATCTGTTCTACGACACGCTGAACACGTTCCTGGACGGCTCCATCACCCGCGTTATTAACCGCTGCGCCAAGGCTGCTGAGGACAAAATGGGCGTGGAGCCGCAGGATGTTGCAGTGCTGAAGCTGCTCTACCTCATCCGCTATGTGGACGACATTCCCGCCAACCTTGACAATATCGTTATCCTGATGGCCGACGACCTGCGCACCGACAAAATCACGATGCGCGAAACCGTGCGCACCTCGCTGGACCGCCTTATCAGCCAGAACTACATCGGGCGCACGGGCGATGTGTACAGCTTTCTCACCGATGAGGAGCAGGAGATTCAGCGCGACATCAACAACACCAATGTTGACGCGGCGGGCGTTGTGACCCGCATCGGCCACATGATTTTCTCCGACATTTACGCCGCTAAAAAGTTCCGCTACCGCGACTATGATTTCCCGTTTGACCAGATGGTGGACAGCATCGTCATCGGCGCGGCCAGCGGCGGCATGAAGCTGCGCTTCCTCACCGATGCGGACGACAGCATCGAGAAAACCGAGCTGCGCCTGATGATGGAATCCACCGGGCAGGCGCTGGTCGTGCTGGGGGACACGCCCTACTACAACGACCTCGAAAAAGCAACAAAAATTCGTCAGTTCGTCAAATCCCGCAACGTCAGTCAGTTGGCGCGCTCGGCGCAGGACATCATCCGCGCCCAGCAGGACGAGGCCACCAAGCTGGAAACCGCTGCGCAGGAGGAGCTGCGCAAGGCCATCGAGACCGCGCAATTCTACGTGGACGGCGAGCATCTGACCCTGCGCGGCGGCGACGCCAAAGCAAAAATCAACGAAGCACTGGAATACCTCGTCGCCCATGTGTACAGCGCGCTGGACGACATTGACAAAAACGCCGCCACCGATGCCGACATTGTGGCCGCCCTGCGCGGCGACCTGCACAACGGCACGATGCCCGGTATGGAGCCGAACCACGCCGCTGCCGTCAAGATGGAAGAATACCTCGAAATGCAGCGGCAAAAGCAGCGCCCCACCACGATGCAGGATATCCAGAGCCGCTATCAGGCCATCCCTTACGGCTGGCGCGAGATCGACATCGCCGTGGTCGCCGCCATGCTGATTTGGGAGCAGAAAGTCACGATCAAATACGGCGGCGCGACGGTGCAGCCCACCGACCCCAAGCTGCCCGACCTGCTGCGCAAACGCAGCGAGATCGGCAAAACATCCATTGCCATCCGCCAGCATCCGAATCTACAGCACTTAAAAGAAGCCCGCGCCTACCTGCGCGACTACTTTGATGTGATGGATGTGCCGGAGGACGAGGACAGCCTTGTGCGGTTCATCACCGAAAAGTTTACGGCGCAGCGCGAGCATTATGCTGCGCTGGATGCCCGCTACAACGATCACCGCTACCCCGACCGCACCGCTGTGCAGAGCGCCCTGGGCCTGTGCGAGGAGGTGCTTGCCCAGCGCAAGGACAACATCGCCCTCATCGAAGCCCTTATAAATAAGAAAGACGATCTCGACGACAGCCGCGACGAGATGCAGCGGGTGGAGAGCTTCTTCAAAAATCAGGTCACGGTCTTTGACGAGGCAGTCAAGCTGGACGCTGACCTGCGCAACGATCTGACCTACTTGGAGACAAAGCCAGATGCCACCGCCGCGCTGAACAAAATTCGGCTTATCACGCAGGTACAGCCGGGGGCGCGGTTCGACTACCGTCGTATCCCGGAACTGAACGAGCTGATGCGCACCGTCCGCGCCGGGCGGGACGAGCTGCTGGCGGACAAACGCGCCGAAATGCTGGAAAACGTGCGTCAGTGCATGGAGGCTGTCCATACCGCTGCAGGTGGCGACCCCGACGCGAAGAACGCCGTGACCCGCGCCGATGCCTATTATGACGATGTGAAGAAGAAAATCGACAGCTTCACCAGCCTCTTAATGCTGGACGGTCTGCTGCCGCAGATGCTGCAATACCGCGATACCGCCTGCGAGAGCATCGAGGCGCTGAAACGCCCCGCCACGCCCGCACCCGCGCCCACTGCTGCCCCGGTGCGCAAAAAGCTGTACAAGCCCTGCTTCCGCACCGTGGTATTTCAGGCAAAAACACTGGAAACCGAAGCCGACATTGACGAATACCTCCGCCGCAGCAAGGAGCAGCTTCTCGCCATGCTGCAAAACTGTGACGGTGTGCAGTTGAAATAACCCCCGCCTTCCCCCAAAGCCTTCCTCCTTGGGGGAAAAAAAGGTGGCGCCGTAGCGCCGGATGAGGGGCGGCGCTGCCTTTAGCGCCCCTTTGCGGGTCGTCGGGGACGCCGACCCCTACAACAACACAAACCAGAAAGGACACCACCATGGACAAAAATGCCATTAAAAAATATGCGGTCTGGGCGCGGCGCGAACTTTTGAGCCGCGTGGCACAAAAGGCTCTGCAATACGGCGTGGACGGCACAACCCCCGCCGACCCGGACGCCGAGATCATCAACGGCAGACTGCTGACCGCTGCCGAGAAATCACAGCGCCGTGCGCTTATTGACGCCATTGCCGCCGACGGGTACGAGCAGATTCTGGAAGAAGCCGCCTACACATGGTTCAACCGCTTCTGCGCGCTGCGGTTTATGGAGGTCAACAACTACCTGCCCAGCCACACCCGCGTTTTCACCGATGAAAGCAACGCCTTTGCGCCGCAAATCCTCGCTGAGGCGATCCGCATCGAGCTGCCCGGCCTTGACCGCGACCTTGTGTATAAATATAAGGAAGCCAACGACGATGACGCGCTGTACAAGTATTTGCTGATTACCCAGTGCAACGCCCTGCGCCGGATTCTACCCGGTATGTTCAGTGAGATCAGCGGCTATACCGAGCTGTTGTTCCCCGACAATCTCCTGCGCGAGGGCAGCGCCGTAGAGCAGATGATCGCCACGATCCCGGAGGACGACTGGCGCGACGAGGTGCAGATCATCGGCTGGCTGTACCAGTATTACAACAGCGAGAAAAAGGACGCCGTGTTTGCCGCGCTGAAAAAGAATGTGAAAATCAGCAAGGACAACATCCCCGCCGCCACGCAGTTGTTCACGCCGGACTGGATCGTGCGCTACATGGTGGAAAACAGCCTTGGCCGCCTGTGGGTGCAGGGACACCCCGCCGCGCCCATAAAAGCGGAGTGGAAGTATTATTTAGAGGACGCCGCCCAGACCCCGGAGGTCGAAGCGCGGCTTGCGCCCCTGCGCCAGAGCTATGCCGCCCTCACGCCGGAACAGTTGACCTGCATCGACCCCTGCTGCGGCAGCGGACATATTTTGGTGTATCTGTTTGACGTACTGATGCAGATTTACACCGACTACGGCTACACCGCGCGGGGAGCGGTGGAAAGCATCGTGCAGAACAATCTGTACGGGCTGGACATTGACAAGCGCGCCGCACAGCTTGCCTATTTTGCGGTGATGATGACCGCCCGCCGCCATGACCGGGGCTTTTTGCGCCACCCGGTGCAGCCCCATGTCTACGCCATCGCCGAGAGCAACGCCGTGGACAAGGGCGCGGTGGAGGTGTTCTGCAACGGCGACGCCAAGCTGACGGCGGCTGTGGCGCAGATACTGGCCGAGATGCAGGACGCGCGGGAGTACGGCTCGATCTTGGCAACGACCCCGCAGGACTGGGCGGCGCTGTATGCGCGGTTTGAGGAACTGGGGGTAAACGACCCCGACAACCACAGCATGGAAAAGTGCGCCCTGCTGAAGCTGCAAAATGTCGTGCAGGCGGCAGAACTGTTGTCCAAGCAGTATTGGGTGACGGTCACAAACCCACCGTATATGGGCAGCAGCGGCATGAATAACGATTTGTCTGCCTATGTGAAAAAGAATTACCCGGACAGCAAGAGTGATTTGTTTGCAGTGTTTATGGAACGCGGCAATGCAATGGTGCAAGAAAACGGCTTTAACTGTATGGTTACGATGCAAAGTTGGATGTTCCTTTCCAGCTTTGAAACAATGCGCACCCAAATATTGCAGACCAAGACGATTACGAACCTTATGCACATGGAAAACATGGTTATGGGGATTGCGTTTGGTACTGCGGTAACGGTGATGCAAAATGCAGAATTGCAGGGGTATAAAGGTACATACAATCAAATTAAGCTGGCAGATATTGTGGAAGATGAAGATACTGGTATGCGGCGACCTGTGAGTTTTCCTGTAAAAGGTAATCGCTTTGCTCAGGTTGCATCTGGCAATTTCTCCAAAATCCCTGGCAGCCCAGTGGCGTATTGGGTGAGCAAAAAAATGTTGCAGTCTTTTACGGGAGACAATTTAGACAATGAACTTGTGTTTAAGCAGGGAATGACAACAACCGACAATGAAAAATATTTGCGTGAATGGTTTGAAGTGGAACAAAACAAAATAGGGTTTCAAATTACTTCACGCGAGGAATCAATACAATCTGGCTGCAAATGGTTTCCTTATCAAAAGGGTGGAAATTTTAGAAAATGGTATGGGAACAATGAGTATGTCGTTTACTATTTAGATGACGGAAAAGAATTGATAGATTTAGTCACGAAGAAATATCCCAAAATATCAGACCCTGAATTTATAATTAAAAATCGAAATTGGTATTTTAAGGAAGGCTTAACATGGTCTACGCTAAGTAGTGGTTCTTTAGGTGTTCGGTATTGCTTCGGGGGCTTTATCTTTGACGCGAAAGGGTCAATGGCATTTGAAAATGGAAATGAAAATATTAAATATAGTATTGCATTGCTAAATAGCAAAGTTGCGGCACACTATCTAGAAATACTCGCGCCAACAATAGACTATAACATAGTATCGCTTAAAGCTGTACCACTTGTGGTGGCAGAGCAAAAACGGATAGAAGAACTTACGGAAAATAATATACTAGAAGAAAAAAGTGATTGGGATTCGTTTGAAACCTCATGGAATTTCAAACGCCATCCGCTAACTTGAAAGGACTATTGACTATGTACGACTTAATGACAGAATTTTTGAACTTTCTGGGAATCGCCCTTAAAAATGTCGATGAGAAGTATTGGAATGTTCATTCAGCAGAGGACGAGGACTTTATAAGAGAACGTGTGTTTTGCTATGAACTTTACCACGAAATGAGAAAACTACAAGAAAACGATAAAGGCGGCATTAAATATCCTACGTTTTCAAATATAGATTTGTATGCTGAACCAGATAAAAGAGGCTGGGCAAAGCTGAAGCCAGACGAAAAGAAAAATCCAGACTTCATTTTCCACAAGAAAGCAAACAGTAATAATTTGATCGTTATGGAAGTTAAAGGAAATGAAAACGGCGATATAAAGAAGGACTTCGACACATTGACAGCGTTCCTTTCCGAAAAAAACTATCTTAAGTATAAATACGGCATTTTCTTACTATATGGCAAGACAATGACTGTTGCAAAAAATAAGATACAAGGAATCAAAATAGAACCGGGATATGAAGAAAAAATCATTGTCATTACGCAGGAAAATAAGCAGGCAGAAATGAAATGGGAAACGCTAAAAAGCGTATTGGAGGAACACAAAAATGTCTACTCTAATCTCTGACAAATTCTCCGCGTGGCAGTCCGAATGCGACGCGCGGTTTAACCAACTCAAAGCCAATGAGGAAGAACTCAACCGCATCTTCATTGACATCTACGGCTTGCAGGACGAGCTGACGCCCGATGTCGCTGATAAGGATGTCACGGTGCGCAAGGCCGATTTACAGCGCGAGATCAAAAGCCTGATCTCCTACGCCGTGGGCTGTATGTTCGGACGGTACAGCCTCGATGTGGACGGCCTCGCCTACGCGGGCGGGGCGTGGGACGCCGCCAAATACAAGACATTCATCCCCGACGCCGACAACATCCTGCCCATCTGCGACGATGCCTATTTCCCTGATGACATCGTGGGGCGGTTCATCGACTTTGTGCGCACGGTCTACGGCGCGGACACGCTGGACGAAAACCTGAAATTCATCGCCGACGCCCTCGGCGGCAAGGGCACCCCGCAGGAGGTCATCCGCAGCTACTTCCTAAACGACTTCTACGCCGACCACTGCAAAATCTACCAGAAACGCCCGATTTACTGGCTGTTCGATTCCGGCAAGAAAAATGGTTTCAAGTGCCTGATCTACCTGCACCGCTACCGCCCGGACACCATCGCCCGCATCCGCACCGACTATGTACATGAACTGCAAAGCCGCTACCGCACCGCCATCGAGGACCTGACAAACCGCCTTGCCACCGCTGCCCCGGCGGAACGAGCCCGGCTGAACAAGCAGCTGACACGCCGCAAGGATCAGGCCGCCGAGCTGCACACCTACGAGGAAAAGATCCACCACCTCGCCGACCAGATGATCGCCATTGACCTTGACGACGGCGTAAAACATAACTACGCAATTTTTCAGGATGTGCTGGCGAAAATCAAGTGATAATCCCAAGCCTTCCCCCTCTGGGGGAAGGTGGCCGAGCGAAGCGAGGTCGGATGAGGGGCGACCGTGCCGGCGTATCCCGTTAAGGGGCTGCGCAGGGAAACTTTGCCCCTCATCAGTCACCTTCGGTGACAGCTTCCCCCGCGGTGGGAAGCCTTTTCAAGAAATGAGGACACCTATGGACACCGAAACCATTACCCAAAAGCTGGCGCGGATGTTCGATGCGCCGCTGCCGGATTTTTACACCCGCCGCATCGTGTTCTGGCATGACGAAGAACGCGAATTTGCCGACACCGTGGCGGATTTTGTGCCGCCCTCGGCTAAATTGCTGGTGCTGAACGGCACAAACAGCTTTGCCGCCAAGCGCCAATTGGAGCACGACGACCCCAACAGCAACTATCTTGTCTACGATCCCTTCCCTCACGACGATCTGCAGGACAACTGGCTGCTGAACATTGAGCTGTACAGCCGCGAGTTCCGCGCGGATTTGATCTCGATGTGGGTGGACGAGCTGCAGCTGCCCGCCACGCAGGATATGCGCAGCGCCGTGAAGGGTTACCGCAAATTCTTTGCCGCGCAGTCCCGCCGCGCCGCCTTTGTACGGCTGAATGGCGGCATTGCCACAAAAGGCCAGCTGCATCTGAGCGTTATGGCGGCGATCTGCGGCTTAAAAAAGACCGACCCCAACGCCGTTTTGCGCGCCGTGTTGGGCGCACCGGAAACGATGGACAAGCTAACGGAATACGGCGCGGACGCCGCGTTCTGGCAGTGGTGCCGCCAATTCACCGGCTACGATGCTGCCGAGCCCACTGTGCAGGAGCTGGCGTATCATATGCTGCTGACCGCCGCATCGCGCACGCTGGCCGCGTCGCACCTGCACGGGCTGGGGCAGTATATCTCCCCCGCGCATCAGGCGTATTGCTATGATTTTGTCTCCGAGTGGCTGCACGGAGAGGACAAGCGCGCCCTCTACGACCTGACCCGCGAGACCGAAGCCGCCCTGCGCCTGCCACAGCGCTTTGCCCAGCTGCCCCCCGATGCCCTGCTGGACACCGAGGTTTTCCCCTGCGTGCATGAGTGTATTCTGGCAAGCCTGATGAATGAAATTGTTGACCGCGTTATACAGGTCGAGCCGCTGACCGCTGCCGTGGAAAAGCGCCGCACAATGGCGTGGCACAAGGCGTATGACTGCTACTACGACGGCATTTTGCAGGTGGCGAAGATGCAGCAGTTCATGCTAGACCACGCGGCAGGCTTCCACACCGCCGAGGCAAAAAAGCTCTGGCGCGAGTACACCGCCGATTACTACAAGATGGACAGCTATTACCGCCTGTTCCACCGCGCCTTTGGGCAAAGCCTGACGGCGGGCTGTGAACTGCTGGATGATGCGTTTAAGCATGTGGCCGATCAGGTCGAGGGGCTGTATGCACACTGGTTTATGGGTGGGCTGGCCGAGAACTGGTCGAATGTCAGCGCCGAGGAGCTGGCGCAGGCTGGGCATGTCATCGGCATTCCTTTGCAGGAAAACTTTTACCGTGACCGCGTGCAGAATGCCGGGGCGCGGGTGTTTGTCGTTATCTCAGACGCCTTCCGCTATGAGGCCGCCGCCGAACTTGCCGGGCAGCTGCGGCAGGAAACGCAGAGCCGCGTGACGCTGGAAAGCCTGCAAGGCATTTACCCTACGATTACAAAATTCGGCATGGCGGCGCTGTTGCCCCACAAAAAACTGACCGCTGCGCCCCGTACAAGCGGAGATTTGGCGATTCTGGCGGATGGTCAAAGCACTGACGCTAACAACCGTGACAAAGTGCTGAAAGCCGCCAACCCTAACAGTGTGGCGCTGCAATATAAGTCCATCATCGGCATGAAGCGCGCCGAACGCGCCGAGCTGGTGCGCGGCATGGAGGTGGTGTACATCTACCACAACAAGGTGGACGACGCAAGCCACACCGCCGATGATCAGGTGTTCCCTGCGTGCGAGGAGGCTATCGGCGAAATCAAGAATTTGGTGCGCATCATCCTGAACGAGTTTGGCGGCACGCAGGTTTACATCACCGCCGACCATGGATTTTTGTACACATACAGTCCACTAAAGGAGGACGCGAAAGTGGATGGCACGCTGCAAAATGCGGTGGAGGTTGGGCGGCGGTATGTCCTTGCGCCCAAAGACGCTGACGCGGGCTATCTGCTGCCGGTGCGTCTGCTGGACGGGCAGAGCGAATACGCCGCCTTTGCCCCGCGCGAGAATGTGCGTATACGAAAAAGCGGCGCAGGTATGAATTTTGTGCATGGCGGTATCAGCTTGCAGGAGATGGTCGTGCCGCTGATCGACCTGCATTATCTGCGCTCCAACACCAAGGCGTATCAGAACAACCGTGACCGCTATGACACCAAGCCGGTGGAGCTGGCGCTGTTGTCCTCGGCGCGCAAGGTCAGCAATATGATCTTCTCGCTGGATTTTTACCAAAAAGACCCCGTGGGCGGAAACCGCACCGCCGCCACCTACGAGCTGTACTTTACCGACGCAGCCGGGGCGAAGGTCAGCGACACAGTGACGCTGATTGCCGACAAAATCGCCGCAGACGCGCAGGAGCGCAAATTCCGCTGTGCATTCCACATGAAGCAAATGAAATTTGACAGAGCACAACAATATTACCTTGTCATTGCCGACAAAAGCGGCTTGAGTTTGCCCACGCGGGAGCAGTTCCAAGTGGATTTGGCGTTTGCGTTTGACGATTTCGGCTTTGACATTTGAGGGAGAAAACGATGGAAGAAGTAAAAACGGACTACGAACAGCGCCTGAAAGAAACATTTCAAGGGCGTATTGTCCGCAAGGATTTGACGAAAAAAATCAAAGAGGGCGCGAATGTGCCCGTGTATGTGCTGGAATTTCTGCTGGGACAGTATTGCAGCAGCGATGACCCGGAGACGATTGAAAACGGCGTTGCCACGGTAAAACGCATTCTGGAAGAAAATTTTGTCCGCCCGGATGAGGCGCAGAAGGTGCTGTCCAAGCTGCGCAGCAACGGCAGTCATACCGTGATTGACATGGTGACGGTGCGGCTGGATTTAAAGCGCAACACCTATATTGCGGAGTTTTCCAATTTGGGCGTGAATGATATTCCAATCGCCGATGAGTACCCGGAAAAGTTTGATCGCCTGCTTTGCGGCGGCATCTGGTGCATTGTGCAGTTGAGCTATGAATATGTGGAGGAGGCGCGCAAGTCTGCAGCAATCCAAATTACAAAGCTGACGCCTATCCAAATGCCCCATGTGGACTTGGAGGAAATCAAGCAGGGGCGCACGGAGTTTACCAAGGGCGAGTGGCTGGATTTGATGCTGCGTTCTATCGGCATGGAGCCGGACGCGCTGACCTACCGTGAAAAATGGCTCCTGCTGACCCGCATGCTGCCGCTGGTGGAGAATAACTTTAACTTGTGTGAACTTGGTCCGCGCAGTACCGGCAAGTCGCATTTGTATAAAGAAATCTCGCCCAATAGTATCTTGGTGTCGGGCGGTCAAACCACGGTGGCGAACCTGTTCTATAACATGGGGCGCAAGACGGTAGGCTTGGTCGGACTGTGGGACTGCGTTGCCTTTGACGAAGTGGCGGGCATACGTTTCAAGGACAAAGACGGCGTGCAAATTATGAAGGACTATATGGCGTCCGGCTCCTTTGCCCGCGGCAAGGAGGAAAAGGCGGCGTCGGCATCCATGGTGTTTGTGGGCAACATCAACCAAAGCGTCGATGTGCTGCTGAAAACCAGCAGCTTGTTTGACCCATTCCCGCCGGAGATGGGGACGGACACGGCGTTTCTGGACAGAATCCATTGCTATCTGCCCGGCTGGGAGATCCCGAAATTCCGCCCGGAGCATTTCACGAACAGCTACGGCTTTATCAGCGACTATCTGGCGGAGTTTATCCGCGAGCTGCGCAAGGTGCAGTACGGCGATGCGCTGGATAAGTATTTCAAGCTGGGCAAGAACCTGAACCAGCGCGATACGATTGCCGTGCGCCGCATGGTGGACGGTTATCTGAAACTGATGTACCCTAACGGGGAGTTCACGAAAGACGAACTGGAAGAAATCCTGCGTATGGCGCTGGAAATGCGCCGCCGCGTGAAAGAACAGCTGAAAAAGCTGGGCGGTATGGAGTTCTATGATGTGAACTTCTCCTATATCGATAATGAAACTTTTGAGGAAAAGTATGTCTGTGTGCCGGAGCAGGGCGGTGATACGCTGATCCCTGAGGGCATGGCCGCGCCGGGGCAGGTGTACACGATCTCGCGCGGAAAGTCCGGTATGATCGGTGCATTCCGCCTCGAAAGTCAGATGCTGCCTGGCAACGGCAAGTTCGATAAGACCGGCCTTGGCACCGAGCGCGGTGCAAAAGAGGCTACGGATACGGCGTTCAACTTTCTGCGGGCGAACGCGCGGCGCATCAGCAGGAACATCAGCACGACCGAAAAGAATTATGTGGTGAACTATCAAGATCTGCAAGGCATCGGCATGACGGATCGTCTAGCGCTGCCCACGGTAATTGCGCTCTGCTCGATTGCATTAAACCGTGCGACGCTGAGCAGTCTTGTGGTGCTGGGGGATATTTCTATTGGCGGTACACTGATTAAGGTGGATGAACTGGCAAATACCCTGCAAGCCTGTGCCGACTGCGGTGCCAAGAAAGTACTGCTGCCGGCAGTGTCAATGATAGATTTTGCCACAGTGCCCGCTGATTTAATGACAGCGTTTCAGTTGATTCCCTACCAGAATGCGGAGGACGCTGTGTTTAAGGCGCTGGGGGTGGAGTGAAACGATAGTTTATAGCTTTTGAAATCCGAAAAACCTGTGGATGTAACTCTTTATAAAATAGTGGCACCGTGTAATTCAAGCGTCAATACAGTGGAAGTTTGAATTGCACGGTGCTGTTTTGCTATAAAATATGCGAACTAATGAAATTATGCCGAGAAAGGGATTAAGCCGCATTTGAGTTTTGGAGCAATGCTTCAATATCTTTAGGCTAGGGTGAAGAATGTGTAATCGTTGAGCCAAAAGACCATTGCAGCTTCCACTCAAAATACTTTTCGTGTGTTATTTTGCCCGTATGATATCTGTACTGCAATACTGCGTAGGCGTTAAACAGGCAGTTAAGCAAGTCGTTCTCAGACCAAAGCATGGTTGGCTGTGCGTTGAACGGAGTGGTTTTGCATTTGTCTGAATGACAGGCACGGAAGCACTGACTGTCTCAGGCTGGCTCTTGTCCAGCGGCATGGTCAATGAACATCTGAGCACATCCGGCATATCCTTATCCAGCCAGAACAATGTTTCCATAATACCTTCCAGATTGCCGATATCCGGTTCCAGCAGCGCGCATTCCTCGACTTGGAGTGCCGCTGCTATTTTTTTACCATATCCTCTTTCGGAACGCGAAACACGGATTCATACTGCGCGATACGGTTGGCAGCGCCATCCGTAAAGCCAACCAGTTCACCTAATTTACGCTGCTTCATGTGACAATGCAGACGGACACGCTCGATTTTTTCTCCTTTGTGGTAGTGAATCAGTTTTGATTCACAATTCAGAGAACAAGGCATAAAAGTGAATCAGTTCTGATTCACTTGCAGTAACCGCCCAAATCTGCCCCGTGTGGGGCGGATGCTCCTCACCGCACACGGAAGCGATGAACTCCGCAAACCCGCCGTTTGGCGCGTTTGTGGGGCTGTGGGGCGGCGTGAGCCGTACAACTTAACACTAGAGAGTAAAACTTACTACGCACAAAAAGACGATAGTATGAGATAATAGATGTATACCAAACAAGAAAGGATGATGTGAATGACTACCGCAAGATTACCGAAAACCATTACCGCCGGTGCGCTGCTTGCAACGCCGATACCGCCCGTAAAATGGATTATCCCCGGTTTGCTCCCGGCAGGGCTGGCAATCTTTGCCGGCCCCAGCAAGGCGGGCAAAAGCTGGCTGACACTTTGGCTCTGCTTGCAGATTTCGCAAGGGAAATCTGTGTGGGGGCGTGAAATAGAACCGAGAACCGTGCTTTATTTCTCGCTGGAAGATACACTGGGTCGTCTGCAAGAACGCCTTTACCAGCTTGTCGATGCAGAAGAAGACCCGGAACGGCTCATTCTGCAGACGGAAAGTCACGGAATTGGGCAGGGATTGGAGGAACAAATCGTCAGTTTCATCCATGCTTACCCTGATATTAGCCTCATCGTCATCGATACCTTGCAAAAGGTGCGAAAAACCGAGCGAAATGGTAGTATGTATGCCAATGATTACCGTGATATTGGGGCATTAAAAGAACTTGCCGACAAGTACGGCATCTGCATCCTGCTGGTGCATCATTTGCGTAAGCAATCATCGTCAGACCCATACGACCAAATTTCTGGTTCAACGGGCATTATGGGTGTGGCGGATACGACATGGCTCATGCATCGTCAGCGCATGAGTAGAACCGCGACAATTCGTGTAATTGGACGCGATATGGACGAGAAAATGCTGCATATCCGGGAAGAAAACTGCGTCTGGACGTTGGATGAGGAAGAAACCGCAGAACAGCAGGCGTTGAAAGCTATTCCTGACTACCTTTGGAAAGTTGCAGACTACATTGACTCGGTTGGAAAATGGCAGGGCACAGCTACGGAATTACTTGTTGCAGCGAATATTTCTGATGTAAAGCCTAACCAGTTCACCCGGAAGATGGCGCATTATGCCCGCGATGTGTTCAGCCCTCGTGGTATCGAATACAAGTTCACCCGCACTGAACAAAAACGTCTGTTTGAGTTCTTCCATGACGATGATGACGGTGATGACGATGATATTGATATATCGGAGTTGTTCCACTGGGGTATCCCACAAACATCGTCATCATCGTCAGCATCGTCATTAAGGTCGCTTGAGGGAAGCAAGCATGGGCGAAGTGTTGCCACAGGGCAACCCGCCGAAAAGCCTACGGGGCCAGCCCCGAACCCCTGTGAGGCTGCGAGCGCATGAGAAAGCGCAGTGTCGGAATCAACGTCCGCGTCAACGTCACTGAAAAGAAAAAGGTGACGATGTTGGCTCGGAAGTGCGGCTTGTCACTCTCAGAGTATTTACGCCAGCGGGCGCTGGGATATGAACCGGGCGGGCATCCGCCCAAAGAGGTATTTGATGTGTTGGACAAGATTGACGAGATTGCAGAAAGTTGTCAACCGAGTGCAGGTACTAAAATTGCAGCCTGTGCAGATGAAATAAGGAACCTGCTCATTGGCGGTAACTAAGATTTGGGCAATCAAGGACAGCTTACAGCGCGTCCTTGATTATGCCGCCAACCCGGACAAGACCGAATACGATGCCCTTGCCCAAACACTGCACTATGCGGAGAATGATGCCAAGACCAAGCTGAACGAGAGCGCCCAGCTCGTCACCGGCATCCATTGCAGGGCAAATCATGCGTGGGAGGATATGCGGGCTGTACAGGAGCGATTTGGTAAAACAGACGGCGTGGTGGCACTTCATGCCTACCAAAGCTTCCGCGAGGGGGAAGTCACCCCGGAGCAATGCCATGAGATCGGCGTGGCGCTGGCCCGCAAGGTCTGGGGCAAGCGTTTCCAAGTGCTGGTCGCCACTCACATGAATACGGATAACCTGCATAACCACTTCGTTATCA